>Ga0113563_10002909_pt1 | contig 10511 bp, 13 predicted proteins | sample Mud3Dept3metaG_FD_80117 | JGI IMG/M metagenome (GOLD analysis project Ga0113563, IMG submission 80117) | Freshwater wetland microbial communities from Ohio, USA, analyzing the effect of biotic and abiotic controls - Mud 3 Core 4 Depth 3... | ecosystem: Environmental > Aquatic > Freshwater >...
GTTGCGAACAGCGGATCCATGACCGAACCCATGAGTTTCATGGGTTGCTTGATCAGGTGACCGAGGAGCGGTCCAACAGGAAGAAAAAGACAGAAGATACCGAGGATGAGGATATCGATATCGACAAAGTCTGGTGATATTTTGTCGATATTTTCGTTTTTTACGAAATGTTTATAAAAAGCCTTTATATACTTCAAGGAGGGAAATTTTCTTATGACCCAGGTCCAGGTAGAAAACATTATCGTATCTTTTTCAGTGGCATCCGCCCTGGATTTACCAAAACTAGCCGAGATTCTCCCGGATGCTCGCTTTGATTCCTGCGATGCCCCAGCGCTCATCTTGCAGTTCCCACATCCTCATTCGATGGCCGCGCTCATGGCCTCTGGAGCTGTGATGGTGACTGGTCCGAAAACCATGGATGAGGCCCAGGAGGTCGTCAAAATGGTCCAGGAACGTCTCAACATCGCTGGTGTCGCAGTCGAATGGTCACCAGAGGTTTTGGTGCAGAATGTGACGGTTTCGACTGATGTGCATCAGGAGATTAAATTACGAAGTCTCGCGAAGTTCCTGCAGGTCCCTGAGTTTTCCCCTCGAACATTCCCCGGATTGGTTTATAAAGGGGAGGACCCAAACACAGTTATACTCTTGTTTGATTCGGGGAAGATGGTCTGCAACGGGAAGAGTGTCGAAGAGGCCACCGTTGCGTTAAAGAAAATGTTGGAAAAATTAGTATCATTTGGTATAAAAATGGAGGAAAATGTATGCCAGAAGTAATCGTAGAAAATATTGTCGCATCAACGTCGTTTTCCGATAAGTTGGATTTGGACGTGATTGCGCAATCATTGGAAGAAGCTGAATATGAACCTGAGCAGTTCCCTGGATTGGTGTATCGGTTAAGCAGTCCGAAGACTGCGACCTTGTTGTTCCGCAGCGGGAAAGCGAATTGTACTGGTGCGAAGAACATTGAGGATGTCAGGACCACGATTAATATCATCGCGGAAAAGCTCAAGAAGCTTGGTGTAGAGGTCTACAAGGACCCTGAGATTGTTATTCAGAACATTGTCGCGATCTCTGATCTTGGTGGCGAGTTGAACCTCAATGAGGTCGCCATGGCACTAGGATTAGAGAACGTCGAGTATGAACCAGAGCAGTTCCCTGGACTGGTGTATCGGATAAAGGAACCACGGGTCGCCATGTTGTTGTTCGGCTCTGGGAAGATCGTCTGCACCGGTGCTCGGAAGATAACGGATGTTTCTCTTGCTGTGGAGAAGCTATCTCAAGAGCTGTCATCTCTTGGGTTGATCCATCATTAAAAAAAATATGAAATAATACAGGGGCTGAGAGGATATCTTTTGTCCCTCTTTCATCTTTTTTTTCTTTTCTTCTTTTTAAGAAATGATGATGTTAATATCGCTTTTTCTCCTGTTAAATTTTTCTTTTTCTTAAGAATTTTCTGGTAAAAATGATGATGAATGCATCGTTCATCAGCAGTTCATCTTTGTCGATTCAAGGAGTAACTTTTATGTACTTGTTTCTTATTCAGGGAAAGGTGAGGGGGTCTAAAGAATTGAATTGAAAAATTCTTTTTTTCATTCTTTTCCTCCCAGACTTTTTAGACCCCTTCTCTTTATTCTCTGTTTCTCCTCTTCATAAAAAAAAAAATTTGATGAAATGGGGAAGGAACGGTTCTGTGTGTGTTGAAAAAAGGAGAGAAAATGGGGAATGGATCCCCGAAAATCTTTTTTATGGTGTTTTAAAGAATTCTTTCAGGTCGTCGACCTTTGGATTCATCATTCCGCTGACGCGTATGGAGAAGATGTCTTCCATCAGGGAAATATCGCTAATGTAGGTGGCGTATTTCTTTTTGAGTAACTCGATGAAGCGTGTTGCGACCGTGATATCTTTTGCAGTGAAGCAGAGCATGAGGTCGTATTCTCCTTGTAGGACGCTGGCGGTTTGTACGAAGACACCAATGTTTTTCCCTGTGTATTTTTTGAAGGCGTCCAGGACGTTGTCGACGATGTCCCCTGCTGGTTGGTTGGATCGTTTCAGCAGGAGGATGTAGTGACGTACGCCTTGTTTGTCTTTGTCAGGGATTGCGGTGTAGCCCCAGATGGTTTTGTTGTTCTCAAGGCGTTTGATGATGCGCCAGACTTTTTGTCTAGAAAAACCGCAGGTTTTGGCAATTTTATCAATGCTTTCGTTTGAATTTCGTTGCAGTTGTTCGATGACTCGCTTCTCATCTTGGTCAATTTGTTTTTTGCTACTTTTAGCCATATTCATGTACCCCCATGATGTATTGATTTTATAAGAGGCATTTTTTTAGCTCTTTTATTCCTTATCAATATCCATGAGAATTGAAATTCACAATCTCACAATATGTTATAAATGTTTCGCAATAGGCTCCTGACTATGCAGTATAAAGAACTTTTCAGAAACATTTATAAATTCAAAGATGATTAATTATTGGGGGTTGCAGAGTTAATAGAACAAATCCTTTTTTTTACTCTCCAACTTCCCCTTTCCTCCCTTTATACAACAGGAATTCTTCTAATAAGGCAAAATAAGAAACACACCATGGTTTTTTAACACAGGAGCTGATTGGGACTCAACAACCTATGAAAAACTGCTGCCTTGACACTCACTGTAACCGATGTTGCACCAAAACAAATATGGTTCTCACATACCAAGATGTTCAAACTATAGAAAAACTTGGATACAACACTGATTTCTTTGTTGCAGACCTTAATAACTGGTTTCAATTAAAAAACACCAAGGGGCGATGTGTGTTTCATAATGGAACCATTTGTGTCATATATGATCATCGACCGGAAGGATGCAGGCTCTACCCGGTGGTCTTCCAGAAGGATGATGGTAAAGCGATTCTGGATAATGATTGTCCACAAAGGCACTGTTTTATCATCACCAAAGAAAAATCACAACAATTGCTTATCCTTATTAAAACGTTGGAAAATGAACGAGCAGAACGAAAACAAAAAAAGAAAACGAAGAACCAAAAGAAGGGTCCCTCAGATTAATCATTCAACGTGACAGCCAAGGCTGCGTTTCCCTCGAGATGCACCACGAGACGATCATCCGGTGTCCATGATGTGGTATACACTCCACGGTAGAAGAGCATCTTCAACGCCCAGAACCCAAGAGGGTCACTGTTCGTCCATAGCGGCTCACCACCTTTTTCTGAGTAAATGGTCACCGTGGTGGGAACCGTCGTGTTAAAGCTATCCCATTGGGTTAACCAAAAAACAGAGAACGCATGATTATTGATTTGACCAGAGAACAAACATTTAAACATTACATTGGCGACTAATCCGGTGGCGTTGATGTAACAGGTTGGAAAATAATGTCGCTGCGTTAACAATGATCGGGGACTCTCTACTGATGACGCATTCATCACGGGCATGACGGTGAGGAATATCAGCATACAAACACACACAAACCCAAGTTTCCTTTCCATAGTATCACCTCAATCAATCGAACCATTTTTTCCATAAGAAGATTATCTTGCTGTTGTTTCACAAAAAGATAGTTTTTCACAAAATATGTTCCATTTGAACAAAATAAGACGGTTTCCTGCTTCGACCCAAACCAGGGTCATCTTCGAGAAAACCTCCGTATGAACACAGTCTTTTTCTTCATATATCATTCCATAGCAAGGTATTTAAATCACATAACAAATATTTAAACAATCAGAGGAACTTATGAACAACCTGCTCCCCAAGACTCTCTTACCAACCATCACGGTTCTTCTCCTTTTGCTCCCCGCGTGGTCCCCTGGTGCTATAGCTTCCCCACTTATAGAAGACACATCATCCCATCAGACCACACAACAACCTCAGATTTACGACCTTTTGATCATCACCCCAAAGATATTCCACACCGACCTCCTTCCGTTGGTTCGTCATAAGAACAGACAGGGGATACGAACCGTGCTCGTCGACACCGATGAGGTGTACGACCAGATGTTCTGGCAAGGAAGGGATGCAGCAGAGAAAGTCAAATATTTCATCAAGGCAGCCATCGAAAAATGGGGAATACGATATGTCCTGTTGGTCGGTGGTCGCAGCAACCAAGGCTCTGTTGAAAAATACTGGGTACCTGTCCGATACAGTTCCCTGAATCGTCCCTACGAGACCATGAATGAAACCCATTTCCTCTCTGATCTCTATTTCGCAGACATCTATACAAAAAATGGTTCGTTCTCTAGCTGGGATGATAACCAGAACGGTGTATTCGGGGAATGGGACATTGGCACACCAGCAGCAGACCAACCGGACCTGTACCCTGACGTCAGCCTCGGCAGACTCCCTTGTCTGAATGCACATCAGCTTCGGATTGTGATACGAAAAATCATCCTGTATGAGACTTTCGGATGTGCTGACTCCTGGTTCAAAACCATGGTGGTCGTCGCAGGGGACACCTACCCAGGGCGTACACCCTACAACGATGGCGAGCTGTACACCCAACAAGGCCTGGACCTGATGAGCGACTTTCGTCCCGTGAAACTCTGGGTATCTGACAATAGTCTAAGAAACTGGGTCGATGTCGTCACTGCAATCAATAAAGGCTGCGGTTTCATCTGGTTGTCTGGCCATGGGAATCCAAAATCATGGGCGACCCATCCAACGAACGACAGTGACACCTGGATTCATGGGCTTCGCATGCGTAACCTTCCGTTTCTTAGGAACCATCAGAAACTCCCGGTCTGCATCACCGGGAGTGGTTGTTTTAATAACATGTTCAACGTCAGTATAGGGAATTCCTATTTCGTCTACGGTATACCTACACCTTACTGCATCGGTTGGGGCTTGATGATTCAGCCGGACGGTGGTAGTATTGCCACAATCGGTGCCACCGCGTTTAGCTATGAATCCCCAGACATCACCCTTGGATATGGGGGGATCGAATGGTTAGACCGACAATTCTTCGCTGAATACAGCCTGAATCAGACAGATATCCTTGGCGATACCTGGAGCCGCTCAATATCCGCGGTGTTGCAGGCGTGTCCCTTCGACTGGTCTGACGGTTCAATCAACGGCTCTGCGATCATTGTCAAGAATATCGAACAATGGGTGCTGTTTGGAGACCCCACCCTGAAGATAGGGGGATACCGTCAATAAACGACAAAATGAGACGCATAAAGTCCTTTCTGATAATACGCTCTTTACAGGAAAAATCCAACGATATATTTCTATTGAATAATGATAAAAAGTTCATCATGGATGTCAGAGTCATATGTCGATGAATCAAAAAGGAACAAAATCACTCTTCATCAGTATCATGATACTTCTGATCTATTTCTCTGGTTGTTTCACCTCCACAGATAGCGATGGGGATACCACTAAAGATTCAATCGTATGGGGTGTCCTGGACTCAGGAAGCATCTATCCCCTTGACGTTAATCATGACAATTTCTGGACACTCATCCCTAATATTTTTAACGGTTTGGTTGATTTTGATGAAAACTTCCGTATCATCCCTGCTTTGGCTGTTTCTTGGAACAATCCTGATAGCCTCACCTGGCGTTTCTCTCTCAGACAGGGCGTAAAATTCCACAATGGAGATTTGTTCACCGCTCATGACGTTGTGTACTCCTTTGAGAACTATAACAGTGGGGTGAATTCAACACTTAGCGACATCGTCATCCTGGATAACTCCACAATCGAGTTTAAAACATATGAACCCTACCCCGGTCTTCTCTCGCGTCTCGCACACACCGGTATCATCTATTGCAGAAACGTCTCTGAGCAATCTGGTATGAAGAGCTTGATTGGGACCGGACCCTATCGACTGAAGGAGTACGAGATTGATAATTATACGACCTTAGAACGATTCGATGAATACTGGGGAGAACAACCGGAGATAAAAACTGTCACATTCCGAGCAATTCCTGATGATGAGGAACGATTAAACACACTTCGTTCTGGCGACATTGACCTTGCAGAATACAACATTGACGACCAGATCGATCAGATACTAAATGATGTGAACATCACAGTGGTGAAATACCCTCCACTTTCCACCTATATCATTGGGTTTGATATGAGACAGAACAATAGTTACGGGTATCCTGATGGACAGAATCCTACCGCGGATGTCCGAGTGAGAACGGCAATCTATCAAGCAATAAATATCACACCGTTGATCAATGGTCCGTTCAAAGGTTTTGCACAACCAGAGTCCCAACTCGTCTCTCCGTACATCTTTGGGTATAACCCGCAGATTGAACGATTACCTTATAATCTTTCTTCTGCGCGTCAGCTCCTAGCAGACGCAGGATACTCCGGGGGATTCAACATCACCCTGGATTGTATCACCGAAGGGTTCCCATACAATGCAGAGAATTGTTATATGATCACTCAGCAGCTCTCCCAGGTGGGGATTCATGTCATTATGAATAACCTCTCCATGGAGGAGTTCAATCAGAAGGTGATTATTACAAAGAACACCTCAATGTATCTTGCTGGATGGGGAGCGATCTCCGTAGATGGTGGATGGTTCTACGATTTGTTCCTTCGAACCGAGGCAGAGTACCTTGGGTTCTATAATAGCGGGCATTATTCGAACCCGGAGATCGATCAACTAGGGGCGACCGCCTCTCATGAGATGGACCCGGAGACACGATTACAACTGCTTCAAGAAGGGTTCCGGATTGCCTTTGTTGATGACGTCATGCTCATCCCCTTGTTTTCCCAGGAGCTGCTTGCCTTGACTGCGAAAGACATCCAACTCCCCCCTCGGGCAGATCTGCGAAGCGTCGTCAAAGACATCACGATTCTCTCCTGAAGATCCTTACAAGATGAAAAAGGTTATCCCAAGGATGATGAAGACGACACCGGCAACCTTTTTCAGCAATTTCTGATTCAATTTTTTATTTAATATTTTTCCAAAGAAGATCGCCAGAAGAGATAACAAACTGAGTGCAAGCATCGTCCCAAGCAGAACAAGCCAGGCATTGTACTGGGTTGCAAAGAGCGCTGCGGCAACCTGTGTCTTATCTCCCCATTCTGTTAAAAAAATCATCAGAAATGCTGAGACGAAGATGTTTTTATCATAGGTCTTCTCCTCATTTTCTTCCTTTTTGCTCAAAAGCATGTACACCCCAAAGACGATGAATACCACTCCAGAAACCGGTTTGAGAAGTGACACATCAACAACAGAGGTAATCAAATTGCCTAAGGCGATCGCAAGACCATCCACAATCAGAAACGCAAGGAACACTCCTAGGAAGATATATCCATATTTTTTTGTCCTTGAAGAGAGAAGCAGAATAGAGATTTGCGTTTTGTCGCCTAACTCTGCTAAAGCAATCGCGATAAAAGGGATGATAATATCCTCAAAGATGGTTCTCACCGATTCCTGCACAACGGCAGCAGCAGAATATCATAACACAGTAAATACCTATTGGTCTCTGTAGGAAAAGAAGGACGAAATGATTGATGTGGAATTATCTGGTTTTTTTTATTTTCTTCCTGGTTCCGTGATAGTTGTTTGATGGCTTTCTTGTGATCTTTTTTTCAGTGGTCTGATTGAAGAGATCATCAAGCAGGTGGCATGATTTCTCGTACTTCGTCCTCAGATAGTTTTTATTGTATTTGTTTGGGGTGATGATGATTGGTTCTCGGCCTGTCACTTTGACACCATGGCTGGCGAGATCAAGTATTTTTGCTGGGTTGTTCGTCAGCAGTTTGATAGAATGGACATTCAATGCCATCAGCATGTGGGCTGCGACTCGGTAGTCCCGTTCGTCTTCCTCAAAACCCAATGCCTTGTTCGCCTCGTAGGTGTCGAACCCGTAATCCTGCAGTTGGTATGCTCGGATTTTATTAGTCAGACCAATCCCGCGCCCCTCCTGGCGCATATAGAGGAGAACGCCATTCCGATGCGAGGCGATCTTTTTAAGGGAGAGCGAAAGCTGGTCATGGCAGTCGCATCGTAAGGAACTAAAGGTATCCCCTGTAAGACACTCGGAGTGGAGTCGGACGGGGACGTTTGATTTCCCATAGACATCGCCTTTGACAAGGGCGACATGGTCTTTGTCATCTTCACTGTTTTGGAAGGCAACAATCTGAAATGTCCCGTATCGTGTTGGGAGGTTGGCCACCGCGACAATCTGAACACAAATCTCAATGTTTTTTCCATCGCAGGTGAAATGTCGATCTGGTTCGAGAAGCTTATGGATCTGTGGTTTTGTCAAAGACATAGTGTATCAATCCAGTGCCCCAGAAAATACTCTGTTGCTATGAATCTTTCGTCAGGGGGAGAAAGCATTAACTATGGCTTGGACCATGGCAACATCATGTCGGAAAAAATTCATCATTACGATTTCGTTGATGAGATACGTATCTGCCCCTTGTGTGGGTATGCAGATGGTTTCCACAACATGTTCCAAAAAAAGGACAGAAAAACCCATTGGTTCTTGATTTGTTCAAGCTGCCATGAGGTATTCGATTACGGACTCGAGTATAAAGGATAAATCAGGATTGATACGTCTTGATTTTGATCTGTATCATATCTCTGGTGAAGAACCCAAATATGGTATGGGGTTTCTGATGTTTTTATTCGAAGATTTTCTCCATAAGAAGTACATCAAGTCGTTTCCCGAATTTCACTCCTACCTCTTTCATGACCCCGATGGGGAAAAAACCAAACTCTTCGTGGAGTGAAATGCTGATGGCGTTTCCCTCGGTGATGCGTGCGATCACCACATGCAGACCCTGTTTTTCTCCTTCCTCCAAAATCCTTTTCAGGAGTCTCTTGCCAATGCCTTTTCCTTGGTAGTCCTTCCTGATGTATAATGAGATTTCCGCTGTATCGGTATAGGCACATCGATCGGACCATTTGCTTAAGGAACCCCACCCGATCACCGTTCCATCCATCTCAGCAACCAGGAGAGGGTTTTTTCTCCCATGGTCCTCAAACCATGTTTTTTGTTCATCCAAGGTTTTCGGTGTGGTATCAAACGTCGCAATCGTCGTCATGATTGCTTCGTTATAAATCTCTGTGATCATCGGAAGATCTTTTTCCTGGGCTTTCCGAATCTGCATCATATGTTCAGATCTCCTCTGTGTTTCGTTCTCCAAACCTCATTGAATAAAAAAAAGTAAGGGTGCACCTTTACATAAAGATACCCGATGCATCCGTTCGTCGGAAGAGATTATTTTTATACAGAGATTTGTTTGTCTTCTTGGTTTTTCCCATGTTCGAAGGATTACCTACGACGATAGAATTCCAGCTCAGTTTATTGCTGTTTGTGGCATTAGCAGGATATCTTATCGCATCGAAAATAAATCAATCCGCTATCGTCTGGGAGATCCTCGTAGGAATCGCTATTGGCCCAAGCTTACTAGGATTGATCACTTACACGGATTCCGTACAGATTTTTGCGCAATTAGGCGCGGTCGTGTTGCTGTTTGTCGTTGGTCTTGAATTTAATATCAAGGATGTCTTCAACTTAAAATATGGAATTATTGCTCTCATTGGAGTGATTGTCCCTTGGTTTGGTGGTTTTTTCCTTGCTGAATTCTTCGGCTATGATTTTATCAGCTCCGTCTTCGTCGGCACTGCACTGACAGCCACAAGTATTGCGATCACTGCAAATGTCCTCCGGGAGATGGGTAAATTACAGACAGAGGCGGCAAAGGCAATCATTGGTGCAGCTGTCATTGATGACGTCTTAGGTTTACTTGTTCTTTCTTTTTCAATGCAGTTGAAAAGTGACACAATATCGATTGTACCTATAGTCCTCGTCATCATCGAAGCAGTGGTTTTCATGGTGGTTGGTGGCTATGTTGGTCATGTGTATCTTTCAAGGCTCATCGAGAGGTTTGATGCGACGAAATTTGCCGGGAGATACCCTGAAGCCATATTTCTCTTTGCGATGATGATAGCCTTTATCTATTCGATGATAGCGGAGCTTATCGGTTTATCCGCTATCGTTGGCGCATTTCTTGCAGGAGTCGCTTTGACTAGTTGTATCATCAAACATGGAAAGAATTTCAAAGAAGGAGCAGAATATCTGATGATTATTTTTGCCTCGATATTTTTCGTGTCTCTTGGTATCCTTGTGGATTTCCATGCCTTAACACTCCAGATTCTCTGGTTCCTGATTGCCTTAACCATCATAGCGTTTCTCACAAAAATCATTGGATGCTATCTTGGTGCCAGGATCGGTCGTATGTCGCATAAGAATTCCTTGATCGTGGGGATGGGGATGGCCCCCCGGGGAGAAGTCGCGATGATAGTTGCTTTGATAGGACTCAATTTAGGGGTGATCCAACAGGATATTTATGTCTCAATCATCCTCATGAGCCTTCTGACCACAATCTTCGTGCCAATAATCTTACGACACTTCATGAAAGATTAAGAAAGAGACTTGAAATATTAAAATAGAGAATATCCCCTTGTGGTAATATTAGAGGTGTCTTGTTATGAAGAGCATTTTTCCACAATCTATTCGAAATCTCCCTGAGATAATCATTCCTTTCGAGGGA
>Ga0113563_10002910_pt1 | contig 10509 bp, 6 predicted proteins | sample Mud3Dept3metaG_FD_80117 | JGI IMG/M metagenome (GOLD analysis project Ga0113563, IMG submission 80117) | Freshwater wetland microbial communities from Ohio, USA, analyzing the effect of biotic and abiotic controls - Mud 3 Core 4 Depth 3... | ecosystem: Environmental > Aquatic > Freshwater >...
CGAAGAAGGGGAAGCCCAAAAGGTTTCTCCCGGCCCTTTTTGGCTTCGGCGCCTGCTTTCTTGCCCGGGCAACAAGAAAACGGGTCTGAACGACCCACTAATTTGGAGATGATTCGAAAAATATAAAACAGAAGTTTTCCCTGCTCCCCACCCCTGTCTATTAATATCCGATGGCGAAACCATCCGCCCGGGGATCGCTTCCGCCCGTCCGCAGGCCGTTCTCGGGATGAATCAGGATTCCGTGGGCGCTGCCCATGTCCGGAGACAAATTCCCCACAACCTGCGCCTGATGTCCCCGGCGTTTCAACTCGGTTATAGTCGGATAGTCGAATCTTCCTTCCAGGGTCAGGGTTCCCTCCGGCTGCGTGAGGAGATACCTTCCCGACACCCAGCGCGGCGCCTCGATGGCCGCCTGGATATCCAGCCCGAAGTCGAAGACGGCGGACATGACCTGGATGTGGGTCTGGGGCTGGCCGTCGGCCCCGCTGGTGCCGAAAATCAGGAAAGGCTTCCCGTCGCGAAAAGTCATGGAAGCCATCAGCGTGTGAAAAGTCCGTTTGTGAGGCTGAAGGCAGTTGGCGTGCCCCGGGTCGAGGGAGAAATAGGCGCCCCGGTTCTGGAGGACGATGCCCGTATTCCCGGCCACAACCCCCGACCCGAAAGAGAAATATAAAGATTGAATCAGCGAAACCGCATTCCCCGCTTCGTCCACGACGCAGAGATATACGGTGTCCTTGCCGAAGCTCCCGGGAGCGACCGCGGAGGCCTCCGCCGCGCGATCCTTCGCCATCAAAGCCCGGCGCTCCCGGGCATACTCCTTCGAGAGGAGCTCCCGCACCGGTATTTTCACGAAATCAGGATCGGAGATATACCGGTTTCGATCCGCGAAGGCGACCTTCTTCGCTTCCACCATGAGATGGAGGTAGTCGGGGGAATGGTAACCCATGGAAGGGAGGTCGTATCCTTCCAGCAGGTTCAGGATCAGCAGGGCGGCCATCCCCTGGGAATTGGGGGCGGTCTCATAAACCGTGTATCCCCGATAGGTTGTGGAAATGGGCCGGCCCCAATTCGACTTCAGGTCCTGAAAATCTTTGGGGGCCAGCAGCCCCCCGTTTTCCCGGGCATAGCGGACGATTTCGCCGGCGATTTCCCCGTGATAAAAGACATCGCGACCTTCTCTGGCGATCTTTTCGAGGGAGGAAGCCAGGCCGGGGTTGGTGAGCAGATCCCCCGGGCGGGGGGCCTTTCCCTGGGGCAAGAAAAGGGATTTCGAGAAGGGGTGCCGCGCCAGCTCCATCGCGGCTTCCTGGATCTTGAAACTCAGGATATGGCTGACGGGATATCCCTTGCGGGCGTATCGGATGGCCGGCTCCAGGACCGCCGGCATAGGCAGTTTCCCGTAGCGGGCGTGCGCTTCGAACCAGCCGTCCACCGCCCCCGGGACCGTGACCGGAAGAAGACCGCGGAGAGGAATGGACTTCATCCCGGCTTTCTGAAAGTAGTCGATGCCGGCGGCATAAGGGGAATGGCCGCTGGCGTTGAGAAAGGCTAGGTCTTTTTCGGCCGCATCGTAGATCAGCCAGAAGGCGTCGCCGCCGATGCCGCACATGTGGGGATAGACCACATTGAGAACGGCGTTCGCGGCAATGGCGGCGTCCACGGCCGTGCCGCCGCTTTTCAGGGTTTCGACTCCCGCCAGGGAGGCCAGATAATGGGGGCAGGCGACGATTCCGTGGGGGGCCATGGTCAGCGGCCGGTTTCTCTGGGGGAAGGACTCGGGAATTTGCATAAACACCTCTCCATTAAAAATAACGTGAGAGCGCAAGCCGCAAGGTAACGGCCTTGAACCCTCACGCTCTCGCGCCCTCGCGGCTTGCCGTCGATAGGGTCCGCGCCCTATGCCTCCGTTCGCCGGGGGTGAAAAAAATCGTAGACCGTTTGGGCGTCTTTTCCGCTTAGGCTCTCGACCTCGCTCAGGGCCTCCACGGACGCCTCCTCGATTCTTGGCAGGCTCCCGAAATGCCTGAGCAGGGCCTTTTTTTTGATCTCGCCGATTCCGGGGATCTCGTCCAGGATCGTCTGCAGGCCGCGCTTGCCCCGCAGCTTTTTATGGAAGGCGATGGCAAAGCGGTGCGCTTCGTCGCGGATTCTCTGCAGGTAGCGCAAAGAAACCGAGTGGGCCGGGAGGAGGATCGGGTCTTTCACGTTGGGGAGGTAAATTTTATCGGCGCTCTTCCCCCCGGGGATTCTCACCCCGCCCTCTCTCTCCTTGGCCAGCCCGATGGCCGAGATGCCGTCCAGACCCTGTTCCGCAAGAACGGCCAGGGCCACGTTGAGCTGCCCTTTTCCGCCGTCCACCACAAGCAGATCGGGGGCCGGGTCGCTTTCCGTGACCTTCGCATAGCGGCGCTTCAGGACCTCGTACATCATACCATAGTCGTCCGGGAAAGAAGGGGCCTGGATTTTAAAATGGCGGTAGCCCGACCGGTCGGATTTCCCGTCCCGGAACACGACCCGGGAACCGACGGCCAGAGTCCCGAAGAGGTTCGAGATGTCGAAGCACTCGATCCGCCGGGGGATCTGCCGAAGGCGCAGCCTGGTTTGAAGCTCCTTCAGCATCAGTTCAATATTTTCTTTTTCCGTCAGCCTCTTCTGGAAAGCGTTTTCGGCGTTCTTGCGGGCCATCTCGACGAGGTCCTTCTTCTCCCCCCGCCGGGGAGAGAGGACCTCGACCCTGGAGGCTTTCTTTTGCGAAAGCCAATCCTGGATCACCTCCTGGTCTTCAACGGCCAGGGGCAGGAGAATTTCCCTGGGAATCGAGGGCTCCCCCGCATAATACTGGCGGGCAAAAGCGGCCAGGGCTTCTTCATCCGGCAGGTTCAACCGGGAGAAATGGAAAGACCGGTTGCCGATGAGAAGGCCCCGGCGGAAAAAGAGAATCTGGAACTCCCACTCGTTCCCCTGCCGGTGAAAGGCGAAGACATCCTGGTCCGGGCGATGGGGGGTGCCGGCCTTCTGTTTTTCCAGGATCTGCTCCACGGCCCTGATCTGGTCGCGGATCCGGGCGGCTTCTTCGAAGTTCAACTCATTAGAGGCGGCCTGCATCCTGTCCCGCAGAACCCTTAGAAGCTGGGTGTTTTTTCCCTCCAGAAAAAGAATGGCCTGCCGGACCCATTCCCCGTATTTCTCCCGGGGAACGAAGCCGCAGCAGGGGCCCAGGCATTTCCGGATCTGACAATTCAGGCAGGGGCGGGTGCGGGTCCGAAAATTCGAATCCCGGCAGGTGCGCAGGGGAAAAACCTGGTGCAGAAGGTTCAGGGTTTCCTTCACGGCGGCGCTGGAGGCGAAGGGGCCGAAGTAGCGGGCGCCGTCTTTTTTTATTTTGCGCACCAGGGTGAGGCGGGGAAAATCCTCCTGGACGGACAGGCGCAGGCTGAAATAGGTCTTGTCATCCTTGAGGTTGATGTTGTACCGGGGCTTGTACTTCTTGATCAGGGTGTTTTCCAGGATCAGGGCTTCCTGCTCCGTATCCGTGAGGATCGTTTCCACCCGGTGGATTTTCGGGACGAGGAACCGGAGGGAATACCGGGCGTCCGCCGACCGGTCCAAATAGGTCCGGACCCGGCTGCGCAGGTTCTTGGCCTTGCCCACGTAAAGGACGGCGTCTTCCGGGTCTTTCATGAGGTAGACGCCGGGGCCCGCCGGCAAATTATGAATCTGCTCTTCCAATGTTTGGGCGGTGGGTTCCACTTTTATCCTGCGTCCTTACCCTTGTTTTGTTTTTAATTCTGAATATCTCTGCGCTCTCTGCGATCTCCGCGGTGAGATTTGTCTTCTCAGCGATATTCCATTTCCCGCTGCTCCAGGGCCTTGATCCGGTCCCGGATCTCCGCGGCCGTTTCAAAATCCAGCTTGGAGGCGGCGGCCCGCATCTCCTTTTTCAGCCGGGTGACGAGCTTGGGGATTTCAAAGAGCGAAACGTACTCTTCGGCCTTCTCCGCAGCCATCGGCACGGTGACGTAGTCGGCTTCGTAAATCGATTCGAGAATGTCCGGGATGGCTTTGCGCACCGTCTCGGGCGTGATCCCGTGCTTCCGGTTGTACGCCTCCTGGATCTTGCGCCGCCGGTTGGTCTCGGCCATGGCTTTCTTCATGGAGTCGGTGCGGGTGTCCGCGTAGAGGATCACTCTCCCGGAAACGTTACGGGCCGTGCGGCCGAAGGTCTGGATCAGCGAGGTCTCGGACCGCAAAAAGCCCTCCTTGTCCGCATCGAGGATGGCGACCAGAGAAACCTCCGGGAGGTCCAGACCCTCGCGCAGCAGGTTGATGCCCACGAGGACGTCGAATTTCCCCAGGCGCAGGTCGCGGATGATCTCCATCCGCTCGAGCGTTTCGACGTCGGAATGAAGATATTTGACGCGGATCCCCAGCCCCGCGTAATAGGAAGTCAGGTCTTCGGCCATGCGCTTGGTCAGGGTGGTCACGAGGATGCGCTCCTGCCGGGCGACCCGTTCGCGGATTTCCTTGAGGAGGTCGTCGACTTGGTACCGGGCCGCGCGCACTTCCACGGCGGGGTCGATCAGCCCCGTGGGGCGGATGATCTGTTCCGCCACCTGCTCCCCGGCCTTCTTCCGCTCGTAGGAGGCGGGCGTGGCGGAAACGTAGACGACCTGAGGGACGCGGGCCTCGAACTCCTCGAAGGAGAGGGGGCGGTTGTCTAACGCGGAGGGGAGGCGGAAGCCGTATTCCACCAGCGTCTCCTTGCGGGTGCGGTCGCCCCAGTACATGCCGTTGAGCTGGGGGACGGTGATGTGGCTCTCGTCGATGAAGAACAGGGCGTCCTCGGGGAAGTAATCCAGGAGCGTGTAGGGCGGTTCCCCCGGTTTCCGACCGTCCAAGTGGCGCGAGTAATTTTCGATTCCCGTGCAGTACCCCATTTCCTGGAGCATCTCCAGGTCATAGTTCGTGCGCTGCTCCAGGCGCTGGGCCTCCAGCAGCTTGCGCCGGTCGTGAAGCTCGCGGAGCCTTTCCCCGAGCTCTTCCCGGATGGTCCCGACCGCCCTTTTTAAAACCTCCTGGGGGGTCACGTAATGGCTCCCCGGGAAGAGGTGGAGGTGGCGGAGCTTCCTGAGGACCCGGCCCCGGAGCGGGTCGATTTCGGCGATGGAATCCACTAAGTCGCCGAAGAACTCCACCCGGATGGCCTTGTCCTCCTCGTAGGCGGGAAAAATCTCAACGACGTCGCCGCGGACCCGGAAGGTGCCGCGGTGAAAGTCGTAGTCATTGCGCTGGTACTGGATCTCCACCAGGCGGGCGAGGAGGTTGTCCCGGGAGATCTCCTTCTGGTCCTCCACAAGCACGATCATGCCCTGGTAGGTTTCCGGCGAACCCAGGCCGTAAATGCAGGAGACGGACGCCACGACGATCGTGTCCCGGCGGGTGAGAACCGAATGGGTGGCCGCATGGCGCATCTGATCGATGAGGTCGTTGATGGAAGCGTCTTTTTCAATGTAGGTGTCGGTGGTCGGGACGTAGGCTTCGGGCTGGTAGTAGTCGTAGTAGCTGACGAAATACGCCACGGCGTTTTCGGGGAAAAGGGCGCGGAACTCCTGAAAGAGCTGGGCGGCCAGGGTCTTGTTGGGGGCGACCACCAGGGCCGGCCGCTGAAGCTCGGCGATCACATTGGCCATGGTGAACGTCTTCCCCGACCCGGTCACCCCGAGAAGGACCTGATGCTTTCCCCCTTCGCGGACGCCGTCGACAAGCCGGCGGATGGCCTGGGGCTGGTCGCCTTTAGGTTCGAAGTCGGAAACGATCTTAAAATCGGGCATAAGGAAATTTTACCGCAAACAAATGGCAAAAGGGAAGGGAAGCAAGCCGTTTCCCGGAATTGACAGCGAGAGGAGGAAAGGATAATATTTTGGTTCCGCCCGAACCCCCGGGCCGAAACCTAACTTATTCCCGGCCACCCGGGACTGAATGTTTACGCGGAGGAAGATTTTTGCCTTGATTTAGGAGATTCCCATGCGCGTATTGACCCCGGAACAAGAAGCTTTGCTTAATAGCGAACGGCGTCTCTTGAACGACCTTCGCGCGGTATTGGCGCGTTTGGGGATCGGGGATGAGGATGAAGAATCGCTGAAGCAATCCATCCAGCAACTGGAGGATTTCTTCCTCATCGTGGTGGTGGGGGAGTTCAACTCCGGGAAAAGCGCGGCGATCAATGCGCTCCTCGGCCAAAGGACGCTGGAAGAAGGGGTCACGCCCACCACCACCCAGGTGCAGGTTCTTCGTTACGGGGAGATTTCAAAAAAAACCGTCGTCGGCGCCTCCCAGGTTGTGCTGACCTTGCCGGTGGATATCCTGAAAGAAATCTGCATCGTCGACACGCCCGGAACCAATGCGATCGTCCGCGCGCATGAGACGATTACCACCCAATTTGTCCCCCGCTCCGATCTCGTCCTCTTCGTCACCTCCGCGGACCGCCCCTTCACCGAGAGCGAGCGGATCTTTTTGAATTACATTCGCGAGTGGGGCAAAAAAGTGGTCTTTGTGGTCAACAAGATCGATATCCTCCAGAATGAAAAGGAGATTGAACAGGTCGTCGCCTTCGTCCGGGAAAATGCCCGCCTTTTGACGGGAAGCAGCCCCGTCGTCTTCCCGGTCAGCGCCCGGATGGCCCTTCGCGCCAAATTGGGGGAGTCTCCGGCGCTGCCGGAAAGCCGCTTTGCAAAGCTCGAAGAATACGTCCGCCGGACGCTGGACGAAAAAAGTCGCCTCCGCCTGAAGCTGCTGAACCCGCTGGGCGTCGGCGGCAACCTCATCAAAAAATATCTGGAAACCGCCGCCGGGCGGATGGAAGGCTTCAAGTCCGACCTGGACCTCTTGGCCGATATGGAAGGCCAACTCGCTCTCTACGAGAAGGACATGGCCCACAATTTTACGTTGCGGATGGCGGAAATTGAAAAAATCCTTTTCGAGATGGAAGGCCGGGGGCGGGCTTTCTTCGATGAGACCTTCCGGTTGACGAGAATCCTGGAGCTCCTCAACAAGGCCCGGATCCAGCAGGATTTTGAGCACAAGGTCGTGGCGGACATGCCGGAAGTCCTGGAAAAGAAGGCCGGCGATTTGATCAGCTGGCTCGTGGATTCCAACCTACACCAATGGCAGGCCGTCGTCGCCCGTCTCGCGGCGAGGCGGAAAGAGCATCAGGAGCGGATCTTGGGCGACATCGGCCCGGAAGGTTTTCGACAGGATCGCGAGCGCCTCCTCGAGGCGATCCGGCGGGAAGCAAGACAGGTCGTCGAAACCTACGATAAAAACCGGGAGTCCCGGAAAATTGCGGAAAACGCCCAGACGACGATTGCCGCCTCGGCGGCGATGGAGGCCGGCGCTGTGGGTTTGGGGGCGCTGGTGACCGCTCTGGCTTCGACCGCGGCCGCGGATATCACCGGGATGCTGATGGCCGGGGTCGTTGCCGCCCTGGGGTTTTTTATCATCCCCGCCCGACGACGCCAGGGTCAAGCGAGGATGATGAAAAAAATCGCCGATCTGCGCACCGGGATTTCCCAATCCCTGAAGACGGAGTTTGAGAAGGAAATCAAAAGCAGCCTGCAGCATATCCGGGAGGCGATCGCCCCGTACACCCGTTTTATCCGCGCGGAAAGAGATAAGTTGGTTGAAGCGCAAACCCGCCTCAAACGCCTGCAAACGGAAATCGGGCAGTTCAAGGAAAACCTGGAGAGCCTGTAAAGGGGCGCTGACAATGAGGGACAAGCCGGGGCGCGGGCTCCAATGGCCTCCGGATTCCCGCCCCGCCGGCTTTGGGGATTTGGTTCCCGGATTTTCTCGGAGATTTACCCCACGGGCCTCTTGTCCGCGATTCTTTTCGCCTTGAACGTGGTCCGCTCCAAGGTTCCATACTTCTCGACCCGGATTTCGGGGGTGACCAAGAGCTCTTCCCGGAGGGCTTTGCGGAGACTCTGCTCCAAGGCCGGTGTTTTCGTCTCGGGAGAAAGGCATTCGCAGACTACGGTGCATACATCCGCATAACTCTGCTCATCGCGGGAAAGCTCGATAAGGAATTCGTCCCCCAATTCCTTATAACTCCGGACAACCTTCTCAACCTGAACGGGGTAGAACTTGGCCCCGCGGTAAATTACCATATCATCGGCCCGCCCCAGGATTCCGCCCACCGACCGGGCATGCGTACGGCCGCAGGGACATTTGGCGGTTTCGCAGCGGGCATAATCATTGGTCCAATAGCGAATCATGGGCGTCGCCTCCCGAGTCAGGTGAGTGATGACCAGGACCCCCATCTCGCCCTCGGCGCAGCGCTGCTTCGTGTCCGGATTTACAATTTCCACCAAATAGTGGTCCTCCGCCCAGTGCAATCCCGTTTTCTCGATGCATTCGGATGCGAAAGTGGGGCCGATCTCGGCCAGGCCGTAGTAGTCATAGGCCTCAATCCCCAATCCCTCCTCAATCTTCTTCCGCGTGGCGCGGGTCTCCGTCCCGCCCTCTCCGCCAAAGCTGCCGATCCTCAGGGACAGCTGCTTGGGCGAAACCCCCCTCTCTCTCAGGTTTTCGGCGATGTGAAGCGCGAAGGAGGGGGTGCATAGCAGAACGGTCGAGCCCGGATTGAGCAGGTACTCGATCTGCCGCCCGGTCATGCTGGCCCCGATCGGAATCACGAAGCATCCGATCCGCTCTCCGGCGTAATGCGTGGACATGCCGGCGACCCAGAGGCCGTAGCTGAATCCGTTCTGAAGAATATCCCCGGGCCGGACCCCAAAGCTCCACATGGTGCGGGCCGTCACCGCGGTTATGTTTTCCACATCTTTGGCCGACCAAATGGTATTGACCGGCGTTCCCGTTGTGCCCGTCGAAGGATGCAATTCCCGCCAATCCTCTTGCGGGGCAACCGTATAGCGTCCGAAAGGGGGATGTTTAACCTGCTCTTCCCTCAGTTCCTGTTTGGTCACGACCGGCACCCGCACCAGGTCGTCCACGGTGCGGATATGAGCGGGCTTGACCCCCGCTTTTTGAAACTTCTCCTGGTAGAAGGGCGACCTGTCCAGGCATCTCCGGATCTGCCAGCGAAGCCTTTCGTTCTGCAGCTCCCGCCGAGCCTTGAAACCTGCCTTTTCAATTTCCGGGTGATAATATTTCCCTCGACTCATGGTCCCCCCTTTTCTCCCGCCGATACAGTGTTTCGTGCCCGTGTTCAGAGAAAACGATCCCGCCTCTTCCCCCGACCCCGGCCCGGGAAACCTCTTTGCCTATACGACCAGATATTTTTTTACAATCTCCTCGTTCTGCCAGATTTCCTCCAGACCCCCCTGATATTGAATAAGGCCTTTTTCCATGATGTAGCCGCGTCCGGCGACTTTCCGGCAGAACTTGATATTCTGGTCCGCCAAAAGAATGGTCACCTCGGATCTTTGAATCTCCAGAATCACCTCGGCCAGGTTTCTGACCACCAGAGGCGCCAATCCTTCGGAAGGCTCGTCCAGCAGCAGAAGCTCGGGGTTTTTCATCAAAGCCCGTCCAATCGCCAACATCTTCTGTTCCCCGCCGCTGAGAGTGTTCCCCTTGCTGCCCTTCAGCCTTTCGAGTACGGGGAAGAGCTTGTAAATCGTTGCCGCTGTCCATGGACCCTGCCGTTTCCCGGAGACCCTCCGGGCGATTTCCAGATTTTCGGCGGCCGTCAAATCGGGAAAGATCCTCCGGTCATCGGGAACATATCCGATCCCCAGCTTGGCAATCTCGAAAGGCTTTTTCCCTATGAGCTCCAGCCCCTTCAGGCGGATGTTTCCCGAACGGGGAGGGGTCAATCCCATGATGGACCGGAAGGTAGTCGTCTTGCCGACTCCGTTTCTTCCCAGAAGCGAGACCGCTTCTCCCCGGGCAACCTCCAGCGAAACCCCGTGGAGAACTTGGCTCTGCCCGTAGCGGGTAATGATCTCCTTCACCTCCAGGATCGCGGTCATATCTCTTCTCCCAGGTAGGTATCCCTGACTTCCTGATTCTCCCGAATCTCAGCCGGTTTCCCTTCGGCCAGGATTTCCCCCCGGTTCATCACCACAATCCAATCCGACAGGGAAAAGACGATATCCATATCGTGTTCAATGATGATGAAAGTCGTCTTTCTTTCCGCGGAGAACTTCTTCACCAGCTCCAGGACCTTGATTCTCTCGAGGGGGTTCATCCCCGAGGAGGGCTCGTCCAGAAAGCAGATCTGGGGATTGCTGGCGACGGCGATTCCCAGCTCGAGGAGCCGCTGATCGCCGTGGGAAAGCTCTCCGGCGGGAGCGTTCTTTTCATCTTCAAGCCGGACCTCGCCCAGGATCTTGTCGGCTTCCTCCACCGCTTCCCTCTGGCCGTTCCAGGGGGCAAGGGCGCAAGAGGTCTTGTTTAGACGGGAGAGCACGGGGAGGAGAATGTTCTGGAAAACCGTCAGACGGGGAAAGATATTCATGACCTGAAAGGAGCGGCTGATCCCCATCC
>Ga0113563_10002911_pt1 | contig 10509 bp, 10 predicted proteins | sample Mud3Dept3metaG_FD_80117 | JGI IMG/M metagenome (GOLD analysis project Ga0113563, IMG submission 80117) | Freshwater wetland microbial communities from Ohio, USA, analyzing the effect of biotic and abiotic controls - Mud 3 Core 4 Depth 3... | ecosystem: Environmental > Aquatic > Freshwater >...
GGTCACCGTGAAGATGCGCGCCGGCTGGAACGACCGCGAGATCAACGCACCCGATCTCGCCCGGCGTGTCGAGGACGCGGGGGCGGCGGCCGTCACGGTGCACGGCCGCACGGCCGCGCAGTCCTACCGCGGCCTCGCGGACTGGGATCTCGTGGCACGCGTGGCCGAGCGGCTCACGATCCCCGTCTTCGGCAGCGGCGACGTCGTCGAGCCGCAGCAGGCCGTGGCGCGGCTCGCGGGCGGCGTCGACGGCGTGCTCGTCGGCCGCGGCATCCTCCGCAATCCGTGGCTCCTGGCCCAGGCCGCCGACCTGAGGGCGGGGCGGATGGCGCGGGTGATCTCGCGGGAGGATCGCGGCCGCTTCCTGCTCGACTACATCGACCTCCTCTTGCAGGAGCCGGCACAGGAATCTGATGGGTTTCGCCACGTCGCGCCCGTGCACGGCCCCGCCCTCCCGCACCCGCCGGCACGGGGCCGGGAGCGCTGGGTGATCAACAAGCTCCGCGCGCTCAATGCCTGGTTCAGCAAGGGCCTGGACGGTGGCTCGCACTTCCGCCTGGCGGTGAACCAGGCCGACTCGGTGGGCGAGCTTCGCGACATCGTCCACCGGGTGTTCGTCGCGGCCTAGTGCCACCCTGGCGCTCGGCGGTCTCGCCGGCGGGACTCGGAGGGCGGACGTCCCGGTCCGCCTGGACTTGGGCCCCGAAGGTGATGGCCGGGGGACCTGGCGCTCACCGATGAAAGCCAAGGGCATCGGGCTCGCCGACCTCGTAGTCGTAGATGAGCGCGGCCTCGGCGGTGCCGTTGAAGTATCGGCTCATCGCGTCGTGGGCTGGATGCCCCAGATACGCGTCGAGGGCGGCGCGATCGCGGACGGCCACCACGGCCGCGTAGGGGAAGTCCGGAAAGCCACCCATCAGGTACGCGGGACCGTCGGCGACCCGCCTGCCCACCCAGAAGTGGAGAACGTCGGGAATCCTCGCCCGTGCCTCCGTCAGGGCCGCGGCGAAGCCGCGCCGCTCCGCCTCGGTGACATCGGCCCTCGGCCGGAACAGTACCACGTGGAGGATCATCGGCCCCCTCGCCGGCCTGGCCCGCGTGGGCCGCGGCTGCCCGCTCCAACGCCTTTCGGCCGCTGAGGCCCTAGCTTCCGAACGTCTCGATTGCTATTTTTCTGTTTAATGCCAGAAAACTCTCGGTTCTTGCCGATGCCCTTCCGTTCATCATGGGGCCGCGGCGGCTTTCCCGGGCCCTGCGAGATCCCGCCGGGCTTGTTCCAGCGGGGCTTCTTGTCGTCGTGGCGAGGCGTCGTGTCTTGCGGGCGTTCCTTTTTCGGTCTAAAGCCAGAATACTTGTCGTCGCGCGATGTCCCCTCCTTCGTTCCCCGATCCCCGAACTTGCCGGTGGGACGTGGTGGCCGATCCTGGCGCTGCCCTTCTGGATGCGGCGGCCGATCCCATCGCTGGCCCTCGGGCCGGGGGGGCCGGTCGGGTCGCTGATTCTCGAACCGAGGCGGCCGGTCCCCGCGGGGACCCTCCGATCGCGGCGGTCTTTCGGGTCGCTGGCCTTCTGGACGTGGAGGCCGATCCCATCGCTGGCCCTCGGGCCGCGGGGGGCGATCCCGGCTCAGACCCTCTGGGCGGGGTGGGCGCTCGGGTCGCTGGCCTTCGGGGCGGGGCGGCCGATCCCACCGCTGGCCCTCGGGCCGCGGGGGCCGGTCGGGTCGCTGGGCCTGGCGGGGAAACGGCCGGTCGGGCCGCTGACCCTCGGCGCGAGGGACTCGCTCCCCCGCGGGTCCCGGCGGGCGCCTGTCCCCCCAGTCGCGGTCCCGCTCCGCCTTTGGGCGCTGGGCGGCCCCCTCCTGACGCCAGCGATCCATCTGCTCCCGGCGCCGCACGTCCCGTGGCTTCTTCTTGTACTTTTCCCGAGGGTCGCGGTGTTCCCCGCCTGGCCGCCAGCCCGGGGGGCGCCGGGCCTGCTCGCGCTCGGCGTCGTATTGGGTCCGAGCCTGCTGCGGCGATTCCCACAGCCGGCCCCGCTCGAACCACATCAGCATGACGTCCGGATGCTGCCGCTGCAGCTGTTTCAGCGTGGGGAGCAGGTCGTCCCGTTCGCGCGACCGGAACGCGGTGGGCACGCCGCCCGCGATGATGGTCCAGTAGAGGTGTCTTGGCATGGTTCAGGCCCCGTGGCGCTTCAGCTTCTCGACGAGGGTGGTTCGCTTGAGACCGAGCAGCTGCGCGGCGCGGCTGCGGTTCCCCCCAGCGCGCTCGAGCGCCTGGGCGATGAGGTCGCGTTCGGTGGCCGACAGGAGCGCGTCGAGGTCCACCCCCTGTTCCGCGAGCGGGACCTGCCACGCGCCAGGCGCGGGCTCCGCCTGCCTGATGTCCGCGGGAAGCGCGGCGGCGTCGAGGTGTGTGCGGCCCGGGCTCAGCGCGACCGCCCGCTCGATGACGTTCTCGAGCTGCCGCACGTTCCCCGGCCACGAAAACGCCATCAGCCGGCGCATGGCCTCCTGCGACACGCTGAGGCCGGGGCGGGGCGGCGATTGTTCACGGCCAAACCGCTCGAGGAAGTGCTGCACCAGCAGCGGGATGTCCTCGCGACGGTCTCGAAGGGGCGGGAGCGCCACGGGGATCACGTTGAGCCGGTAGTAGAGGTCCTCGCGGAACGTGCCCGCGCGGACCATCTCCTCGAGGTTGGCGTTGGTGGCCGTAATCAGCCGCACGTCCACGCGAACCGACTGGGAGTCGCCCACGCGCTCGAACTCCCGCTCCTGGAGCACCCGCAAGAGCTTCGCCTGGAGCGGCAGCGCCATGGTGCCGACCTCGTCGAGGAAGAGCGTGCCGCGGTGCGCCTGTTCGAATCGCCCCGCTCGGCTGGCCACTGCACCCGTGAAGGCCCCGCGCACGTGGCCGAACAGCTCCGTCTCGAGGAGCGTCTCTGGCACCGCGCTGCAGTTCAGGGCCACGAACCGCTGCTGCCGCCGGGGGCTGTTGTGGTGGATCGCGCGGGCCACGAGTTCCTTGCCCGTGCCCGTTTCCCCGGTGATCAGGATGGTGCTCGACGTGGGCGCCACCGTGTGCAGCAACTCGACGAGGCCCTGCATCGGAGTGCTGCGCCCGACGAGGCCGCTGAAGGAGTACCGCGCTTCGAGTTGCGATCGAAGCAGCGCGTTCTCTGCGGTGAGCTGGCGACGCTCGAGGGCGGCGCGCACCACGTGCCGCAACTCCTCGAACTGGAACGGCTTCGTGATGAAGTCCGCCGCGCCGCGGCGGATCGCCTCCACCGCGTCCTTCACCGTGCCGAACCCGGTCATGACCACCACCGCGACGTCCGGATAGCGCTCGAGCGCCGAGTCGAGCACGGCGCCTCCCGGAACACCCGGAAGCCGGAGATCGGTGAGCACGACATCGTAGGCGAAGGCCTGGAGTTGGGCGATCGCCTCCTCGCCCGTCGACGCCTGGTTCACGACGTACCCCTCGTCGGCCAGCCGCTCCGCCACTGCGATCCTCAACGCGGCTTCGTCCTCGACGACGAGAAGATGCTTCGTGGAATCAGGCATTTAGCACAAGGCGCCAGTATTTTGACGCCCCGAGCGCCCGGCGTCAAATCGGCGCGTGCTGGCGCGGCCCCTCCCAGGTGCCGTGATGGCCGGGAGACTCCGCAGGCAAGGCCCTCCTCAACGCCGCCGCAGTGCTACAGCCCTCTGCGGATCACGCCGATATGTCAGTCAGACTCGGCAAGAGTCAATTTCCCGCCGGACCGAGAGTCGGCCGGCCGTGACTGCGATGATCGGAAACCGAGAAACCATTTCGATTACCCAGGCCTGCGCGCAGGTCGGCGTGAGCCGGCGGACGATCTACAACTGGATCACGGCCGGCAAGGTCGAGTACGTGCGGACGGCCGGCGGGGCGGTCCGGATCTTCGCGGACTCCTTGTGGCGCCGCCCCGAGGAAGGCCGCCGGGCTCCGTCCCTGACGGTGGCGCAGGACAACCCCGAGGCGGCCTGAGGTGCTGATCCGGCTCCCGAAGGAGACCCCGCGGATGTCGTCGGCCTCGGACTACGCGTCCCTGTTCCACCGCCTCAACAACCAGCTCGGCGTGCTCCTCGCCAACGCGGAGTTGCTCGAGGCCCGCTGCACCGACGAGGCGACTCGCGCCCGCGCGGCGCAAATCGTGGCGAGCGCCGTCGAGGCGATCGATACCGCCCGGGCCCTTCGGCTCCACCTCGACGACGCCAACCAGGACGCGGCCACCCGCCACTGACCTCGTACCGGGCTGGCCGATCATCTCAGGGCGGCTGGCCGTCACGCCTGTCAATCCACCGACGACTTCGGTAACCAGTCCGTCAAGGGCTTGACGGTTTCTGTGCGCGTCCCCCGCCACCCCTTCCCACCGCTGCACGCCGCTTCACGGCCAAGAATTCCCATATCTGCAACAACTTAGCTCTACAGGCCCGCGCGCGCTCGCCCGGGACCCGGCTGGGGCGCTCCTCGCCGGCCGCTCTGGTACCGCGATTGCGGATCGCTCCTGCGTCACGCGCCCGGCGGAGCTGGCGCGATGGATGGGGAGGGCAGAGACGATGCAGCGCCAGCCGGTCAGCGAATCCCAGCGTGAACGAATCGAGGCAGCGGTTCCCTTCGTGGAGGCGCTCGCCCGGCGCGTGGCCTCGTCGATGCCGCACTCCATCGACCTTGGTGACCTCACGCAGGACGGGATGATCGGCCTGATCGACGCGGCGCACCGCTTCGACGAGGCCAGGGGAATCAAGTTCGAGACCTTCGCCGAACGACGTGTGCGGGGCGCCATGATCGACGCCTTGCGGCGCGACGCCTGGCCGCGTGGCGTGCGCCGCATGCGCAGGGAGCTCGAGGCCGCGCGCGAGTCGCTCCGCCGCGAGCTCGGTCAGGAGCCGACCCTCGCTGACCTCGCCGCACGCATCGGGTCCACCGAGGCCACGCTCGGCCGGGCGATCGTCCGCATCTCGACGATCGAGTGCACCTCGCCGCTCGCCACCAACGACCAGACCGACGAGGCGCTGTTGCCGCCAGTGTTCGCGCCGCCGGAGCCCGCCTCACCCGAGCGTCTGTACCAGGAGGCCGAGGTGCGCCGCCGCGTGCGTTCCGCGATTGCCGCCCTTCCGCCCCGTGAGCGCAAGGTGATCAGCCTCTACTACTTCGGCGAGGTCACCATGAAGCACATCGGTGCGGAGATCGGCGTCAACGAGTCTCGCGTCTCGCAGCTCCACGCGCGCGCGGTCGGGCGCCTGCGCACGCTCCTCGCCGGTGCCGACGGGAGTCCGGAGATGCAGGCCGCCGTGCTCGACTTCGCCAAGCTGGCGGCCGACCGCCAGGCGCGCCTGGGGATGGCCGCGGCCCCCGAGCCCACGGCCGAGGGCCCCGCCGTCGTGGTGAACTACCCGAGCACCTCGCGGGCGGTCCGCAGCAGGTCGGCCAGCCTGAACGGCTTGGTGAGCCATCGGCAGCCGCTCTCTTCGAGGAAGCGTTCGGCCTCGGTGCCGGCGACGTCGCCCGTCACGAAGATCACGCGCCGCGCGAGCGCGGGCGACCGGGCCGCGATGGCCCGGTGAAACGCCGGGCCGTCCATCCGCGGCATCCGCAGATCGCACACCACCAGATCGAAGGTGCGCTCGGCCACCCGGTCGAGCGCGTCCGCCCCGTCGTTGGCCGTCACGGCGTCGAAGCCCGCATCGCGCAGCGCGTCGGCGACCGCCGCGGCCAGTGGTGCCTCGTCTTCCACCACGAGGACCGCCGCGCCGCCACCCACGTCCTCGAACCCGGTCGCACGCGGCGCGGGCGAGGTCGCCTGGACGGCTCCCGTCGTCGGCAGCCAGAGCCGGAATGCCGCGCCGCACCCCGGGGTCGAGTCGGCCTCGATGCGCCCGCCGTGCTCCTGGACGATGGCGTACGCCACCGTGAGGCCCAGACCGGTGCCTTGGCCGGCGGACTTCGTCGTGAAGAACGGATCGAAGATCCGAGGCATCACCTCGTCAGGGACCCCGGGGCCGTCGTCGCTCACCTCGAGCACGACGGCGTCCTGCGCCGGCGCCTGCCACGACCGCACGATCAGCGTGCCGTGGCCGTGTGACGACCGCATCGCCTGCTCGGCGTTGATGACGAGATTGAGCACCACTTGCTGCAGCTGGTGGGCGTCGCCGAAGATGGGCGGTAGTCCCGCGGCGAGGGCGTCGATCACGGTGATGTTGGCCAGCCGCTGCTCATGGAGCCGCAGGGCCAGCGTGTCACGGGCCACCTGGTTGAGGTCCACCATCGTGCGTGTCGAGTGCCGCTTGCGCGCGAAGGCGAGCAGTTGCCGCACGATCTTCGCGGCCCGCTCGGCTTCGCCCAGGATCGTCTCGACACTGCGGCGGGTGGCCGGATCCACGTCCTGGCGGGACAGGCGCTCGGCTGTCGTGAGAATCGTGGCGAGCGGGTTGTTCAGCTCGTGGGCGACGCCGCTGATCGTCTGCCCGAGGGCCGCGAGCTTCTCTGCCTGCAGCAACTGCTGCTGCAGCTCGCGCGCCTGGTCGTCGAGCCGCTTGCGCTCGCCGACGTCCCGCAGCAGCGCGTGCACGGCGAGCCCGCCGTCCCCGGCCGGCTCCGCCTGGGCGGTGACCTCGACCCACACCGGCGTGCCGTCGACCCGGCGGAAGCGCAGCAGGAAGTCCTCCACCTGTCGGTCGCGCTCGAGGCGTGCGATCCAGGCGGCGCGCGCGAGCGGGTCGAGGAAGCGGTCGCCCTCGAACGGCCGCACGATCTCGTCGCTCGCGTCCGGTGCGAAGCCGAACATCAGCTTCAGCGCACCGTTGGCGGCGGTCGTGGCCGTGGTGTCGCCCGAGATGCGGCCGATGTAGAGCCCGTGGCGGATGGCGTCGAAGAGGCGCCGGAAGGCGTCGTCGGGAGGCGCGCCCACGCCGAGACTCTATCACCGCCGCTGCCGCATCGCCCGGGGGTAGACTGTGGGCCGATGTCGGGGTCCTCCACGCCGCGCGAGCGGCGCCGCGCGCTCGGTGCCTGGGCGGCCGTGTGTGTCATCTGGGGCACGACGTACCTGGGCATCAAGCTCGCCCTCACCACGATTCCGCCCTTCCTGATCGGCGGGTTGCGCTACACCGCAGCCGGCGCTGCGTTGGCGATCGCACGGCGTGCAGCGGGCGAGCCGCTGCCCTCTCGCCGCACCTGGCCCGGGTTCGCGCTGCTTGGCTTGCTGATGTTCGGTCTCGGCAATGGCGGCGTGGTGTGGGCCGAAACGTGGGTGTCGTCGGGCCTGGCCGCCGTGATCATCGCGACGAGCCCGTTCTGGATGGTGGGCGTGGAGGCGTTCGTGCCGGGCGGCGAGCGGCTGCGCCTGCTGCAGGTGGTCGGACTGGTGCTCGGCTTCGCAGGCATCCTCCTGCTCGTGGGCCCGACCGTGCTGGAGGGCGGGTCCTCGGGTGGCCGCATGCTGGCCGGGGTCCTTGCCTTGCAGGTGGCGTGCGCCGGGTGGGCGCTGGGCTCCTCTTACGGGAAGCGGCACGCGCCACGCACGTCGCCGATGATGAGCGCGGGCGTGCAGATGCTGGCCGGCGGCGTGATCATGCTCGTCGCCGGCACGGCCCTCGGTGACTGGCCGCGCCTCCGGTTCGACGCGACCTCGCTCGGGGCCCTCGCGTACCTCACCGTGGCGGGCAGCCTCGCGGCCTTTGCGGCCTACGTCTACGCCCTGGCCCACCTTCCCGTCTCGATTGTCTCGCTGTACGCCTACGTCAACCCGATCATCGCCGTGGCGCTCGGGACGGCGCTGCTCGGCGAGCCATTCGACCGGCGCATGGCGCTCGGCATCGGCGTGATCCTGGCTGGCCTGGCCGTGGTGTCGATAAGGCAGCCCAGCGCCTAGCGCCAGGCGCCGAGCGCCGCGTGACGAGCGCCTCACCTGACGCCAGGCGCCGAACGGCCAGCGACGGGCCTCGTGCCAGACAGGCCGCTGGGAGCGTCAGGCACTCGGCGCGAGGCTGTTCCGCGGCGCTCGGCGCTCGGCGCCAGGCGCCAGGCTGCTCCCCAGCGCAAACGTCATCGTGCCCTCGGCTACCACCTGGTCGCCGACGCGGGCACGCCCTTCGAGCACGCCCATCCGGCTTCGCAGCCGCACGACCCGCGCCTCGACCTCCACCACGTCGCCCGGACGAACGACGCCGCGGTAGCGCACCCGCTCGATGCCCATGAAGTAGATCAGCTTCTCGCGGTTCTCGGGCTTGGCGAGGATCAGGATGGCGCCGACCTGCGCCACCGCCTCGGTCAAGATGGTCGACGGCAGGGCCGGCGGCTCGCCGGGGGAGTGCGACAGATAACGCTCGTTGGCCGACACGTTCTTGATGCCCACGATGCGCGTGTCGGGCTCGAACGCCGTGATTCGGTCCACGAGCAGGAACGGGTAGCGGTGCGGCAGGATCCGCTCGATCGCGCTGTAGTCGAGCGGCAGGGTCAGGCTGTCCATCACGTCGGGGCCGGCCGAGGGAGCCAGGTTGGCAAGTATAATCCGGGCTGCCCAAAGTACCCGCATCCGGTGACCGATTCCCAGCCGCTCCCGCCCCGGGCCTCAGAGCAGGACCAGCTCACCACGCTGTTCGACCTCGGCAGCCAGGTGACCTCCGTGCTCGCCCTCGACGAGTTGCTGCCGCAGGTCCCGGCGCTGCTCGCGCGCCTCATCGAGTTCGACGCCTTTGCACTCTACCTGGAGGACAAGCGCCGTGCGGAACTGGCCATCGCCTACGCGGTGGGCTACCCCGAGCGCGAGGTGCGGGAGCGCCGCATCGCCGTCGGCGAGGGCCTCGTCGGGCGCGCGGTCACGGAAGGGCGCGGGTTCATCGCCAACGACCTGGCGCTCGAGCGCCGGTACATCCCGATCGTCCCTGGCATGCAGGCCACCATCGTCGTGCCGCTCGCCATCAAGGGGCGGCCGATCGGCGTCATGAACGTGCTGAGCCGCCGCGCCGGCGCGTTCGACGACCGCGACCTCCCGCTCGTCGGCCAGTTCGCCGCGCTCGTCGCGGTGGCGATCGAGAACGCGCGCCTCTTCGAGCGCGAGCGCGAGAGCGCCGAGATCTTCGAGATGCTCGCCGACATCGGGCGCGAGCTGTCGTCGATTCTCGATCTCGACGAGCTGCTGACCCGCCTGGCGCACCTCACGCGCCGCTTGGTCGACTACCGCACCTTCGGGGTCCTGATGCTCGACGAGGAGACGCAGGAGCTCGAGATGAAGCTCGCGCTGAAGTACGACGAGCGGATCACGGTGCCGCGCGTTCCGGTCGGCGAGGGCCTCGTGGGCTACGCGGCGCAGCACAAGCAGCCGGTGGTGGTGCCCGACGTCTCGAAGGACCCGCGCTACATCCGGGTGGTCGACGACGTGCGGTCGGAGCTGGTGATCCCGCTGCTCGTGCAGGACCGATGCATCGGTGTCTTCGACCTCGAGAGCCCTCAGCTCGGGGCGTTCGACAAGTGGCACGTCGAGGTGCTGACGCTGCTGGCCAGCCACGCCGCCGTGGCCATCGAGAACGCCCGGCTGTACGAGGCGGTGCGCGCCAACCAGGAGCGGATGGAGCGCGAGCTGCAGTTCGCCCGCCGCGTGCAGGCGGCACTGCTCCCCTCCGGGCTGCCGCTGCGCATGCGCGGGGTGGACGTGGCCGCCCGCCTCACCTCGGCGCAGGAGCTCGGCGGCGATTTCTACGACCTGCTCTCGCCGGAGCCGAACACGCTGGTCGTGGCGGTCGGCGACGTGTCGGGCAAGGGTGTTCCCGCGGCGCTCTACGGCGCGTTTGCGGGAGAACTCGTGCGGGGACGTGCGTTCCGCCGCCGCTACACGCGTGAGCGCACGAACCCGGCTGCCGTGCTCAAGACCATGAACACGATCCTCCACGAGCGGCAGCTCGAGGGCTACTTCGCGACGCTGTGTTACGCGAGCTTCGACCTGAAGCGCCGCGTCGTTGCCGTCGCCAACTCGGGCCTGCCCTTCCCCGTGCGCGTCTCGGCTGGGGGCTGCCAACAGGTGCGTCTCGCGGGCATCCCGCTCGGACCCTTCAGCGACGTCACGTACGACGAGGTGACGCTGGACCTCTCGCCCGGCGACCTGTTCGTGTTCTGCAGCGACGGTGCCTTCGACACGGAGAACGAGGCCGGCGAGGACTTCGGGGCGGCCCGGCTGCTGGAGGTCGTGGCTGCGGCGCGGCACCTGCCCGCGCGCCGCGTGGTGGATGCCATCTTCGAGGCCGTCGCGGCGTTCCGGGGCGAGGCTCCACCAACCGACGACACCACCGTCGTGGCGGTGCGAATCACGTGAGCTGAGAACGGATCCGCGGTTCGTCGTCCATGGTCCTTGATCCTTTCAGGGCTGCCAGTTGAGGCTGCGCCTGCTGCAGCCCGCCGCGTTCCCGGGCGCGGCGCAACCTGACGCGCACCACGAACCCAGAACCAGGAACGGACCAAGAACCAAGAACCAAGAACCAAGAACCAA
>Ga0113563_10002912_pt1 | contig 10509 bp, 8 predicted proteins | sample Mud3Dept3metaG_FD_80117 | JGI IMG/M metagenome (GOLD analysis project Ga0113563, IMG submission 80117) | Freshwater wetland microbial communities from Ohio, USA, analyzing the effect of biotic and abiotic controls - Mud 3 Core 4 Depth 3... | ecosystem: Environmental > Aquatic > Freshwater >...
ACAGATAGAAGACGAAGATCAGCACGCCGATCATCGGAATGAGGAACTGCAGCGGGATCTTGAAGTAGGCGCTCATCATCAGCGACTGGCGCCCCTCGTCGACCGACCTGGCCGTCAGGTACCGCTGCACCTGGCTCTGGTCGCAGCCGAAGTAGGACAACATCAGGAACAGCCCGCCGATGAGCCCCGACCAGAACGTATAGGTCTTGGTCGGGTCCCAGCTGAAGTCCAGCGCCTGCATGCGGCCCGTCGTTCCCGCGATGTGCAGCGCCTCCCCCACCGACACGTGGTCCGGCAGCTGGAAGATCAGCACCGCGACCGCGGCGCCGATGCCCAGGACGATCACGGCCATCTGCTTGACGTCGGTCCACGTGACCGCCTGCACGCCGCCGATCATCGTGTAGAGCACCGTCGGGAGGCCGATGCCGAGGATCGTCAGCGTCAGGTTCCAGCCCAGCACGATCGAGAGGATGACGGCCGGCGCCGCGATGATGACGCCGCACGACATCGCGCGCGACAGCAGGAACAGGAGGCTCGCCAGCGTCCGCGTCCTGGAATCGAACCGGCGTTCCAGGTATTCGTACGCGGTGTACACCTTGGCGCGGTAGAAGAACGGCACGAGGGTCATCGACAGGATCACCATCGCGACCGGAAGCCCCAGGTAGAGCTGGACGACGCTCATGCCTTCCGCGTAGCCGCGCCCGGTGGTGCCGACCAGTGTGATGGCCGACAGCTGCGTCGCCATCACCGAGAGGCCGACGGCCCACCACGGCAGCGACCGTTTCGCGAGGAAGTAGCCCTCGACCTCGCTGGTGCCCTTCGATCGGCGCAGGCCATCCCAGACGATCCACACCAGGTAGGCGGCGACAACGGCCCAGTCGAGCAGATGCATGGCGAGATGGGGCTGCGGACTGGACGCTAGGCGCCAGTCGAGTTCGCACTCACGATCCGAAGTACCGCTGGACGAGCCAGATTCCGATCACCGCGAGCACTTCCACCACGATCACGCCGACATACCGCCGCGTGTGGGCCTGCTCATCGGCCGCGCCGCCGGCCTGCAGCAACGTGTCGGTCATAGGGCTGCGCTCCTCCGCCCGAGTTCGGCGCTCGCGGACGCGAGGCGCTCGCGGACCGCCCCGGCCCAATCGCGATCGTCACCCAGCGCCGACCGCGAGACCGCGAGCGCCCGTGCTGTCTCGACGGGAGCCGGGCCGCCGTGTGTCGTTCTCGCCTCGACGAACCGCCGAGGGCTCAGGGACGCCTGCAGCACCGTCTCATCGCAACGGATCGGCCCTCCCGGCAGGAAGGCGGTCGCTTCCGCCACCGCCACGCTCAGGGCGGCGGCCGGGTCGTCGGCCCTCGCCTCCACCACCCTCCGCGCCACCTGGTGCGCGACGGTGAACGAGAGGCCCTGATCGCGCACCAGCGTGTCGGCCAGCTCCGTGATGGTGATCCAGCCCTCTCCCGCGCGGCGCTCCAGGCTCGAGGCATCGAACTCGGCGCTGGCCATCGCGGCCGCCACGAGCTCGATGGCGCGGATCGCATCGTGGAACATCCGCTCGACGAGCGGCTGGAGGTCGTCCTCGGTGTCGACGATGTCGCCGAACGGCGTGTTGTGGACGGCCACCAGAACGCCTGTCGCCTCGCCCAGGGCGCGGCTGCCGATCGCGCGCGCGTGCTCCAGCGCCACCGGATTGCGCTTCTGCGGCATGATGCTGCTCCCCTGCACGAACCCGTCGCCGAGGCGCATGTAGGAGAACTCGGCGGTGCACCAGAGCAGCATGTCCTGGACAAAGCGGCCCAGGCCGGTCAACAGCACCGCCGCGGCGGTCACGTTCTGCAGCAGGTAGTCGACCGTGGCGACGCTGCCGTAGGTGTTGCCCGTCGGCCCGCCGAATCCGAGCAGGCCGCTGGTCAGCTCGCGATCGATGGGAAACCCCGTGCCCGTGATGGCGCAGGCGCCAAGGGGGCTGCGGTTCGTCACGTCGAAGGCGGCGCGCAGCCGCTTGGCGTCGCGCTCCAGTTGCTCGATGACCGCGAGCAGGTAGTGCGCGACCGTGGACGGCTGGGCCGGCTGCGTGTGGGTGTGCAGCGCCAGGATCGTCTCGCGGTGCTGCTCGGCGAGCGCAATCAGCGTCTCCCTCAGACCGAGGCTCGCGCACAGCAGATCCAGCACCCTCGCCCGCTGCCGCATCCGGTACATCGTCATGTCGATGTCGTTCCGGCTGCGGGCCGTGTGCAGGCGCCCGGCGATCGCGTCGCCGCAGTGCGCGGCCACCAGGCGGTCGACGTGGAAGAACAGGTCCTCGGCGGTCCCGTCGAACGCCGCCTGGCGGACGCGCCCCAGGTCGAGGGCGTCCAGGCCGTCGCGGAGCGCTCGTGCGTCGTCACGGGACACGATGCCGCGATCCGCGAGCATCACCAGGTGGGCGCGGTGGATGGCGAGCAGCGCGTCGAGGAACAGCGCCTTCGCGTCCTCGAAGTTCTCGCGAAGGACACAGTTCACGTACTCGGGTGCGAACGGCATAGGCACCGCAGCAGACGACAGTCGGAATCAGCAGCGAGAATCAAGGAGCACGAATGATCAACTGACGGCCGTCGGAAGAGGAACCCCCGGCAGGCGGAGCAACCTGGGGCGTCCTTCCTGTTTCTCACTTCTGGCTTCTTGCTTCTTTCTACTGACTATAGCTCAGCCCCTACGGCATCACGAACTCGTGCTGGGCCTCGCGCACGGTGAGCACCGGGCAGGGCGACTTGCGCACGACCTTCTCGGCCACGCTGCCGAGCAGCATGTGCGCGATCGGCCCGCGGCCATGGGTGCCCATCACGATGAGATCGACGCCGTGCGTCTTCGCATACCGGATGATCTCCAGGAACGGGTTGCCGGCCAGGAGCGCGGTCTCGGCGCGGAGTGTCTTCCGTTCCTCGTCCATCAGGAGGGCGCCGAGGCGCTGGCGCGACTCCTTCTCGATCTCGTCGCGCAGCTGCGGCATGGACGAGACATAGACCTCCGCCGCCCACGCGTGCGCCAGCAGGTCCTCCATGACGTGCACGACGTGCAGCGACGCGCCGAAGGCCTCTGCCATCGCCTTGCCGTAGCGGAGGGCCGACTCGGACGCCTCACTGAAATCGGTGGGAACGAGGACGGTCTTGAGGGTGAGCATGGGCACCTCCCGGGGCTCGGGGTCCGGGACTCGGGATTCGGGCCTCAGCCCGCCACGAGCCCATCCGCCCGCAACCTTGCTGGCATTATCGCCGATCTCGAGGGGGCCGGCAGGCCTGCTCACGAGGGGAGGCGGACCACCGCCGGGGCATTCGGCGTCGAGTCCGAGGCGTGCAAGCCGCTCTGTGACCGCGCGAGGCCCGAGTCCTGAACCCCGAATCCCGGCTGGCCGTGCTTCAGAGACTCAGCCAGTCCGAGAACTTCACCAGGAACACGTTGTTCTCGGGGATGCCGAAGGGACCGCCGATGTCGTGGCGGAAACGGAGGCGGCCGACGCCCGCCTGAGGCCGGACTGCAACTCGTCTGACGGGCTTGCGCTTGCCGGCCCGCGCCGCCGAGAGGACAATAGGAGCGCTCTCATGCCAAAGACCTCGACGCCGGCTGCAGCGCCACCCTCGCCGGTTCCCGCCGCACCATGGCACACCGTGCCCGCGGACGCCGTGCTCGAGCGGCTGGCCTCGGGGCCGGACGGGCTCTCGGCCGCGGAGGCCGAGGCGCGCCTGGCGAAGTACGGCCCGAACGAGCTCGCGGCCGTGGGGGGCGTGTCGCCCTGGGACATCCTCGTCTCGCAGTTCAAGAACGTCTTGATCGTCATCCTGCTCGTGGCCACGGCGCTCTCCGCGATTCTCGGACACGGCACCGAGGCGATCGCGATCGCCGCGATCGTCCTGCTCGCGGTCCTGCTCGGCTTCGTCCAGGAGTACCGCGCGGAGCGCGCGACGGACGCGCTGCGCCGGATGACCGCCCCGACGGCGACCGTCCTGCGCGGGGCGGAGGAATGCGAAATCCCCGCGAGGCAGCTCGTGCCCGGCGACGTGATCCTCCTGCGAGCGGGCGACCGCGTCCCCGCCGACGCCCGGCTCATCGAGTCGGTCAACCTCCAGGTCGAGGAAGCCGCCCTGACAGGCGAATCGGTGCCGGTCGAGAAACACGCCGAGGCGCTCGACGACCCCACCCTCGTGCTTGGCGACCGCCGGAACATGGCATTCGCGGGCACGGCCGCCACGTACGGCCGCGGGCGCGGGGTGGTGACGGCCACCGGCATGGAGACGGAATTCGGCGGCATCGCCCGGATGCTCCAGACCGTGGAGACCGGCAGGACGCCGCTCCAGGAGAACCTCGATCGGGTCGGGCGCTCCCTGGCCAAGGCCACCTTCGTCGTCGTCGCGATCATCGTGGGGCTGGGCCTGCTCCGCGGCCAGCCGTTCGTCGAGATGTTCATCTTCGGGATTGCGCTGGCCGTCGCGGCCGTGCCGGAGGCGCTGCCGGCCGTGGTCACGATTTCGCTCGCGATCGGCGTGCAGCGCATGGTGAAGCGCCACGCGCTCATGCGCCGCCTGCCCGCCGTCGAAACACTGGGGTGCACGTCGATCATCTGTTCCGACAAGACGGGCACGCTGACCAGGGACGAGATGACGGTGCGAACGGTGTCCATGGCGGACGAGATCCTGGAGGTGACGGGCGCGGGCTACGAGCCCGCCGGCGCCTTCCTGCGCGACGGGAAGCCTGTTGAACCGACCGACGCCCTGCGCAGGCTGCTGACCGCCGCCACGCTTGCGTCCGACGCCCACATTGTCCGCGACGGGGCCGACGGGCGCTGGCGGGTGAAGGGCGACCCCACGGAGGGCGCGCTCGTGGTCGCGGCCGGAAAGGCCGGCCTTCACAAGGCCGAGCTCGACGCGCGCTGGCCGCGGGTGGGCGAGATCCCGTTCACGTCCGAGACGAAGCGGATGACCACGTTGCACGCCGGCCCCGAGGGCGAGGTCGCGTTCGCGAAGGGCGCGCCGGAGGTCATTCTCGAGTCCTGCACGCATCACTGGACGTCGTCGGGCGCCGCGCCGCTGGACCAGGTCGGGCGCGACACGGTGCTGGCCGTCGCGCACCGCATGGCCGGCCAGGCGCTGCGGGTGCTCGGCGTGGCGTCGAAGCCGGCGGACCGGCTCGAGTACGCCGAGCACGGCATGACCTGGCTCGGCCTGGTCGGCATGATCGACCCGCCCAGGCCCGAGGCGCAGGCAGCCATCCGCACGTGCGAGCAGGCCGGCATCAGGGTGGTGATGATCACCGGAGATCATCCCCTCACCGCCGAGGCCGTCGCACGGGAGCTCGGGCTCCTGAAGGACGACGGCCGCGTGCTGACCGGCGCGGGCCTCGAGGCGATGAGCGACGAGGCGCTCGAGGCGCAGGTGGAGCAGATCCAGGTTTACGCGCGCGTGTCGCCCGCGCACAAGCTGCGGGTCGTCACCGCCTGGCAGACACGCGGGCACGTGGCGGCGATGACCGGCGACGGCGTGAACGACGCGCCCGCCCTGAAGAAGGCCGACATCGGCATCGCGATGGGCATCACCGGCACGGACGTGACGCGCGAGGCCGCCGCGATGACGCTGACCGACGACAACTTCGCGTCCATCGTGGCGGCCGTCGAGGAGGGCCGCGGGATCTTCGGGAACATCAAGAAGTACCTGATGTACCTCCTGTCGTCGAACGTCGGCGAGATCGGGTTGATGGCCGGCGCGGCGCTGACGGGGCTGCCGCTGCCGCTGAGCGCGGTCCAGATCCTCTACGTGAACCTCGCCACCGACGGGCTGCCCGCGCTGGCGCTGGCCGTGGACCCGCCGGACCCTGACGTCATGCAGTGGAAGCCGCGGAACCCGAGGGTCGGTATCTTTACGAAGCCCGTCGTCGCGCTGATGGCCGTCGGCGGCATCTGGTCGGCCCTCGTCAACCTGGGGCTGTTCACCTGGGCGCTGCAGTCGGGCCGCAGCGCGGGCGAGGCGATGACGATGACGTTCGTCTCGCTCGTCGTCATCCAGTTCTTCAAGGCGTACAACTTCCGCTCCGACCGCCAGTCCATCATGGTCCGGCCGTTCGCCAACACGTGGCTCAACCTGGCCATCCTGACCGGGCTGTTCATGCTCGCCGTCGTGGTGCACCTGCCCGTGCTGCAGGCGCCGTTCGGGACCTACAGCCTGCCCCTCTCCGATTGGGCGATCGTCGTGGCCGTGGCGTTCTCGGTGGTGCCGGTGCTCGAGGTCGCGAAGGCGCTGCTCCGCAGGAGCGCCGCGGAGGCCGAATCCTAGGGGATGGCCGCCTACGGCTTCCTTCGGCCTGGACCGAAGTAATCAGGCGCGGGCTCGTCGGGCGGGACCCGCGGGCCGGGCGGGTGCAGCGGCGCGGGCTCCTCGTCGCCCTTCACGGGGATCTCGCCCAGGTGCGCGGAGATCCGTTCGGCCACGAGCGACGCGGGCGCGTCCGCCGTGTAGACGCACGCATGGTGGCACCCGAGCGGCGTCGCGTGCACCGTTCCGTGCGGGAAGAGCGCCTTCAGCGTCGTGATCGTCTCGTCGACATCGGCGTTCGCGACGATGCGCACGCGGCTGCCGTGGTGGGCCTGGTGGACGATGGCGTGGTCGAGCGCGGAGTGGTCAGGCATGACGCGAAACCTCCCCGTCGTCCGGGCCCGGGGCCCGGGTGTCTACTGACAACCTAGGAGGCGGCCGCCGGGTTGTCAAGCCTGCGCGCCGCCGGCTGCTAGCGTCCGCTCTTCGCGATGGGGTAGCCCGCGTTGATCCAGGCCTGCGTTCCGCCCTTGAGTGCCTTCACGCCTTTCACGCCGAGCCGGTCGAGATCCAGCGCCGCACGGGCGCTCGTATGCTCGGCCCCTCAAGAGCAGTAGGCGACGATCGGCTTCTTCGCGGCCTTGAGCGCCGCCGCCTGCCTCTGGATGTCCCCGAGCGGCACGTTGACCGAGCCCGGGATGTGGCCGTCGGCGAACGACCGCGGGTCGCGGACGTCGACAATCAGCACCTGCCCCGCGTCGGCGGCCTTCTTGAGGTCGGCGACGGACATGCGAGGCACCGAGGATTCGTCGGCCACCTGTCCCGCCGCGGGAGAGCCGAGCACGAGCACGAACACGATCGAGCAGAGGGCGCGTCTGGTCATGGCGTCATGATACCGTATCGGGGATGCGCACCGAATATCACCACTGGTACTCCGGCCGCACGAACCGGGAGATGGGTCTCGTCGTCTACGGGCACTGGGGCCCGCCGATGCTCGTCTTCCCCACCAGCGGCGGCGACGAGTGGGAGATGGACCGGCAGGGCATGATCGCGGACCTGGCGGGCTTCATCGACCCCGGGCGCGTCAAGATCTTCGCCATCAACGCCAACAGCGGCGACGCGTTCTACAACAGGGGCGCGCACCCGTTCCACCGCAGCTACATGCAGGCTCAGTACGACGCCTACGTGCGCCACGAGGTGGTGCCGTTCATCCGCCACCACTGCCAGTCCGACGACATCACGATCGCGACCATGGTCGCGTCGCTCGGGGCGTACCACGCGGCGAATTCCCTCTTCAAGCACCCCGACGTGTTCAGGCGCTGCTACGCCCTGTCGGGCGTCTACGACATGAAGCGCTTCATGGACGGGTTCTACGACGACAACTTCTACTTCAACAACCCCGTCGACTACATGTCGCAGATGGACGACCCGCATGTGAGGGGGCTGCTCGCCGGGTGCGAGATCCACCTCGCGACGGGCCACGGGCCGTGGGAGGACAAGGGCCCGACGTACCGGATGGCGGGCGTCCTCGCCGGCAAGGGCATCCCCCACTTCCTCGACGACTGGGGCCCGATGGGCGGCCACGACTGGCCGTACTGGAAACACCAGATGCGCGAGTACCTCTCGCGCTGGTGACAACAACAGGACTGTAGGGGGACAGGTCCCGTTCTCTCTTTTCAGAGAACGGGACCTGTCCCCCTACTTGTACGTGATTTGGAGCAGGGCCTCGTCGATTCCGAGCGGCCGCGAGAGCGCCTCGCCCCTGAGCCGCGCCAGTTTGTAGAGGTGGAAGCGCAGGGGCGCCATGAAGGTGTAGCTCGACGTCAGGTGGATCAGGCGGTCGCCCCGCTTGTCGGCAATCGGTTCCGTGAGCGAGGTCTTCCGCTCCTCGTACCACTCGCGCGAGACATCGCCCCGCTCGAATTGCTTCTCGAGGGTCACGAGCAGGCGCGGCCGGTTCACGATCTCGGGGTGATGGTTGACGCCGAAGACGCGGGGCATGACGCCCGCCTCGTCCCTCGCCACCTCCATCATCGTCAACGCCTCGCCGCGCGCGCCGCCCCTGCCAAGGGCCTCGTGGCTGACGGCGATGACGCCCGCCGGCATCCTCCCCCGCGGAATGAGATCGTAGAGCCGATTGTCCATGGCGAACAGGCGCCGCCCGTCGGGGAGCGCCTCCGAGAAGCGTGAGAACCACGGATGCGCCAGCGCTTCGTCGGTGAGGATGTTCTCGACGACGCCGGTGCTCTTGCCGCCCTTCTCGGGCCCGCGAAGGACGGCGTCGGCAGTGCCCAGCCAGCGGCACATCACGCCGAACGTGTGGCAGACGGAGAGCAGGGCGGCCGACTCCGACGCGCGAATCCGGTCGAACAGCGCGAAGAGCCTCGGCTCCCACGCCGGGTCCTCGCTGATGCCCTGCGATCCTTCCGACACGCCGTCGTTCATGCGCGGGTCGAGGTGCCCGGGTCCGCCCGTGCCGACATAGAGGACGTGGCGCCCGCCCGGCGGCTCCGGCATCACCTGCTCGCCGCGCCTGACGTCGTAGGAAATCGCCCGGAAGCCGATCCCGGCCTTCCTGAGCTCGCTGCTGATGTCGCACAGCGCGTTCTGCATCGCGTGCAGGATGGCGTCGTGGCCGAGGTTCGGCCAGCCGTGGTGCATGTCGAGCACCGCGACATCGACAAGATGCGGCTCGGCGGGCGGCACCTCATCGGCTTGCTGGACGCGCACGACCCGGAACACCTGGGCGGCCGGGCAGTCGGACAGGCAGGCTCCGGGGCCGAACCTCTGGCGATGGCGACAATCGAAAGGCATGGGCGATATTCGGGATTCCGGCCTACGCGCGAGGGCTGACCCTGAACGCCGGCACCTGGCCGCCGCCGGACGTGACGTTGGCGAGGCCCGTCGCGCTCAGCCGGGTCAGGAATCCCGCGAGCCTGCCGAGGAACAAGTAGGGGGCCATGTCGACGAGCATGTCCTTCATCACGGCGTCGCCGCCGCCCTGGAACCAGGGGAACACCTCTCGCCTGACGGCAATCTTCTCCTGGACAATCCACGTGCCCGGCGGCGCCGCGAGGGCCTCCTGCAGCGTGGCGTCCCAAGCCGACTCGGACGTCTCCCACCCCAGCGTGACGCCGGCGCCGCCGTACTCGTCGTTGGGTTTCATCACGAGGCTCGCGCGGTGGCGCCGGATCCACGGCACGAGATCGAACTCGTCCGCGCCTTTCGACGTGCGGCCCTCGGCGACCACTCGGGTCCAGGGCACGTGCCGCGCGATCACGGCGTGCTCGCGCGCATTGAACAGCCCGGCGTGCCGCGGGTCGGTCAGCACGGCGAAGAACGCCTTCTTGTGAGGAATCTTGCAGCGGAACGAATTGGCCATGCAGACGGTCTTGGCCTCGCACGCGCGCACGAGCGCCTCGCACTCGGCCGGGCGGCTCGTGATGTCGTTGATGAGCACGCGCCGGTAGAGCAGGTCAATCCGTCGCCCGAGCCCGCGCAGCTCGCGGCCGTCGAACTCCAGGTCCTGGGGCGCGCACACGATCGTCGGCACGCCAAGGCCGGTGAAGCGCTCCTGCAGGATCTCGAACTCACTCCAGGTCGGAACGTCCCGCCAGTCGACGATGCCGATCGTCGGGGGCATGGCCGTGCCGCCCCAGTCGCGGTAGCTCGTCATCAGGGCGTCGAGCATTCTCGACGTGAGCGAGTAGGGCTGCGCGTCGAACGCGGCCTTGAACCGCGCCATGACGGGCAGCTGCTCGAACACGCCGGCCAGCCGCTCCGTGTACCCGAAGCCCGCCGGCGACTCGGCGTTGTACTCCGCCGCCTGCAGCGAATCGGGCAGCAGGAACGTGTCGACCCGGGAGGACGTGCTCGCCCGCCTGTAACCGGGCTCGATGGCGACGAGCCGGCGTTCCGCCGGGCGCAGGCCGAGCTCGTCGAGGAGCGCGGGCGTCACCATCGCCGCCGCCACCACGCGCTCGCCGAGCACGGCCAGCGTTTCGGCGAACTCGCGCACGCGGCATTCGTCGTCCTCCGTGAGGAAGAGCGGCCGCAGGAACGGGCAGTGCACCCGGTCGCCGAACGTCAGGCGCTCGGCGCGCATGCGGGCCGAGAGCCGCTCGAACGCCGAGGCGGTCAGGTCCTCCGGCCGCAGCAGGCCGTGCCAGGCGTCAATGGGGTTCACTGCAGGCCTACCATCGACGCCCACTGCGGCCAGCTGTTCGA
>Ga0113563_10002913_pt1 | contig 10509 bp, 11 predicted proteins | sample Mud3Dept3metaG_FD_80117 | JGI IMG/M metagenome (GOLD analysis project Ga0113563, IMG submission 80117) | Freshwater wetland microbial communities from Ohio, USA, analyzing the effect of biotic and abiotic controls - Mud 3 Core 4 Depth 3... | ecosystem: Environmental > Aquatic > Freshwater >...
GACGGCGGCCTGCCGGTTATCCCGCAATTTGACAGCGCCGACTGCAGCTTCGATCTCGACGCCGCGCATTATCTGGGCCTGCTGGGCGGCACGCATTGTTATGGCCTGGCCCTGCAGCGGGAGGCCACACTGCCGGCCGGGCTGGAATTACTGGGCCTGCGAGCACTGATTCTCGAAGGCAACGAAACCGTGGCTGCAGTCGCGGGGCAGGCCTGGCAGGTGCTGGAATGGGCACGCACCCATCGCCACTGCGGATGCTGCGGTGCGCCCACGGTCCCGCATGCGGCAGACCGGGCGGTCGAATGTCCGGACTGCAAACTGGTATTTTATCCGCGCATCGCGCCGGTGATCATGGGCCTGGTATACCGCAGGAATGAATTGCTGCTGACCCGCAAGCCGGGCTACGCACCGGGGCGTTATACCGTGGTCGCCGGTTTCGTCGAGGCCGGCGAATCACTGGAACAGTGTCTCGCGCGCGAAGTGGCGGAGGAAGTCGGCGTGACCATCCGCAATCCAAGCTACTTCGGCAGCCAGCCGTGGCCGTTCCCGAATTCGCTGGTGATGGCGTTCAGCGCGGAATGGGTCGACGGCGAGGTGCGCCCCGATCAAACGGAACTGGAAGAGGCGCGCTGGTTCGCGATCGATGCCCTGCCCGATCTGCCCGAGGCGGTGCACATCTCGCGCCAGCTCATCGACGACACGCTCGCCCGGATGCGCGGCGCGGCATGACGCGGCACAACGTGGACGTGGTTATGCCGGTCATTGGTCTGACTGCGGACGCGTGCTAGGATAAAAGCACGCATTCGACTTAGCGTCCACCCATTGAACAACAGTCACGGATATCGCCATGCCGTTCCATCGTTTCGAGGATTTTGAGAGCAATTACCTTACACCGCACCTGTCCACCGGCAAGGCGCCGGTGATCGACGGTCGTTACATGTACTTCTGCCTGCTGCACAAGAATGCCGGTACCGGCTCGGAGCTGCATTACCACCCCAATGAACTGCTGATTTTTCCGGTGCGCGGCAAGATCAACGCCATAGTCGGCAAGGACCGCCGCGTTGTCAGGCCCGGCACTTTCGTGCATGCGCCGGCTTATGCGCGTCACTCGATGAAAGCGACCGAGGACGGCAATCTGCAATATCTCTACATCAAGGACAAGACGTGGACAGTAGTCGGCCTCGCCGAAGACGAAGCGGTGCCGGACAAGGCGATGACGGTGGCCGAGGTCAACAGGAAGTACAACGTCGGCGACCGCGACAAGCACCAGAAGACGCAGGGTAAATCGCAGGCCATCATCGAGGGCCTGCCGGTATGCTTTCATCCGATCCTGGATGACCTGGATGCGCCACCGCGCTCGGGCCGCTGCGTGAACTGGATCGAGGGCGAGCGCCTGGCTTTCGGCCTGTTCGAAGTGCCGGCGGGTTATGCCGAGCCGGAGGCGGTCTCCGCACGGGAAATGTTCGTCTACGTGCTCAGCGGGAAAATCGACGCGCAGGCCGGCAGTGACAGGAAAACCATCGGCACCGGCGACATCGTCTATGTACCGCGGGGCGAGCGTTACCGGCTGCAGGTGCGCAGCCATGCGCGTTACGCCATCGTCTGCTCGACACCGTACCTGGAAGATCGCATTGACAACATGACGCCCGAGCAGGCCGCGCAGGCCCGCGTCAACGTGACGCCGAACTGACCGCGGACAATAAAAAAACCGGGGCAAGGCACCGCAAAGTCGCAAGCCCCGGTGGGCGGACAGGTTGCCGCGGATCATCAACCACTGGAGGAGCTATGATAAATATATTTAAAATCAATAAGTTAATTTCTATTTTCGGGTTGGTGCTGATTGCCGGTGCCGCCCAGGCGCAATGGCAACCGGATCGCAACGTCGCGCTGATCGTGCCCTCGTCGGCCGGGGGTTCGCTCGACAACGTCGGCCGCACGATTCAGCGGATGTGGGATCAGCAGAAGCTTGTTCCCACATCCAGCATCATCGTCAACATGGCGGGTGGCGGCCATGCAATCGCCTACAATTTCCTCGATCAGCGCGCCGGCAATCCGTTGTTCATGAGCATCACCTCGTCGACGCTGCATACCAGCCATATCAACGGCCGTGTCAAGTTGTCGTACCGGGACTTCACGCCGCTGACGGTGATGATGACGGAATACATCGCATTTGCCGTACGTCCCGACTCTCCGTTGCAGACCGGCAAGGATCTGATCGAAGCCTTGCGCAAGGATCCGGGAAAATACAGCCTGGCATTGAGCAGTGCGGTCGGCGGCACTCACCACATCTCGTTCGGCCTGCCGCTGTTGTCCGGCAAAGTCGACATCAAGAAAGCCAAACTGGTTGCATTTAATTCCACGGGCGAAGCCGTGACCGCGCTGCTCGGCGGCCATGTCGACGTGCTCTCCGGCGGTACGGTGCAGATTGCGCCGCATGTGGCGAATGGCAGGATGCGCCTGCTTGCGGTCAGTTCGGCGCAACGCCTGCCGGGTGCGCTGGCCTCCGGCCCGACCTGGCCGGAACTTGGCTACGAAGGCGTGTTCGAAAACTGGCGCGGCATCATCGGCACCAAAGGGCTGACCCGTGAACAGGTGGCATACTGGGACCGCGTGTTCGGCACTATAGCCGCCAGCAGCGAATTCAAGGATATTGCTGCCAAGAACCAGTGGACCATCAACTACAAGAACGCCGCCGAGACCGCCAGGTTCTTCGCCGCGGATTACAAGAAACTCAAGGCAGTCATGGATTTCCTCGGGCTGTCCAAGCAATAGCAAGGAATACATCATCAACAACAGCGCGATTGGCAGCATCGGCCTCGGCATCATGGGCGGCGCGTTCGCGCGCCACCTGCTGGCCAGCGGTTTTGCGGTAACCGGCTTCGACATCGATGCCGGACGCCGCGCCGCACTGAAGAAACTTGGCGGCAAGCCCGCGGCGTCCGCGGCCGCGGTCAGCAGTTCATGCCCTGTCCTGGTCACGTCGCTGCCGAGCATCGCCGCCGTCAATGCCGCGTTCTTCGGCAAGGGCGGCATTGCCGCTGCCGCCAGGCTGGGCACGGTGGTCATTGAAACCAGCACGCTGCCGCTTGCCGTGAAGCACGCAATCCGTGACGGTTGCGCCAAGCGCGGCATTGCGGTGCTCGACTGCCCGGTCAGCGGCACCGGCGCGCAGGCCGCGGCGCGCGACATCGCGATCTACGCCAGCGGCGACCGCAAGGCCTACGCCAAAGCGGCGGCGGCGTTACGGGGTTTTTCGCGCAGCGTGTACTATTGCGGCGAATACGGCAACGGGTCGAAACTCAAGTACGTCGCCAATCTGCTGGTGACCATTCACAACTTGTCGACCGCGGAAGCGATGGTCATGGGCCTGAAATCGGGGCTCGACCTCGACTTGCTGTACAAGGTGATCAAGGACGGCGCCGGGACCTCGCGCATGTTTGAGGTCCGCGGACCGCTGATGATCGCCAACGATTATCGTCAGGCGACCATGAAGGTCGAGGTTTACAAGAAGGATATTGATATCATCGAACAGTTTGCAGCCGACCTGCATTGCCCGACACCGCTATTCGAAGCCGCGAAGCCGTTTTACGCCGCAGCCCTTGCGCAGGGCCGCGCGCTGGAAGATACCGCCGCCGTCTGCGCAGTGCTCGAACAGATGGCCGGAGTGCAGCGCAAAACCAGCAAGCGATCCAAGTCCATTTCAACCCGAACGAGAAAGCCACGATGAAACCCACCATGTCCCCCCAGGCCCAGGCGGCCCAGACCATCTCCCGCAACATGACGCTGATTTCCCACAACGAGCTCGCCGGATTCGGCGGGATCGGGGAAGGCATCAACATGCAGGTGACCAAGGACGGCCGCCGCATCCTGTGGCTGGCGCACGAATCGGCGCCGAAGAACTTTACCGCCGTCGACGTCAGCGACGTCAAGAACCCGAAAGTCATCTGCCAGACGGACCTGCCGCACGAGCGCGTGCGGTCGAACTCGCTCGACGTGGTCGGCGACATCATGGTGGTGGCCTACCAGACCAAGAAAGTCGGCGACAAGCCCGCCGGCATGGACATTTTCGACATCAGCACCCCGGAGAAGCCGAAGCTGATTTCGCATTTCGATGCCTCCGGCCCGCACTCGCGCGGCGCGCACTGCGTGTGGTTCGTCGACGGCGAATACGTGCACCTGACCTCGGGTTCGGGCGACTTCGAGCCGACGCACTCCAACGACTTCCAGTTCTACCGCATCATCGACGTGCGCAACCCGTCAAAACCGGTGGAAGTGGGCCGCTGGCATTACCCCGGCACGCACAAGGGAGACAAGGAAGCGCCGCCGCCGCGTCACCCGAAATTCGACGGCGGCTACCGCCCGCACAACATCAACGTGTTCCCGGAGCGTCCGGACCGCGCCTATGTCGCGTATCTGGACGGCGGTGCACTGATCCTCGACATTTCCGACAAGTCCAAGCCGAAGATGATCACCAACTGGCGCTACTCGCCGCCCTACAACGGCTTCTGCCACACAGTGATGCCGCTGCTTGGCCGCGACCTGCTGCTGGTCACCGATGAGTGCACCAAGGACGACGGCCTCGACTGGCCGAAGCTGGGCTGGGTCGTCAACGCCAGCGTCGAAACCAACCTGGTGCCGATGTCGACGCTGCCGCTGCCGCCGGTGGAGAATTTTGCCAAGCGCGGCGGCCGTTACGGCGCACACAACATCCACGAGAACCTGCCGGGACCAGCGTCGTTCCGCTCGAACAGCATCATCGTCGGCACCTTCTTCAACGGCGGTGTGCGCGCATTCGACACCTCGAATCCGTACCAGCCGCAGGAGATAGCCTACTACGTTCCGGGCGCGCCGAAGCTGTCGCCGAAGGGATCGATCCAGATCAACGACGTGTGGGTCGACGAAAAAGGTCTGGTCTACACCGTGGACCGTTTTGCCGGCGGCCTCTACATCATCGAGATGAATCCGTAACCGGAGCGAAGCAACAATGCTGGATGCACTTTCGGGGAGATTCCCGGTCAGCGTCGTCACCGGGTTCCTCGGCAGCGGCAAGACCACACTGATCAACAAGCTGCTCAAGCGGCCGGACATGAACCGGGTCGCGGTCATCGTCAACGAGTTCGGCGAGCAGGCCGTCGACAATGACCTGGTCGAGGTGTCGTCCGAGCAGATGATGCTGCTCAACAACGGCTGCCTGTGCTGCGTGCTGCGGGGCGACCTGCAGGAGACGCTGCGCGACCTCTACGTCAAGCGCCGCAACGGTGACATCATCGACTTCACCCGCGTGATTATCGAGACCACCGGTCTCGCCGATCCCGCGCCGGTGATGCAGACGCTGATGACTGACGACATGCTGCTGGCGAATTACCGGCTCGACTGCGTGGTCACGCTGGCTGACGCGGTCAATGGCCTGGAGCAGCTGGAGACCATGCAGGAGCCGGTGAAGCAGGCTGCGCTCGCCGATCGCATCGTCATTACCAAGTCCGACCTGGCCGGCGACGAGGTTACGGCGCAACTGGAAGAGCGCCTGCGGGAACTCAACCCGCAGGCGCCGATCAGGCGCGCGGTCAACGGCGAGATCGACCTCGAGTTCCTGATCAACGTCGGCCTGCGCAATATCAAGGGCAAGTTGGAAGACATCGAACGCTGGATGGGCGAACCCGACGAGCATGGCGAGCATCACCGTCATGACGAGAGGGTGAAGTCATTCTGCCTGCGTTACCAGGAGCCGATGACCTGGACGGCGTTCTCGCAAACGATGGAAGTGCTCGGCGCGCTGCGCGGCTCCGACCTGCTGCGGGTCAAGGGACTGATCAATGTGGCCGAGCACAAGGGACCGATGGTGATTCAGGGTGTGCAGCATCTGTTCCATCCGCCGGTGGAACTCGAGAACTGGCCCAGTGCCGATCACTCCACGCGGATCGTGTTCATTACCCGCAACATTCCCCGGGAAGCGGTTGCCAATTTGTTTGCGGCGGTCGGGGCGGTGACCGCAGCCGCGTGAAATCGAAGCCCGTTGAACAAAAGGCCTGCGCCGATGCGCAGGCCTTTTTTCTTGGGCCAAATGCCCGAGCAACCGGTGACTCATTGCCGGTCGCTTGCTGTGTGGCAGGCGCCCGCCGGACACAGGGCACAGGTGGTCCGGATCCCAAACGTAGCCCAGGAATTTCCACCAGGTCAGCGCAAAAACCAGCATCAGCGCATAGCCGATTCCGGTGAGCCACAGGCCGATTTTTGTGAATTGCCTGCTGGTGAAGGTTTCGGTGCCGAGGCAGACCATGTTCTGGGGAGGGCGTTGATCGGCAGAATGAATCCAAAGCTGACGACGAAGCCGAGCAGCATGGCCATTCCCATGACGTTGAGGCCACCGCCGAGTTGCTGCAGCACGGCGGTCATGATCGGCAGCAGCGCGGAAGTCAGCGAAATGGCGCCGGCAAAATCGATATGAATGAGGATCAGGAACAGGGAGAGATCGGCAAAGACGCCGAAGCTGCCCAGAGTGTCCAGATGCAGCGCCTGCACCACGATATTCGCCAGCCATGTGGCTGCCTTGATGTCGAGCAGGGCAGTGCCCAGGCTGATGCCCGACGCCGAAGACGACAATCGTGCCCCACGGCACCTGTTTCTGGACCGATGGCCACGTCAGCACGCCGATTTTCGGAAGAAACAGCAGGGCCAGTCCGACGATGGTTACCGTCGTGGTATCGATGGCGTGCAGTTGCTTTTCCGTAACCCAGAAGCCGATCAGCAAGGCAATCGTGATCAGTACGCGACACTCTGCGGCCGTCATCGGTCCCATGGCAGTCAGTGCGCCGCGCACCGCGCACCGCTTCCTTGCCGCCTTCTATGCGCTCTTTCTCCGGCGGTATCAGCCGTCGCGTCAGCAGGAACAGCGCGACCGACGACACGGCATAGTCCAGCGCTTCGGTCAGCCAGACGATCACTGCGAAGGCGAGTATCGCCAGAATCCGCTGTCCGGATACGGTGAGTCCGTCCGGCAGGGGCATCAGTGCAATCGTCAAGGCTACGACCATGGCGACCATTACGGCGACCGGGAACGGTTTGGCGGGCGCTGCTGAAGCGGCGGATGACCCACTGCTCATTGGCAGTCTCCGGTTGCGGATTTCAGGTTATTCTGTCAGAAGCTGTGACTGTTTTTGGATAAGCAGCAAAAGCGATTTCTCGCTTGTTGACAGTAGTATCAGGGATGGGGCTGGTGATGCCAATTCAAGTTTGCGAGGCGTGATGTTTTTTGATGCAATTTTCAACCTGAAAGCAGGAGCATTGAATGTTCAAGCGGATACTGGTACCAATAGACGGCAGTTCGACATCAAATCGTGGCCTGCAGCAGGCCATCCAGATGGCCCGGGAGCAAAAGGCCGCTTTGCTGTTGTTGCATGTTGTCGATGAGAGCGTGCTGATTCAGAGTGCCGCCGTATCCGGCGCGCTTTTCGATGATCTGGTCAGGAGTCTTACCGAGAGCGGCAAGAACATTCTCGCCAAAGCGGCAGCGCTCGCCAGCCAGAAAGGGGTGCAGGCAAAAACCGTCCTGATCGATAATTCGTACATGCCCGTTGCTGATGCAATTGTTAAGCAGGCCAGGAAGTTGCGCGCGGACTTGATCGTGATCGGCACCCATGGCAGGCGGGGAGGCGCCCGCCTGATCATGGGCAGCGATGCCGAAGGCGTGGTGCGCCAGTCGCCGGTGCCGGTGCTTTTGATTCGCGCCAAAGGGCAGGCTGCCGGGCGCCGCTAAATAATGGGGTAGCGGTGAGCTTTTCCGCCTCCGCGCATACGACTCGGTCGTGGCGGAGATTTCGCACAAGGGAACGCTTCTATCGCAAATGAGCGGGGCAGGTCACCGCCGCTGCAGGTAAAGCGCCTCCACTTTGGCCCTGGCCCAAGGCGTTCGGCGCAGGAACTTGAGGCTGGAGGCGATGCTCGGTTCGTGGGTGAAGCAGCGGATCGGTAGCGCGACTCCCATGGCCTCCCAGCCCAGGCTGTCGACCAATTCCATCAGCATCTGCTCGAGCGTGACGCCGTGGAGCGGGTTGCCGGGCTGGGGCACGGTCATTGCAGGGACCACGGGCCGTGCTCGTGATACTTGCGCTTCGAATGTCGAGCGGCCACCGCTTGAGCGCAGTTAATGGTCGATGCCGACGATATCGTCGGCTTCAAATTCATCCGGCACGGTGCCGTCTCCAATGCCGGTCACCATGGCGGCCATGGTCGCGCTCTGCTTGACGAAGTACTCCTCGCTGATGGGGTCATAGAAACGCTGACCAATGGCAACATTCTGGAACTTGATGCGGTGGCGGGAAGGGTGATCGCTCATATTGAATTGAAAAGAAAGTGAACAGAGTGCTTATGTTTATTTGATCCGGAGTTTAAGGCAGGGCCGCTATGAAGTTCCAGTGATTCTTTTGGCGGCGCGCAATGCCGCACCAGGGCTCCGGTAATGTAATCAACGGCCACTTTGCTACAAGCGGGGCGGTAACAGGTAGAGCGTCATGGCGAAAATCAGGTATACCGCCAACAGGAGCACCCCGACGAACCACGCAGATCGTCCACTGTTCGTGACCAGCGCCGCGGACATGGTGGCGATGAATATCATCGCTACGGCGCCTGGCCAGAATTGCAGGTTCATCGGTGCCGGGCCGATCACGTAACTGAGCAGCACCAGCAGCGGGGCGACGAACAGCGCGATCTGGGACGCGCTACCCAGCGCGATGCCCACACTCAGGTCCAATCGGTTTTTGCGTGCGCCGGAAAATGCCGACGCCATCTCCGCGGCCGCACCTACGAGAGCGACAACGATGAAACCCACGAACGCTGGGGTCATCCCGAACGTCATCGCCGCTTCCTGTACCGATTCGACGAACACTTCACTCACCAGTGCGACCAGCACGGTGGCACCGGCCAGTGTGCCCAGGGCCAGGGCCATCGGCCACGCCGCGTCGTCAGTCTCGCCGGTCGCTGCGCTGGTAAACAGTTCGCGGTGCGTTTTCAGTGAAAACAGCATTCCCAGTGCGTACGTAGTGATCAGCAGCGCCGACAAACCCAGGCTTAACTCCTGGGTGAACGTCTCTGTCGCGGCGTTGCCTTCAGGGATTACTGAAGGAACCAGCAGGGCGACCGCGGACAAAAAGAGAAGTCCGGCCTGGAGGCGGGCGCTGCCCCGATTGAATTCCTGCGTGTGGTATTTGAGTCCGCCGAGCAGAAACGATGCGCCAAGCATGAACAACGTGTTGGTGACAATTGCGCCGGCGATGGAAGCCTTCACCAGAACGTATTGTCCGGCGTGCAGGGCGGTGAGCGCGATGACCAGTTCGGTCAGGTTGCCGAGGGTGGCATTGAGCAGGCCGCCGACCGCATCGCCCGTCCTGGCCGCTACCGATTCGGTGGCGTGGCTCAATAGCGCGGCCAGTGGCACGATGGCCAGAACCGAGAGCACGAACAGCAGTGTATGCGCTTCCGGCCTGAGGGCCCTGCCGGCAAACATCGCGGGGACGAATACCAGCAGCCAGAGCAGACGGTTGTGACGGATTTCTCTCAGCAAGAGGTTCATATTGGTTGATTCTTAAATTGAGAACCGAATTTCAGGCTAGCAGGGGACCGTTCTCCAGTGATGAGTGGTCCGAAAAACGGAGAGCAGGTCATCAGGCGATTGAGCAATTAATTCACCCCCAGCGCCGTTTATTCAGCCGAAGATGCGAGTTCCGTCATGACTCCGTCAGGAAATGAGTCCGACTTTTAACCCATTCATAATGACGTATGGCTGCATCATGGCGTTCTTGAATTTGTATCTGTATCCATGGACAACGCCAGTTCTATGTAATGCGGGACCGCGTTGGTTTTCGCAAAACGCATTCAAGTGCCGGGAAAACAAGGAAACCGGACAGTCTTTCTTCATAATCTTGCTCAACGGTGTTCTCACATCGTCGGCAGTGAAGTAACCATGCGCATCGGTGTTGGCCAAAGCACACGCAAGCAGGACCTTGCGATGAAGGGTCTCCCTCGTGCTCATCGTGGCTCGCTCATAGTCATGTGCGATGCTTTGTTGAGCGTGTTTCAGCGCCTTCTGCAGAGCCTGATGGGTATCGTCAATAATAATGTGCAGACGGTCCTGAGCTGCGGCCGTCTGGGCCGAATGCATGCCAAGGAGATGTGCATAGTGTGGAAGGCCTTGCGATAATTTATAGATTCGTTTCTTGGCATTTTGCTCAATGGTCATGCCGACAGCCGCAAGACCATTGTCGATAATTTCATCTATTTCTGCCTGAGACATTCTCGGCATTTGCACTTGAATCAGGGCCCGCTGCACCGATTCGTGTTCGGCAATCAATGTGTCGACCGACTCGGCGACGCCTACCAGAACAAGGGTGGTGTCTACAGCGTGATCTGAAAGGCTCTTGATCGTATCTGCGAGGAGCGTGGTGGTGGTTTTGTCCTTGATGCGATCGATTTCATCAATAATGAATAAAAGTTTCCCGCGATTCTGCAGGATTGCCC
>Ga0113563_10002914_pt1 | contig 10507 bp, 10 predicted proteins | sample Mud3Dept3metaG_FD_80117 | JGI IMG/M metagenome (GOLD analysis project Ga0113563, IMG submission 80117) | Freshwater wetland microbial communities from Ohio, USA, analyzing the effect of biotic and abiotic controls - Mud 3 Core 4 Depth 3... | ecosystem: Environmental > Aquatic > Freshwater >...
CAGCCGCTCGCCTACAACAAGGCCAACCAGGAAGACAAGGAACCGTTGTTCGACACCACCGACACACTGATCGACACGCTGCGGGTATTCGCCGGCATGATGTCCGGCATCACCGTGAATGCTGCGTCCATGCGCCGGGCGGCCGCGGAAGGATTCGCCACTGCCACCGATCTCGCCGACTACCTCGTGAAGAAAGGCCTGCCGTTCCGCGAAGCACACGAGGCGGTTGCGCGCGCAGTGCGCGCCGCCTCCGAGCAGGGCAAGGATCTGGTGGACCTGTCCCTGTCGGAACTCCGGGGATTCTCGACGCTCGTCGAGGACGATGTGTTCGAAGCCCTTACCCTGGAGGGATCCTTGGCGGCCCGGGATCATGTGGGCGGAACTGCCCCGAACCGGGTCCGGGACGCCGTCGCAGCGGCCCGAAAAAAGCTGGCAGGTTGAAGGAAGCGTTTTCGACAGCACAAAAAAAGAGACCCGCCGAAGCGGGTTTCTTTTCATCAAGACGGCGGCCCGACCGATCAGGCGCCCCATACTCCAGCCCACTTCAGGTTCCGATCTCCCACCTCACCACTCTGGTATGCCCATGATTCCCCTGGCACAACTGTTCTCCCTGTCCGGCAAGGTTGCCGTGATCACCGGCGCCAGCAGCGGCATCGGGCGCCTGATGGCCGCAACGCTGGCCGAGGCCGGCGCCGCAGTCGTACTGGTCGCCCGCAACGCAGCCCGCCTGGAGGAATCGGCCGCAGCCATCCGAGCAGCCGGCGGCCGGGTGGAGATTCACCCCTGCGACGTGGGCAGGCGCGACGAACTCGACCGGCTGGCGGAGCGCGCGCCAGGCTATTTCGGGGCCCCGGACATCGTGGTAAGCGCGGCCGGGGTGAATCCGCGCCCGCTGGTGGAGCACATCACGCGCGAGATGTGGGACGAGGTGATGGCGGTCAATCTCGACGCACCTTTCTTCCTGGCGCAGCGGCTGGTGCCGGCCATGCGCGCGCGCGGTTGGGGTCGCATCATCAACATCTCGTCGCAGCAGGCCATCCGCGCGTTCAACAACAGCGGCGCCTACGGCGTGTCCAAAGGCGGCGTCAGCGCGATGACGCGCGGCCTGGCGGAAGCCTGGTCGCGCGACGGGGTGAACTGCAACGCCATCGCGCCGGGCTATGTCCCCACCGGCATGACCAGCGCGGTGTTCGACGGCGGCGAACGCGAGCGCTGGGCCGCCTCGCTCACCTTGACCGGGCGCAACGGCACCCTGGAGGATCTGCGCGGCATTACCGTGTTTCTCGCCAGCTGCGCGAGCGACTACGTCACCGGCCAGACCATCTTCGTCGACGGCGGAATGTGCGCCCACTGAGGCGGCCCGCGCGGCATCCGAGCACTATGATCGGCTAGAATTGAGAGCTCACTTCGCCCGTATGCGCGGCCCTTTGCACCGCCCCGGGCGGACCACGAACCTGCAGGGGGAGGAACCGGAATGGGTAAGACCATCATGCGCGCGGCCGCCGGCTTGGCGCTCGCAGCGCTCACCGCATACGCGGGCATCGCGGATGCACAGGGCAAGCGCGAAACCATCCGCATTGGCTTCGTCACCTTCCTCTCCGGGCCTGCCGCCGGTCCGTTCGGCGTGCCGGCGAAGCTCGCCGCGGAAGCGATCGTCGAACAGCTCAACGCCGGCAGAGCGCCCGCGCCCTACGACACCAAGGGCTTCGGCGGCGCACCCCTGGAACTGGTGGTGATCGACGAGGCGGGCGGCACGACCAAGCAGGTGAGCGAGTTCCGTAACCTCGTGTCGCGCCAGAACGTGGACTTCGTCATCGGCTACATCTCCAGCGGCGACTGCCTCGCGATCGCCCCGGTGGCCGAGGAATTGAAGAAGATCACGATCTTATTCGACTGCGGCACGCCGCGGGCGTTCGAAGAAGCCAGCTACAAATATGTGTTTCGCACTCGTCCACATGCGACGATGGACGCGGTGGCTGCGGCAAAGTATCTGCTGGAGCTCAAGCCCGCCATCAAGACCTATGGCGGCATCAATCAGAACTACGCCTGGGGTCAGGATTCGTGGAACGACTTCGACCTGGCGATGAAGGTACTAAAGCCGGATGCGACGGTCACCACCTCGCAGATGCCGAAGTTCGGCGCAGGGCAGTACGGCGCGGAGATTTCCGCGCTGCTGCAGAGCGGCTCGGACGTCATCCACTCCAGCCTATGGGGCGGGGACCTCGAAGCACTGATGATGCAGTCGGTCCCGCGCGGGCTGTTCCGCAAGAGCCAACTCATCCTGGTAGCCGGCGAACCCTATCTGCACCGCCTGGGCGCGAACATGCCCGACGGCACCATCGTCGGCGCGCGTGGCACCCACGGCGTGTTCGCCCCCGAAAGCGGGTTGAACGCCTGGTTGAAGACCATCTACAAGGCCAAAGCCGATCACGATCCGAACTATCCCGCCTACAGCGTGGCACTGGCCTTCCTCGGCCTGAAGTCCGCGTTCGAGAAGGCCAAGATCGAGCAGTTGTCCAAGTCCATCCCGATGGGTGCCAACAAGGGCGTCAAGGAGGAGATGGAGAAGGCCTACAACCTGGGACCGAGCGACGAGCAGGTGATCGCGGCCTTCGAGGGACTGAGCTTCGATTCGCCCAGCGGCCGCGCCACCATGTCGCTGGGCAAGGGTCACCAGGCGGTGATGGGCACCGCGTACGGGACCACCAAGCTGGTCAACGGCAAGGTCACGGTGACCAACATCAAGCGCTACCCGGCCGAGATGGTCACCCCTCCGGACGGCGTCTCGAGCCCGGAATGGATCAAGGGCGGGATGAAACCGAAGAAGTAAGGCAGTAAGCGCAGAAGTACACCGATGAACCAGTTCCTCGCCATCGTCATCGACGGGGTTATCTACTCGTCGTGGCTGTTCATCATCGCCGTGGGTCTGACCCTGATCTATGGCGTGATGAAAATCCTTAACGTCGCGCACGGGAGCCTGTACGCGCTCGGCGCCTATGCCGCCACCGCCTTCGGCGGCTATTGGCTCGCGCAGGGCTATCCGCCCATGGGCAGCTACGGGATGCTCGTGCTCGCCGCCATCTTCGTCGGCCTGGTGGCTGGACCGCTGATCGAGCGCGGGCTGCTGCGCCTGGTGTACGGCAAGGAAGAGGTGGTGCTGGTGCTGGTCACCTATGCCGTATTCTTGATCCTCGAGGATCTCACCAAGCTCGCCTTCGGGGTGGACCCGCTGTCGATCCCGGAGCCCTATGGCTTGCTCGGCAGCTTCGAGATCGGCGAACTGATGTACCCGACCTACAGCCTGGTGCTGGTGCTGCTTTCGGGGTTCGTCGCCATCGCTCTGACCTTGATCCTCGGCCGCACACGCCAGGGCAAGGTGCTACAGGCGGTGATCCACGATCGCGAGATGGCGGCGGGGGTGGGCATCAACGTCTCGCGTGTGTATCTAATCACCTTCACCGTCGGCGTCATGCTCGCGGCGCTGGGCGGCGCGCTGACCGCGCCAACCATCTCCGTGCAACCGGGCATCGCCGCCGAAGTCATCGTGCTCGCCTTCGCCGTGGTCGTCATCGGCGGGCTCGGCAGCCTGGGCGGTGCGGCCCTGGGCGCGGTCATCGTCGGCATGGTGCGCGCCTGGGCCGTGCACAAGTGGCCCGAAGTCGAATTGTTCAGTGTCTATGCGGTGATGGCGCTCGTGCTGATCATGCGCCCGAAGGGCCTGTTCGCCGCACCAGAAGCCCGCAAGATCTAGCCTCCATTCCGAGTAGGCCCAATTGAATCAACCGGCTCAAACTCTCTCGCGCCCGCCGGCACGAGGCGCGGATCGCACCGCCCTCGTGCTTGTCGGCACGCTCGTGGTCCTGCTCGTGGCGGGTCCGCTCCTGCCGCGCTGGGCGATGTTCATGCTCAACGTGTCGCTGTCCTGGGGCACCGTCGTGCTCGGCATGATGCTGCTGATGCGCACCGGCCTGGTGTCGTTCGGTCAGGGTCTGTACTACTGCCTGGGCGCTTACGCCGCGGGCACGCTGCACCACTTCTACGGCATCGCCGATATCCTCCTCATGCTGCTCGCCAGCTTGGTTCTCGCTGGCGCCGGCGCGTTCGTGCTCGGCTTCCTGCTGGCGAAGTACCGCGACATCTTCTTCGCCATGCTTAGCCTGGCCTTCTCGATGATTTTGTTCGGACTGCTGGTGAAGACCTCTGCGCTGGGTAGCACCGACGGTTTCGGCCTGTCGGCCAAGACGCTGGCCGGCATCCCGCTGGGCGACTGGGAGCGCAACGCGCTGTACTGCACCACTGTGGTGGTGGCCTTCTGTGCAGCCTTCGGTATACACCGCTACCTGTCCTCGCACCAGGGCAGGCTCGCGGGCGCGATCCGGGACAACGAGCTGCGTGTGGAATACATGGGCGCCTCGGTGCGCCGCGTGATCCACGTCAACTACGTGATCAGCGCGGCGCTATCGGTGGTGGGCGGCGGGCTAGTTGGCATCACCATCGGTCACGTCGATCCGGAGATGGCGTTCTGGACCACCTCCGGCGAATTCGTGTTCATTGCCATCCTGGCCGGCACGGGGAGCGTGCTCGCGCCCTTCCTCGGCGCCACCATCTTCGAGACCGTGCGCAGCTTCGCCTACGAGTACTCGCCCAACACCTGGCAGCTGATCCTGGGCGTCACCATGTTGCTGGTGATCATGTTCCTGCCGGGCGGCCTGTGGTCGGTGTTCACGCGCAAGAGGGCGGCCTGACCATGGCAGTCGTACTCGAGGCGAAGGCGCTCAACAAGACGTTCGGCGCGGTCACCGCCGCCAACAACATCAACGTGGGCATCGACCAGGACAGCGTAGTCGGGCTGATCGGCAGCAACGGCGCAGGCAAGACCACGTTCATCAACATGGTCACCGGTTACCTCAAGCCGACCTCGGGAACGATCCGCTACCTGGATCGGGACATCACCGGGATGTCGCCGCGTCAGATCACGCGGCTGGGCATCTGCCGCTCGTTCCAGATCCCGCAGCTGTTCGGCAACCTCTCCGTTTACGAGAACCTGCAGGTAGGCGTGGGCATCGCCGCACGTTCGACGCGCGCCATGGCCGGCGCCAGGGGGCAGGAGCGCGAGGAGATCGAGACGCTCATCGAGCGCTTCAATCTCGGCGGCTACCGCACCCACTCGGCCGCACTGCTGCCCGAAGGCACGCGCAAGCTGCTCGACATCGCGATGGCGGTGGCAGGACGACCGCAGTTGCTGCTGCTCGACGAGCCCACCAGCGGCGTGTCCGCGGAAGAGAAGTTCCGACTAATGGACATGGTGATGACCGCGCTCAAGTTGCAGGGCGTCACGGTGCTGTTCGTGGAGCACGACATGGAGATCGTAAGCCGCTACACGCACCGCATCCTCGCCTTCTACGAGGGGCGCATCATTGCCGACGGCGCGCCCGAGCAGGTGCTGCGCGAAGCCGAAGTGCGCCGCTACGTGATCGGCGAGCACACGCCCGCGCATGGCGGCGCAGACAGCGGAGCGACGAGCCATGGTTAGAGTCGAAGGACTGGACGTCTCCATCGGCGCGGTCAGCATCCTGCGCAACGTCAACATGGAACTGCCCCCGGCGCGCTTCACCGGCCTGGTGGGGCGCAATGGCGCGGGCAAGACCACGCTGATGCGAGCGATCATGGGCATCCTACCCGCGCGCAATGGCTCCATCCACTTCCAGTCGAAGACGCTCGACACCTTGGCCACGCATCTGCGCGCGCGCGCCGGCATCGGTTACATGCCGGAGGACCGCCGCTTGGTGCCGCACTTGACTGTCGAGGAGAACGTGCTCATGCCGGTCTGGGCCGCGGGGCACAGCGATACATCCGCACGGCTTGCGAAAGTGTACGAGATGATTCCCGAGGTTGAGGCATTCGCCTCGCGCAAGGCGGTGATGCTCTCGGGCGGTCAGCAGAAGCTGGTGGCGCTGGCGCGCGCGCTCATGTGCGGCACGCAGGTGCTCCTGCTCGATGAGCCGTTCGAGGGGGTCGCCCCGGTGCTCGCACGGCGGCTGGCGGAAGTCATCTCCGGTCTGAAGCAGGAGGGCCTGTCCATCCTCCTCACCGAGTCGGACCTGTCGCACTCCAAGGAGTTGCTCGACTCCCTCTACATCATCGACCGCGGCGAAGTGCGCGCCGGCACGCTCTAGGCGGGCAAAAAGTCAGGCGGCGTCTCCTCCGACTGAAACCACTGTTGCAGGGGCCGACGTAAGCCCGGCAGCAACGCATCGCGGGCGGTGCAGCCTGTTGCCGATGGCCGGCGACTACCCGGAACGTAGGCTATAGGGTTCCGGCTTCTTTTACGACTGAATTGCATCCATCACTGCGTTGCGACTGCACGAACATTTGCCACTCAGTTGCATTCATGCAAGCGCGATGAGGAAGCTTGCCAATCGCAGCCGGAATTGGCATCGGTTCCGGGGGCCTGAGGTTGCTTGGGCCATGCGGTCGCGCTACTGTACGCAATTGCTTCCGCGCCATTGCCCCCGGCCGCCCGCTCATATCCCTGTCCGCGTGCCCTTGTTCCCTGACCCCACTCGCGTTCCCGCAGCCACCCCTGCTGTGGTCAATGTACGCAGCATGCGCTTCGCCTGGCACGGCACGACGCAGGCGCTGCTCGAGATCGAGGCGCTGCGTGTGACGCCCGGCGAGCGCATGTTCCTGCGCGGGCCGAGCGGGAGCGGCAAATCCACGTTGCTGAGCCTGCTGGCGGGCGTGCTGACGCCAAGCGCGGGCGAGATCCTCCTGCTCGGGCACGACCTGGCGATGCTATCGGGTGCGCAGCGCGATCGCATCCGTGCCGACCACGTCGGTTTCATCTTCCAGATGTTCAACCTGATCCCGTATCTGAGCGTGATGGAGAACGTGATGCTGCCGTGCGGTTTCTCGGAGCGCCGCCGCGTTCGCGCGCGCGAACGCGGCGGCACGGTGGAGGCGGAAGCAAGACGGCTGCTCGGCGCCCTCGACATGGCCGACGCCGGGCTGCTGGCGCGGTCGGTTACGCAACTGAGCGTCGGGCAGCAGCAACGCGTGGCGGCAGCGCGCGCGCTGATCGGCGCGCCCGAACTGGTGATCGCGGACGAGCCCACGTCCTCGCTGGATGCCGATCGCCGCAATGCCTTCGTCGACCTGCTGTTTCGCGAGTGCCGCGCATCGGGATCGGCACTTGTGTTCGTCAGCCACGACCCCGGCCTCGCACCGCTGTTTGACCGCATGGTGGAACTGACCACGATCAACCAGGCGCCCGAGACGCAGATGCCGATGGGCTGAGGCGATGAACGCCATTCTCACGCTCGCCCTCAAGAGCCTGCGCAACCGCCGCGGTACCGCGCTGCTCACGGTGCTCTCCATTGCCTGCGCGGTGTTGCTGCTGCTGGGCGTGGAGCGCCTGCGGCACGAATCGCGCGAGAGCTTCACCAACACCATCTCGGGGACGGATCTCATCGTCGGCGCGCGCAGCAGCCCGGTGCATCTGCTGTTGTTCTCGGTGTTCCACGTCGGCAATGCGACCAACAACATCTCGTGGGACAGCTATCGCGCCATCGCGCAGCGCCCGGAAGTGGCCTGGAGCATTCCGCTGTCGCTGGGGGATTCGCACCGAGGGTTCCGCGTGCTGGGAACCAGCGCGGATTTCTTCGAGCACTTCCGCTTCGGCGACCGCAGACGCCTTGAACTGGCGGCAGGCAAGGCGCTGGATGGGCCGTTCGACACCGTGCTGGGCGCGGAGGTGGCGGCACAACTGGGCTACCGGCTGGGCGATCGCATCGTCGTTGCGCACGGTTCGGGCGAGGTCAGCTTCTCCCTGCACGAGGATCATCCCTTCACCGTCACCGGCATCCTCGCGCGCACCGGCACGCCGGTGGATCGCACCGTCCATGTCACGCTCGCCGGGATGGACGCGATGCACGAGGACAATGCCACCGGGCCCGCAGCCGATCCACTGGGCGCGGCGATGGTGAGACGTGGCCCCCAGCGTCAGCCGGGGCGCGAGGACTCGCATGCTCATGCAGCCGAGCGTGCTGGCGGCGAAGAGCACGCGGAAGACGAGCACGCGGCCATCACTGCGTTCCTGGTCGGGCTGAAATCGCGGCCGGCGGTGCTGTCGATGCAGCGCTACGTGAACGAGTACCCGGACGAAGCGCTCACCGCGATCCTGCCCGGGGCCACCCTGCCCGAATTGTGGGAGATCGTCGGTGCCGCCGAGAAAGCCTTGTTCGGCGTTTCCGTGCTGGTTGCGGTGGTCGGACTGACCGGCATGCTCATCGCGCTGCTCACCAGTCTCTCCGAGCGGCGCCGCGAGATGGCGGTGCTGCGCTCGGTCGGTGCGCGGCCGGCCCAGGTGTTCGCCCTCATCGTCGGCGAGGCGACGGTGCTTACCTTAGCCGGTATCGCGCTGGGCGTGGCACTGCTCTATGGTGGGCTGTTCCTGGGGCAACCCTGGCTCGAAGCCCGCATGGGCCTGTACATCCCGATCGCCTTGCCATCGGGACGCGAACTGACGCTCGCCGCACTGGTCGCCCTTGCGGGCATAATCATCGGACTCGTACCCGGATATCGCCTGTACCGCCACTCCCTGGCCGACGGCATGACCATCCGCATCTGAGCACTGCCATGATCACTTTCACTCGATTGCTGTTCGCCGCGTGCGCGGTACTGATCGCGCTGAATGTGCACGCGCAGACCCCCAAGCGCATCATGTGGGAGGATCTCGCGCCGGGTATCGCGAAGATCGATCCCGACGACCCGTTCGTGAAGATGCCGTTCGAGCAACTCGCAGACTTGTCGGACCTGGCCTCGATCCGCGACCGGCGTGAGGCGGGCGAGAAATTAACTGCCAAGGACCTGAAGGACGAGCAGTCCCTGGTAGGCAAGCTCAAGCAGGCGGGCATCGACCCCGAGGCGATGCTGGCCAAGCGCAAGGAGGTGATCGCCCGGCGCCAGGCGCAGTCGGTTGCGATCAACCCCAAGCTGAACGGCGCGCTGGTCCGCATTCCCGGCTACGTGTTGCCGCTGGAGTACAAGGGCAAGCAGGTGTCGGAGTTCCTGCTGGTGCCGTGGGTCGGGGCCTGCATCCATACCCCGCCCCCGCCGCCCAACCAGATCGTGCATGTCACGCCGGCGAAGCCGTTCGACAGCAGCGGGATGTTCGCGGCGGTATGGGTGACCGGGCAGCTCAGCGCTGCCTCGTCGAAGCGGGCGCTGTTCATGCTGGACGGCTCTTCCGACATCGACATCGCCTACTCGCTCAAGGCCAGCGCAGTCGAGCCCTATACCGAGTAGGGTGCAGCGCGGCTTACTTGAACGCCGGCAGCGCAGCGGCGGTGCTGGTGGCCTGGCCGTTGGGATGCGAGTGCGGGAGAGCGCGGCTCAGCACCGAGCGGACCACGACGCGTTCCACACCGTCTTCCTCGACCTCGATGCGCACCACGGCATAAGTGTTGAACTTCACGTCGGGGCGATACCAGATTGTCATGGTGTCCACCTCGCCCTCGCTGCGCACGTTGGCGATGAGGTAGCTGCTCTCGCTCTGCATCCACTTGTTCTTGAGCGTGGCGAACGAGGTCCGCATCAGCGGCTCGCCGTCGAGCTCGATGATGACGGAGGTCGAATCCGAACTGCGGCCGGTCTTGACGATCTCGGCGGCATGGAACCAGCCGGCTCCGACCACCTGCATGCTCGCACCCTCGCCCTGCGCGAGCGCGCCGACGTCGCGTTCGGGATTGATCGGCTCGCCACGCACCTCGCCTTCCACGCAGGCCGAAACCCCCGGCGCCCAGACGCTCAGCACGAGAGCCAACACACCGTACGCCGCCAGTACCCGAACCATCATCCTGCTCCTTCCAAAGAACACAGTATGCTCCACCGCACACCCGAGTGCCCGGCTCAGAGCGGTGTGTCGGTTCCGGACGGGGGAGCGTTGTCGATCAGGCAGTAGCGCAAGCCTTCCTCGAATACGCGCTGCGGCAGCTTGCGACCGATGAATACCATGGTGCTGCCGCGCGCCTCTCCCGGCGCCCATGGCTTGCCTTCCTGAGCCCCCATGACCATGTGCACGCCCTGGAACACCACACGGCACTCCTTGCCGTGCACGTTGAGCACGCCCTTGTAGCGCAGGAGGTCGCCGCCATACTGCTGGGTCAGCAGCCGCATGAACAGGTCGAGGCGCTGCGGGTCGAAGGCGCGCGCGTCACGAAACACGAAGGAGCCGACCGCATCGTCGTGCCGGGCCGTGCGCGCCTCGAGAAAATCCGGGGCAACTTCCAGCACTGCGTCGATCCCGAAACCGCCGATGTCCAGCACCTGCTCCACCGCCACCTCGCCGAAATGCGCGCGCAGCTGCCGGGCGCGCGGATTGATGCGCGCGAGACGGTGCGACAGCGCCTGCACGTCGGCCTCCTGCACCAGATCCGTCTTCGAGATGAGCAGGCGATCGGCGAAGCCGATCTGTTCCTGTGCCTCGCTGCCGCGGTCGAGCTGCGCG
>Ga0113563_10002916_pt1 | contig 10505 bp, 6 predicted proteins | sample Mud3Dept3metaG_FD_80117 | JGI IMG/M metagenome (GOLD analysis project Ga0113563, IMG submission 80117) | Freshwater wetland microbial communities from Ohio, USA, analyzing the effect of biotic and abiotic controls - Mud 3 Core 4 Depth 3... | ecosystem: Environmental > Aquatic > Freshwater >...
ACTCGGAAAGTCTGAGAGCGGGAACAGAGGTGCTAGATAAAGTAACGAGACGCGAAAACACAACGGCAGCACAATTACAAACAGGGGAACTCGTGGCGGTATGCTAAGTGACTGATTTCATAATAGACATTTAGCACAAGCGGGACAGAAAGTGCCCGCTTCGAAACCCGTCATCCACCCCATACATACCACCGGTTACTGATCCCCATAATTGTTACTGTCGTTTGTTAACGCCACACGGTGTTGCGACCACCCACACTACATCGCTCAGGAGCGTTTCTGGTCCTGCCAAGACCCGCTCCACTGGGAACGGTACGTTGCGACGTTTCGCGTCGAATCCTTTAATAATGTGGATTGTAGACGTCTGCCTTTGAAGAGAGTGTGGACAATCCAATTGTGAGATTCTGCGACCAAGACGGCGATTGTCGACGCTATTGACCGGAGATTACTCAGGGCGCACGGGCGGCTGGAGCGGAGCAGATGGATCTATCGTATTCGGAAGGGGGCGGGAAGTTCCATTCGGGCGTTCGAGTCTTTCAAGAACCTCTTGTTTGAGCCTCGTGGGTTCTTCAACATGGCTCTCGCGCTGAAGAACGTTGAGGTCTTTTCCCTTCCGGGCATTCAGTTCGACGACATCCGTATCATCCCGGACGATTTGAGGCGTCAAGAAAACGAGGAGATTGAATTTGTTTGTCTGACGGCTCTGGGATCGAAACAGCCAGCCCAACAAGGGAATGTCTCCAAAAAATGGAATCTTATTTTCAACTAACACAATGTTGTCCCGCACGAGCCCGCCAATCACAAGAGTCTGCATGTCCTTTGCGATGGTAGTGGTTTCCATGGACCGCTTCGTGGTGGTGGGACCTACCGGTACAGAAGATGTGCCGACCCCGATAGTTTGGGGTCCGGGCTGAACGGCTGTGAGCTCTTGCTTAATCTCGAGCCGGACCAGGTCATCTTCCAGCACTTGCGGAGTGATTTCCAGCGTGACGCCGACATCTTTCCGCTCGATCGTGACCAGGGTGCCGCCCGTGATTCCTTGGGCCTGCCCGGTTGGGAATGGAACATTCTCGCCAACGACAATCTTAGCTTTCTGATTATCTGCCGCAAGAACTTGCGGGGTCGAGAGAATGTTTGTATCCGTGAGACTCATCAGCAGGTGCATAAACGCGCGTATATTGACGGTGTTCAGGACGGACACTCCGCCACTCGCACCCCCGGCTATTCCAAGTATGGTCTGGGCGACGGAGGCCAAATCTTCCGGTGCGCGATTTAATCCCCCGATTGCCCGAGTGGAGCCGCTCTGCCCGGCTGCAAGAACCTGAAGCGGATCGGTCCCGATTTCTCTCAGCCGGTCCACTTGGACTTCCAGGATGACGGCTTCGACAAAGACCTGCTTGCGTTTGGTATCCAGATCTCGAATCACGGACTGCAACCTGGTATAGGCGCTTTTGGTCGAACTGATGATGATCGCGTTCGTGGCCTTGTCCGCAAAGACCTGGACGGGGGCTTCGAATTCGCTCAAGGGTCTGAACAAGGGTCGTGCACCCGGTGCCGTTTGTGCCACGGTCTGAGATCGAGCGACGAGATTGGTCAGGATGGCGGCAAGGTCCGTCGCGTTGGCGTTTTTGAGCTTGTACACGAACGTCCCGCGTTCCGGAGGAAGGTCCCCCATCGCCACGATCTGATAGACACCCCCTTTCGGAACGACAGCCAGACGGCTGACTTCGAGCGCTGCCACGAACATGCTGTACGCTTGGTCGGGCGTGACTTTGGTAGGGGAATACACGCTGATTTTTCCCCCGGCCTTTTTCACAACCTCGTCTAAGACAAAGTTCTTGCCGGTCAACTCGCTAATAAATCGAACAAAAACCGATAGTTCGACATCGTTGAAATCAAGAGAGACCCGCCCTGATGAGCTCCCTCCAGACTGAGCCCGCAGGGGGAAGGGCAGCAGAAACCCACTCACCACAACCAGCAGACAGATCATGAAGATCCGGCTGCTCCGCCTCAAGTTTCTGAAAAGTGAAAGGTCCATACTTCTTAGAGCAATGTTTATTGAGAAACCGATCCCTCCACAACGTCGAGCATGAACAACGGCCTCGTGGACGGTACCACAAGGCCCGTATCGACACAACAAGCCTTCCGTACTGGTTGCAAGAGGGCCCGGATGCTTCTCACACCGGCACTCTTCCCGTACCGTTGCTCAGAAGCTCCGACAAATCGTCCCACGGGAACTTTCTTTCGGCAGCAATTTCTTGAATCGCATGTCCATTTTTGACAGATAACCAAGAAGACGAGGAGGCGCCTAGTTCCTAACACATGAATAATGAAGGACATTCAAATTGATTTCCAAAACCACTATGGCACCGGGATTGCACTTGCCCATCCAGTTTGCCCCCCTCACGACCGTGAGAAACACAACAGATGGCAATCTTGTGAGAAATGGGATGGGGAAACACTTCGCATCCTTCGATGATCTGCTAAGGTTGTAACGTGCGGACCGATAAGAAACCCCTCCAAAAATCTGATAAAAAGCCTCTATCCCGGGTACACAATCGGGGTGTTGTCGGTTACAGCAAGAAAAGCGCGCTTCTCGAAGAAGCCATCACCCACATGAATACCGGCAAGTACGGCCGGTCGTCTGCGGCGCTAAAACAGCTGCTCGCACTTGATCCTCATAACACAGAAGCTCGACGACTCTTTGCCACATTGCATCTACGACTAGGCAGTCTTGTCCCAGCTCGACAAGAGTTTGAGTCTCTTGCCAAAGAAGCAATCGAACGGCAGGACTTCTGGTTAGCTGAATCCTTGTTGCGTGAATACTTGGCTGCCGGACCTCGCTGCATTCCGTTCCTTGAGCTATTGGCCCATGTGCATGAGGGAAAAGGGGACGCCGTTGCTGCAGTGACGGAATTGGGCAAGGCAATTGAGATTCTCCTAGAGGATCCGGACTCAGAAAACCCCGGGAAGCCTTCCCAGCTCTATACAAAAGTGAGAGAACTGGCACCAGCCAGCTCTGTTGCCTGCCAGTTTGCTTCTCTCTTCGACATACAAACAGGCGAGCTTCTTGTTCCTCGTCCGCTGACTTCGGTCACAGCGAAATCATTGGAGGTAGATGTTTCGCAGCCCAAGGACACCTCACCCACCGCTGAAGAACCCAAAGCCGTCGATGTGATGCCGTGGGAACAGCTGGATGGGGTTCCTCTGAGCCATGAGATCCTTCCATCCATTCCGTCGAATTCTGTTATCGAATCACTGCCGGATGCTCCGGACACTCTCATAGCCACAGCGCCAACCGGTTCGGCTCCCCAGGAAACGGTGGCCGCGCCATCGGAATCTTCCGGGCCAATCCAGGAGGCCAATCGCCCTAATCAGGATACGGTTCCATCGACTTTATCCGAACCACCACCTCCATCGAATGGAGATCGGCATAGTGGGATGGGAGAGACGATCATCGAACATTCGATCTTGGTGGACGAGGGCCTTCCCCCTAGCACCCTAGAGAAGCATGCAGTGGGAGATGGGAGTGGGAATGTCGTTTCCGCCAATTCATTGGGGCTATCTTCTCCTATGCCCTGGGAGCAGATTGAGAACTCCACCATCAAGATTGAGGAGGCAGCAACCGTTCCCCCTCAACCTGAATTTGTCTCAGATCAGTTGTCGGATCGAGCACCGGCCCCAGATCTGACGGAGCCGAGCGAATCGACCTTTGCCGCAGAACCGTCAACAACACCTGCAGAACTTCCTGAACCCGAATCCCTCACTCCACCCGCCTCTGACTCTTCGTCCAGTGCACCACCTTCATGGTACACCGCCTTCGATGCCACAGAGACATTCTCCGCAGGAACTTTGTCGTCGAGTTCGCCTGCCACACCATCCAAGCCGGATGCAAAACTACCGGATACGAGAGAAATAGAGTCAATTCAACCAGAAGTTTCCGTCCTATCCAATCCATCAACCTCTGAACCGCCCGTTTCGCTCAGCGATTCCGAGTCATTGCCATCGACTCATCCTTCGATTGTAAGTGAAGCAAGTGAACCGCTTGATAGAACAGCGGCAAGCCCGGAAGAACCCTCACGGGCAAAGGAGCCGCCGATTGTTTTGAGCGAGACCCCAAACTCCTTCATGGTGGACCTTCCGGCGTCGTCTCAGTCAGCGCCCGTCGAACCAGCTCATGTATCTGAACCGGTTTCCACAGAGAACCAAGAAATACCCGATAGAGACTTCCGCAAGGCCGCGGTCCCGCCGCTCTCCCCAGCACCAAGTGATTCGCCATCGGCTTCCACCGCCTCAACGGATACATTGACGCATTGGAGCACTGGGGAAGTCGCGGTTCAGCTCCATCGTCTGCCCGAGCAAAAACGAAACTGGGACAAGGAAACTGGAGAGGAGACCCCAGTCGTTCAGCCGGCCCCCTTACCTCTGGTTGAAGAATCCTCTGAACCGGTCGCTGAGCTGTCACGAAGTGGTGGATGGGCATTGGCTCCTTCAGAGGCTGTAGCCCCTGCCGTTGAAGCAGCGGCCCCCATCGTGGAAAAGGTTATTCCTCAAGAGGATACGCGACCTGATTGGGTTCGGGCGAGTGAATCAATCACCTTTGTGGATCCTCCTTCCACAGCGTGGCAGGATTCGAGTAGCGAATCCTCTCACGTGACAGGAGGGACTGATCTCTCAGTCGCTGCATCGGCCGTTGATGTGCTGTTTAATTCAACTGGAGACAATAGCCGGATTCTCGCGGATCATCATGTCGCATCGCCAAGGCCGCGCCCGAGGCGTGCCGGGCGGATGGCTCGGATCCGAATCGGTATTTCGTCATTTATCGGAACCTGTTTTTCGACGACGCGATCAATCGTCTTGCTGTGCGTGGGGTTGACGCTCTCCTCCGCTCTACTGGTGGCAATTGGCATCGGAGCGATTGGATTGGCTTGGATCGTGATGGAGACTCCCCCCTCGTCGGTCTATCACGACCTGACACTGAGTCCTCCACAGGCGAGCACTGATTCAAGAAAAAACGGATACTTCTTGCTCCTAGGCTTTGAGGCTCCTGCGGAACAGAATCCTCTCCAAGCGGGTTACGAACGCAAGGCTGAAAGGAATGATCTCCAAGCGGCGAACGCCTGTATGCAGGGTGATGCGGGTAAAGGGACGGCAACCACCGGAGCCTCGCCCAACATAGTCCGTGGCTGGTTCACCACTGCCGACCCAGCCGCGCAGCTGGCGCGGCAGACTACAGCAATACGATCAGCGGCAGCTCAAGAATCGCTTGCCCTTAGGCGCTACCGACAATGGCTTTCGATGCCGTTTGAAGATGTCGGATATGGGCAGATCTTGAGCCCGAACTGTGCCCTTATACTGCTGGCCCATCGGCTCTATCTCGCAGAGGGATTTGCGCAGGACACCAACACCGGTCTCGAACGACTTGAAACCGATATGAGATCTTGGCGCGTCGTGCTGGAACAGTCGAAGACTCTGATGATAAAAATGCTCGCAGCGACAGCAGTCGAAGACAATATTGCCATCGCATCCGGACTCTTGATCCGGCAGAATCTCGATGAGGAAGCCATCGGTCGTCTCGACAAGATCGTCCGTCCCCTCGATCCGGTTGAGTTGTCGCTCCGCTGGCCGATGCAGAGCCATCTCGCGTGGGCAACGAAGGCCGTGACGACAAGGTTGAAGCACGACAAGACCGACGAGCGCCCCCTACACGTTACGCTTGCCGCGGCGATGCCTCTTCCCATACAGCGGCGATCCAATGCCTATGCGGACTACTACGAGGCGGCGAGCAAGTCGGTAGCTGAAGGGCGTTACACCAACCTGCCGAAACCGTCCAGCTTTATTCGGACTCCCGCTGTCAGCACGTTGGACTACTTGGCAAACCCGATCGAACACATCATCGGAATTGAACCGCTCCCCTCATGGGATCCCTATGTTGGGCGTATGGTGGAGATCGACGCACGGCTCCGTTTGGCAAGCCTGCAAGTCTGGATCAGACGAGGGGCGCAAGAGGAAAGCGTGCTTACACGTCTCGCAAAGGCAGGACAGGCCTACTATGATCCCTTTACCGGTCTTCCCATGCTGCTCGATCAGGAGAGGGGCGTGATGTATAGTATCGGACAAGACGGCAAGGATCAGGAAGGCGACTCCCTGCACGATGTCGTCGCAACAATTCCCAAGTTCAATCGATCGTAAACGAGAGCGCTGCTCCCTGTTCCCGCCCCGGTCCAAATAATCCACTACACCCTTTCGAAGCCGGAGATTTCTGAGCCGGATGGGCTATCTGGTTAGGAGATGCTTGACACTGACGGTAGTATTTCACAGAATCGCGCACAGGCCAGTGCAGAGGATAATCCGCCATGGCGCCTCTCCAACATCTCGCTTGGAAAAGCCTCGTAGTACAACAAGGCAAAACCCTTCGTTCTGCGGTACCGACTCAGAGCGTCTCAAACGGGGAGTTTGCGCCCTTTGGCCAGACCGCAGACCAAGCTCGCGTTGAACAGATCGCAGCAGCGATAATTAAACAATCCGCCGCACGACAGGGCCTTACCCGCAGAGACTTTCTCAAAACGACGGGCGGAGTGGCCGGTGCGTTGCTGGCGATGAATTTGGTCTTCGGACGGTTCTTCGACATAGGCGAAATCGAGTTATTCGAGTCTGCCGCCTTTGCAGAACAACAGGGAGACCCCTACTTCATCTTTGACGTACAGACCCATTATGTGGGATCTCATTACGACCCCACGGAGGCGGAGAGTCATCGCAGAGGAGGAGTGTCCAAACAGGCATTGCTATCTCTGCGCCGCAGGATCCGCGAAGCGGGACTTAACCCCAAGCTGGCAGGCGATACAGGTACACTTGACGACCTCTCCTGGCGCAACTTTGTGAAAGAAGTCTTTCTCGACAGTGAGACAAATATCGGATTGATCAGTACGCCACCAGGACCCTATCCGCAAGAGGCCGTTGTACCGCCGCAGGAGATGGCGCATATTCGCGATGAGGTGAATCGTGTTGCCGGTTCCCAGCGCATGTTGGCCCATGGACTCGTCACACCACAGCTTGGCATAGCAGATCTCGACTTCATGGCCCTACAGGCGGAAACGCTCAAGGTCGAGGCCTGGAAGTGCTATACCGGATCCTGTCCAAAGGGATTCGATCGGGGCTGGTGGATGGATGATGAGCGGATTGCCTATCCCATGTTGGAGCAGGCACGCAAGCTCAACGTAAAGAGGGTCTGTGTCCACAAGGGATTGCCGCTTGGCCCCGTGCCGGACTACAACCACCCAAGGGATTTGATCAAAGCCTCGAAGGATTTCCCCGACATCGACTTTTTAGTCTATCACTCGGGGCTCAAGAGCACGGCAAATATGAACGAGGGCGCGCTAAGGACGGGCGAGATTCCCTGGACGACCGAGTTTTGCCGCATGAAACAGCAAGAGCCAGGAATCAGCAATATCTACATGGAACTCGGCTCGACCTTCGGCCAACTTGTGACAACTCAGCCGTCAGCCTGCGCGCATCTGCTGGGGCAGATTATTCAAACATTCGGTGCCGATCATGTGCTATGGGGAACTGACTCGATTTGGTACGGGACGCCGCAATGGCAAATTGAGGCATTCAGACGATTTCAGATTCCCGACCAACTGCTCGACAGGCATCGCTATCAACCTCTCACACGACGGGTGAAGGAGCAGATCTTTGGACTCAACGCGGCCAGAATTTTTGGAATCGATGTGAAGGCGAAACGGCATGAAGTGCCCAAGGATGCGCTAGGCCAAATCAGGATGAGTTACCTCGATGAAGGACCGGAGCCGAGTCACCGAGTGTATGGATGGGTGGCGGGATGAATATCGTGAGGTATCAGGCGTAAGGGGTGAGGGGACGTGTCGGTGAGAGAGTAGTTTGGAGATGGACAAACCGCACAAGAAATTGGATCTCTGGAATACGGCAATGGAACTGGCGGTAATTATTTACCAAGTAACCGATTCATTTCCGAGAGAAGAGCGATACAGTCTGACCGATCAAATCAGGCGGGCTGTCTCTAGTGTTCCCAGCAACGTTGCCGAGGGAGCTGGCCGGCAAACGAAAAAGGAATTCATCAACTATCTCCACATGGCACAGGGGTCACTCAGCGAATTAGCTACTCAACTCGAACTCGCGAGGAGGCTGGGATATCTTGCGCAGGATAGTTGGACAATGCTCGATAGACGAGTTGAGCGGATCGACAAAATGCTCAGTGGCCTGATCCGTCATCAGAAAGTGAATGGTGTGAAACGCGTCGCCGTGAGACCTTGATCTATGTCGGTTTGTATCACCTAACGCCTCACGCCTAACCCCTTACGAATCTTGGAGGTGTAATCGCATGAAGAGTGAGATCTTATATCCAGGGGCATTTCCCATGGTGCGGGTGGAATTGGCAGCGGGTGAGAACATCAAAGCTGAGTCGGGCGCGATGGTAGCCTGTTCCCCGACCATCGACATTGAAAGCAAGATGGAAGGTGGTTTTCTTGGAGCCCTGTCTCGAAAGTTCCTGACAGGAGAAAAATTCTTTTTCCAGACCCTACGCGCCAGCCGCGGCCCTGGTGAAGCCTTGCTGGCGCCGACCGTGCCGGGGGAAATTGCCATCTTGGAACTCGATGGTGTGAACGAGTACATGGTGCAAAAAGACGGATTCCTCGCCGGCGCCGACGGGATCGTCATCGAAAGCCAAATGCAGAGCATGAGCCGTGGATTGCTGGGCGGCGAGGGCTTCTTCATTCTGAAAATCAGCGGGAAGGGGATGCTCGTTCTGAACAGCTTCGGGGCTATTCACAAGATCGAATTAAAGCCCAACCAGGAATATATTGTGGACAATAGCCACCTGGTAGCCTGGTCCACGACGACCTCCTACAATATCGAAAAGGCCACCTCCGGTTGGGTGGCCAGCTTCACCTCGGGCGAAGGATTCGTCTGCCGGTTCCGAGGGCCAGGACTCGTCTATATTCAAAGCCGGAATCCGGGAAGTTTCGGAGCCTGGATTAGACAGTTCATCCCAGTCTCCGAATAACAGCTGCTGAAAATGGCCGCCAACTTCGTTCTCGACTCGCAGGAAATCCTCAACGTACCCCGGAGGGTACGCCTCCGGTTTCTGCTCGCCTGCGGCCTCGTTCCCAGCCATTTTGAGCAGCCGTTCAACCCTAGATGACCACTATCACCCCCAACGCGCTCTGTTTCGGCGACGAGTTTCCCGCTGCCGGCGTGCCATGTCTTGTTCAAATCGAGGGACATGGACTCACCGTCACTTTTGAGCCTGATACTGCCGACGGCCATCAGGAGTCCGTTCTTTTTTCAAGCCTCACTGTCTCGGCAGGGGGCCTGGACCACGACCAACTTGTCGTGAAGTGGGCCGGGCAGAAAGGGGAGCGGACGCTCTATTTAAAGAACCCTGATGTGATTCGCGCATTCCGCCAAGCGGCGCCTGATCATTTGAGTCACTCCTTTGCGCAGGCTGCGGAGCAGGTGCGTCAGGTGCGTCACCGTCGCCGGCTTGTCTGGGGCATAGTTGGGGGAGCGATCCTGTCCTCGGTGCTGGGCCTCTGGCTCGGGGCCGATTTGTTGGTCGATATCGCCGTGAGCCGGATTCCCGTCGAGTGGGAACAAAAACTCGGCGAATCGGCTTATCGGGATTTTCTCAGCCGTCAGGAGGTCGTGAAAGAGGGGCCTGGGGTTGTGGCAGTTGAGGAAATGACCCATCGCCTGACCGAGCAGATTCTGAACAACCCCTACAACTTTCAAGTGACTGTGGTAAGGAGCGACATCATCAATGCATTCGCTTTGCCTGGCGGGTTTGTGGTGGTATTCACCGGACTCATGAAAAAGGCGGAGAGCGGCGAAGAGGTGGCGGGCGTGCTGAGCCATGAGCTCAATCACGTGCTGCAGCGGCATGGACTCGAACGGATCGTGAAAAATCTTGGGCTGTTAACGGTAATGGCCATTGTGTTTGGCAATCAAGAGGGACTCGTCGGGATGATGAAGCAGCTCGGAGTCGAACTACTCACGCTCAAGTTCGGACGGGAGCAGGAGACCGAAGCTGACCTGACAGGATTGCAACTACTCCAGCGGGCGAAGATCGATCCCTCCGGCATGATCCGATTTTTCGAACGGCTCTCGGAGAAGGACGAGGGACGCATGGAGTGGCTCTCGACGCATCCGATGAGCGCCGCCAGGGCCGAACGATTGAAAGCGGAACTCGCCGCTTTGCCGAAGAAACTGCCGGAGCCATTTACGTTCGACTGGAAACAGGTGCAGGCCTCCCTCCGATCCCAGCCGGTCGCCGTTCCATGAACCGGCGGAAAACCATTCGGATCGGCGTCATTGCCGATACCCACGGTCTGTTCGATCCGGTCATCAGACGACATTTTCGAGGAGTCGATCACATCCTCCATGCCGGGGATATTGGCGATCGGTCCGTGATCGAGCAGCTGGAACAGATCGGTCCGGTCACCGCCGTCTCAGGTAACGTCGATGATGAA
>Ga0113563_10002917_pt1 | contig 10505 bp, 12 predicted proteins | sample Mud3Dept3metaG_FD_80117 | JGI IMG/M metagenome (GOLD analysis project Ga0113563, IMG submission 80117) | Freshwater wetland microbial communities from Ohio, USA, analyzing the effect of biotic and abiotic controls - Mud 3 Core 4 Depth 3... | ecosystem: Environmental > Aquatic > Freshwater >...
AGATAAGGCGAGGATGGTATGAATGGCTATATGCAGACGTAATCAAAGCTGTTCCTCGCACTCATAGGAACTGGAAGATTGTTTACATAGACACCCTCAAGCATGAAGACTCAGTTCTTCAAAAGTTGCTTGATTCACCTGAATGGAAGTCTGTCCGCCTCGAGGCCTGTGACGACAACTTCAAGTCCACTGCACCACAGTTCATGTCTGATGAGGATATAGCGATCGAATGGCAGCAGCACGTAGATGCTGGTCAAACTGACGTATTCTTCCGAGAGCTTAGAAATCTACCTATTTCTACAAAAGACTCCTCATTCCGCAGAGAGTATTTCCACTATTACAACCTGCCTCCTGATCGTCAGGGTTCTGAGATGGACATTCAGAAACTCGATGTGGAAGTCCAACAGGATAGAAACATCGAGACTGTTATAATAGTTGATCCTGCAAAAACTGTAAAACTGAACTCAGCCGAGTCAGCCATTCTTGGTGTAGGTATAGATCTGACCAGTGCCAAGCTATTCTTTAGAGACGCTATATCGGAGAAGTTATACCCAGACGAACTCTACGATGCTATGTTTGGCATGGGACAGAGGTTAGGTGCTAAGGTAATGGGAATCGAGGAGACTGGCCTGGCCGAGTTTATAAAACAACCTATTAAAAACGAGATGTTTCGCCGAGGACAGTTCTTCGAACTTGTCTGGCTAAAGGCCCGTGGTGGAACTACTGGTGAGAAAGGTAAACCCTTCCGTATCCGTGAGTTAGTTCCATACTACCGCGGTGGCTACATTTACCATAATGCTTCTTGTGTGGCTATAAGAAAGCTCGAACAGCAGCTCCTCATGTTTCCTCGCTCAGCCCTCTGGGACCTCATGGACTGTGCTGCTTATGTAGTCGAAATGTTGGAACTTGGTGAGAGGTACTTTTCTCCTAAAGAAGATCCTAATGATGTTGAAGCTGAATACAAAGAACTGGACTACGATAAGCCAATAACCGACTGGAGGTATGCTTGACCGTTTTGGAAACTATAATAGGGGGTGTTATCTTGTCTATCTTCTCTAGCCTACTCACCTTGGTTATAAGTAATAAAAACAAGGTATCTATGAAGGAGTTCGAGAAGCATAGAGACTCTACCAATCCTCATGTGGCTTGTCCTGTTCATGAGACTAAACTACAACTGATTGAAAAGAAACTTGATAAAATGGATGAAAAGTTAGATCTCTTAATTCAGAAGGTCTAGTATGGCTGATATACTCCTGTTGAAACGGAAGCACTTTGCTGAAGATGTTAAGCCTACTCAGTGGTCTGATCTGAAGTGGATGGCTAGACCAAGACAAGGTGACATAGTAAGTGTGCAACCCTCTTACCATTATCGCATTGAAGCACTGGGCGAGGCAAGTGGTGTACACGGCTGGGATCGGAATGCTTTCTGCTTAGTACGTCTAAGCAACGTGCCAAGCGACACAATTAAGCACTTGGTAGATGGTTATGCTGATAATGAGACTAATCCCACAAAGTATTACAAGCGTCGCTATCGTATCAAGGTATGGGATAGAATTCCTTGGATTAAGAACATGGTGACTATCAATGGAGTCACAGTGGAAGAGTGGTACTATATCAGGGCCAGCATCGGTGGGCAGTTTGTAGTAACTGATAAAACAGTGGAATAGATGGCTGAGACTACTTATTACGTAGATGCAGATGTCGTAGGTGGGCTAGGGGACGGTAGTTCCTGGGCCAATGCCTATGCCCATCTAAACGACGCCGAGAATGCCCGTGGTGCAGATATCACTGGTGGAAACGCAGTTCGTTTTCAGTGTCGTGGTAGTACGAATCCAGACAATGAAGCTGTCAATGTCCTAGGTTGGACAACCGACAGTGATAGCTATGTATTAGTCTATGGCGACTCAGAGGACCGTCATGCCGGAGTCTGGAGCAATTCAAAGTATCGTGTCTACACTACAGACGCATTGGCCTTTACTGTCACTGAAGACTATGTTCGGATAGAGGGAATTCAGATTGGTGTCACTAGTCCTTCGACTACTGGTAGACACTGCTTTACTATTCCTAATGGTCTTACAGCTGATGCCAACGATGTAAGAGTAATAGACTGTATCCTCAAGGGACATAATCATGCTACGTATAGTCACATAGGCATGAACATTGCTGAGGCCGATGTATTACTGACTATACGTAACTGCATTGTCTTCGATATAAATACTGTCTCATCAAGCTATGGACTTAACTTCTCTGTAGACACTGCTGATGTATATAACTGTACGGTGATTGGTGGACAGTATGCGATCCGAGTTGGTGGTGGTGTCTGTAATGTAAAGAACTGTTATGGTGGAGGGTCTGGGACAGAAGATTTCTATCGTGGTGGTGGGTATCTCTATAAAACTAACTGTGCTTCTGAAGACAATAGTGCTGATGACATTAATGGTGTAGTTGAGACACAGTCCAACTGTCTAGTCAGTAAAGCTCTTGACAACACAAACTTCACTGATGTAGCTAGTGATAACTATAGTCTATGTGCTGGCTCTGATTTAATAGATGAAGGAGTTGATCTTTCTGGAACTGGATTCTCTACTGATATAGTAGGCAATGACCGTGGTGATGAGTGGGATATTGGAGCTTGGGAATATGTAGCTCCTCCAACTACCATCATAACAACAGCAGCGCCTACAACTACTGCTCCTACTACCCTTCCACCTACTACACTAGCCCCAACGACACTTCCCACTACACCTCCTCCAACCACAGAGGCTCCTACTACCACTGCCCCAACTACATTACCTCCTACAACCTTAGCACCTACCACTTTACCTCCAACGACATTAGCACCTACTACATTACCAACTACTCCTCCTCCAACGACTCTAGCTCCTACGACTCTTCCTCCGACTACACTTGCACCAACTACACTGCCTCCAACTACTCCTGCACCTACCACAGTTGCACCTACAACAATAGTAACCACAGCAGCACCGACTACACCTGCGCCAACAACTTTACCTCCAACGACATTAGCCCCGACTACGCTGGCACCTACTACCCAGGAGCCGACAACACCAGCTCCAACTACCTTAGCGCCCACCACTCCAGCGCCAACGACAGTTGCACCAACCACGATAGCACCTACAACACCAGCTCCTACCACTCCCTCACCTACAACGCTAGCCACCACACCTGCACCTACAACAGCTCCTCCAAATGACATAGCTGTATCGAAACTAGTTGTCTACTCAGCTGTTGCACCACCTATTGGACTCAGTGTTACTAAGATAGTTGTGTATGCTGTAGTCGAGGAAATACCTCCAACTACAGCTGCACCGACTACAACTCCACCAACTCTTCCACCTACCACTACTCCTCCTACGACACCAGCGCCCACTACACTTGCTCCTACAACCTTAGAGCCGACCACCTTAGCGCCAACAACTCTACTTCCATCTACACCAGCCCCTACAACATTAGCACCTACCACGCCAGCACCGACGACACTATTACCTACAACTCTTCCCTCTACAACGCTAGCACCGACTACTTTATTCACATCAGCAGTTCCTACTACCTACGTATCAACAGTTACACCAACAACCTCTATTCCAGTTTTCATATGCTCTAAACCTTTAATATCAGACATTACGCTATTATTGCTACTTGATTCACCAATAGCACCGGTATTGCTTCTAAATTCTCCTATCACCAAGGAGCTTGAAATAGATGGAAACCTTTGTTGGTGACACTATAGAATTGGATGTAGCCACTGGGATTGACCTCTCTGGTTACACAGACTTATACATAAAATTTAAACGACCTAATGGATCTGTAGGTTACTGGACTGCTTCTATAGATCCTACAGATGACACTCACATGGTCTATACTACAGATGTTGGCGACTTGAATATACCGGGTAGGTGGGTTATCCAAGCTCATGCTGAAGCTGTAGATGTTCATCTACATGGTAAGTGGGTTGATTTCATAGTCTATACACCAATAGCTGAAACCTCAACTCCGCCTACAACTGCAGCGCCGACAACTGCTGCACCTTAGGAGAAGTTATGGGAATGCTCTGGATGGGAGGAGAAGATACAAGCTTTGTAGGTGGCACCTTACCACTGGTTAGTACCACCGCTGGATCGTTTAGAGTTGGCTATGGTAGGTGTTCTCTAAACCTACAGAATAGGACTATGAATTGCTACTCCAAAGTGTTTTCAGGAGGAGCTATAACAACAGCTTGGTTACACTGTAGAATACAGCATGGTAATGTTACCTCAACGGATAGAATAATAGGTATCACCAAAGGTAGCACACTCAAAGGTATCTATTTCTATATTAGTGCAGCTTCTGGCAATATGGGAAAGGCATCGGTGGGTAGTTATAATGGTGCTGCTATGACTAACCTGGCAGCTGAAGCTGGCCATACCTTGGGAGCCTCAGTGCTACGGGCCATAGATCTTTTAATATCAAGCTATGGTGCAGCCGGAACTGTTACACTCTATATAGATGGTGCGCAGGTATGTACATATACTGGAGACATCAGCATTGCTGGTGTAGCTGATCTGGATACTGTTACCATTGGAGTTGAGGGTAACTGGGTTAGTAAGATGTCAGAAATCATAGTTGCAGATGAAGATACTAGGGCAAAGGGAGTTGTTACTAACTACCTAAACGGTGCTGGTACGTTAGATGAATGGGAAGGTGCTTACACCGATATTGATGAGGATACTATATCCGATTTAGACTTGATCTCTACAGACACTATAAATGAAACATTTAGGGCTGCACTATCCAATATTCCAGCTGGTTCATTCTCTGTCGATGCCGTAAAGATTGAAGCTCGTGCGTATGCAGATCCTGCTGCCAATCCACAGACACTAAAGCTTGGTGTCCGTAGTGGAGGTTCCTCAGACGTAGATGCTGGACAAGCTATGGCTGCAGCGTGGACTACGTACGAGAGATTAATGTCAACTATCAATGGTAATCCTATAACTGACGACATAGTAGACAATATGGAAGTTGAAGTGCAGTCTGCTGCTTAGATCGTTTAATTTTTCAACGAATGAGGGAATTATGCCTTACATAGTAAGAGGCGAACCGAGCTCCTGGAAGCAGGATATATATGTACGTGATCACTATGATTACGACTATCCTGAAGGTCTAGATCTAAAACCAGGATCTGATTTTCACATAGCTCTACGTAACAAGATCTGGCAGCGAGCATCTGAGGCTAGACATGAAATATCTAAGCGCTACAACTCATGGCGTGAGATAGATAAGATACTAACTGCCTATATAGAACCTACTGAGAAAGAAGAGCTGCTTCAAAATAAGGATATGGCAAAGCCTATTTCCATAGTCTTTCCATACTCCTACTCAATGCTCGAAGCGCTGATGACCTATATGTCTATGGCCTTCTTTCAAGATCCTCTATTCCAATATGAGGGAGTTGAAGATGATGACACTGTAGGTGCAATGTTAATGGAGCTTGTTATTCGTCTACAGTGCATCAAGAACAAGGTTCCTCTTAATGTCCACACAGTCTTTCGTGATGCCTTTGGGTATGGAGTAGGGATAGCAATTCCCTGGTGGTCTAGAACCTATGGACGTAGGCCAGTTAGAGGTAACAACATTACTGAGTCACCACTTGGAATCACTAACAATCAATCCATCCAGTCAGTCCCTTCACTCCTCTTCGAAGGGAATGCACTTAGTAACATTGATCCCTATATGTGGCTCCCTGACCCATCGGTGGCTAGCTCTGAGATCCAGAAGGCTGAATTCGTAGGGTGGGTGGATCGTACTAATTATATGAACTATCTAACTGAGGAGGGTCAGCCTGATTCCAGTCTATTCAATGTCAAGTATCTAAAGATCAAAGGTGATAAACGCTCAACTCTTGCTCTCGACCAGAGTGAGCGTCTCACTCGCTATGGTGGCTCAGTTGATCTGCATAGATCCATGACAGATGTTACCAATCCACTTGACATCATCAAGATGTATGTCACACTTATTCCTAAGGACTGGAAGCTCTCTACTTCCGAAGTCCCTGAAAAGTGGTACTTTGAACTTGCCTCTGATGACATTATAACTTGTTGCATGAAAGCCGACCACAACCACGGTCTATATCCATTAGCTGTGGCCTCTCCTGAGTATGACGGCTACTCGATAACCCCAATAGGTCGAATGGAGGTACTTTATGGTCTACAGCATGTTCTTGACTTTCTATTCAATTCTCACGTTGCCAACGTGCGGAAATCAGTTAATGACATGCTTGTGGTTGACCCATATCTTGTTAATATCGAAGATCTCAGAGATCCGCAACCTGGAAAGCTTATTAGATTGCGCCGACCAGCCTGGGGCCGTGGCGTTGATAAGGTTGTACAACAACTAGCCGTCAGCGACATTACTCGTCTTAATATATCCGATAGTGCCTACATCACTGGCTGGATGGATCGTATCTCTGGAGCAGATCAATCCATGCAGGGTGCCCTACGTCAGTCAGGTCCTGAGCGCCTCACAAGTGCTGAATTCCAGGGTACTCGTGGTAGTGCAGTTTCACGTCTGCAGCATATAGCTCAGATCATAGGTATGCAGTTCATGCAAGACATAGGGACTATGTTTGCAGTCCATGCTCAGCAATACATGTCACAGGAGACCTATGTACGAATAGTCGGTCGTTACGCTGATCAGCTCAGAAAGATCTTTGATCCTACTGGGGCTGGCAAGACTCGTGTACAAGTTACTCCCTACGATCTAGCAATCAACTACGACATCGTTGTAAGGGATGGCTCTATTCCAGGTGGCAACTTCTCTCAGGCATGGATAGATCTATTCAAGGTAATAGGTACCACTCCAGCACTAATGCAACAGTTTGATGTGACTCGAATCTTCATGTACATAGCACAGCAGCTAGGTGCTAAGAATGTAGAGGATTTCAAGCTCGATATGCAGCAGGTCCAGCCTCAGGTATTACCTGATGGTCAGGTGATTAACCAAGCTAAGGCTGGCAACTTAGTCCCACTTGGAGCCCAGTAATGGAACAGATAGAGATTCACTCTACCAAAGACCAACTCAGAGATTTCAAGGAATCAGTTCTCTGGAATGACATAATCCGTGAACTTGAGTCTTGGAAAAAGGGCTTCAATGATGAGATGCTATCAATCGTAGATAATGCTGCAGACACTAATCCGACTAGTGCTGCTATCCTCTTACACATGGGCGACTTAAACGGGCGTATAAAGGCTGTGGATTATTTCTTGAGTTTACCAGATGTTTTCCTGTCAATCCTTTCAGACAAATCACCTAACTTGGAGGTTAGCGATGAGTGACGTAGCGAGTGAGATTAATGAGATGTTAACATCCTTAGCAGAACCTACAGGGAAAGATCAGGAGCCGGAGCCTGAGCCAACTCCAGCTCCTGAACCTGAGCCTAAGGTCGAACCAGAACCAGAACCTGAGCCAAAGAAGGAGGAAACAGTTGAACCAGAGGCTGAGGAACACAAAGCTGAGCCTGAGCCTACACCTACTCCTGAGCCTAAAAAAGAGCCAGTTGTAGATGACCGTGATAAGACTATCTCTGATCTTCGTTCTAAAATAGCTGAGTTGGAATCTAGGAAAGTTGAACCTAAGGAACTTCCCAAAGAGGATGCCCTCACCTTTGAAAGCCAGGAGTTCACAAAGGACCTGGATATGGATGAGCTTTCCCGTGATCCAGAAGAACTCAACAAGGTTATGAACAAGATCTATCAAAAGGCAGTAGCTGATGCTCATAAGATAGTCAGTGAGAAATTCTCCAAAGCGCTACCTGACATAGTCACTCGTCAGATAGAAACCTTGGAAGGTCTCAGGACTATGAGAGACAACTTCTTCAAAGAAAATGAGGACCTCAAGCCATTTGGAAAAGTTGTTGCTACTATCTTTGATGAGATAGCTGCTAAAGATCCTAAACGTAACTACTCCGATGTTATGAAAGAGGTAGCCTCTGAGACCCGTAAGCGTCTTGATCTGCCTTTGAAGCAAGCTGCAAAAAGCAGTGAAGCTGTAAAGAGTGAGCCTCCTCCCTCATTACCTAAAAGAGGTTCTAAGGCTGGGCGCTCTAGTGATAAACAAACTGTTGATCCCCTTCAGGCTGAGCTTGAGGAGATGAACAAAATTCTAGGGAGATAACTTTCTATGGGACTTGAAAAGAATAACGAACAGCACTATAGGGAAGTAGTTGATAAATTCGCAGATCCAAGTACCAACTACGCCCTGACTACTCGGGACTATGTAGTGCGGCCAGTATGTAATAATATCTCTGGCCCTATTATCCTAGTTCTCCCGAGAGTTGCTGAGGCTAAGGGTCGGTTCTACTCGATCATTGCTCGAGAAGCCGATGCTGTTAACACTGTAACCATCACTGACAGAGATGACTCCGAGTGCTGGCTTGCAGATATAGTGCTTAATGCCAAATGCCAGCGTGCACTTCTCTACAGCGATGGCTTGGCTTGGACTCCTATGGGTGCAGGTCCTGGTGATTGGCCTGGAGCTTCCACGACTATTCCGCCAATGACTCAGCCGCCTACAACTCGTGGCGTAACGACTGTGGTTCCTACAACTGAACCGCAGTAATTAATAACCTACTTTATACGAGGTAACTCACTATGTTTCTAGGCATGAGAGGCAATGGCGACTGGGTCACTGATCAGAGACCACTCAACTGGCGCCAACAGATTCTTTACCTTTACCCCAACGGTATGGCTCCACTAACAGCCATCCTGTCCATGATGGGATCTGAGAAAGTAGATGATCCTCAGTTCCATTGGTGGACTCAGGAGCAGACAGCTGTAGGCGGAGACGTAGCTGGGGTATTCACACTTCCTGATCTCTCAGTAGCATATACTACTCCTGGTACTGAGGGCTTGACTGGGATGGTTGTCTACATTCAGATCACTACCACTTTGGGTAATAGGATTCGTGAAGGACATCAGATCCTACTCCGTGACGCCTCAGATTATCGAGTCGATGTAGTCGGTAAGGTAATCGAGTGCGCTCGTGGTGGAGTCACTACTGTCCTCGCAGTCCGATTACTCGAGGATGATGACAACTCTCCAGACGCAGATCTCAGCGACTGCGACACCTTCAAAATCATCGGTAACATCAATCCTGAGGGTGGCGAGATGCCTGATGCTATCGCGCTCAATCCTACGAAGGTCTACAATTATACGCAGATCTTCCGTACACCGCTTTCAATCACTCGTACCGCTCGCAAGACTCGCCTGCGTACAGGTGACCAGTATCAGAAGGCCAAATCTGAAGCCCTTGAGATGCATTCTTGGGAAATGGAACTGGCTTTCCTCTGGGGTATTAGGACTGAAAACATCGGTGATAATGGTAAGCCTGAGCGAACCACTATGGGTGTGATCAACTTCATCCGGCAGTACATGCCAGCCAACTGCGTCGACTTCACCCTCGATGTAAACTATGCTGGACAGACGTGGGAAGATGCTGGGGCTATCTGGCTCGACACCATGCTCGAGCAGATATTCCGCTATGGATCCTCAGAAAAGCTTTGTCTCTGCGGATCTGGCTTCCTGCTTGGCATTCAGAGGGCTGCGCAGTCTCAGACTCAGCTTGTCATGAACGTAGTTCCTAAGACCTACGGGATGGATATTAGAACCTGGGTTACTCCATTTGGTTCTATCCATCTGAAAACCCATCCGCTCTTTAGTTACGATGCAACTACCCGTAACATGGGTCTCTTGCTTGAGCCTAAGGAGCTCCTCTACAAGTACATCGATGACACTTCTTTCTATAGTGAGAATACAAGTCAGTCACATCCTGAGGGATATGGGAACCGGAGACTTGACGGTTCTAATGAGGAGTATCTCACTGAGTGCGGTCTGGAGTTTGGCCTGCCACAAAAGTGTGCAGTGCTCAACGGAGTTGGTCTAGACAGTGCGTTGGCAGCTCCAACGACTGCTCCATAAGCTAACCTCCACTAGACCAATACGACTACTGGGCAGGTTTTCCCGTTCCTGCCCAGTAGATCGTTTAAAATTTAAACGAAATCTTTTGGAGTGAAGTATGAACCTACTTGAGATTCGAACCAAGTTTCGTGAGCTCTCTGGTCGTTATGACTTAGTCAACGATGACTTTAGCGATAATGGAGCTAACTTTTTTATCAACGAGGCTAGTCGCTGGCTTGATAAGACAGTTGAGACTACCAAGAGTTGGGCAAGCTATATGACCATTATAGCCACTGACACTTGGTATGTCTCCTTCCCAGAAGCTAGGGCTGTTAAAGAGGTTTGGATCTCTACTGTTGAAGGCAAGTGGCAGCTTGAGAAGATCCGTCTGCAGGACCTAATTGCCTCATTCTTCACTGAGAATCCATCTGAGTGGACTAGTGGTACGCCTGAATACTACAGTCCATTCCTATCCAGGTACATTCCTGAGAACATCTCTCCTGCCACCCTAGCCACATTTGCTAGCTATGTAGGTGTAATTACTCCAGTCACTAA
>Ga0113563_10002918_pt1 | contig 10499 bp, 8 predicted proteins | sample Mud3Dept3metaG_FD_80117 | JGI IMG/M metagenome (GOLD analysis project Ga0113563, IMG submission 80117) | Freshwater wetland microbial communities from Ohio, USA, analyzing the effect of biotic and abiotic controls - Mud 3 Core 4 Depth 3... | ecosystem: Environmental > Aquatic > Freshwater >...
ATGACCGTCTCCTTGGTGTAGTCGATGACCACGAACTCCTGCAGCCGTTCGTGGGGCATGTCCTTGCGCATGGAGATGAACCGCCGGTACATGCTCTGGTCGGAAAGGGAGTAGAAAAAGTCCTTGAGCAGCGGCTCGTCGCTGAGCCGGACCGGCCGCATCAGAACTTCCAGGCCTTTCATCGTGGTGCGGTAGCTTTCCAGGTGCTCGGGGTACTCCCCCCTTTTTCCGGGGATGAAGGCCTGGTCCCTGTAGATCAGGTTGGCCTGTTTGGCCTTTTCGATCAGCCAAGGCCGGAATTGGGGATGGGCGATGGAGATCAGCTCCATGGCCCGTTCGCGGATATTTTTCCCGTGGAGGTAGGCAATCCCGTATTCGGTGACCACGTAGTGAATGTCCCCGCGGACCAGGGTGATGCCCGTACCTTCCCGCAGGAAGGGGACGATGCGGGAGACTTTCCCCGTTTCCGCCGTGGACTGAATGGCCAGGATCGTCTTCCCCCCGGGGGCCAAAGTCGCTCCTCTCATAAAGTTGGTGTGCCCCCCCGGGCCGCTGTAGAAGGTTTTTCCCAGGGATTCGGAGGAGGTCTGCCCGGTCAGGTCGATCTCCAGCGCGCTGTTGATGGCGGTCATGTTCTTCTGCCGGGCGATCACCAGGACGTTGTTGGTGTAGTCGATGGTCCGAAACTCAAAGGCGGGATTGTCATGGATATATTCATAGGTGGGCTTGTGCCCCAGGCAGAAGGTGGTCACGGTCTTTCCCCGGTTGATGGTTTTTCGGCTGTTGTCGATGACCCCCTTCTTCATCAGTTCGACCATTCCGTCGCTCAACAGCTCGGAGTGCACCCCCAGGTTGTTCTTGTTCCCCAGGTTGGCCAGGATCGCGTTGGGCAGGGCCCCGTACCCGACCTGAATGGTGTCGCCGTCCTGGATAATGCGGGAGACGTACTTGCCGATCTGGTGGGCCACATCGTCCGGGGCGACGGCTTCGTATTCCAGGAGGGGTTCATCATGGCAGATGATGTAATCCACGTTTTTGATGTGGATGAACCCGTCGCCATGCACCCGGGGCATGAAGCGGTTCACTTGGGCGATGACCAGATGGGCCTTCTCCACCGCCGCCTTGACGATATCCACGCTGATCCCCAGGCTCATGTACCCATGCTCGTCCGGGGGAGAGGTCTGGATCAGGGCCACCTGGATGGGCACCATTCCCCGCATGAACAATTCCGGCACATCAGATAGAAAAAGGGGAGTGTAGTCGGCCATGCCACGGTTGACCGCTTCCCGAGAGTTGTCCCCCACGAAGAAGGAGTTGTGGCGGAAATTGTACTTGAATTTCTCGTCGGTATAGGGCGCAACCCCCAGGGTCCAGACATGGACGACCTCGGCGTCGAAGAAGGCTTTGGGATGGGACTCGACGAACTTGATCAGCGCTTGGACCAGATACTGGGGCTCGGCGCAGGCGGTATGGATGAAGATCCGGTCTCCCCGATGGATGCGGCTGAAGATCGCATTCTCGCCGACGAATTTCTCCGGGTAGACCTTCATCATTTCAGCGCATATCTCATCGCTCACTACTTTGGTCATGACTCCAGACTCCATATAGGCCCTTCCGAGTCCCTTGGGGTGAGGGGATCGGCCTTTCTCCCCTTCGGGCAAAGAGGGATCCCAGCTCCCTTGGTATAACTCTATCTATATGATTTTTATCACCCTACCTGCGGTCCGTCAAGGGAGTTCGGAGGATATAAACTCGGAATGCGGATTGGCAGATGCGTTTCCTCTTTGCTCGGAATTGATTTGCAGGAATCATCCGGAACCCGTAACCGGGATCCGGCAACGGAAAACGATTCTTTGACTCCGAATTCCTGATCCAGATTTTTTCTCATTCCGAGGCATAAATCACATCGATGGCCGTGGCGTGCCTTTTTCCCACCGCCCGGAAGGCATGAGGGAGGGTGGAGTCAAAATAGAGGCTGTCCCCGGGCGACAGGGAGTAGATTTCATTCTCATAGCTGAATTCCAGCTGCCCGTCCAGAACATAGATGAACTCCTCGCCCTTGTGGGTAAGGAAGACGAGGTCCTCTTTCTCCTTCCCCTCGAAGGTCACATGGAAAGGCTCCATGTGTTTGTCCGCTTTCGGATAGGCCAGGGATTCGTAGTAGTATCCCACCTTGGCGGGGTCCTCATGGATGCGCCGGAAGACCCTCTTGCGATCGCTTTTGGGGACCACGACGGCTCTTTTTTCGGCATCCTGGTCCTGGAAAAAATATCCGATGTTCACATTCAGGGCCTTGGCGATTTTCAGCAGAGTCGCGACCGGCGGGGCTACGACTTCACCCTCGATCTGCATCAGCACGGGTTCGGAAAGGCCTGCCTTTTCGGCAACCACTTGTAAGCTGAGTCCTTTCCTCTGCCTTAAATTTTTGATTTTTTGACCGAGATTCAAATCCTTTAATTCGTCTTTCACATCCTTGACCATCTCCCCCTCCGTTTGAAAAAATGAAAATATCCGCACCTTCCCGCAAAGATTGCTAAAATTTAACGTGAACGCATAATTTTTTCAACACAAATTTGATGCCTCTTGATTTCCCCCCAAGATTGGGATTGTGACTTTTATTCCGCCGCGAAACGTAACCGCCACCCTTGACGGACCCGGGTTTCTGGGATATAAGTGAAAGGAGTAAAATGTCGTTCCTGGTTGCTCGTTGCGGGTTCCTCGCGGATATGGAACGGGAAATACGGGACCGGGAGAAAGAAAGGAATCGGAATTGGCTAAAGCCCTGAAGAATAAAAAGCCCCACACGGTGGGAGACCTCAAAAAGGCGAACTATCCGGTCTATTCTGTCAAGATGGAGATGCGGAAGAATCTGATCGATAGGATTCGCAGGGACGAGGATTTTTTCCCGGGAATCATCGGCTACCGGGAGACGGTGATCCCCCAGTTGGAAAATGCCATCCTCTCCGGACAAGACGTGATCTTCCTGGGAGAGCGGGGACAGGCGAAAACCCGCATGATCCGCAGTTTGATCTACCTCCTGGATGAGGAAATTCCGGTCATCGCCGGCTGCGAGATCAACGACAATCCTTTTCACCCCATCTGCAAAAGCTGCCTGGAAAAAGTCCAGGCTCTGCAGGACAAGGTGGAAATCGCCTGGCTGGGAAGGGATCAGCGGTATGCCGAGAAGCTGGCCACCCCGGACGTGACCATCGCCGACCTCATCGGGGAAGTAGACCCCATCAAGGTCGCCGAAGGCCGCTACCTCTCCGATGAACTGACCATTCATTATGGACTTATTCCCCGGACGAACCGAGGAATCTTCGCCATCAACGAGCTTCCGGACCTGGGGGAAAAAATCCAGGTGGGGCTCTTTAACATCATGGAAGAGCGGGACGTCCAGGTCCGCGGGTATAAAATCCGCCTCCCCCTGGACGTTTACATCGTAGCCAGCGCCAACCCGGAGGACTACACCAGCCGGGGCCGGATCATCACCCCGCTTAAGGACCGGTACGGCTCGGAAATTCGCACCCACTATCCCCGGACCCTGAAAGATGAAATCGAAATCATGGACCAGGAACGGACCCGGTTTGACGATGACGGCGCGTTTACCACCACCATTCCCCTTTTTTTCAAAGAGCTCATAGCGGAGATCACCGCTCTGGCCCGCAAGTCTCCGGAGATCAACCAGCGTTCCGGCGTCTCGGTCCGCGTTTCGATCTCCAACTACGAGAACTTGATCAGCAACGCTTTGCGCCGGGCCATCCGGGTGGGAGAGGCGGAGGTGGTTCCGCGGGTCAGCGATCTTCCCTATCTGGCAGCCTCCACCAGCGGAAAGATCGAGTTCGAGACGGTGGAGGAAGACCGCAATCAGAGCATGATCGAAAAGCTGATCGACAAGGCGCTGCTCAATACCTTCAACCGCTATTTTCAGGTGCAGCAGTTCGACGCCTTCCTGTCACGGTTCAAATCGGGATGGTCCCTGGAGGTTTCCGAACGGATGAAATCTTCCGAATACCAGCTCAAGGCCCAGGAAACATCCCCCCACATGGCCGAGATGAGGGGACTGCTGGAAGCCCTGAAAAAGCTGGATTGCGATCAGAGTCCGGCCCGGCTGGCATCCGGGCTGGAGTTTATCCTGGAAGGGCTGTACCTCCACCACCGCTTGAACAAAGAGAAATTGCCCGGGAAAGCCGCCTACCACGCCTAGCGGGGAAAGAAGAAAAACCATGGGACAAGCCCGTAAGGATCCAGGGGAAAAACGCGAAGCTTCGGACAAGGGATTCGGCGAACTGATGGATCTTTTCCTAAAGCTCAATTCCAAACTTCGGGAAAAGGGATCCCCCCCCACCAAGGAAGAACGGGGAAAGGCGGGAAAAATGGAAATGGTCATCATCATCCTGAGCCGTTCTTCTGAAAACCCCGGCCGGACTCCCCGCCCGGAAAAACCCGAGAGACTCAAGTCCACCTGGATCAACGACCTCTGCGAAGATATCGAACGGGAAGGCGGCATGGAAAAGTCTTCTTAGGTCGATCGCCTTCCCCGCTCCTCTTCTTCCGCCTTCCGCCCGCAGCCGAGGGCTCCCCTTTTTTCTCTTTCCCTATTTCCGGGAAAAACCGCTTGACAACCCTTTTCCCATTAACTAATATCAACCTCGCCGATTCGGGTGGTCCGCCAAAAGCCAAATTTCACTCAGCCAAAAAGGAGGAGGAGAGATGAAAAAGGTTATCGTGGCTTTTTTGATCGTGTCTTTGTGGGTAGGCCTCCAATCTCCCGTGGAGGCGAAAGAAAAGCTGAAGATCGCGGTCATGCATTCTCTCACCGGGTCTTTTGCCCTGGCGGGCGCCCTTGCCGGCCAGCGCGGCTCCTTGGTTGCCATCGACATGTGGAACGCCCGGGGCGGGATCCTCAACAAGTACGACATCGTCCCGGTGGAGGCCGACGCCCAATCCAGCCCCGACGTGGCCATGCGCGAGGCGGAACGGCTGATCAATGTGGAAAAGGTTCCGGTGATTTTGGGAATTTACTCGAGCGCGATCGCCACCCCCCTGGCTCCCATCTGCGAAAAGAACAAGACCATTCTGTGGATCACGATCGCCATTTCCGATAAAGTCCTGGAGAACCGAAATCTTCAATACGTTTTCCGGCCCCAGCCCATGGGGCCGCAGTGGGGAACGAGCTCCATCGAATTCCTGAAGGACAACTGTGCCAAGCTGGGTTATAAAGACCCCAGCCAGGTGAAAGTGGCCGTTACCTACGAAGACGGGCCCTACGGAGTGAGCGTAAAAACCCAGACCCTCACCCTGGCGGAAAAATATAAAATGAAAGTGGCTTTGACCGAGGGATACGATCACAAAACCAAGGACCTTTCCTCCCTCGTATTGAAGCTGAAGGCTGCCAAGCCGGATGCAATTTTGAACACCGGTTATTACCCGGATATCGTTCTCTTCATGAGGCAGGCCCGGGAAATGGGTTTACAGACCAAGGCCTTGATCGGCCATGGGGCCGGGTATGCGAACTTTCCCAACCTGGAAAAGCAGCTCGGGCCGGAGCTGCTGCAGTATGTGTATAACCTCGATCCCCTGCCAGTCCAGAACCTGGATAGAAGCAAGCTGAAAAAGGAAATGGGTTCGGTAATCGAAGAGTTTCTGAAACGATACAATGAAAAATATAAGGAAGCCTCCCCTCCAACCCACGCTACTCAAGGTTTGGGCCATACGTGGGTCTTGCTGCAAACCATCGAGCTCGCCGTTAAAAAGTATTGGACCCCCACGGCGGAAAACATCCGTAAAGCGGCCCTGGAAATAGACATTCAGGATGGAGATATACCGGCGAATTACGGCGTGAAGTTTGCTCCCCCCGATCACAAATATGCCGGTCAGAACCTGAAAGCCTACCCGGCGGTCATGCAATGGGTAAAGGGGAAAATTGATATCGTTTGGCCCAATAACCTGAAAACCGCGGAGCCCAAGCTCCCCGCACCGGCGGACTGGCCGCTGGCGGTTAAATAATCCCTTCATCGATGGGTTTTGCCTGAACCGCGGGGGCGGGTATAAAACCCGCACCCCCTGCGAGGAACCCGAGGAGGTTCTTTTCCTTGCTGCCATGTTAGAACTCATCCAGGTCGGTCGATTTTTCGGCCACTTCCAGGCCCTGAAGCAGATCAACCTCAAAGTGGAGGAAGGGGAGTTTCGCGGCCTCATCGGCCCCAACGGGTCCGGAAAGACGACCCTCTTCAACGTCATCTCCGGGGTTTATAACGCCTCGGCAGGGCAGGTGAAGTTCCTCGGCAGGGAGGTCACCGAATTCACCCCGGACAAGATTTGCCACGCCGGGATCACTCGGTCTTTCCAGATCCCCCGGCCCTTTCGGGAGATGACCGTCGTGGAAAACGTGATGCTGGGTTCCCTCTTCGGAAAGGGGAAAGGTGTCCTTTCCAAAGGAGACCCCCATGCCGAAGCCCTTCACTGGCTGGAATTCGTCGGTCTCAAGGTGGACGAACACACCATGCCCGGCCAATTAACCGCCGGTAATCTCCGCCGCCTGGAACTGGCCCGGGCTTTAGCCACCCACCCCAAGCTCCTCCTGGCGGACGAGATCATGAGCGGCCTCAACCAGGAGGAGATTCTCCTGGCCTCCCAGGTTCTGAAAAAAATCCGCGAAGAATTGAAGATCACCATCATTTGGGTAGAGCACATCATGAGCGCTCTCATGAACCTGGTGGAACGGGTGACCGTCCTGGACTACGGGCAGATCATCGCCGAGGGGACTCCGGAGGAAATTTCTAGGAATCCAAAGGTCATCGAGGCCTACCTGGGAGAGGAAGAGACCGGAAGCCATGCTTGAAATCCAGAATGTGAGTGTTTCCTACGGCGAATTCCAGGCGCTCTTCGACGTCTCCTTGAGAGTCTCCGAAGGGGAAACGGTAATCACCGTGGGTCCCAACGGGGCGGGAAAATCCACTCTCCTCAAGACCATCTCCGGCCTCCTCCATCCTCGTTCGGGGAGTATCACCTTCCGGGGCAACCGCATCGACCGGGTTCCCGCCCACGAAATCGTGGAAATGGGGATTACCCACGTTCCGGAAGGGGGACGGCTCTTTCCCCAGTTGAGCGTTTACGAGAACCTCAGGGTGGGGTCTTACCTGAAAAGAGCAAGGGGAGAGGCGGCGGCAACCTTGAAAGATATCTATCGCCTCTTTCCCATCTTGGACGAACGGAAGAAACAGCTCGCCGACACCATGAGCGGGGGAGAACGGCAGATGCTGGCCATCGCCCGCTGCCTCATGTCCCGGCCCAAGCTGATCCTGCTCGACGAGCCCTCTTCGGGCCTGGCCCCCCGGGTGGTGTCCCGGGTCCTGGATTTCGTCCACCAGATCAAATCGCAGGGGTATGCCATCCTGATGGTGGAGCAGAACGTGCGAAAAGCCCTCAAGCTTTCGGACCGGGCCTACCTCATGGAATCCGGCCGGGTACACAAGGAAGGAACGAAACAATCTTTCCTCGACGACCCCTACATCAAGAAGGCTTACATTGGTCTTTAAAACTTACCTGCAAAGACTGGAATATTCATTAAAGATTGGGCGCCATGGGTTACACGTTAAGAGTTAATGGTTTCTTTTGATTGCGGCTGCGCCGCACGGTGATTCATGCTTGACCTCTATCTCAACGCGGCCCTCAACGGAATCCTGCTCGGCGGGGTGCTGGCCCTCCTGGCCTTCGGGATGAACCTGATCTTCGGGGTGGTCAAGATCATCCATATGGCCTACGGCCAGTGCGTGATGCTGGGGCTCTACTTCATCTATACCCTCGTCACCCACCTGGGATTCCCGATTCTCCTGGCCTGCATCGCCACCCTGCCCCTCATGGGGGTGGTCGGTTTTGGCCTGCAGGTCCTGGTGATCAACCCTCTCCTCCGGGCCAGGGCCAATCCCCTCACCCAGCTCCTGGCCCTGGCGGGCTTGACCATTGTGATCGAGAACCTTGCCCAGGTGATCTGGGGGGCGGACCTGAGGGGGATCAACGTCCAGCTCCCCATCATCAGCATCGGAAGCGTTTTCCTCCGAACCTCCAACCTCATCGCCTTCTTCGGCGCCCTGCTGACCCTGTGGGGGCTGTATTTATTCCTGAACCGAACCTATATGGGACTGGCCATCCGCTCCATAGCCCAGGACCTGGACAGCGCCCGCCTCATGGGAATCAACCCCCAGGCGATCTACTACCTGACCATGGTTGCCGGCGGGCTTCTGACCGCCCTGATCGCCGCCTTCTTCTCCCCCATTTATGCCGTTCATCCCCATTTCGGCGGCAGTTTTACCATGATGGCCTTCATCATCGTGGTTCTGGGAGGGATGGGGAATCTCCTGGGAGGGTTCATCGGCGCTTTCATCATCGGCATCGTTACTTCCGTCTCGGCCGCCGCGACCTCCACGGAGATCGCGGATATTGTCGCCCTGGTCATCTTCATCGCGGTGATCCTGGTCCGGCCCCAGGGTCTCCTTGGAATTCGTGTCGCCAAGTAGGAGGGATTACTTGCGCACCCCCTTGATCTTGATCCTTCTCTTCGCCGCCATCGGCCTCTTTCCGGTATTTTTCCCGTCCCCCTACCTGATCCATATCGGAACCCTGATTTTCATCTGGTCTTTCATTACCACGGCCTGGTCGTACATGGGAAGGTTCGGTCTCGTTTCCCTGGGGCATGGAGCTTTCCTCGGCCTCGGGGCTTACACCTCGGGCCTGCTCTTCAATTATTACGGCCTTTCTCCCTGGATCGGCATGTTCCTGGGGGGCGGTGTGGCGATCCTTTTTGCCATGCTCATCGGCTACGCATGCTTCCGCTTCGGCGTGATCGGCGACTATTTTGCCCTGGTCACCCTGGCCCTGGGCGAAGTGGTGGCCCTCACGATCATCGCCTTCCGGGATATTACCGGCGGGTCGCTGGGGTTTACGCTGAAATCCAAAGGAACTTCCCTCTTATATTTTCAATCCGAGCACAAGATTCATTTCTACTACATTTCCGTCGCTTTTTTGATCCTCGCCCTCCTGGTCTGGAAATGGATCGACCGGTCCAAAATGCAGAAAGCCCTCCGGGCCATTGGCGAGGATGAAATCGCCGCCTCCACGCTGGGAGTGGGGATCATCCGCTACAAGATGATCATCACCTCCATCAGCGCCTTCATGACCGCCATCGGGGCGGTCCTTTACGCGCAGTACATCACTTATCTGAACCCCCACACCCTCTCGGGGGTCCCGCCTTCCCTCGAAATCGCCTTCAAGGCAATCCTCGGAGGAATGTTCAGCCTCTGGGGTGCCACAGTGGGTACGGCCCTGATCGTTTCCCTGGAGGAGTATTTCCGGGTGGCCTACGGGAGTACCTTCGTGGGATTCTCGCAGATCATCTACGGGCTGGCGCTCGTCCTGCTGATCATCTTCCTGCCCAAGGGAATCTACGGAAGCGTGCAGGAATTGTTCAAGAAGAAGAAAGCATAAAAATTGTTGCTGGCTCCTGGTTGCTCGTTGCTGGTTGTTCGATCTTAAGCCAGAGCTATTCCCCGCAGGCGAGCGCGTTCTTTCCATCGCTGCTCGGTTCCCCGCCAGACCTTGTAAGGAGAGCATAGACTGTTTGGATACTCAGAAAAGGCGTTCTGTGACAAACACGTTTGTATCCGTTACGGACATGGTCGCGTCGACGGCCGGAAGAGAAACAGTGTCAACAAAAGAGGATGAGTCTACATTGACGATCACATTTACAGAGGTCGCCAAAGCGCCTCCTGCTACATCGGCGGTGACCGGCGGCAGCGTTCCATCCGGGGTCAACTTGACTATCCATGCTTCACTTGCGTCCCCTCGCTCCCCGGTGTTACCTGCTGCAAGGTATCCTTCGTCGTCTACTTGAAAGATGGGGGTGAGGTAGCCGTCGACATTCAACGTCTTCCACCATTGCCTCTCGCCCCGGGAATCTATTTTGAGGATCTCGCGCGTGCTGCTCAGACCCGTGCCGATGAACCCGGCATCGGAAGTCACCCGAAACCCAGCGAAATATCCCATCTCGTCCAGGGAAGATCCGGTAGCATACCGTTTCTCCCACTGGATATTCCCACTCGGATCAATCTTTGCCGCCCACGGAAGGGTTTCATGCGAACCATCAGGCCAAGTTCCGGTGATATAAGACCCCGCGACCGCGTAGTAACCGTCATTCGTTCTCACAACTGTGTTCAAACCCGTATTCTCATAGGCCCGCCGCCACTGGAAGGTCCCCGAAACGTCCATCCTGGAAACATACCCCTGATCCTGGGTGACAAGAAAGCTTCCCTCAGGAGTCGGCAGAAAGGAGGTGAATACCCCTCCGCTGTAAACCCGCACCCACTGTACGTTGCCCATAAGGTCGAGTTTGACTAGACGGGGGTCACGGCGACCGTCAAGGCCAAATCGCGTCCGTGCACCGACAAAGTATCCTCCATCGGAGGTCTCGACCAGGATGTCAAAAGAAAAGTAATACCCAT
>Ga0113563_10002919_pt1 | contig 10499 bp, 8 predicted proteins | sample Mud3Dept3metaG_FD_80117 | JGI IMG/M metagenome (GOLD analysis project Ga0113563, IMG submission 80117) | Freshwater wetland microbial communities from Ohio, USA, analyzing the effect of biotic and abiotic controls - Mud 3 Core 4 Depth 3... | ecosystem: Environmental > Aquatic > Freshwater >...
GGCGCGGGAAGCTCACGGTGAACGCGCGCTCGCGCCAGGCGTTGAAGTAGGTGGCGTGGCGTGGCGTGCACACGAACCCGAAATAGTTCTGCCAGCCGAGCGGCAGCACCATGTGCTTGGGGGCGAGGTCGAAGCTGCCGTCGGGCTCCCGAGTGCCGATCAGCACCAGCGGGGCGACCGTGAAGAATCGCTCCCACACGGGTACGCGGACGTCGAGTTCGACCAGCCGGGGTGAGGTTGCGGTCACGGCTTCCTCCGTCCCTCGAGGCGGCTCCCTTCCGATTAGCAGAGCCCCCGGGCACGGTCATCGGGAGAACTACCTGCTCGCGGAAATTCCGCATTCCGGTGCGGTTGGCCCGGCCTAGAGTGAGCCTACGGCCGCTGCCAAACATGAGGCGGAATGCCATGGAGTGGTCACCCATCTCCAAGCCCCGCGGCTCACTGCCACGTGAGCCGAACCTCGCGGACTACGAGGCGACCCGCCGCGGGTTCACCTGGTCGCAGGCGCAAGCCCGGCTCGCCGGATTGCCCGGCGGCGGCCTCAACATCGCGCACGAGGCGTTGTTCCGCCACCTCGACGGTCCCGCCGCCGACCGGGTCGCGATCCGGTTCCTGGCCCAGGGCCAGCCGGTGGTCGAGCGCACCTACCGGGAACTCGCGTCGGACGCGCGGCGCCTCGCCAACGTGCTGGTGCGCTTGGGCATACAGCGGGGCGAACGAGTGGCCTCGCTCATGGGTCGTGTGCCGCCGCTCTACGCGACCGTGCTCGGCACGCTCGCCACGGGCGCCGTGTACTGCCCGCTGTTCTCGGCGTTCGGGCCCGAGCCAGTGAAGGCCCGCCTGGTGCTGGGATCGGCGCGCGTGCTGGTCACGACCGACCTGCTGTATCGCCGCAAGGTGGCGCCGATCCGCGGCGAGCTGAAGGAACTGCGTCACGTGCTCATCGTGCGCACGCCGGGCGCCGGGGACCTGCCCGCGGAGACGCTCGACTTTGACGCACTGATGCGCGAAGCCGCGGACGATTTCGAGACGGCGCGCACGAACGCCGAGGACTTCGCGCTGCTGCATTTCACCAGCGGCACGACCGGCCAGCCAAAGGGCGTGCTGCATGCGCACGCGGCGGTCATCATGCATCTCGCCACCGCGCGGTGGGTGCTCGACCTGCAGGACGGCGACGTCTACTGGTGCACGGCCGACCCAGGCTGGGTGACGGGCATTTCCTACGGCGTGATCGCGCCGCTCGCGTGTGGCGTGACCATGCTCGTCGATCGCGAGGAATTCGACGCACCGCGCTGGTACGAGATCCTCGCGACGCAGGGCGTGACCGTGTGGTACACGGCGCCGACGGCGATCCGCATGCTGATGAAGGCAGGCGTCGAGCTGGCCCGTGTGCGCAGCTATCCAGCGTTGCGTCACCTGGCGAGCGTGGGCGAGCCGCTGAATCCCGAGGCGGTGGTCTGGGGCGTCGAGGCTTTCGGGCGGCCGTTCCACGACAACTGGTGGCAGACCGAGACCGGCGCCATCATGGTGGCCAATTACCCGAGCATGGACGTGCGCCCCGGCTCGATGGGCCGCCCGGTGCCGGGCATCGAGGCAGGCATCGTGCGGCCGCGCGAGGACGGCGGCGTGGACGATGTTGCAGCGGCGGAGGAGGTCGGCGAACTGGCGCTGAAGCCGGGCTGGCCTTCGATGTTCCGGGGCTATCTCAACGACGAGGCCCGCTACCGCAAGTGCTTCCGTGACGGCTGGTATCTCTCGGGTGACCTCGCGCGGCGGGACGCGGACGGCTACTTCTGGTTCGTCGGCCGCGCCGACGACGTCATCAAGGCGGCCGGCCACCTCATCAGCCCGTTCGAGGTCGAGAGTGCGCTGATGACGCACCCGGCCGTGTCGCAGGTCGGCGTGATCGGCATCCCCGATCCGATCGCAGGGTCGGCCGTCAAGGCTTTCGTCGAGTTGAAGGCGGGACACCAGCCGACCGAGGCCCTGCGCCGCGACCTGATGGCGCACGCCCGTCGGCTGCTCGGCGTTGCGGTGGCGCCGCGGGAGATCGCCTTCGCCGAGCAGCTGCCACGCACGCGCAGCGGCAAGATCATGCGGCGCCTGCTGCGTGCGCGTGAACTCGGCCTGCCCGAGGGCGATCTCTCCACGCTGGAGGGTGCTACATGAGCGGCGTGCCGGCGAGCATCACGCGCGAGCGCGGACTGCACCTGCTGCACGAGATGCTGCGCATCCGCCAGTTCGAGGATCGCTGCGCCGAGCTCTACGGAGCAGGCCACATCCGGGGATTCCTCCACCTGTGCGACGGGGAGGAAGCCATCGCAGTCGGCGCCATGCAGGTGCTCGGCTCGGGCGACGCAGTGGTGTCGACGTACCGCGAGCATGGCCACGCGCTCGCGCGGGGTATCGCCATGGGGCCGCTCATGGCGGAGCTCTTCGGCAAGCGCACGGGCTGCAGCGGCGGACGCGGCGGCTCGATGCACATCTTCGACGCAGCTACGCGCTTCTACGGAGGCAACGGGATCGTCGGCGGCGGCCTGCCGCTCGCGGTCGGTCTGGCGCTGGCGGAGAAGTTGCACGGCAGTCGCAACCTCGCGGCGTGCTTCTTCGGCGAGGGAGCCGCGGCCGAGGGCGAGTTCCACGAATCCATGAACCTCGCCGCGCTGTGGAAGCTGCCGGTGCTGTTCCTGTGCGAGAACAACCTCTATGCGATGGGCACCGCGCTCGCACGATCCGAGTCGCAGACGGACATCCAGGCGAAGGCCGCGGCCTACGGGGTACGCGCCACGGCGGTCGACGGCATGGATGTGTTCGCGGTCGAGGCCGCCGTGCGCGGCGCTGCGGATCACGCACGGGCCGGGCGTGGGCCCGCGCTGCTCGAGCTACGAACCTACCGCCTGCGTGCGCACTCGATGTTCGATGCCCAGCTGTACCGTGACAAGGCGGAGGTGGAGGAGTGGCGCAAGCGAGGACCGCTGACCACGCTCACCACGGCACTCAAGGCGGCGGGCCTGATGACGGAGGAAGACTTTCAGCGGCTGCTGCGCATGGCGAACGAAGAGGTGAAGGCGGCCGTCCAGCTGGCGACCGATGCCGAATGGGAGCCCGTCGCGGATCTCGCACGCCATGTCTACGCGGAAGGGGTGTCGTCATGACCGGGCCGGCCCGCATCACCTACCGCGAAGCCGTCAAGCAGTCGATCCGCGAGGCGCTGCAGGCCGACGCGCGCGTATTCCTGATGGGCGAGGACGTCGGCAAGTACGGCGGCTGCTTTGCCGTCAGCAAGGGGCTGCTGGACGAGTTCGGCGAGGAGCGCATCCGGGACACGCCGCTCTCCGAGTCGACATTCGTCGGCGCAGGCATCGGCGCGGCGCTGGCTGGCATGCGTCCGATCGTCGAGGTGATGACCGTCAACTTCAGCCTGCTGGCGCTGGACCAGATCGTGAACACGGCCGCGACCTTGTGCCACATGTCGGGCGGCCAGTTTCCGGTGCCGGTGGTCATTCGCATGGCAACGGGCGCCGGCCGCCAGCTGGCCGCGCAGCACTCGCACAGCCTCGAGGCGTGGTACGCGCACGTACCGGGCCTGCGGGTGGTCGAGCCCGCCACGATCGACGATGCGCGCGGCATGTTGCGCGCAGCGCTCGCGTGCCCGGATCCGGTGATCATTTTCGAGCCGATTTCGCTCTACAACCTGGAGGGCGAGCTGACGGAGGCTGCGGCGCAGGTGCGGCTCGATGGCGCGCGCGTGCACCGGGTCGGCCATGACGTGACGCTCGTGACCTATGGCGCGAGCCTGTGGCGCTGCACGGCGGCCGCCGACGTGCTGGCGGCTGACGGCATCGATGCGGAGATCGTGGACCTGCGCAGCCTGCGGCCGCTCGATGACGCGACCATCCTGGCGTCGGTGCGCAAGACGCGGCGTGCCGTGATCGTGGACGAAGGCTGGCGCAGCGGCAGCCTCGCAGCCGAGATCGGACTGCGTATCGTCGAGCAGGGCTTCTACGACCTGGACGCGCCGGTCGCGCGCGTGTGCGCCGAGGAAGTTCCGATTCCGTATCCGAAGCATCTCGAGGACGCGGCGCTGCCCGCTCCCGAGCGCATCGTCGCGGCCGTACGGAGGTTGTTCAGCGATGCTCAGTGAATTCCGCCTGCCGGCGCTGGGCGCGGACATGGACGATGGCACGATCCTCGAGTGGCACATTGTGCCTGGCGCGAGCGTGAAGCGCGGGGACGTGGTGGCAGTCGTCGAGACCGACAAGGGCGCGATCGACGTCGAAATCTTCATGGATGGCATCGTGCGCGAGATCGTGGTGGCGCCCGGCACCAGGATCCCGGTCGGCACCGTGGTCGCGCTGATCGAAACCGAGGATGCCGCTGCTGCTCCCGTTGCCACCCTGGCGGGAGAGAGTGGGGGGGAGGGTCTGACCCCGGCTGCCGCCCCTGCTCCGGCAGAAGAAGGTCGGCGTGAGGGCGGTTCGACTGCAGCACCTTCCGATCGCCTCAAGATCTCGCCGGCCGCCCGCCGGCGTGCCCGCGCGCTGGACGTGGATGTCGCGGCACTGCACGGCACCGGGCCGGGCGGCGCCATTACCGTGGAGGATGTCGAGCAGGCCCGAGCCGCGCCGAAGCCTTCACCCACGCCCCCGCCCCCGCCCCCGCCCGCGGGTGCTGGAGAGGGAGGGGGGATGCGGGATGCGATCGCCGCGGCGATGTCACGGTCGAAGCGCGAGATCCCGCACTACTACCTCTCGACCACGGTGGACGTCACCGCGACGACGGAGTGGCTCACGGCGCACAACGCCGCGGTGCCGGTGACGCAGCGGCTGCTGTTTGCGGCGCTGCTCGTGAAGTCCATTGCCCTGGCCTGCCGCGAGCTGCCGGGCTTCAGTGGCTTCCACCGCGAGGGACGCTACGAAGACAGCCCTGCGGTGCACGTCGGTGTTGCGGTCGCCCTGCGCGGCGGCGGCCTCGTGGCCCCGGCGATCATGGACACGGCGGACAAGCCGCTCACGACGCTGATGGACGACTTCCGCGCGCTCGTGACGAGGGCGCGAGCCGGACGTCTGCGGGCCAGCGAGCTCGCTGCGCCCACCATCATCCTGACCAGTCTCGGCGAGGCGTCGGTGGACGCGGTGTTCCCGATCATCCAGCCGCCGCAGGTTGCCATCGTCGGTGCCGGCGCGATCGCGGAGCGCCCATGGGTCGTGGACGGCAAGGTCGTGCCGCGGCAGCTGCTGACGCTGTCGCTCGGGGCCGACCACCGCGTCACGGACGGACGGCTGGGCGCGCAGTTCCTCGCTCGGATCGCCGCCAGGCTGCTGGAACCGGCATCACTCTGAGGGTGAGACATGAATCGTGAAGAACTCGCGCGCCGCATACTGGAGCTGGTCACCGAGATCGCGCCGGACGTGGACGCGGCGACGGTGATCCCCGGGATCGATTTCCGCGACCAGTTCGATTTCGATTCGATGGACACGCTCAACTTCGCGATTGCACTGCATCGCGAGCTGGGCGTCGAGGTGCCTGAGGCCGATTACGCGAAGCTGGCGAGCCTCGACAAGTGCGTCGGGTACCTGTCGCCGCGCTTGAACTGAATCCGCAGCGGTGGCCGCGTACGATTAGGCCACCATGCTCGACGTTCGCAACCTGACCAAGTCCTTCGGCGGACCGAGCGGCCGCCGGATCCTCGACGGCGTGCAGCTGCGCGTCCAGCCGGGCGAATACGTCGCCATCGTCGGGGAGTCGGGCGTCGGCAAGTCCACGCTGCTCAACCTGATCGCCGGGCTCGACGTCCCGGACTCCGGGCAGATCCTGCTGGAGGATCGCGACCTCGCGCAGCTCGACGAGGAATCGCGCACGCGCCTGCGCAGGTCGCGCATGGGCTTCGTGTTCCAGGCTTTCCACGTGCTGCCGCATCTGACGGTCGAGCGCAACGTGGGTTTGCCACTGGCGCTCAACGGCCAGTCGGGCCCTGCGTCCGACGCACGCGTGCAGGAACTGCTTGCGGCAGTCGGGCTCGGCAGTCGTGCGGGAAGCCTGCCGCGTGAACTCTCGGGCGGTGAGATGCAGCGCGTGGCCGTGGCGCGGGCGCTGGCGCACCGACCGGCGCTGGTGCTCGCCGATGAGCCGACCGGCAATCTCGATCCGGACAACGCAGCGGTGATCCTCGAGATCCTGCGGGCGCAGATCAAGCGCGACAACGCGGCCGGCGTGCTGGTCACACATTCTGCGACTGCCGCGGCCACTACCGACCGCGTCTATGAGCTGACGCGCGCCGGTCTCCAGCTGCGTCAGCCGCGGGCGCACCGGCCTTGAGCGTCGAGGCGCCGCGCATGTCGTTCGGCGCACGCCGGGCGCTGCTCGACGCCGCCGCCCTCGGTCCGTTGCGGCAGGCGCCGGGACGCACGGTGCTCGCCGTCGTCGCGATCGCGCTCGGTGTGGCGCTCGGGTTTTCGGTGTACCTGATCAATCGCGTGGCCGCCGACGAGGTGCAGCTGGCTTCGCGCAGCCTGTTCGGCATGGCCGATCTGTCGGTGCAGGCGCCGGGACTCGGCTTCGACGAGGCGCTTTATCCTCGGCTCGCGGCCATCCCGGGAATCGCCGTCGCCAGCCCGGTCGTCGAGGTGCAGGCGCGGCTGCCGGGGCGTGAACGGTCCCTGAAGCTCGTCGGCATCGATCCGTTCCGGGCGGCCAGGCTGCAGCCAGCGCTTGCAGCGGCGGGCGCGACCGCCTCGCAGGGCGACGGCCTGCTGGCGGAGGACTCGGTATGGCTGAGTCCTGCGGCCGCGCAGGCGTTCGGCCTGGCTGTCGGGGACACACTCGAGGTGCAGGTCGCGCTCGATGCGATCCCGCTGCGCGTGGCCGGCCTGTTGCCGGCCGGCGAGTATCGCCAGCCGCTCGGCATGCTCGACATCGGGACCGCGCAATGGCGACTCGACCGGCTCGGTCGCCTCGATCGCGTCGATCTGCGACTGGCCGCTGGGGCCGATCCACTCGCCGTCCAGTCCGCCATTCGTGCATTGCTGCCTCCGGGCGTGCGGCTCACGACGCCGGGTGAGGCCAGCGACGACGCGGTGCGCCTGTCGCGTGCCTATCGCTCGAACCTCACGGCCTTGGCGCTCGTAGCCCTCTTTACCGGCGGCTTCCTCGTGTACGCGACGCAGTCGCTGGCGGTGGCGCGCCGCCGTCGCGAAATCGCGCTGCTGCATGCAATGGGCATGACCGTGCGCGAGCAGTTGGGCGCCGCGCTGCTGTCCGGTGGCCTGGTTGGTACGCTGGGAGCGGCGCTCGGCGTCGCGCTCGGGGTCGCCCTCGCCCGCGCCGGGCTCGCGGCGTTCGGCGCCGATCTCGGTGCCGGCTATTTCCGCGGCATTGCGCCACAGCTGGCAGTCCATCCGCTCGAGGTGATCACGTTCTTCCTGCTGGGCGTCGCCGCCGCGCTCATTGCCACACTCGGGCCTGCCCGCGAGGCAGCGTCGGTGCCTGCAGCGGCGGCGCTCAAGGCCGGCGACGAGGCGCCACTCGCGGCGCGGCGACACGGCTGGGTCGCGCTCGCGCTTGCAGTCGCGGCAGCCGGTGCGCTGCTGCTGCCGCCGCTCGAGGGCATCGCGCTGCCGGGCTACACGGCGATTGCCTGCTTGCTGCTCGCCGCGGTGTTTCTTGCGCCCACGCTCTCGCATCTGGCGTTCGACCGACTGCCGGCAGCGGGCCCGGCGTGGCTGCAGATCGCGACGGCGCAATTGCGCGGCACGGCGCGGCGCTCGACGGTGAGCATCGCGGCCGTGCTGGTGAGTTTCAGCCTGATGGTCGCCATGGCCATCATGGTGTCCTCGTTCCGTCTGTCGCTCGACGCCTGGATGCAGCGCATCCTGCCGGCCGATCTGTACGTGCGGGCAGGCTCGTCCGGGCTCACCAGCTTCCTCGACGCGGACGCGCAGGCCGTCATCCACGGCGTGGAGGGCATCGCGCGCGTCGATTTCGTGCGCTTCCAGGATGTGGCGATGCCGGGGCTCGGGCTGCCGCTCACGGTCATCGCGCGGCCGATCGACGAGCAGGGCGCGGACCAGGTCCTGCCGATCCGGCGGCGCGACACCGCACCGATGCCAGGCGGCACAGTGCCAGTGTGGGCGTCGGAGGCGGCGCTTGACCTGCGTGGCTTCGACGTCGGCACGGTATTTGACCTGCCGCTCGGCGGCCGGACCGTGCGTGCAAGCGTGCGCGGACTGTGGCGTGACTACGAGCGTCCCGGCGGGTCCGTGGTGATGCCGCGCGACGTGTTCGTGCGCTACACCGGCGACACGCGCGCCACCACGTCGGCGATCTGGCTCGATCCCGGTGTGGAGCCCGACGCGGTCGCATCGCGCATCCAGGCGGCATTGCAGCGCGACGGCGATTTCGAGATCGCCGTACCGCGCGAGATCAGGCGACTGTCGTTGCGCGTTTTCGACCGCACGTTTGCCGTCACCTACCTGCTCGAGGCCGTTGCCGTGCTGATCGGGCTGTTCGGCATCAGTGCGAGCACGAGTTCGCAGGTGCTGGCGCGGCGCGGCGAGTTCGGCATGCTGCGTCACCTCGGCGTGACCCGTGCCGAGATCGGGAAGATGCTGGCCGTGGAGGGCGCCGCACTCGGCACGGTGGGCGTCCTCACGGGACTGGTGATGGGCGGCATCGTCAGCCTGATCCTGATCTACGTCGTGAACCGCCAGTCGTTCCACTGGACCATGGATGTGCACGTGCCGTGGGCGCTGCTCGCGGTACTCAGTGGCGTGTTGATCGCGGCGGCGGCGCTCACGTCGGTCGTGAGCGGGCGGCAGGCGATGGGCGAGGACGTCGTGCGCGCGGTGAAGGAGGACTTGTGACGGCGTGTCCACGCGTCCCTCGCCCGACCTCTGGCTGCCCATTCCGAGGCCAGCGGGGTGAGCGTTGGGCAGCGCGTCTGCTGGCCGTCGGTCTGCTCGTCCTTGGGGTCCTCGCTGCGGCGCACGCCCAGGCGACCTACCCGCCCGTCCTGCCCGGCGTCGAATTGCAGTTGCCGCGCGACGAAGGGGCGCATCCCGACTTTCGCATCGAGTGGTGGTACGTCACGGGGTGGGTGCAGGATGACCGCGGGGCACCGCTGGGCTTCCAGGTGACGTTCTTCCGCGTGCGGCCGGGGCTGGGCGAGTCGAACCCGAGCCGGTTCGCGCCGCGACAGGTGCTGTTCGGACATGCGGCGATTGCAGACCCGGCGCACGGCAGACTGCGGCACGCCGAGCGATCCGCGCGGGAAGGCTTCGATCTCGCATTCGCACGCGATGGTCGCGTCGATGTGCGGCTCGACGACTGGTCGCTGCGCCAGGACGGCGGTCGTTACGCGGCCGTGGTGCAGGGCGAGGACTTCTCTTTGCGGCTCGATCTGGCTGCGGTGCAGCCGCCGTTGTTGCAGGGTGACCGCGGCTTCAGCCGCAAGGGGCCGGGCCCGGCGTCAGCAAGCTACTACTACAGCCTGCCGCACCTGCGCGTGAGCGGCAACATCACGGTGGACGGACGCGAGCGCAAGGTCACGGGCGCAGCGTGGTTCGATCACGAGTGGTCGAGCGACGTGATGGACGACCAGGCGCGCGGCTGGGACTGGCTGGGCGTCAATCTCGACGACGGTGGGGCGCTGATGGCGTTTCGCATGCGCGGCGCCGATGGCGGCGCGAGATGGGCGGCGGCCACGCTGCGCGCCGCAGACGGCAGCGTGCGGACCTTTGCGCCCGAGCAGGTGCAGTGGACGCCGATCCGCCGCTGGCGCTCGCCGCGCACCGGTGCGGAGTATCCCGTCGCGTGGCGAGTCCAGATCGGTGAGCAGGAATTCGACGTCGAGCCCCTGATGGACGATGCCGAGCTCGACTCGCGCTCGAGCACGGGTACGATCTACTGGGAGGGTCCCGTGCGCCTGCGCGGCGCCGGCGGCAACCCCGTCGGGCGCGGTTACCTCGAGCTCACCGGCTACGCCGGCCGGCTGGATCTCTAGAGGTGCCGGGTTCTCGGTTTTCGGTTTTCGGTTCGACGCGAAGTCTTGGTCGAACCGAAAACCGAAAACCGAGAACCCGGCACCGGTCAGAGCTGCTGCGCGGAGAACGTGTCGCAGGCCTCGGGCTTGCCGGCTTCGAGCCCCCTGCGGAACCAGCGTACGCGCTGCGCGGAGCTGCCGTGCGTGAATGCATCCGGCACGACTCGACCCTGCGTCTCCTTCTGGATCCGGTCGTCGCCGATGGCGCTCGCGGCGTTCAGGCCTTCCTCGACGTCACCGGATTCCAGCAGCTGCCGCGACCGTGCCGCGTCGTGCGCCCAGACGCCGGCGAAGCAATCCGCCTGCAGTTCCATCCGCACCGACAGCTCGTTCGCGTCGGCTTGGCTCATGCGCTGCTGAGCCGCGCGCACCTTCTCCGCGGTGCCGACCAGGTTCTGCACGTGGTGGCCGACCTCATGCGCGATCACGTAGGCCTGCGCAAAGTCGCCGGGCGCGCCGA
>Ga0113563_10002921_pt1 | contig 10498 bp, 10 predicted proteins | sample Mud3Dept3metaG_FD_80117 | JGI IMG/M metagenome (GOLD analysis project Ga0113563, IMG submission 80117) | Freshwater wetland microbial communities from Ohio, USA, analyzing the effect of biotic and abiotic controls - Mud 3 Core 4 Depth 3... | ecosystem: Environmental > Aquatic > Freshwater >...
ATGCGCGAAGTGATAACGATTCTCAAAGGAGTGGACGAGTGAAGATGACGTATCGCAGATGGGTGCTGGTCAGCCTCTGCTGTTTGGTCCTGGTGTTCGGGGCCATCGCAGTGCTGGACTACACCGACACAGTCGCCGCGTTCTCGTGGGAACACGAGGTCGCGTGGAACGGAGTCAACGGAGCGGACAACAACCTGAACGGGTACGGGATGCTGTGGGTGCTGGGCGGGTCGGGTGCGACGGAGGCAACTCTGTACTGCACCTTCTCGGACGGCAGCCAGCAGACAGTCGTGGGTGACAAGCAGGGGAGCGGAGCCTTCCACTTCAGCACTGTCGGAGTGGCCGGGGCACACGCGCTGAGTGCGTACGTCGGGTACAACGGTGGGGAGGTGAACGCGCCGCTGACCATCTCCCACACAGTAGGGGACGAGGTCACCACAACGACGACCACTGAGGAGACGACAACCCCGACCGAGAAGGAGACGAACACCACCACGGATCCGGGCACCCCGACTACGCCGGACCCGGGAACGACGACAACCACCGAACCGCCCTCGACGACTACCACGTTCGAGATCGAGTTTGGCTAGACTTGACGGAAGCCGGTGACTTGAACTAAGATTCAAGCCGGGTGTGGGATACGGTTGGGGAACCGGGGTCGTGATCGCGTGGTCACGGCCCCTTTCCTTTTGTTGGGGGAGGGGTCGAGGACCACAGTGATGAGCGTACGGACAATGGCCGTACAGATGAAAGGGGACAGAGATGTCGGACTTCTGGGACTTCATGCAACCGAAGGGGGGCAACCTCCTGAACGAGACGGCGCTGGCCACGGACAAGACCGGATCCACTCTGGCTGGGGTGGTGCAGGGTCTGGCCCAGGTGGCTCTGGTCTGTACTGCCTGCGCTGGCGGAGTGGCGGGGGACAAGCTGGACGTCTACGTCGACCGGAGCGCAGACGGGGTGAGCTGGATCAACGTCGCTCACTTCCCACAGATCGCGGGGGACGCTGCCGCCAAGAAGTACGTCGCCTACCTCGACCATCAGCACCTGGCGACTCCGGCCACGACTTGCGCTGACCTGAGTGCAGACGTGGCGGTCAACACGGTGAGGCCAGCAGTGCAGGGCGGATACTGGAGAGCACGAGCGGACCTGACGATCGTCGGAACACCGGCGTGGGCCTTCTCAGTTGGGGTACATGGCGAGTAGCTGACGAGTTGGGTCTAAGGAGTTGTGTTATGGCACGAGCTACGGCACCCGGATCGTTCACCTCGAAGACGTCCGTAAGCTCCGCACTTGCCTTGTCCAGAGAGATTCAGGCATGGGAGCTGCGGATCGGTGGCTTCACCTTCGCCGCCATTGGAGAACAACTGGGAATCACAGAGGAGGGAGCGCGGCAAGCGTACCTGCGCGGGTTCAACCGGCAGGACGCCATGCAGTCCACTACCCTCGCCGAAGAGAAGCGGGCGATGCTGCACCGGAACGACGTGCTGCGCCGCCACCCGTACACCCGGGCTCAGAAGGGTGACGAGGACGCGACCAAGATCTGTATGCAGCTTGACCGGGACAGGGCGCGGTTGCTCGGGCTCAGTAACCCGTTCAAGATCGACATCAAAGAGCGGATGACGGAGGGAGATCTCCAGGCGCTCGACCAGGAGTTGCTGAGGCTGAACGCACGGGTCCACGGACTGGTGGAGTCGGAGGAGGAGAGTGCCGACTAAGGTCCTCACACCAGAGAGCCTCGCGAAGGCTCCGCTCCGGCACAAGACGGAACTGCTGAGCCGGTATCGGACGACCCTCGGGCTACCGGGGCCGGAAGAGAGCCCGGCCAGCTTCCTGATCCACGCCCGCAAGGGCCGTTGGCGTCTTGCGCCTCACCTTGAGTACATGAACGGTCGGCTGGTAGCGGCCAGCCTCGGCCGGACAAGACGGCTCATCATCGTGATGCCGCCACGCCATGGCAAGTCCGAGATGATAAGTGCGGGCACCTCGGCCTGGTGGATCGGCACCCATCCCGAGCAGCGTGTGATGCTGGCCAGCTACGCTACAGACTTCGCGGCGAGCTGGGGCCGGAAGGCGCGAGATCTGTTGGAGCTGTACGGGCCCGAGGTGTTCGGCGTCAACGTGTCGGAGGTCAGCAGCGCCGCAGACCGTTGGGACATCCAGGGCCACATGGGCGGGATGACGACCGCCGGTATCGGTGGATCCTTCACCGGCCGGGGGGCCAACCTCTTGCTGATTGACGACCCGCTCAAGAACTCGAAGGAGGCCATGAGTCGGACGATCCGGGACGCGCACTGGGAGTGGTTCCTGTCGACGGCGTACACGAGGCTGGAGCCGGACGCCATCATCATCGTCATCATGACGCGGTGGCACGAGGACGACCTGGTCGGCCGGATCCTGCGGGAGTCGACCGAACCGTGGGAAGTGATCTGGCTCCCGGCGCTGGCCATGCAGGGCGACCAACTCGGCCGGGCCGAGGGTGAGGCGCTGTGGCCGTGGCGGTTCGATGAGAAGAGTTTGGAGCGGATCAAGTCCAACCTCGGATCCTACTACTGGTCGGCCATGTACCAGGGGCTGCCGGTGCCGGAGGGTGGGGCGCTGTTCAAGCGGGCGATGTTCAGGTACGCTGAGAGACTGAACGGATCCTACGCACTACAGAAGGGTGAGAAGATCGTCCTGGTGCCGACCGATAAGTGCATCACGTTCCAGACCGTCGACCTGGCGGTCTCGACTGAGCAGTCGGCCGACTACACTGTGGTGGCGACCTGGGCGCAAACGCCCGATCGGGATCTGATTCTGCTCGACATCACGCGCGACCGGATCGAGGGACCTGACCAGCTCAGTGTGGTGGCCAACCTGCGGCAACGGTTCGGGGCCGCGAAGATCGGGATCGAGAAGACGCAGTACCAGCTCAGCTTCGTCCAGTCCGCCGTGCGGGCCGGGTTACCGGCTGTGGGGCTGAAGACGGACGGCAACAAGTTCGCCCGAGCCCTGTCGATCGCTGCCCGCTACGAGGCGGGCGCGGTCTACCACATGAAGGGCCCGTGGCTGAACGAGTACGAGAACGAGCTGCTCAGCTTCGACAAGGGTGAGCATGACGACCAAGTAGACGCCGCAGCTTACGCGGCACAGTTCCTGATGGACCGTGGTAGCGGTGTCAAAGTCTCCGTGGTGGGGTGATGTTATGGCCGATGGGAATGTGACAGCGACCGTCGTGGAGGCGAAGCCGAGAAAGGCCAGAGCCTCTTCGACCAAGCAGATCGAGATCGGGAAGTTCAACTACGACGAGACCAAGTGTGTGACTCCGCCGCTGGATCCGCTCGTGCTGGCCCAGCTCTACAGTCGCAACGTGGCGCACAAGGCGTGCGTGGACGCGAAGACGACAAACTGCGTGGGGCTCGGGTGGCACTTCGACCCGAAGCACGGCGAGGAGCAGTCGGACGTCGAGGACACGATCGTCAAGCTGACGGACTGGCTGGAGGCGTGCGCCCGGCGGGGTGACTCGACCTTCGACGAGCTGCTGGCGCTGGTGCGGCGTGACGAGGAAGCAGTCGGCTGGGGGGCCTTCGAGGTGACGAGATCCGGCAAGGCTACGATCGACGGCTTCTACCACATCCCGGCCTACACTCTCCGGCGCAGAGTGGCGAAGGACGGCTGGGTCCAGAAGGTCCAGGGCGAGTACGAATACTTCCGTGCCTACGGGCGGACGAAAGAAGATCTGCCGGAGCGGCACCAGGCTGCCTGGGACAAGGACATGGCGGACAAGAACGAGATCGTCGTCTTTGGGGAGATCACGCCCGACAGCCCCTACTACCCGCTGCCGGATCACGTTCCGGCGCTGGGCGACATCGCCGGGGACGAGGCGGCCCAGGCGTACCAGAACAGCTTCTTCAAGAACAACGCGGTCCCGCGTCTGGCCATCATCGTCGAGGGCGGGTCGCTGAACGCGGCCACGAAAGAGTATCTGCTGGAGTATCTGCGGGAAGGGCTCCAGGGCGAGAACCACAAGACGCTGCTGCTGGAGTCGGACGCCGGGGACATGACGAAGATCAAGCTGGAGAAGCTGACCAGCACGGGCGAGCGCGAGGACGCCTCCTTCATGGACTACCGGAAGTTCAACCGGGACCAGGTCATCATGGCCCACCGGGTGAGCCCCTCGAAGGTCACGATCGTGGAGAACGCCAACCTGGCGAACAGCACCGACCAGGACAAGACGTTCAAGGAGCAGGTCATCCGCCCGGACCAGAACCGCTACGAGCGGCGGATCCAGTGGCTGTTGGAGGACGAGTTCGGGGAAGATCTCCCGGTCGAGTTTCACTTCGACGAGATGGATCTGTCGGACGAGCTACAGATGGCTCAGCGCGACGCCATCTATGCGAAGGTCATGACGACCAACGAGATGAGGGACAGGGTAGATCTCTCGGCGGCCGGGGTCGATCCGATCACCGGTAAGACGACCGACGAGCTGCTCAAGGCGTGGGGCGAGACGCCCACCGGCAACGGGCTCTACGGCGGCATGGGCATGGGCGGCTTTGGAGGCGGCGGCTTCGGCGGCGGCGCTCCGCAGCTCGGGCCCGAGTTCGGAGAAGAGGGCGGGCTACAGATCCCGGCGACCAACACGCAGGGCAAGGGCGGGCAGGGCTACTTCGATCCCAACCCGGGCACGGAGGAGATCTCTGAGCCGCTCAGCCAGACGACCAAGCGGCTCGCGCGTGAGCACCAGGAGTTCGGGGCCATGGTCCGCGAGCTAGGCTACATCATCGACCGGATCGAGGAGCGGCCGAAAGAGTCCGAGGTGGCGAAGGCCATGGCGGACGCGGTTCGAGATCACAAGGGTCCGCTCCAAGTTACGCTACCGGCCGAGGGGCCCCGGACGACCAAGACCCGGAAGGACTTCGTCCTGAACGAGACCGGCATGGTGACGGGCGTGGTCGAGACGAAGGTGGAGGAGTGACGTGACCGACTACCGCGCATCCTGCATCTCGGTCGAGGCGGCCGACGCCGAAGTGAACGCGATCACCTCGCTGGCTGACGGCGGCCGGGTCCAGCTCTACGGCGGACAGAAACCTCTCCGCTGCACGCGGCCGGTTGGGGTCTCGCCTCTGCTGGCAGAGTGCGGGCTCGGGTCTCCGGCGTTCAATCGCTCAGAAAATGGCGTGGCAGTCGCCCGGCCGATCGAGCCCGGCAAAGCGAAGGGCAAAGGCAAGGCCACATGGTTCCGGGTGGTCCAGATCGACGGGTCGCCGGTATGGGACGGATCTGTCGGGCCGGAGCGGAAAGACCAGAAAGATCTCTACGACCTATACCTCAACTCGATCGAGATCCAAGAGAACGCGATCGTTCGCATCAGCAGACTCGCCTACGTTGGCCTGACAGAATAGGAGCACCGCTATGACGCTCATCACAGACCCGGATCTACTCGCACAAGGCTCCGAGGTGACGATCACCACGGCGACCAAACTCATCGACCTCAACATCGCCGGTGACCTGTCGACCGACGGCGTCACCCTCAAGTGTCTGTACTCCTTCCTCAAGGAGGAGTGGAAGTCCGACACGAACCTCATCAAGTTTCCGTTCCCGATGACGCCGATCACGGACGAACAGTTCGAGTTCATCAACGGCTGGGATCTGGCCGACGCTGACGCTCGGAACCTCGTGCGGACGGCGGGCTGGGCAGTCCGTAACACAGGCGGCAACGTAACGGCTCTGTTCGCCGGGGTCATCAGCCTCGGTACTCTGCCGGGGACGGCCCAGGTCTACTACATCCAAGACAACTCACCGACCGCGACCACTACCAACATCGTTCTCCAGGGCGTGGTGAACCAAGCGGTCCAGATCCTCAGCGACCCGAACGGCGACGGAAGCTACGTCGACGGCTACGACCGCCGGTCGTTCCTCAAGCTGTTCTGCCGGGAGTGGGGCTACACATACGCCATGGTGACGAACACCGACATCGGTGCGCCGAGCCTAACGTATCAGGCGTATCGCTTCCCGCTGACGATCGCTCAGGACGTCAAGATCCAAGAGGCCGTCGAGTCCGACGCTGGAGATCCGCCCTATGACGACATCGACGTCGAGTGGATCGTCGGCGTGGGCGGAGGCGCAGGCGGCGACCAGTACGGCGACCACACCACTGGCCGGACCTATCTGGCCAACGCCATCTGCAAGAGCGTTGGCGGAACGGCGGACGGCCGCTGGTACAAGACCACGGCGGGCGGAACGGGCGGGGCGGATCACGACCTCTCCGACGGCTCGGACGGGACCATCACTGACTGGGTCTCTTACACAGGCGAGCGCCAGATAACCGGCGTCGGTTGGTTCCCGTTCAACATCATCATCGACGGCAACGTCGACGGCACCGACCCGAACGCGCTGGCGGAAGTCATCTACACCTCGATCCAGTACCAGCTCGACCAGTCGGCCGACATGGACAGCGGCTCCGGCACCCGGAACGGTAACGTGACGAGCCTGCTGCTCAGCTTCGTGGGGGACACTCTCATCACGGCAACCGGCGTCTGGATCGACGACTTCCTCTCGACCGACATCAACCGCATCACTTTCACCGACTCCGGTGGCACGACCCATCAGTTCCTCTACACGGCCAGCCTGATCCTGAACTTCGGGGCCAACCTGGTCGCGGACGATGACGCCATCTATCGAGTCTTCTTCACGAACGACGACCCGCCGGGCGACAACCTCGGGTACGACTACGGGACGGCGGACGCCATCACCGTGAACGACGCGAGTTCCTCGCCAATGGCTGGCGACATCAACGGACAAACGCAGATCGTTCACACCTTCGCCTACGACTCGAACGAGCAGCGCGGTACTGGATCGGACGGATCTGACGCGCCCGTTACGGTCGTGGCGATTGGGCTCGGGACCGGGCAGTTCGTCTCGGCCACCGGCACCATCGAGCGATCTACCACCAACGCCGTCGCGCTGGTCGCGGCCCTGGAACGTAACTACTCGAACCCGGCCTAAGCTGTGGCTGAAGCCAACGACACGTTCACCGGGAACGTCCTCTGCTGGCACCCGGAGTGCCAGTGGGTGACGCCCGGTGGGCTGTCGGGGATCGAGGCGCGGTATAGGGACGCCGAAGGGCGGCCGGTATGCGCGGATCACAGGGACGGGGATGGGGACGAGGCGGAAGGTGGAGGGCCATGGCAGCCCCAACATACACCAGTGACCTAGCCGACATCAGTCTGGCCACGGCGGCCGAGACGTGGGTCGAGCCGACCAACGCTACCTCTGGTGGTCTGCCGATCGACGAGACAGACTTCTTCATCGAGGGTACTCAGTGCAAGTCGAAGTCGTATAACACCACCGGCCAGGGTGGGGCGTGCCGAGACTATGGCTCGAACATCGCCATCACATCCGGCAAGGCGGTTTACACCTGGGTCTATTGGTGGGCTCCAAACGTCTTAGCGGCTAGGGCAAGCGGTGGCCTGCAAGTCATGGTTGGCTCTGGCCAAGGCGTATACAAACAGTGGTACGTCCTGGGCAACGACAACTACACCTATGGTGGCTGGCAGTGCATCCCGGTAGACCCTGAGATTACACCGTCGAACTCTTACGGCTCTCCGTCTACGCCGATGAACTACCGTTGGTTCGGGATGATTGTCTCCAATAGCGCCAACGTGGCGAAGGGCCAGCCCTTTGGGGTGGACGCTACTCGTTGGGGACGGGAGTTCAGGATAGTCGGCGGTAGCTCCGGGGACGGCTACGCGACCTTCACAGGGGCAGCAGCTTGGAACGACAACATCAACAGGCGCTGGGGCCAGGTCCAGGCTGTGGACGGCGGGTTCTTGCTCCAGGGTTTGTTGGTCATCGGCTACGGCGGTGCCTGCGAGTTCGTGGACTCGAACAAGACCGTCATCATTCCCAACCATCTCTTTGTGGCATCTGGCTTCAATGGCATCGAGGTGCGAAACACCTCCACGGTGCTGACCCTGACGAACTGTGTGTTTCGTGCGCTCGGCACAGTGGGACCGGGGAACTGGACGGCTACCGACGACGCCAATGTTGACCTGACGAACTGTAGCTTCCTGAGCTGGGGCACGTTCTCCTTCCTGGCGAACACGAACGTCCCCGGTACGCTGTTCCTGGACTGCAAGCAGATCACGGCCGGTGGCGCTGGTTTCTTGGGGGCTAAGATCGACTCTCCCAACGTGTCGGCCGATTCTTACGGTCTGTACTGGAACACCAGCGACAGCGTGAACGGCAAGACCGACCGGATGGTCTTCACAAAGAATGCGTCGGTGGCGCACCACGCCATCGGCTTCGGCACCTCGGCCTCGACCACGATCGCCCTGAACAACATCACCTTCAGCGGGTTCAGTGCCTCCGACGGACAGAACGACTCGGTCCTCTACTTCCCAGACAAGGGGTCCGACACCACCTGGACCGTCAACTGCTCGGGCGTGACCGGCACCGTCTCCTATAAGAAGGCGCGGTCGGGCGACACCGTCAACGTCGTCAACTCTGTCACTGTGACGCTTACGGGGCTGGTCAATCCGACCGAGGTCCGGGTCTACACGCAGGACGTGAACGGCGACAACGACACAGAGATCGACGGCATCGACGAATGCACGGACGGGGAATGGTCGTTCGCCTACACGGCATCGGAGACCGTCAACATCGTCATCTTCGCCGAGGAGTATCTCCCGGCCGACATCTACGACTACGTCATGCCGAGTTCGGCAGCCACGATCCCGATCCAGCAGATCTTCGACCGGCAGTACAACAACCCGTAGAGGGGCGACCATGGCGCACAGCTTCGACGGGCCCAACAAGATAATCACACTGGACTCGGATACGTCCGTCACCGTGAGCGAGATCTACAGTCGCTGGAAAGAGTGGGTCGAGGTGTCCGACAACTCCAAGTACCTCCCGGCCTTCCGGGTGGTCGGCGGGGATCCGCTCGGCGGCGGAGTCCAGGCTGGCATCAACGTCTTCCTGCGGAACGACTATGGCTGGCGGATCAAACCGCCCGAGCAGGACATCCAGATTCGGATCACCGGCAACCTCTACGCCGAGGATCCAGACACACCATCCTTCATCCCGACCGTCGGGGGATACGACACCCTGGTCCGAGTCGACCTGTCTGCCAACCTGCTCCAGGTAGCGAGCGGTGGCAACACCTGGTCGCCTGCTACCCTGATGGATGACGAGTCGATCGAGTCCGGGCTGACGTTCCGACAGGCACTGCGACTCATAGCTGCCGCCACGGCCGGTAAGGTCTCCGGCGCTCAGGGCCCGACCGTCGTCTTCAGATCGGCTGTGGCCGATGACGCCGACCGCATCACGGCGACCGTCGACGATGACGGCAACAGGACCGCGATCGTGGTGGAGCTGGACTGATGGGGTTCTTCAGCAGAGAGTTCTGGACCAGGCTCTATTGGAGCATCTACTGGGGGATCCTCAGAGAAGAGGAGCCGCCGGAGCCCGAGCCCAAGACTGTCATCGGTGGGATCCAGTCGTTCCGTCCGCTCGACCTACACCTTCCGGTCGTCGTCGGATCCGGGGAGACAAGAGTCCGACCGCCTATCAGCGTGGGTGCCGGGGAGCTGGTGTTCGAGGCAGCCGGGGCCGTCACGAGCCCGGGACAGGCTCTGAATGGGCAGGGCTCTGTTGGGTTCGGACTGCTGTTGCGCCTACCGGACAACACAGCACTTTGGGACAACTACGGCGCGGCGCTCCGCGAGCTGGACTCTGACCTGGCCGACCTGTTCGAGCTGGAGCTGAAGAGATGACGGATCCGCAGACTATGTCGACAGATCCTCGACAAACTGTGCTGGAAAAGGTGGGGCCGGACGCGCTCCGCCAGATGCACCAGCGCCTGCGCGAGGTGGTCGTCAAGCTGGACGCGCTCGACCAGTACAACTGGCTCCAGTACGCACCACGTCTGGAGGGCCGGGTCAGCTTCACGAGGCTGTCCCGACAGATGGCTCAGATGAAGGCGGACCTGAACGACTACTTCGGACGCCAGCGCCAGCTCTACGTCGACTACATCAGGGATCATCCGCCCGTGGTGTCCGAGGAGTTCAAGGGCGTGCCGGTGGCGAAGGCTCACGAGATCGAGACCGAGGTCCGTTACCACCTGTGGCTGGATGACGTCGTCATGCGCCGGGACTGGTGGGACGTCGAGGCCATGTCGATGGCGACCGACGTCAAGAAGCTGGAAGGGATCATGGCCGATCACCTCGAACCGGTGGTCGGCGAGGCGGCCGAGGCACTCAGCCGGGTGCTCGGATCCGGCAAGGCGGGATGGAACCGCATGACTCCGGCGCTCGCTCGGAAGCTGGTCGAGTGGGGGGTGCCGGGGACCGATCAATCGGCCGAGGCTCTGCGGAGGGCTCTGGCCGATCGGATCAAGAACAGAGTCCAGGGGGCCTACCTCGGAGACGGCGCTGGCCGTGTCCTGGCGGCCGCCACCTGGGAGTACGACATGAAGGCGAAGCAGATGATCGTCCGCTACCTGGGAACGCAGGATACG
>Ga0113563_10002922_pt1 | contig 10495 bp, 8 predicted proteins | sample Mud3Dept3metaG_FD_80117 | JGI IMG/M metagenome (GOLD analysis project Ga0113563, IMG submission 80117) | Freshwater wetland microbial communities from Ohio, USA, analyzing the effect of biotic and abiotic controls - Mud 3 Core 4 Depth 3... | ecosystem: Environmental > Aquatic > Freshwater >...
ATGAGTCCGCGGATGGTGGCGAAGTGCCTGCTGCCGAAAAAGTCCGCGGGAAGCGACTGCACCAGGACCAGCCAGCCCGCGTGGCCGATGCCGAACGTCAGGTAAAACGGGATAAACAGCCACCAGCGCTCGGGAGTGACAAAGGCGAAGAAGCAAAGGCCTATTCCTTCCAGCGTAACCGCCAGCATGTACATCTTCTTTCTGCCCAAGATGTCGCCCAGCCATCCGACTGCCCAGCGCAAGGGAATCGCGGCCATGCCGTAAGCGGCGGCCTGTATGCCGACGAAACTCAGGGAGAACCCGGCCGCTTTCAGGTGCGGCACCTGGAAAACGATCCAGACGATCTGTGCCGCCGCGCCGGCGGCCATCGCCAGAACCAGCAGATAGAACGCCGGGGTACGAAGCGCCTCTCCCACTTCCATGCCGCCGCTGGCGCGCGACCGCGCGGCCTGTGCTGCGGCACTCTGGCTGTCGCTGCCTGCGATTTCGCCATCAGGCAGCAAGCCGAGGTTTTCCGGCCGGTCCCGGATCACGAGGGCAAGCGGGATTCCGACGACGAAGACGACCACTGCCAGGACGACGAACGTCTCATGGAAACCGAAGCCCGCGATCATCGCGGCGAGTATCAGCGTCGCGAAGTAGCCGAATCCATTGCCGGTGGTGACAACGCTCATGGCCCGCCCGCGCTTCGCGACAAACCAGCGCATGACAGCCAGGCTGAATGCGTACGGTCCGCCGATGCCTTGCCCCAGCGCCATGACCATGCACGCGGCGTAATAGACAGGCAGCGTCGTCGCCTGGGAAAAAAGCAGCATGGAAAGAGAGACGATCGTCACCCCTGCGACCGCCATCTTCCGCGGCCCGACACGGTCCAGGATGTGACCCGTGACCGGCGCGAGCAGTCCCTGCTGCAGCATCTGGATCGAGTAGCCGAGCGCGATGGCGGTGACGCTCCAGCCGGAGGTCAGCCGGAACTCCTCCAGGAAGACGCCGAACCCGAAGAAGGTGATGCCCAGAACGATAAAATTCGTCCCGGCGCCGGCGCCGGCAATGTACCAGCCGTAGAAAACCTTGCGGTTCAGGACAGCAAGCCGACGGACTGGAGTTCCTGTTTCAGCGTGCGTTTCTCGTCGGCCGTAAACGGCTGCATTGGCGCGCGCGGCGCGCCGCCGGTAAATCCCAGCAACTCACTCCAGTACTTGATGGCGCTGATCGGCACGCTCGGCGCCGACCACTTGCCGTTCATCCACTTGTCGGCGATGCGGCGCACCGGATCCATGGTCTTCGACACCGCGCGTGCGCCCTCCACGTCTCCGGCCATCGCCTTGTTCGTGTACTCGCGCATGGTTTGACGCCCTGCGGTCTGCAGCAGATAAGGATCGGGACTGGACATGAACAACTTGTCCTTGTGGTTAATGATGTTGTCGAGCCAGCGTCCCTCGTTGGGATCGCAAATGACGATTTTCTTGCCGGCCAGCCGCCGCACTTCGTCGGTATGCGCGGTCGGCAGCGGATTCTTGATGCAGAAAATGTTCTCGATGTCGGCGATGCGCGCCACGAGCTCCGGCGAAAGCGAGTAGCCGCAGATCGGCGTGTTGAAAAGCGACACGGCGATGTCGACCTCAGCGCACAGGCCCGCGAAAAATGCGTACAGGTCGTCGGGCTCGTGCGTGCTTACCGCCGGATTGCTGACGATCACATAAGTCGAACCGATCTGCTGCGCGTGCTGGGTAAGCGCAATGGTGTCGCGCAGGCTCATGCAGCCGGTGTGCGCCAGCGTCTGGGCCTTGTCGCCGACTTCCTCGACCACGATTTGCTGTCCGCGCCGCCGGTCTTCCATCGTGAGCGACCAGTACTCGCCGACCAGGCCGCCGAAGAAAAGCCCGTCGAGCTTGAGCAGGTCAACGTATTTGCGCACATCTTTGCGCAGGCCCGCCTCGTCGAGATCCCCGTTGGCCTTGAAGGGGTACGGAATCGCGGCCCAAATGCCGTGCAGATTGGCCCGTCCATATGCCTTCGCTTCGGATTTCCGGTAATGCATGAATTTTCCTTTCTGAGTGACTGTAGAACGTTACAAGTATTGTGAAAAGCGGAGAGAGGCGATGATTATAACCGCGAAATCTCATCCACCGTTCGCCATGAGTCCGGGGCGGCGATAACCCGCGAGGTCTTCGGCGATGCGCAGACGCGCGACGTCGTTGGTGTTCTCGGAATGCAGGAAGATCAGCGCATCGCGCACGTACTTCTGCAGCGGCAGCTCGCGCATCACGCCCATGCCGCCAAAAATCTGCGCCGCTTCGAGCGCGACCCGCTGCACCGTCTCGGACGTGACGATCTTGGCAATGGTCTGCAGCGGCAGCTCGGGCAGGCTGCCGTCGGCATAAGCCTCCGGATGGTCGGATGCCCATGCGGCCTGCCAGATCAGGCTGCGCGCCGCCTCCAGGCCGATCGCCATATTGGCGAGCGTCAATCCTACCGCCTGATGTTCGATAATCGGCCGTCCGCCCTGCACCCGCAGTCGCGCATATTCGAGCGCAGCCTCATACGCGGCGCGGCCGATACCGAGATTCATCGACTGGAACCGCGGCATAGCGCGGCCCGGCGATTTGACGCTTCCCATCAGAGTGCTTTTTCCTTCCTCGCCGACGAGGTTTCCCGCCGGCACCCGGCAGTTCTCGAACACCAGTTCCCCGTTGGAACCCAGCCTGCGTCCGACCTTGTCGTGTTCCCGTATCGTGAGTCCAGGCGTGTCGCCCGGAACCAGCAACGTGCTCATGCCCAGCGTGCCGGCCTGCGCGGACCCGGTCCTGACGTGCACCGCAATCAGCTTCGCGATCGGCGCGCTGGTGATGAAGTTCTTGACGCCGTTGATGACCCAGTCGCCGTTGCTGTCGCGCACCGCGGTGGTCTTGTAGCTCGCGCCGGGAACGTTCGGCTGATGGTAGTTCCAGCCGAGATCGGTATCGGGCTCATGCCCCGCGGTCGCGAGATGATAGCGTTCGTCGGCCAGAAACTGCGGCAGAAAGCGCGCGCGCTGCTCCGCGGTCATTGCCCGATCGAACCAGACATGCGCAAGTGCGAGCGTTTGCCCCAGCGTCGCGGCAATGCCGACATCGCCGACCGCGAGCTCTTCGATCACGATACAGGCCGTCAGGTTGTCGGCGCCCGCACCCCCCGCCGCCTCCGACAGCATCAGCGTGCGCAACCCCATGCGCGATGCCTTCTCGAGCACGTCCCACGGAAAACGCGCGTCGAAATCCTCCAGGCGTTCGCGTTCCAGCGCAATCGGTTTGATTTCATGCTTCACGAAATCGCGTACCGTGTCGCGAATCGCGCGCTGCTCTGAAGTAAGGTGAAGGTTGAACATTTTTCTCTATCAGCCTTTAACGCGGTCGAGGAGTCCCGTTGCCGCCAGGTCCTTGCGGAATTGCGCGCGCTGCTTGTCAGTCAGGGGCACTACTGCCGGGCGCGGCTCACCCGCCGCCATTCCCAGGAGCTTGGTCCACTCTTTGATATAAGCCGTAGTCCGTCCGTCGGGGCCCGTGGTGAAGTATTTCTGGCGCACTGCCCGCAGGGGCTCCAGCTCGAAGTTCTTGCGCGCGGCCTCCTCCAATTTGCCCGCCCGGGTCAGGTCGGTGTACTCCCTGATGGGAAGGTAGCCCGGGACCTGGTAGAGGTAGGGCGTCGGCGAGGACATGTGCACTTGCTGGCCCAGATAGGCGAGGCTCAGGAACCACCGATCCTCGTTCGGGTCGGACACCACGATACGGTCGCCCACCCGCCGCCGCACCTCCATCGAGTGATTGATGTCGGGCACGGCATTCTTCACGCAGCAGATATTCTCGATATCGCACAACCGCTCGATCAACGTGGGGCTCAAGGTGTACCCGGACTTGGGCTGATTGAACAGGGCGAGGCCGATGTCGATCTGGCTGGCAATGGTTTCAAAGTAACGGTACATCTCATCGTCATCCTTGGCCCCGTACACCGGGTTCATCATGATCACGTAAGTCGCGCCTGCCTCTTGCGCGTGCTTGCTCAACGCCACCGCCTCCCGGATATTGTGACTGCCGGTGTGACAGATCACCTGCGCCTTGCCGCGGGACTCTTCACAGACGATCTTGTCCACCCTCCGCCGCTCCTCCGACAGGAGCGACCAAAACTCGCCCATCGTCCCGCTGCAGAAGAAGCCGTCGATCTTCAGCTCGTCAATGCAGCGGCGCACGTTGGCGCGCAGGCCCTTTTCGTCGAGTTCTCCATCCGGCTTGAACGGCGTGGTAAGCGCCGCCCAGACGTTCTTCATGTGCTGCAGGCAATATGCTTTGGCTTCGGATTTCGCGTATTCCACTTGTCATGCTCCTATGATTTTGGCAACTGAAAATCTGACGCGGCGCACAGCGGACTCGCCGCAAAGAAACCGCCTGGCTATCACGCCGCTCTTGCTGTTGGGATCCGCGCCAGCAGACCGGTCTGCTCGATCTCGGAGCGCAACGCGTGCCGCTCTTTTTCGGTGATCTGCGGCAGACCCGGGCGAACCGGCCCTCCGGCCATGCCCATGAGTTCGCACCAGGCCTTGATATACGCGATGGGGATGGTCTTGTCATTCACCCATTTCGAGCGCAACCACTTGGATTGAATTTCGCGCAGGGGCTGCATTTGCTGCGCGATCTTTTCCGCTTCGTCGAAACGGCCCCGCAGGCCAAGCTCCGTATACTCCCGCATCGGCAGCCAGGTCGGCGTCTGTGAAAGGTACGGCGCCGGCGAGGACTGAAAAACCTGCTGGCCATAGTCGCGCATCATCTTCAGCCAGTTGCCTTCGGTGGGCTCGCTCATAACGACCTTGTCGCCGCACAGCTTCTGCACCTTGGCGTAGTGCTCGAGCGGACGCGGTATTTTCAATCCGCACACGTTCTCGATGTCAGCGATACGCGCCGTCAGTTCCGGCGACATGCCGTATCCGGAATACTCCGCGTCGAACATCCAGATGCCGATGTCCACGCGCGACGCGACGAACTTGAACCAGTCGTAGATCGTCGCTTCATTCATCGGCGGATAGTAGGGGTTCATCAGGATCGCGAAGTCGGCCCCCACGTCCTGGGCGTGGCGGGTGAGTTCAACCGTCTCGTGGGCCGAATGATGCGCAGTGTGGGCGATGACCTTGCACCCGCCTCGCTTGGCTTCCTCCACCACGATCTCGACGATGCGCTTGCGCTCCTCTTTCTTGAGCGACCAGAATTCGCCCATCACCCCGGTGCAGAACACGCCCTCGATATGCAGACCCGTGGTGAGGTGCCGCATGTTATGCCGCAGGCCGGCTTCGTCAACCTGAAAATCAGGCGTAAAGGGCGTAGGAATCGCTGCCCAAACGCCGCGAAACTGGGCGCGGGATGCTGCCTTGGCTTCCGACTTACGATAGTTCATCGCTATGCTCCTTGAGCGGGGATTTTAGATCAAGCGTCAGGCGCGCTGCGCCGGCGTCGCTGCTCCTGCGGGCCACAGTATGCCATGCGTGACGGGGATTTCCCATTCGGAACGCGATGATTTGCGCCGCCCGGTCAAAATACCCGTGCGAATCAGTCTGGATTACACTCAGCCGCAAGCCGGCTTCGCGGGCCGCGTTTACTCATCGACGAATGTTGACTTGGATGCCGGCCGCACCCTAACATCTGCCCAAATCGTCCGCTTCCTCAAGAACTCCAATCCCGCAAACGTCGAACCCTTTCCTGAAAGGATAAACATCATGCAACTACCAATCCCTCGTGTAATCCTTGGCGTTGCGTGCGCGGCGGTCGCCGCTGCGTTCCCGGCCGTGGCCAATGCGCAATCCGCGGGCTATCCCGCTAAACCGGTGCGCATGATCGTGCCGTTCAGTGCCGGCAGCCCGATCGAGTTGCCTGGGCGCGCGGTCGGGCAGCGGTTGTCCGAGACGCTGGGCCAGCAGTTCGTGGTCGAGAACCGCACCGGCGCGAGCGGAACGATCGGCACCGAGTATGCGGCCAAGGCGCCGCCTGACGGCTACACGCTCCTGGTCACCAACTGCTCCCATACGGCAAACCCGTCCTTCTTCAAGAAGCTCCCGTACGACACCGAGGCTGACTTCGCGCCGATCACGCAAATCAACTTAACCTACGGCAACCTGCTCGTCGTCCACCCGTCGGTTCCGGCGCGCTCGGTCAAGGAGTTCATCGCGCTTGCCAAAGCCCGGCCGGGCCAACTCCACTACGCCTCGGCCGGCATTGGCAGCCCCCCGCACGTCGCGGCCGCGCTGTTCGCGGCAATAGCCGGCATCAATCTCACGCACGTGCCCTACCGCGGCACCGCGGCGACGATTAACGACGTGGTCGGCGGGCACGTCGAGGTGATGCTGATGAGTCCAATCGCCGCCATGGGGTTCGTCCAGTCGGGGCGGCTGCGCGCGCTCGGCATCAGCGGTCCGGAGCGCTCGCCGTGGCTGCCCGACGTGCCGACCATCCTGGAAACGGGACTGACCGGTTACAACGTAATCTGCTATCACGGCATGTGGGCCCCGACAGGCACGCCCGCCGAAATCGTGCGCCGCTTGAACGCCGAGGTCGTAAAGGCGCTCGCCGTGCCGGAGGTGCGAAAACACTTTATCGATAACGGCCTGCGTCCGCTCGGCAGTTCGCCGGGGGAATTTGCCGCATTCATCAAGAAAGACATCGCGCTTCAGGCGACTATCGCGAAGAAGATCGGCATTCAGCCGCAGTGACGCGCGCAAACGTAACGATCCTGTTTGCCGAGATGCGCGGATTCACGCGCATGGCGGACACGCTCGATCCGCCGGTAGTGCTGGCACGCGCATCCGAATTTTTTGCCCTGGTCGCGGCAGCAGTCGAACGGCACGAGGGTATCGTGGCCAACATGCTCAACGATACTTTGATGGCAACCTTCGCGGGCCAGCGTGATGCACCCCGCGCCCTGCAGGCGGCGCAGGAGATACGGCGCGACTTTACCATCCTCAACGCGGCATGGCAGCATGATCACGGCATCCGCGCGGCGGTGGCGATGGGGCTGCACGGCGGTGCGGCGGTATTCGGCTGCGTAGGCGGCCCGGTGCGCGAGCAGCCGCTCGTCATCGGCGACAGCGTAAGCGTCGCCGAACTTCTGCTGCATCGCGCGCGCGCCGGCGAGATTGTGGTATCGAAAACCATCATGGACGCGCTTGCGGAATCCGGCGTTGCGCTCGACGCCAGGGAACTGCCTCTGTTCAGGATCCCGCGCCGCGAACCGATGCGGATCTTCGGCGTGGTGCTCGACACCCGCGTGGATTTTACCTAGAGGGCCACGCCCTCGACGATCCGCATATCGCGCTCGGCCGCATCACCGAGGACCCGCAGCGCCTCCTGGTAGCCGGGGCTGTCATGCGCCGCGATTGCCTGCGCCACGCTGTCGAACTCGAGCATCACCGTGCGCTGATTGAGGCCGGCTTCGTAAGTCTTCGCCGGCATGCCGCGGACGAGAAAGCGTCCTCCCGCGCCCAATATCGCGGGTCCGGCAAGCTTCGCATATGCCGCGAGCGCATCGGGATTCCTGATCGAGCGATAAAATGCTATCCAGTAAGCTTTGGCCATATCATTTCCTTCCGGGGTCTAGTCAATCGGTACATCTCGTCACTGCGATACTCAGAGCGCTTAACATGATGAAACACGTGTGCTTATCCTAACGGTCAGGTCTTCACGCTAGCGCGCCGAACAGCGCTCCGATAACTGCAGTCAGCGCCATCGCCAGCGCGCCCCAGAACGTGACGCGCATTGCGCCCACCGTCACCGGCGCACCGCCCACGCGCGCCGCCAACCCGCCCAGAATCGCGAGGAAAACCAATGAAGTTCCCGAGACCACGGGGATCAAAATCGCCGCGGGAACCAGGACAGCGGTCAAGAGCGGCATGGCTGCTCCCACCGCGAAGCTTCCCGCCGAAGTAAACGCAGCCTGCATCGGACGCGCCTTGAGAGTCTCGGAAATCCCGAGTTCGTCGCGCGCGTGCGCGCCCAGCGCGTCGTGAGCCATGAGCTGCGTGGCGACTTGTTTCGCGAGTGCGGAATCGAGGCCGCGATTGACGTAGATCGCCGTCAGTTCCCGGCGCTCGCCTTCGTCATCTGCTGCGAGTTCCGCGCGCTCGAGATCGAGCGCAGCCTGTTCGGAATCTGCCTGGGAGCGCACCGACACGTACTCGCCGGCAGCCATCGACATCGCTCCCGCGACCAGGCCGGCAACCCCCGCGACCAATACCTCGCTGTGAGTCGCATGCGCGGCGGCGACGCCAACCACCAGACTCGCGGTCGAAACGATGCCGTCATTCGCACCCAGTACCGCCGCGCGCAACCAGCCGATGCGGTCGGTGCGGTGGCGTTCCCGGTGGCGTACCGACACTAGCGTTTCCCTCTTCCGCTTTCGCGTCCGCCCGCTTTCCCCGCCGCGGTGAAAATCTTCTCGCAGCGCTGCCGGTCGCCCGCATCCGCGACACCCGGCTCGCCGCACCACGCAACCAGCTGCTCGCCCGCAGCGTCTGCGCCGATTGCCACCGCGCCCTTGAAACGTTCCCTCAGTTGTTTTAATTGCAGCGCGAGCCTTTGCGCCTGAAACTCGGCCGGGCTGTCGAGACCCAGCAGCAATTCGAGTTCGAGCAAGCTCTCGCGGCGCGACTCAATACCGCGTTCGACCCGCGCGCGATAGTCGCCGGCCGCTGCGGCATCGGACAGGGCATTGAGCGCAGCATCGCGTCGCGTGGCGAGTTGCTTTTCCCATGCGGCGGGCAGCGCCGGCAATGCCGCCCACCGTTCCTGCGCGGCAGCCGGCTGTGCCGCGACCGCGGCAGTATCCGGATTCGAACGCACGAGGGAATCGAGTTCCTCGCACAGGCGTTCCTTCGCCGCGAGGGTCTGCCATACCGCCGTCTCACGGGAGCGCACGCGCGCCGACAATGCCGCCTCGACCGCCGTCTTCGCAGCCCTGAAACGGGATTCGAGGCCGCGCAGAGCAGGATCCGGTCCGCCAGCCTGTTTTTTCCATTGCTCCTGCAGATCGCGCACGTTACGCCGCACGGCCTGATCGTCCCCGTCCGCCGCCCGCGCGAGTTGCTCGAGCTGCGCGCAGATCTCCTCCAGCGCGCGGCGGTGCTCGTGCTTGCGCCCGTCCTCAGCCTTGCGCTTGGCATCGCGGGCGTTGAACACCGCGTCGCACGCGGCGCGAAACTGTTCCCACAACGCGCGTTCATCGCGCCGCTCGAGCGCGAGCGCCTTGGCCTGCTCCTGCCACCTGGCCTGGAGCGCCCTGACTTGCGACAACGTGTCGCGCTCCGTTGCTTTCGATGCGAGCGCTGTCGCCTCTTCGATCAACACCTGACGGCCCGCCTTCGCCTGATCGCGCGCCTCCGCTAACGCAGCGCGCAGCGGGACGAGCGCTTCCTTGAACCGCGCGTCGAACTTTTTCCACGCCCTGGGCTCGACGCTGCCCAGATCGCCCTCGCGCCACGCGTGTTCGGTATCACGCAGCCAGCGCTCGACGGCGCGCCAGTCACGGGGCTCGCCCAGCAGAGTCGGTGCGTGCGCTGCGGCCGCGGCAATGAACTCGTCGCGCTGCTTGCGCGCCTGCTTTCTCTGCGCGGCCTGCTCGGCGAAATATTTGGCGGCGGGCGCATAAGCCTTTTCGCACGCGCTGTCGAAGCGTTTCCACAGCGTTCTGGGAACGCCCGCGTACTGCTGGTCGAGCGCCTTCCATTCATTGCGCAGTTTCTGCACTTCAAGCGCGAGTTGCGGCGCATCCATCGTCTGCGCCGCCAGGGCCTCGGCACGCTCGCATAACTGAACGCGGGCGCTTTGCTGGCCAAACGATTCCCAGCGTTCGAGTTCCGTCAGCTGGTGCGCGAGACGGCCGAGCCGCTGCGTGGCCGGCTTCGGCAGCGGGCCGGCTGCGGCCTTCAGCGTCCGCAACTCGTCGGCAGCCGCACGCGCAGCGCGCGACTGCCCCGCAACGAGCGCCTGCTCTGCGGCGTGCAGCAGATCAAGGACGCGCTGCCGCACCGCGCTCGCTTCCTGCTGCGCGGCCCTGACCACCGCGACGCGGCGTTGCTCGATGACCAGCAACGCAGCCTCGATGCGCCGCGTCAGCTCCGGCGTCCGGATCGCCGGATTCAGCGCCTGCCACCGCTCAGGCAGCTGCGCATGGTCTACGGATGTGCTTGCGGCAAGCTGTTCGGCTTCAACGACCAGCGCTTCGGCACTGGCGAGCGCCAGATGCTCCTTCTCCCATAGTGCGATGCGCTGTTCCGCCTCATCCAGTTGCGCGAGCGCCGCGCCGTCGCCGCGCCGCTCCGCCTCGTCGCGCAGCGCGGCGAGTTCGGTGCGCAGACCGCCGAGCGCGTCCGCCGCGGCTGGCGGCGCGAGCGCCGCCAGCCATTCGCGCACCCCGCGCTCGAACCTCGCCCGCGCCCGCTGCTCTTCCTGCTCGCGCTCGAAGCGCGCCAGCACCGCCTGAC
>Ga0113563_10002923_pt1 | contig 10494 bp, 8 predicted proteins | sample Mud3Dept3metaG_FD_80117 | JGI IMG/M metagenome (GOLD analysis project Ga0113563, IMG submission 80117) | Freshwater wetland microbial communities from Ohio, USA, analyzing the effect of biotic and abiotic controls - Mud 3 Core 4 Depth 3... | ecosystem: Environmental > Aquatic > Freshwater >...
CACCCGGGAAGATGGCCGGAGGATATTTTCCTCTTTTCAAGGAGAATCAGCTGACTGGAGAAGAAATTAAGAGCCTACTCTTCGGTTCGGAGGTTACAGGAATCGGTCCGGATGGCCACCAATGGTGGGTTGATCGTATGAAGAATGGAGAATTTAGTTGGCGAGGGCCAGGGCCAATTCCTTCCGATACTGGTAAGAGCCGGATTGAAGGTGATATGATTTGCAGTCAGTTCCAAAAGAGGTATTGGGGACTTGAAAATTGCGGGACTGTTTTCAGAAACCCCGGAGGCAAATACGAACGCAAAGATGAGTATGGTACCTGCAATGACACGGGATTAGCTCCTTTGTCAGTAGTGAAATGAGTATATGATGACCAAGAGAGGTTTTATGCTTTTGGAGAAAGGACACAACGCGCCAGCCTAACAGGAGCAACTGAAGCAAAAATCTTTAGGAGATGGTAACGAGAGGCAGGATCATGATTATCCTGCCTCTTTGTGTACATATTGGGGGCAGGCATTTGGGGAAAAACTTGCGATAGCCAGCATCGCAACCTGAGAATTTTCCGCCATTATTTCACAAATGTAATGGAAATCTTATCAATACTTTTTGGGCTTTAAAATATTCTATAACAATCGCAGATTCTTGCAATCAAAACTTTCCTCCGGCGATCAAAAGACCTTTCATGGCTTTTTCTTCAAATTGTTGGCTCGATCGAATCGTCATTGCGCTCCCCCGCCCAATACCGCGTAAAGTCTCACCTGGTTAGCAATCCTCGCCAGGCGGAATGCGATAAGCACCTGTTCAGCAAAACGGAGGGAACGTTGGGCGTCGAGCACCCCCAGGTAGCTGTCAACTCCCTTGAGATAACGTAAATTGGAAAGGCGGTATGTTTCGGCAACGGCGTTCACCAGGGATTGCTGCGCTGCTACCTGGTCTTCTACCGTTCCCTCCACGGCAAGGGCATCCGCCACTTCCCGAAAGGCCGCCTGGATTGCTTTTTCGTATTGGGCCAAGGCGATTTCCTTGTCCACTTTCGTAACTTTCAGCGCCGACCAGATGCGGGCGTCAAAGATTGGCCAAATGAACTGGCCTGAGAAATTCCAGGTGCTGCTTCCACCCTTGAAGAGCCCCGATAATTCGTCGCTCGCGGTCCCGATTGCCGTTGTGAGACTGATGCGGGGAAAGAAGGCTGCCCGGGCCGCACCGATGTTGGCGTTGGCCGCTTTCAGAAGATTCTCCGCAGAGAGGATATCAGGACGGAGCAGGAGAACCTCGGAGGAGGTCCCAGGGGCGATTTCCTTTGGCGGGGTAACGTTGCTCAAAGACTCCGGGAGCAGGTCGCTCGACACAGGCAGGCCCACCAGCAGGTTCAGGGCATTTTCATCCTGCGCGACCCGCTGAGTGTAACGAGCGATGTCCACCCGGGCCCCATCCACCTGGGTTTGGGCCTGGCGGAGGTCCACGGCGTTCGCGATTCCTTTTTCGTAACGCCGCCGGATTAAGGCGTATGCGGCCTGCTGGGTCTCAAGGGTGGATTGGGACAATTGAAGCGCTTCCCGGTCTGCGGCGAGGGTCAGAAAAGCGATGGCGGCCTCGGACACCAGCAAAATCTGGACGCTGCGGCGGGCCTCTTCGGTGGCAAGAAATTCTTCCAGGGCCCGCTTTTCCAGACTGCGGATGCGCCCAAAAAAGTCAATCTCCCAGGAAAAGACGGCCAGGCTTGCGCTGTATTGCTCCGCAGTATAAGAACTCCCGGTAATGGAGAGGTCAGCGGGGACCCGTTCCTGAACGCCGCTGCCGACCGCATTGACTGTCGGCAGAAGTTCCGCGCGCTGGATACGGTACAGGGCCCGAGCCCTTTCCACATTCAAGGAGGCAAGCCGCAGGTCCCGGTTGTTGTTTAGGGCCGTTTCAATGATGTTTTGAAGCCGCTCGTCGGTGAAGAATTGTACCCACTTCAGATCCGCGGCAAACGGTTCACCGGGTGCGGGCTGGGTATTCTTGTAGGCCGGGCCGCTCGGCCAGGAGGGTGGAACCGGAGCTTCCGGCTTTTCGTATTTCGGGATTAGCGTGCACCCCGTTAGGAATGCGAATAATCCAACCAGCAGAAATAGCTTTTCTTTCATATCAGTGGCCCTCCGGGGAAACCGCGCCAGCTGGCCCGGTCGTTTTGGTAAGCCCATTCTTTTTTCTTTCCATGAGCCGGTAAATCAAAAAATAGAAGAGGGGAATGAAGAAAACTGCCAAAAACGTGCCGGTTACCATCCCGCCGAGAACGCTGGTGCCGATCGCATTCTGGGCCCCTGCACCGGCGCCCGTGGTGAGGGCGAGCGGTAGGACGCCGAACCCGAAGGCCAGCGAGGTCATGACGATCGGGCGAAACCGCAATTTAGCCCCTTCCAGCGTGGCCTCGACCAAACCCATCCCCTCATGCAACTTGTTCATGGCGTACTGCACGATCAAAATCGCATTCTTGGTAGTCAGTCCCAGGGTGGTGAGAAGTCCGATCTGGAAATACACATCATTGGGCAGACCCCGGAACGAGGAGGCCAGGATCCCTCCAATGACTCCTAAGGGCAACACTAACATAATCGAAATGGGTACGGTCCAGCTCTCGTAAAGGGCCGCCAGGCAAAGAAAAATCACCACCATGGAAAAGGCATAGAGCAGCGGCGCCTGCGAACTCGCCATCCGTTCCTGGTAGGAAAGACCGGTCCAGTCAAAACCGATGCCCTTCGGCAATTTCGCCACGATCTCTTCCATGGCCCGCATGGCATCGCCGCTGCTCTTTCCCGCGGCCGGTTCGCCCCAGATGTTCAGTGACGGGAAGGCGTTGTATCGTTCCAGCCGGGGAGAGGCAGAGGTCCAGCGTCCCGATGCGCCGGAAGAATAGGGGACCATTTTACCCGACGTATTCCGCACGTAAAGCTTTTCCAGGTCCTCCGGGGCCATGCGATAAGGGGCGTCGGCCTGAACAAACACCCGCTTGACCCGGCCTCCTTGGATGAAATCATTTACATAGGCGCTGCCGAAGGCCGCCGCGAGGGTGTTATGGATGGAGGTAATAGACACCCCCAGGGCGCCGGCCTTTTCCCAATCTACATCGATCCGGTATTCGGGAACATCGTTCATCCCGTTGGGCCGGACAGCCGTCAATCTCGAGTCCTGGGCGGCCATGCCGAGTAGTTGGTTGCGGGCCTCCATCAGGGCTTCGTGGCCCAGGCCGCCCCGGTCCTGCAATTGAAAGTCGAACCCCCTGGCATTGCCCAGTTCGATGACGGAAGGCGGCGGGAAGGAGAACACCATGGCATTTCGGATCTTCGAAAACGCCCCCATGGCCCTTCCGGCAATGGCCTTGACCCTCAGGTCTGCCCGGCTGCGGAGCTTCCAGTCTCTGAGCTTGGCAAATACCATGGCGTTGTTCTGGGCCCGGCCGGAAAAGCCGATGCCGGAAATTGCCATACAGGATACCACCGCCTCTTTTTCATTCTCCAGGAAATAGCGCTGGACCTCCTCTACGACTTTCCGGGTCTGCTCCAAAGTGGCGCCCGTTGGCATCAACACCTGAGAGAGCAGAATCCCCTGGTCCTCATCGGGCAGGTAGGCGGTGGGCATGCGCTGGAAGAGGAATCCCAATGCGCCCACGATCAGAAGGTAGATAAACAGGTAGCGGAGTTTTCGGGTAAGCATGTGGCCGACCAGGGCCTGGTATTTGTCCCTGACCCGATAGAACGTGCGATCGAACCACAGGAAAAAGGGCCGCAAAAGAGCAAAGCCGCCTTCCGCCGCCTTATGCCCTTTCCCCACCGGCTTGAGAAGCGACGCGCAGAGAACCGGTGACAGGATTAGGGCCACCAGCACCGAAAGAAGCATGGAAGCGATGATGGTTACAGAAAACTGGCGGTAGATCACGCCCGTGGAGCCGCCGAAAAACGCCATGGGACCGAACACCGCCGCCAGCACCAGCCCGATGCCGATCAGGGCGCTGGTAATTTGGTCCATCGATTTCCGGGTCGCTTCCTTAGGCGGGCGCCCCTCCTCGCTCATGATCCGCTCGACGTTCTCCACCACCACGATGGCATCGTCCACCAGGAGGCCGATAGCCAGCACCATGGCAAACATGGTCAGCATGTTGACGGAGAACCCCAAAAAGCCCAGAACCGCGAAGGTCCCCAGGATCACGACCGGCACCGCGATCGTCGGGATCAGCGTGGCCCGGATGTTTCCCAGGAAAAGATACATGACCAGAAAGACCAACAGAATCGCCTCCAAGAGGGTCTTAACCACCTCCTCGATGGAGACCTTTACGAAGGGGGTCGTGTCATACGGATAGACGACCTTCATGCCGGTAGGGAAGAACCGGCTCAACTCCTTCATCTTCGCCTTAACCGCATCGGCCGTATCCAGCGCATTGGCACCGGAGGCCATCCGGATAGCCAGAGCGGTAGAAGGTTTGCCATTGTAGTTTGCCTCGATATCATAAAAGTCCGTCCCCAATTCTGCCCGTCCCACATCCTTGACCCGCACGATGGAACCGTCCGGGTTGACGCGGAGAGGGATGGCGGCAAACTCATCCGGGGTCTTAAGAAGGCTCTGGACCACGATGGAAGCGTTCAACCGCTGGCCTTTCACCGCCGGCGCCCCGCCGAACTGGCCGGCGGAAACCTCCACGTTGTAAGCCCGAAGCGCCAGGATGACATCTTCCACCGTCAAATGATAATCGGTCAGCCTGTCGGGATTCAGCCAGATGCGCATGGCATATTGGGTCCCGAAGATCTCGACCTCGCCCACCCCCGGCACCCGCGCCACGACTTTCTCGATGTTGGATACCGCATAGTCTCCCAGATCATACATGTCCATGCTGCCGTCTTCCGAAACCAGGCCCACCAGCATCAGATAGTTTCGAGTGGCCTTACCGACCGTGAGGCCCTGGCGCTGGACCACTTCGGGCAGGCTCGCCATGGCCAGCTGGAGTTTGTTCTGCACCTTGGACCAGGCGAGGTCCGGGTCTGTGCCCGGGGCAAAGGTAAGGTCGATCCGGGCCGAACCGGCCGAATCGCTGGTGGCGGACAGGTACAGCATCTGGTCCAGGCCGGTCATCTTTTGCTCGATGATCTGCGTCACGCTGTTTTCCACCGTCTCCGCCGAGGCCCCGGGATAACGGGCCTGAATGTAGATCGAGGGGGGTGCGATGGGGGGATACTGCGATATGGGTAGATTGTATATGGCCAGGCCGCCCGCCAGCATGATAATAATGGCGATGACCCACGCAAAAACCGGACGATCTAAAAAGAATCTCGATAACATCAAGCTCCTCCGTCATTTCGACGCCTGGGAAGGCTGGTTTGGGTTCGCAGGCTTCCGGCTATCCTTGCGGTTTTCGAAAGGGACAACCTTTACGACAGCCCCCTGCCGCACTTTCTGCAGGCCTTCGACGATCAAACGATCGCCGGGCGCAAGGCCTAAGGAGACGAGCCATTTGTCGCCGATGGAGCGGTCGAGGGTCAGCATCCGCTGCTGAACTTTGCCGGAGTCGTCCACGATCAGCGCGACGGGATTTCCCTTGGGATCGCGGCTTACCCCTTGCTGAGGCACCAGGATGGCCTGCTCGGCAATCCCTTCCTGCACAACCGCCCGGACATACATTCCTGGAAGGAGGATGGATTGGGGGTTGGGGAATACCATTCGCAGGATGACCGACCCGGTCGTCGGGTCCACCGTGACGTCACGGAATTGCAATATGCCTTCTACTGGAAACGGTGTTCCGTCTTCGAGAAAGAGCTTGACCTTTTTCTGGCCTTCCCCGCCGGGATTAAACCGGCCCTTTCCCGATCTCTTTTTCAAGCGCAGCATTTCGGTGGTGGACTGGGGCACATCCACATAAATGGGATCCATTTGTTGGATGCTTGCCAGGGCTAAAGCCTGATACGCCGCCACGAGGGCGCCATCGGTCACGTTGGATCTGCCGATGCGCCCGGAGATGGGGGCGGTAACCCGGGTGTACCCCAGATTGATCCGGGCCGTCTCCAGCGCCGCTTCCCCCTGCTGGATTGCCGCCTCGGCCGCAGCCAATGTTTCCCGGTCGCTCTCCACCTGCGCCTCGGCCGCACGCAGGGTTGCCTCACCCACTTCGACATCGGTCACGGCCTGGTCGCGCTGGCTGGCAGAAACGGCTTGATCTTTGAACAGCTCCTCGAAGCGTTGAACGTTCGTCCGGGCGAGCTCCAGGGTAGCCCGCTGCCGCGCGACGCCGGCGATACTTACTTGCAGCGCGGCCCTTGCCCGGTCGGGAGCCTTCCGCAGGACGGCGAGATTCGCTGCGGCATTGTCGTAGGCCGCCTGAAAATGGGCGGGATCGATCTGATAGAGCACGGCGCCGGCCTTGACCTCTGCACCTTCCTCGAACAGACGTTTTTGGATGATCCCGCTCACCTGGGGCCGGATCTCCGCAACCCGGTAAGGAGAAGTGCGCCCCGGAAGCTCGCTGGTCAGCACGATCCTCTGCGTCCGGACCGTCACGATGGCCACCTCCGGGATGGGAGGCGGTGGGACCGGGGCCTGACGCTCACACCCGCCCCCAAAAAGGCTGCTCGATAGAACCGTCGAAATGACAAACATCCAAGATTTTTTTTTGATCTGCATGCGATACCTCTGAAATATCAAATTAAATTTCCTTATGGCCGTATTAGTATCCTGACCGACTGGTCTTATCCTTTGCGCTGGTTCCCTGGGTTTCCATTGTGTCTTCTCCATTTGGCGGGGGGTGGAACTTCCTTGGCAAGTCGGAAGGGCTTTCGCCCGGTTAGCTTCTACGACTCTCCCACCCCCCAGGGATTCCAAAAGGCTCAATCATTCCACCTTTACGCGAGAGGTTTATTCCTAATCTTGTGGATAATCTGAGCCAAGATTATGATAAAGAGCGCTGCATTGAAGCCGATTGCGATTCCGGCAACGACTAACATATATCTTCCTTTCTTTTTAAAAATCCCGTGTATGAATGCTCGTAGGCACTCAGATTAAATTGATTAAGATACCTCCTTCTTTATATCCGGGGAATTCCCTCACCATAAGAGTATTCGTAACAGGGTTTCTTTCATGAGAAAACCATTCGAAACCTTCGTTCCCAATTTCGAGTCCATGATATTTACCCTTCTGCAAGGCGTAGAAGTTCTTCTACGAGGTTATGCCGCTCTTTCTTGCTTAAAGGGGATAATGATAGAAGCTCTGAAAAGACAAGGCCATGAATTGCAAAAAATATCACCGCGGCTCGGTTAAAATCGAGATCGGACTGCATAAACTCCGCTAAACACTTGCCAAAATCATCCCGTGCCGATTGAAGAAGTTTAGGATCGTGGGCCACAGCAGCCAGGAGGGCGGAACCGATTTGATCCTTTCTTGGGTCGCGGTCCGAACTGGATAAGATGAAGGCCTTGATTACACGCCTCGGCCCTTCCTTCATTTTTTTGGCTTTCTTTTTCCAAGCCTCGTCCAATTGTTTTCGAAGACGCTCCAGCATCGTCTTCAACAGGGCTTCTTTTGTGGGAAAATGATAAAGCAATCCTCCCTTGCTGACGCCGGCTTTCATCGCTACCGCATCAAGCGTCATGTGTCTGGCCCCGTTTTCACGAACAATAGCTTCGGCTGCATCAAGCATAACCTCTTTGGAACTCGCGCGCGGCGACATTCGGTCTCCTCTCTCGATCATACTATACCATCCGGACTGTATAGTAAAAAATGGGTAGAATAATGTCAACCTTTTTGTGCTTATTTTTGAAAATATTTTCCCTTCCACCTCCTTCATAATCGGCGTTTTCCCAATTTTTAGAAGAGTGCGCAGGATTGCGAAAACAGTTTAAGCCCAGACCTCGGCAACTCTCCTGCAGCAAGGTTACGGGGGCAGGTTTTGCGGATAGCCGGCCACTTTACGCCCCTGGCTGAAAATCCAGGAAAGCATATCTAAAAATTTTGAGAGGGATTAAAACAGGAGTAAAATTAACAAGGTGGCTAAAGAAGATATTTTTCTGTCTATTTCAGAAATTGGTTTCCATCGATGATCCGGAGAATATCTTGGCAGGCAATGAAGACGGCAAGGATTATGATTAGGCCAAAACCAAATCCATGAATCAATCCCTCTATTTTCGGGGGTACGCGTTTGCCTCTGCGAAACCACTCCAGGAGAACAAAAGCAATTCTGCCCCCATCCAATGCCGGGAAGGGAAAGAGATTTATAATGGCCAAATTCGCGCTCAAAAATGCCGAAAATTTCAAGAGAAAGATATAGCTCAGCCCGAAATTCAATAATTCGCTGATAAAATGCGTTAACCCAATCGGCCCCATCAGGACAACCGGCGTGATACCTAAAATCATACCTATAAAAACATTTTTAAAGATAAGAAACATATCCACAACAGTTGTGAACGCAAGCGGGATTGCCTGCCAGAAGGGATATCGCTGGTTGACGCTGCGGGAATTCGAACCGGAAACGACTAAGCCGGTAGCGTTTTCTTGCCCGGACACGAACCAACGAGGCGCTATTTTAAAATCTTGTGTTGATGAATCCGGGTGCCTCACCCTGATATTGATTTCGCTGCCCAGGTTTACATAAATGCGGTTTTTGAGATCACGAACGTTATGGACACGCTGCGAGTCAACAACCAATATCTGATCCCCCGCTTGAATGCCCGCAAGGGCAGCGGGCGAATCCTGCAGAATGTCTCGCACCAGAACTTTCTCCAGGATGATTTCATGGGTGATCATTAGAGGAATCGCGAGGAGGAAGACCGATAATAAGCCATTAATTAATGAACCGATAACGAGCACAACGAAGCGAACCCCGGTACTTTTGCTGGCCAACCCGTTCGGCAGGGATGGGTCCAATTCTCCCGCCAGTTTGGTGAAACCGCCAAAAGGAATCGCATTCAGGGAGTAAACCGTTTCTCCGCGCTTGATCGCAAAAAGACGCGGTGGAAATCCTAAACCGAATTCCTCGATTCTTACTCCATATCTTTTAGCCGCCAAGAAATGACCCAGTTCGTGAGGAAGGGCCAGCAGCATAATGATCCCCAGGAACAGGATGACGGCAATAATAACGCCAATCATTTTTTAAGACCTGTCAAAACGACACAATTCTCTACTAGGCACCTGGTCCAACGTGCCAGGCTACTTTTTAGCCGGGGCATAGGTGACATTCACTTTCTCGTTTAGCTTGACCGCGCCAGATGTAGCCTCAATATTAATGACATTTTTGCCCTCCGTCAGCGTGACCACCGCGGAGAACTTGTCGTCCTTAACAGGCACATCTGCGCCATTAATACTCACCTTTGCCCCTGCATGTTCGATTCCGCTCACGTGGCCGTTTACCGTTAGCGTAGACGTATTAACAGTGGTGCCATCCTGAGGCGTGTCTACCTTCAGAACTAAAGTAAACGCACTATCCACGCACCCAATCAGTGGCAAGGCCAATAGAGGAATTACAAATAAAATGCCCCGTAATTTGAAAAATTTATCCATAACTAACTCCTTTTTCGAATTTTAAATAACGAGAGTGGATATCATCCCCAAAAGACTGCCAGACGCGGGGCCTTTCCTAAGTTTCTTAGGCGATAGCTAACTCCCCGCTGCAAAAGCAACTCACCCTGCTAAGAGGAGTAGGCTCGTTTGTCATGGATATTTTTAATCCAACGCGCGATATCCTTTGGTTTGTCAGAGTCGAAACTTTTCTCTCCCTTGTTTGCTGGCTGCATATCAATCACATCAACGGTGTACACATTATATTTTTTCTGCTTTTGGCCTGGAAAGTTGGGGTTAAGCTCTATCACCGCGGCCCCCATGCCAAGAGGACCCCCGTGTTTGCCGCCCCTGGCCGTGTAGAAGAAAACCGTGTTGCCGGGTTCCTTTAACGATTCGATTTTCTGCTGTATCTGATCCTGAGTAAAAATAGGGCTATCCCAGTTGACCTTTTTCTTTTCTTCCAACTTGACCTGTCTCGCCCCCTCATCGAACAACCCCTCATAGAGTATCAAACCTGGGGACTCATCAAGAGAAGTGTAGTCCTTGACCTCCACCTTCTTCGCTATGGCTTCAGAATGGTCGAAAACCCGAATATTAAATCCCGCTCCGTTTGTACTCTTACGTTCAACAGCCCTGAGGAGCTTCACCAAATTTGGGTCCATTTTTCTCTCGGCCGTCAAATATTTTTGTACAAGCTCCGGTATTTCTTTTAACCCCGACAGTTTTCCTTCCTCTTTCGCTGACTTCTTGCCCCAGAACATCTTTTTGCCCTCCTTTTAGGATTGTCCTGCGTCCTAATTCTCTTTGTATTTGTCCGCGCTCAAACGCCAACTGAAAGCCGGGATAATTTTCGGTAGACATTAATTGGAGGAAATAGGATACGTTGCAAACTTCTCACGCCGCACCATGTTTGTATCTTTGTCAAAGTAACCTTCCCAGAGAATCAAAGCAGAATGGCCGTCCAACGAGCTCCAATCTTTTATC
>Ga0113563_10002926_pt1 | contig 10490 bp, 10 predicted proteins | sample Mud3Dept3metaG_FD_80117 | JGI IMG/M metagenome (GOLD analysis project Ga0113563, IMG submission 80117) | Freshwater wetland microbial communities from Ohio, USA, analyzing the effect of biotic and abiotic controls - Mud 3 Core 4 Depth 3... | ecosystem: Environmental > Aquatic > Freshwater >...
GCCAAGGTAATCCCCGCGCTGGCCTGGGGCGACCCGCAGGGAGTGCCGCTGTCTGCCGTGCTCGTCGCGGCGGTGTCGGGCGTGCTGGTCGCCTGGCGGTGGGAGCTGCTGGGCGGGTTGCTGGCGTTGCTCGGCGCGGCGGTGATCGTCGTGCTGGTGATCGTGGGCGGCGGGACGGACATGATCGTCGGGGCGATCGTGCTGGCCCTGCCCCTGGCCCTCGCCGGCATCCTGTACCTGGGCGCTTATGTCTGGGCGAGAGAGCTGCGGGCAGGCAAGACCTGACGGTGAATTGGGCGACCTAGCCGGTTTCTACCGGCAGCTCCACGGTAAAGGTTGCCCCACCGCCCGGGTTGTTCTGCGCCCAGATGCGTCCTCCATACTCGCGCACGATCCGGTCACACACGGCCAGACCCAAGCCCGTCCCCTTGCCCGGCCTTTTGGTGGTGAAAAAGGGCTCAAAGATGTGGGCCATCACCTCCGGCGGGATGCCGGGGCCGTTGTCGACGAACCGGACGTGGGTATGGGGTGAGTCGCCGTTCTGGCCGGCGGCATAACGCGTCTGGATCACCAGCGTCCCGGGCTGGTTCTTGTTCAAGAGCGCCTGCTGGGCGTTGTTAATGAGGTTGACAAACACCTGCTCAAGCTGATGCGGATCTACCCGGCTGGCAGGCAGATCGGGGGCCAGGTCAGTAAGTACTTCAATGCCGTATCCCTGGAGCTGATAGAGCTGGAGGTCCAGCGTATGCTGCACGGCTGCGTTGACGTCAGTTGGCTCAACCTGGCGCGGGATCGGGTGAGCAAAGGTCAGGAGGTTGTCGATGATATGGACCATGCGCTGGGCCTGCTGCTGAATGACGGTCAGACTCTCATTGAAACGGGGCAGCAGTGGGGCGATGGCGTGCAGCAGCTTGATCTGGAGCAGGATGATGGTCAAGGGGTTGTTCAGCTCGTGGGCCACACTGGAGGTCGATTGGCCCAGCCAGGCCATCTTTTCAGACTGGCGAAGCTGAGCTTCGAGGCGAGAGCGTTCGGTCTGGTCGGTAAACAACCATGCCATCGCCTTGGATTGCCTGTCATCGACCAGCGGCCAGGCACTTACCAACACCGGCACCGACGTCCCATCCGGCCGCTGCACCTGGATTTCGTACGGGCCGGTCCCAGCGCCCAGCATGCCAGATTGCCAGGTGCCTCCGGCCTGGTGTACCTCCTTAGGAATCAGCGCCGTCCAATGCCGGCCAACGAGCGTCCCCGACTCACAGCCGGCGATCTGCTCTGCGGCTTGGTTGGCAAAAACAAGCTGCCCGGCATCATCCTCGACGACAACACCGCAGGGCACAGCCTTTAGGATCGGCTCGACAAAGCGCCCCAGATCCAAGTGATCCCTCACTTACCCCGCCGGCCCATCTGCCGCGTTGAGTGGCGGGTTTCCCCCAAGAACGGCAAATCTGGCAGGTGTTAGTTGATATAGCGCGGCACTGCCTCTCGCCACATCCGGATGCCTTGCTTGTGACCATTGCCGTTGCCGTTACCGTTACTCGAGAGCCAGCGATAAATCTGCGCGGCAAAGTCCTCCAGGCGTTGGGCCTGGATGCCGAGCACCAGCTCCCGCTCTTCGGGCGTCAGGGCAAAGGTGTGGTCGCAGTATCCGGTCGCCAGCGCCTTGGCCGGATTGCGCAACAGGGTCTCGCGGAATCGACCGTTTACAGTGGCCGCACACAGCAATTGGTTCAAACTTTTGTGTTGCATCGATAATCCTCCTCTATAAGTTTTGTAACTATCAGTACCGTCGCTCACAATCGCCTTCTTATGGTTTAACTTCCCCGAATTGAGACGCAGACATCCGAGGGGTTGGGGATCGGGGAAAATGGGCGTCGAGCCCGGCCTTATGCGCGTTCGGACTCTATGGCCAAGACCCCCCGGCTGGTTGGCAAACCTTGTAAGAGTACGATGATGCCAAGGGCAATGATCAGGTCGCCCAGGCTAAAGGCGGTAGGCCACGGAAAGGGCGGCGGCAGCACCAGGATATCAGAAAGCAGCCACAGCGCCGTGCCCTGCTGGGGCAGGATAATGTCCTTGGAATAGCCATAGTGCGCCCCAACCGGGAACTGGGCAAGGCTGCTGCCCGGATTGATCTGGGCCAGGGTCTCGGGCGTGACCGGCATCAACCCGCCATTGGCCACGATGACGATCAGGTTGCACAGCACCCCCAAGCCTACGATCTTTACCGCAGTCGACCGCCAGTTGAGCCCTACAAAGATCAATAACAGCAGGTGCGATGCCATAAACAGCACCTGCTGCACTGCAATATGCTGGCGGAGACCTGCCGGAGCCCGGAGAAGGGGCCATTGCAGGGCCAGGGCCAGCAGCACCAGCCAGGCGCAGCGCAGCGAGATCGCTGCCATCCGTTCCAGGGCAAGGCCCCGGTAGCGGATTAGGCTGGCGACCAGCCCTACAACGACGGCAAGCGCCAGGATCATCTTGCTCCGGTCAGTCTAGCCGCCTACACCACCAGATCCTATAGGCGCGCCGCCTGCGGCGGCCAATGCCGCCAGGATGAGCAGAATGTACGCGATCTTGCGGTTGGTGGGTGTAGCATAGCGGATCCACAGATAGTTAAACGTCTTCATTTTTGACCTCCCTGTCCGTCTGCAGTTTGTAAAATGTCGGCCGCCCCGTTGGTCGTCATGCATCTGCTGCGTCAGGCTACAGCCGGTCTAGTTCGGAGTGTAACAGACACCCCTCACCAAAGGACTCACCAGTACGCTCACCAGTTACAGACACACTCGACAGTTGGCCGAATGTCAGTTGTGGGCTACGACGAGGCTACGATGAAGTGCATTTCCAATGATGTTGAGCGATTCGCACAGCGCACAGTCATCATACCAAGTCATTATTGCTGAGTCAATACTCTTTAGGGTGAATATCAGGTACTAAACAGGTCAACCCTAATGGCTTACACCTTTTTCAGTCTTTTTTAAGTCCTATTACCTCAGGTACGGACTGCTTACCCGCGGAAATAAAAAAAAGAGGCCGCCCTATAGGGCGGCCAGCATCTTTTGGGCCGTCAGTTTGACGCTCAAGCAGTGATCTGCCGGTAAAGCTGTTCCGTTTCCGGGGCAGGGTTGAGGCCCAGCTCGGTGTACAGAATCCGGACACAGATCTGGTATTGGCGGATAGCAGCAGGCCGGTCGCCCAGGCGATAATAACAGTGCATCACCGCCCGGTGCACTGCCTCCTGGTAAGGGTCGTGGGCCAGCAGGCGTTGATACAGCTCGATGGCCCTGAGCAAGTCGCCCTGATCGGCACACAGTCCGGCAAGTGCGCCCAGGGCGCCGAGGTACTGTTCCCGCAGCCGCTCCCGTTCCAGGGTGCACCAATCGGCATAAATCCCCTCCAAATAGTCGCCCTGGTAGAGGGCCAGAGCTTCTTCCAGGGAGGCGGCCTTTTTTCCTGCCTGCCCTGCCCGCTCCAGAGCTGTGTCAAATGCCTCGGCGTCGAACCAATAGGTGCACTCCCAGTTAAAGCGGTATAGCCCCTCGTCAAAGACGATACTGTCACGAAACAGGGAGCGTCGCAGCCGGTAGAGGGTGGAGCGAAAGATGCTGTCCAGCCGTTGGGGGGAGTGGTCCGGCCAAAACAGAGCTCCCACCTCCTCCTTACGCAGGCCGCGGCGATGCTGGAGCAAGCAGAAAAAGAGGTCCCGGCTCTGCACGGTCGTCCACTGTACGGTTGTTCCGTCCATCTCCACCCGGGGCAGGCCCAGGGCACAGATCTTGAGCGCCAGTTGAGGCGCAAGCTGAACCACCGGCTCGGGCCGCTTGCTCAGCCAGGCCTGGTGCGCCTCGATCCGCTCCAGGAGACGCTGCGCAGCGTCGCCGGATGCTCCGCTTCGGCCCGAGCTGGAGGACTTTACGAGGCAAAGCAAAGGTACAAACTGCTGGCCCTCTGCTACGAGGAACTGCTCAAAGCCCAGTTGGCGGACCAGGCTCAGGGTCCGCTCCACACCGGCCAGGGCTGCTTTGCGATTCTTGGCCAGAAAGGCCACTTGCGCCCGGTGGAGACAGGCCCGGGCCAGCTCCCGCTTAAAGCCGCCAGACTCGAACTGTTCGACGGCCCGGTCAAGGTGATGCTTTGCCATCACCAGATCACCCTCTTGACCGGCCAAGATGCCCAGCGACGTATCGCACAGGCCGGTCTCATAGCCAGAGCCATGTTTCTCGGCGTGGGCCATCGCCTCCAACAGCCACTTGTGGGCCTGGTCCAGGTTGCCTTGCAGGCGAGCTACATTGCCCAGGGCGTCCAGGCTGTAGGCGACGACAAACCCCTCGCCGGCGCGGGTCGCGGCTTGCAGCCCTTCGCTGAACGCCTGGTAGGACTGCTGGTAAGCCCCCAGGTCGCGGTGCAGGTCGCCCAAACTGGCCCAGGTGAACGCCTCCACCCGCAGGTTGCCAGACTGCCGGGCCTTGGCCAGCGCCTCGGTCAGGGTTCGCAATGCGTCGTCGTACCTGCCCTGCGAATGGTAGACAACCCCCAGGCCGTTGAGGGTATTGGCCCATGGGCCGGGGCTGCCGAGCTGCTGCCAGCACACGAGGGCAGCCTGGAAATGGGCTACAGCCCCTGCCAGGTCGCTGGCCAGCCCCTGGCTCAGGCCCAGGTCATGGTGGATCAGCGCCACGTTATACGCATCGTCCAGCTCTTCGTAGAGCCGGAGAGCCTGCTCTATCGCCGCCTGGCCCTCGACCAACTGCCCCAGACGAAGCTGGCACACGCCGGCGTGGCGGTAGGCCAGGGCCACAGTGGGCTTTTCGGCCGCCGTAGCCCCACTGACCAGGGTCAACACTTCCCGGCAGCGCGCCAGCGCCTCGGCGTAATGCCCCTCGAAGAGAAGGATGTGGCTTTTCTGAACCAGGGCGTGGGCACTACCCACCTTGTCCCCACTCTGGCCAAAGATGCGGCCGGCCCGGTCGTACAGAGCCAGCGCCGCGCTATGCTCGCCCCGCTCGGTGTGGATCTTGCCGCGGTGCATCAGCAGTTGCGGCCGGATGTCGCGAATCGGCTCAGGCAGCGCGTCGATCCAGCCGGCCAGCGTGTCCCAGCGGCCTGCCTCAAACTGGTGGGTAGCCGTGCGCTCGATGATGCCAACCACCGGCTCATACGCCGCCAGAGCCAGGTAGCGGCTGATGGCCCGCTCCCACTCGCCGCGGGCGGCATAGGCATCGGCTGCCCGGCGGGTCAGCTCTTGGAAGTGGGCCTCATCCTGCCGGCCAAGGGATGATAACAGGAACTCACGGAACAGGTCGTGGTAGCGCAGCCGGTCGTCCTCTTCATATTCGGTGACGAACAGGTGGCGAAGCCGCACCTGGTTCATCAGGTCGGACCACCTGCTCTGCTGGCCGCCCAGCACGACGGCGCACAGGTCGGGGCTCATCTCGTCGAGCACCGAGGATTCGAGCAGGAAATCGCGCAGCGAGGGCGTCTGCCGATCCAGCACCTGCTTGGACAAATAGTCGTACAGGTCGACGTTGATCCGACCGCGCAGCATTATGTCGCTCTGAGCCTGTTCCCAACGCGGACCGGCGGTCAGCAGCAGGCCGGTGATCCAGCCACCGGTGCGCTCGGCCAACTCGCTGGCCTGCTCTGCCAACAGACGCAGATCATAGTTCTGCAAGGCCAGCGCCTGGATCTCCTGCGGGGTAAAGCGCAATTCGTCGATGCTCAAGCCGGCCGCCTGCCGCCGGGCGACCAGCAGCGACAGGTTGGGCAGGGCAGGCAGGGTGCGCGAAGCAATGATCAGGTGGCAGTTTTCGTCGACATAGGTCACAAAAAGGTCGAGGAACTCGTTGATCCCTTCCTGGTTTTCGACGGCATGGTGATCGTCGAGGATCAGACAAAAGTATTCGGGAATGGTGTCATAGATCTCCTGGACGAGGGTGGCTACCAGTGGGTACAGGTTGCGGCCAGGATCGGCCACCTGCCGCAAAAAGGTGCGCGACCGCTCGCCAAAGGCGGGGAATCGCTGGGCGATGGCGGCGATCAGGTGCTCCAGAAAGATGTGCAGGTCGGCGTCAAAGGGATCGAGGCTGTACCAGCACACCGGCAGATCGGTGTCGTGGGCGAAATCGATCAGGAGTGTCGTTTTGCCATAACCGGCGGCGGCGGAGATGAGGACCAGCTTGCGGTCTAGGTAAGCATGGATCAGGTCGACCAGACGGCGGCGCGACAACAGGTCTGGACGCCGGCGGGGCACCCGGATCTTGGTTACGATCGGGGCAGGGACGCCGCCGGACGGGGCTATATTCTCGGACGCTAATGCAAGGTTCATCGCATCTCCCCTCACCCCTTAAGGTCTGACATATCGGACCTTAGGGCTCGTGGGCCTGTTCGACAAAGGGGTTCTGCACAGCGATCTGGCCGTACAACTGTCCGGGGTTGAGGTCCTCGGACCAGATCATCTGGCAGCCCATCTGGGCAGCGCTGGCGACAATCATCGCATCCCAGAACGAGATCCGGTATCGTTCCTGCAGCCTGATCGCGTCCAGGATGTCCTCTGCCCCCGGCCGGTGGACCTGCCAGGCCGCCAGGTCGGCGATGATCTGCCCAGCCTCTTCAGACGCCAGGGGCCTGGCTACCTTTTGCGTGACATTCAGATAGAACTCTTGCAGGACCTGGACGCTCAGGCAACCCTGCCCCGACTGCCACAGATCGCGGATCAGATCCCGGGCGCGGCAGTGCTTTTCCCCGGCCGACCGGTCGTGAGCGTAGATCAGAACGTCGGTGTCGACAAACTGAAGAGGGCTAGGCTCGCTCATGAAGCTCCTCGCGCCGGGTCGCCGCATGGCCGCCGGTGCCCAGGTCTGCGCCCCACTCCAGCCACTGCATGTGGCGCTGTCGCGCGCGGCCATAGGCATCTTCCTGCTGCACCAGTGTTTCGAGTGCCTGGGTCAGCAATCGAGACACCGACATCTGCCGCCTGACAGCGATCAGCTTGGCCTTGAGCAGGACCTCCTCGGGAATCGCCAACGTAATGTTCCGTGTCTCCACCTCTCCCTCCACGTAAACAAGTGTACCACACAAACACGTGAAAGGCAAAGTCCGGCCGCTTAGGCGCTAATGCAACAGCCCTCCTCAAACCGCTCGGCGCGGTAGGGCGCCAGGTCGAGCGCCCCGGCCTGGCCGTGGGCGATCAGCTCGGCCAGAGCCTGGCCGGCGGCTGGGGCGTGCATGACGCCGTGGCCGCCCCAGCCACAGTCGTTGTAAAAGCCGCGCAGGTGGGACGCCTCGCCCAGGATGGGGTGATCGTCGGGCGTCACCGGGCGCAGGCCAGCCCAGGCGGTCTTGGCGCCGGCATCGGCCAGGGCCGGGGCGCGGTGCATGGATTGCTCGATCACCTCGTCTAGGAAAGACCAATCAACCTGGGGGTCCTCTTCGTCGCTCTCGACGGCGCCCATGCCCAGGATCAGGCCCGGCCCTTCGCGGCGCATGTACCAGGCCACGCCGGCCTCGTAGGTAAAGGGGATCGGCTGAGCATAGGCTGCCACCGGGCCGGTGACAAAGATGTGGCGCTTCAGGTTGGTGATCGGCAGCGACATGCCGGCCCACGACGCCACCTCGCGGGCGCGAAAGCCGGCGGCGTTGACGACGCACGGCGTGGAGATGGGGCCGACGGTGGTCTCTACGCCCGCCACCCGCCCATTTTGGATCTGGAGGCCGGTGGCCCGGACTTTTTCGGCCAGCACGGCGCCGCACCGGCGGGCGTGGTGGGCGTAGGCCTGCATCATCGAGTGGGGATCGATGTTGCCGTCGCGCGGCACGTGCAGAGCCGCCTCGATGCCGTCCAAGTTCAGGGCGGGGGTCAGGCGCAGGATGTCGTCGCCGGTGAGCAGGGCGCTGTCGACGCCCAGCCGCTGCAGGAGGGCATGGCGGCGGCGCAAGCCGGGCGCCTCGCCGGGGCCGGCCAGTAACAGGCAGCCGATCGGCTCGTAGCCGGGATCGGCGCCCAGCTCTTCGGCAAAGCGGCCGACCGCGGCGAACGACAGGCGGGTGAGGGCCAGGTCCTCTTCGGCCGGGAAGCCGTGTCCGATGATGGTCGCGGAGCGGCCCGACGAGCCGCTGCCCAGGGTGCGGGCCTCGACCAGGCGCACGCCGGGGACGCCCAGGCGGGTGAGATGGTAAGCCAGGCTGAGGCCTTGGATGCCACCGCCGATGATGACGACGCTGGCTGTCGTAGTCACGAGCACTCCTTTCTACGAACCTGCAACATTCTACCATGTTTAGGTCAAAACCGCCACTTTGGATCTAGCTATCAGCTTGAGGCCACGGGAGGGCGACCACGGGGGGTCGCCCCTACTTGGCAGAAATCCCGTTCTCGACTATAATGCCGCAGGAAGGGGGAGGAAAGCCGTATGTGGCGGGGGATGACCATCAACAAGGATGAAAATCCCGCCGGCGCGCCAGGACTATGGCAGCGGCTCGAGCTGCGCTCGGCGGCGGGCGAGGCGGCGGGCGGAGGTACGCTGTGGCCGAACCTGGCCGAGCGCCTGGCGGCGGCCCGCCCCAACCCCAAACTACGGCCAGATCTCGTCGTCAAGACGGCCCTCGGCGACAGCGCGGCCTGTGTGCTGAGCGACCCAATAGGCAGGCGTTACTTCCGCCTGGGCGAGCGCGAGGCGTTCATCCTGACCCTGATCGACGGCCAGCGTGACCTGGCGGCGATAGGCCGCGACACGGCCGCCCACTTTGGCCCCCTGCCAAGCCAGGCGGTCGACCAGTTCGTGTGGGAGCTGGGACAGGCCGGTCTTTTGGACGAGCAGGCCGGCCTGTGGCGGCACCTGGCTGCGCCGCAGCGCAGCGGCCCACTGGTGGTATGGACTGTGCCGGATGCCAAAGATCGGCTGGAGGCGATATACACCCGGCTGAGCGGCCTGTTCCACCCTGTGACGTGGGGCGTGGCCGTTTTTCTTTTTGTGCAGGCGGCGGTATTGGTTATCCGGCGCTGGTCGCTGGTGAAGGCCGACCTGGCGTTCCTGGCCGCCAACCCGGCAGCGATCCCCCTGCTGCTGATCGCCTGCTACCTGGCTATGGCGCCGGTGGTGCTGAGCCACGAGCTGGCCCACGCGCTTACCTGCATCCACTATGGCGGCCGCGTGTCGCGGCTGGGGCTGATGGTCCGCCACTTTCTGCCGGCCGCCTTTGCCGACGTGTCGGACCTGTATATGCTGCCAACGCAGGCCCGGATCGCAGTCTATCTGGCCGGTCCGGCCTCGACGCTGGCCTGGGCGGGCCTGGCGGTAACGGTGTGGGCTTTCTGGCCTGTGGCCTCTTATGTCCACCTGATCGCCGGAGCGGTGGCTCTGGTGGCGATGATCAACGGGCTGGTCGGGCTGAATCCGGTGGCCGGTTACGATGGCTCGGAGGCGCTGGGTGAACGGCTGGCGGTGCCCGGCCTGCACCGCCGGGCGCTGGGCTATTGGTGGGACCGGCTACGCGGCCGGGACGTGCCCACGCCGCCGGAGGTGCGGCTGTTCCGCTGGTATGGGTTGGGGTTCCTAGTCTACAACCTGGTTGTGCTGGTTGTGATCGCCGCATTGGTGGCTGTGGTGGTTTTATGAGCAGCGACCAGGCGCGGCAGGAGACGGCCATTGTCGAGCGGGTGCTCGGCGGGGAGCGGGACGCTTATGCGCTGCTGGTGGAGCGCTACAATGGCTCGCTGTTCCGCTACCTGGTGAGGATGGCCGGCCAGCCGGCCGAGGCAGAGGACCTAGCGCAGGAGGCGTTCCTAAGGGCCTACCTGTCGCTGGCGTCGTACGACCCGTCCTACCGCTTTTCAACCTGGCTGTTCCGCATCGCTACCAACCTGGCGATCAACCGGATCAAGGCGACGAGCAAGATCGTCAGCCTGGAGGAGATGCGCGAGCGCCGCGAGCAGCGCGACGAGGCGCCGCCGGAGCTGGCCGACCCCTGCACCGACAGCCGGCCCGACCTGGCCGCCGAGCGGTCAGAGATGGTGCGATTGATCCAGCGGTGCTTGCAGGAGCTGCCGGCCGACTACCGGGCGGTGGTGGCGCTGCGCCACATCGCCGAGCTGTCGTACAACGAGATTTCGGACAGCATCGGGCTCCCGCTCAACACGGTGCGCACCCGGCTACACCGGGGCCGCGAGCGGCTGGGCCAATGCCTGAAGACGCGCCTGCCGAAGGAGGAACGGCCATGATCGTGGTCGCCTATGCCATTGCCCTGCTGCTGCCGTTGGGCTTTCTGTACCTGGTCCGGATCCAGGACCTGTACGGCCAGGGGCAGTTCAAGTATGTGCTGCTGTCGTTCGGCTGGGGGCTGGTGGCTTTTGGACTGGCCTATGGGGTGAACAGTCTCGCCTTCGAGGCGATGGGCAGCACCCGGGCGGCCGAGACAACGCTGCGCACCACCGTCGCCCCGATCACCGAGGAGATCCTCAAGTCGCTGATCCTGATCGCCTTGGCGCGGCGGATGAC
>Ga0113563_10002928_pt1 | contig 10484 bp, 8 predicted proteins | sample Mud3Dept3metaG_FD_80117 | JGI IMG/M metagenome (GOLD analysis project Ga0113563, IMG submission 80117) | Freshwater wetland microbial communities from Ohio, USA, analyzing the effect of biotic and abiotic controls - Mud 3 Core 4 Depth 3... | ecosystem: Environmental > Aquatic > Freshwater >...
CCGGGGAAAGAGTTGATCCAATCAAAATTAATCCTTCTAACATTACTTCCGGTAATTTTAAAGATGCCAACACCGGAGAGATAGCTTTATCAGATACTCTAAACCCATTGGTCACTTTGCCCGGCGATTCATACAATCTGATTTATGATCTGCCTTCGGTTTCAAATGATTACGAATTGTTTCTGTGCAGTAAAGGATATTATATCGAATGGATGAGAGAGCCATGGATAGATGAGGAAAATCTTAAGAAAGCCTCCATACTGTTTGGCTTTCCTAAGATGTACATGAGAATGGCAGCAAAAGATTTCAAACTTGTTGAATCCTCAATGGAAGAAAGTTTCTGGAAAAGCAGGTATGTTAAAAATAAGTAAATACATATTGACCATTGTTCTATGTATGACATTATTTGAAGGTTGTAAGACTTCAAAGATACCGGCTTCCTATAAGTTATCTCCAAATGAAGTCAGGAGCGGAATTACAGGAAGCTGGATTAAGCTAATATTACAATCGAAATCGGATCTTGAACCATCACCTGAATTTTCCGGGGAACTAATCGCTATTCAGACAGACACAATATATGTACTTACAGAAACAAGACTTGAAGCTGTTTCATCGAAAATGATTGATGAAGCGGTCCTTCAGATTTATACCAACCAGGCAAAAAAAATCGCGACGATTACCGGATTATTATATTCTCCAAATATTTTAGGAGCGATTTTCAAGAATGCCGGAGCTTATCTGATACTTGGAATGCCCTGGATATTGACAGGTACTATTACGGCGATTTCTGAAAGTTACGATGATTCAAACCTTCTTATTTATCCGGCTAAAAATCCGATTAATGATTTCAAAATGTTTGCACGTTTTCCAATGGGTCTGCCAAAAGATATTGACAGAAAAAGAATGCATTTGCTATAAAAAGCAAGCATCAGGCGACAGGCGTCAGACATCAGGCTTATTAGATCTTCCGTCTTCGGTCTTCGGTCTTCCGTTTTTCTTGTACAGTATTTCATCGGGAAATGTATTATCTTAGTCTGATAAACCTCCATTCGTCCGGGTATGTTCCATACAATAATAACCCTCTCATATACAATCCCTTCTATTTATTTATTTTTAAGGTTCTGGCAGTTTTATATCCAGAAAAAGCACAGAATATGGTTTGTGCTCGTGTTTGCACTTCTGTTTACACTATACCCTCTAAGCGGACTTTTTGATGACAGAGCTGAAGGAGGATTTGGAAATATCATTGTAGCAATATCTGACTATCTTCTTCCATTCTTCTTGTATCTTTTTCTGTCTGTTTTAACAACTGATCTGTTATTGCTGCTTAACCTGGCTATAAAGATCATCCCCCGTGAAAAGTTAAGGGAAAGGCCTCTCAGGCAAAGGATGATGATGATTATCATATCTCTCGCGTTACTGGTGGTCATTGCAGGCGTAATCAATTTCAACACCATCAGGGTCACCGAAAAACAAATTGTTTTACCGGGTAAATCATCAGATATAAACCATCTGAACATTGCTTTCGTTTCCGATTTCCACCTTGAGGAGAAAACTCCGATTGGCTTTGTGGAAAGATTTGTGAGTAAGATAAGAATATTGAATCCTGATATTCTGTTATATGGTGGTGACATTATGGAAGGATTCAGTGAGGCAGATAAAATGGAAGAGTTTGAGGTACTCCTCAGCAGTATAAAACCAGGCTTTGGGATATATGGAGTATTGGGCAATCACGATCGCTCTTTCCGCAATGATACATCAGATTTTTATTCCAGATCAGGAATTATAATATTAAAAGACAGCATCTTTATTGCAGGCAATTCATTCGCACTTGCAGGCAGAAATGACAGCAGGGATGAACGGAGAATGAGTGCAGGTGACCTGTTGAAAGGTGCCCCGGAAAACCTTCCTTTAATAGTAATGGACCACCGCCCGACAGAAATAAATCAGCTAAGTGAAACTTCAGCTGATATTGTTCTTTCAGGGCATACACATCACGGACAAATGTTTCCGATAAACCTGATTACAAAAAAAGTCTATGAATTAAGTTACGGCTACCTGAAAAAAGGGGAAACACACTTTTTTGTCTCGAGTGGTATAAGGCTCTGGGGCCCACCAGTGCGTACCGTTGCAAAATCTGAGATTCTGATGATTGACATTATATTTACCACAGATTAATAATCGCCCATTCTCCCTATCTCCTTTTCATAGTATATCATCCGATCCTCAGAGAGGTCATTGTGAGTGAACCCATAATTGCTTTATCGTTAAATAAGGAAACGGGTTCGTTTTCATCTTTAAGGGCCAGGGCATAGAGAAGAGGCAGATAATGATCGGGAGTTGGAACAGCAAGCTGAACTTCCTTTCCCAGATTTGTATAGTTAACAAGATCCTTGTGATTACCTGAAAGAATAAGATTTTTAAAAGTTTCATTCGACTGAAGCGCCCAATCGAAGCCATACTCAGGATCGGAAGCATGGTCCCAGGCTATACGGCCAAGGTTGTGTACAATATTACCACTGCCAATTATCAGGATCCCCTTTGTCCTTAATGTATATAGCTCTTTTGCAAGCTCGTAGTGATACTGTGGAGCCTTGTATAAATCGAGACTCATTTCAAGCACAGGGATATCTGCGAGCGGATACATATGTTTTATTACACTCCAGGCTCCATGGTCTAATCCCCATTTATCATCCAGTCCAACATCAGTGTATGAAACAATTTTTTTGATATCCGAGGCAAGACCGGGATCACCAGGAGCCGGATATTGAATTGCGTATAACTCCCGGGGAAAGCCGCCGAAGTCATGAATTGTCTTTGGTTTCTCCATTGCAGTAACAAAGGTACCTCTGGTCTCCCAGTGAGCCGAGATACACAAAACTGCCTTTGGAACAGGGATCGATCTTGTCAGATTGCGCCAGGAAAGAGAGAATTCATTCTCTTCAACTGCATTCATAGGGCTGCCATGACCAATAAAGAGTACAGGCATCGGTTCAGTATTAACACCGGAAGTTATTACGCTTTTTAGTACGGTGTCTTTCATATATGCAAAATTTAATAGCTGGTGTGAAGTTACATAAAAAAGGTGTCAGGCGTCAGGCGTCAGGCAGATTGGTAATATATGCGAACATCTTATATGAGAATATTGTTCAGTGAAAATAGAAATATATTGCCAGGGCTAAAGTACGGATTGTAATGGTTTTTTTGTTTCTTTAAAATTATTAAACATCAGCCACGGATGGGTGAAATTATAATTAAAGAAGTTATAACGAGAAGAGATAAAAGGAAATTTATTTATCTGCCTTCAGAAATCCATAAGAATGATCACAACTGGCTACCTCCTATATACATGGATGAATGGGAATTGTTTAATGAAAAGAAAAACAAATCATTCCAGTATGCCGATACAGTGCTCTATCTTGCTGAAAAAGATAAAAAGATTGTGGGGCGCATAATGGGGATAATTAACCGGCGGTATAACGAAATCCATAATGAACAGCATGGCCGTTTTTGCTTCCTGGATTGCTTTGAAGATCAGGAAGTAGTACATGCTCTTATTCTAATGGTTGAGATGTGGGCCAAAGAAAAGGGAATGGTAAAAATTGTTGGTCCGCTTGCATTTTCAGATAAAGATCCCCAGGGTTTCCAGATAGAGGGATTCGATTATCCTAAGTTTATTGTATCTCCTACCAATAGCCCCTATTTGCCTGAAATGCTCGCTTCAGAGGGTTATGTAAAGAACCGGGACCTTGTAAATTACCTTGCAAAAACACCCGGGGATCTGCCTGAAATATATAAGAAAATACTTTCAAGAGTTTCAGAGAATAAGGATTATAAAATTGTAGAATTCAAATCAAAAAAGGATCTTAAACCATACATCATTCCTGCATTGGAATTGATGAATCAGACTTTTATGGAGATTTATGGGTTTGTTCCTATAACCGACTCTGAAAAGAGAGAATTAACTGCACGATATCTCACAATACTCGATCCTAAATTCATAAAGGTTATTGAAGCAAAAGATGGCCTGATAGGTTTTGCAATAGGAATGCCCGACATTAGCGATGCTATCAGAAGGTCACATGGAAGGTTGCTGCCATTTGGCTTTCTGAGGATATTAATTGAATCGAGAAGATCAAAAAAGCTTCTTATGTTGCTGGGTGGAGTTAGAAAGGATTATAGAGGAAGAGGGATAGATGTATTGATGGCTGTCAAGATACTTCAGGCAAGTATAGAACATAAGATGGAACTTATCGACCTTCATCTTGTTCTTGAAACAAACACTAAAATGAGGGCAGAATGCGAAAGGATTGGAGGAAAGATCATTAAACGGTTCAGGATATATCAAAAGGACCTGGTTTAAGTAAGGTCCCTAATTTCAGGATGAAAGCAATATATTGACCCGAATATCTGATAATTATCACTTTTTAGTTTTATAAAATTAGTTTAAGCCTACTTTACTTTCGGAATTTTTTGCATTTTTGCGAAGTAACCTAAAACCTGACAATCATGATCCTACATCAGCAGTTCGTACGTATTGCAAAGAAGCATGCCGGCAAACTTGCCATTATAGACAGAACCACTGGTAAAAGAGTTACTTATGCAAGGGCCCTTATCGGAGCCCTGATTCTAAGCAGGAAATTTAAAAAATACGACAAGGATTTTATTGGTATAATGATTCCAACCTCAGCCGGCTGTGCTCTCGCAACAGTAGGAGCATTGATGAGCGGACGTATACCGGTAATGATTAATTATTCAACCGGCGCTGAGACCAATGCCAGGTATGCTCAGAAAAAATGCAAGTTCAGGACTATTATCACTTCAAAGGCATTACTCGAAAAAATTGGTTGTCCGGTTATTGATGGCATGGTAATGATTGAGGATATAATGGAAGGCGTATCCACTTTGGATAAACTGAAAGCTGCACTTACGACCAAACTTCCGGTTAATATGATCCTTAATACAATTTATAAAGGTGATGAAAATGATACTGCTGCAATTCTTTTTACAAGTGGAAGCGAAAAGGATCCGAAGGCTGTTCAGCTCACTCATCTGAATATCTCCTCAAATATTGAGAATTTCGGTGACTATGTAAAGGTAAGCGATGAAGATATAATACTGGCTAACCTGGTATTTTTTCATGTTTTCGGACTCACAGTAAACCTATGGGTATCATTCTATTACGGCATGACAATGGTCACTTACGCCAACCCACTCGACTTTCAGACTGTAAGTACAATTGCACGTGAAGAGAAACCTACTATTATGGTAGGAACACCCAGTTTCTTCTGGGGTTATCTCCATAAATCTGAACCCGGCGATTTTAAGACTCTCAGGTTAATGGTTGCAGGAGCTGATAAGTGTCCTGATGCACTCAGGGAAGGATATATGCAAAAACATGGCGTTACTCTGCTCGAAGGTTACGGTGCCACTGAAACATCTCCTGTCATTTCAGTAAACTCCCATGAGTTTAACAGACCCGGGAGTACAGGGAAAGTAATTCCGGGCGCAGAAGTAAGGCTTGAGAATTTTGAGACCGGGGATGTCTGTAAAACAAGGGAAGTCGGAAAGATCTTTGTTAAAGGCGATCTGGTAATGAAGGGATATTATGATGATCCGGAACTCACCGCTGATGCTCTTGTTGATGGCTGGTACAATACAGGCGATATGGGCTATTTCGATGAGGATGGTTACCTGTTCCATGCAGGGCGCTTCAAGAGATTTGCAAAGATTGGAGGTGAAATGGTTTCTCTTGTAAAAGTTGAAAATACTCTCGAGAAATACCTTCCTGTAGGAGTATCGTGTTGTGTTGTCGAAGTATCAGACGAGAAAAAAGGAGCATCAATTGTAGCAACTGTTACAATTGAGGTGAACAAGCAGGAGATCCTAAAGAAAATGGGTAGCGAATTACCTAATATTGCCCTTCCGAAACAATTCGTTGTGATAAGGGAACTGCCAATGATGGGAACCGGGAAAATTGATTTCAGGTCTGTAACTAAGATTGTTCAGGAGATACTAAGGGCTTCGGAAGCAGGAGAGCCAACTGAATAAGACTGTAGACTGAAGTCCGGAGACGGAAGACGGAAGAAAAAAGTGCAGGGCGTAGAGAGCAGAACGTAGAGCGCAGAGCATATGTCAGTCAATCATGAGTTATTGACTAAATCTTATTGATTTTCGGTTTTTCTCCTTACCATTCACTCCTCATCCCTCTCCACTTCTTCCGGATAAAGTTCATAACTGAAGCCCTTCTCTGAGGCTTTCATTATAAGCACTCTGAAGATAATAAGGTTTGCAAGTATCGACTCGGCTTTATAGGCTTTGATACGGGCTATTTTTCTGAATCCCGAAAGTGTTATTGAACCGTTTTTTTGAAGAAATTCCAAAAGTTGGTTTTCTGTTTTACTGAATTTTACCATAACACCTTTTGGCTTCTCCTCTTTTCGCCATATCTGTAGCAGCACTCTGTTAGCGACAAGGTTCTGATCATGGTTTCTGAAGTAAGCCAGCCACTTCCCGTTTTCATCTTTGGCATGATATGGTCTTTTTTCACCTTTCTTCACTTCAATCTCCAGAACTGTTTTTCCTTCAGTGATATGCTGCTTTACAGTAAATGATATCTCAGGCCGGCAATATAAATACGTCGCAGTCTCAACCATATAGTACTCCTCATCAGTCTTAATACCGGCAATACTGCCATTATCCCTTACACCAATGAGCAGTCTCCCTCCATCGCTGTTTGCAAAGGCAGTTAATGTCCTGGCAATTTTCCGGCTGTCTGAAATGCAGTACTTGAAATCGAGATGCTGGTTCTCTCCTTCGGCAATTAACTTTCTCAGATAGTTTTCCATATATAATTAAAAACTGCTTGGCATTCAAATGTCCATTGGCCTTCGGCTGTCATTTGCTATGCTTCATTTACGCTATGCGCGTCATTAATGGCCATTAACTGTTTTACTATTGAACAACCATTGAATGACTTATATTAATCACCTATTCTCCCTTTCTTCGGTTCTCCCCCGCTCCCCTTCTTCAGAATAGATTGACTTAATGGGTGTTATAACAATTTCTTCATCGCACCCCGGACAGTAATAAATTTCACAACCGGTACAGACTATGCAATTTGAACAGTGTTTATTCTCTGTGATTCGGTCAAATTTATAGCTGCATTTACCACAAATAATATATTCTTTTTCTATAATTAATGTCATGAGAATTTTTCAATGTTGTTAGCAAAGTTATCAGAATTTGCTTTTGTTTATATGGAGTGTTACTCTAATACTATGTCCATTGGGATCCACCAGGTTCCTATTTTGGTATTTGCCCTCACACCTCTGAAGAAGAAGTCTTGAACAAACTGATTTATTTGATTGTTAATAATTAAATCTGAGAACACTTCCAGTAATATTATAAACTTAATACCAAACTTATGAAAACAAGACTTTTTTTAACTCTGACACTGATTGTTGCACTAACAGGATGCGAATTGATTAAGGATAAGGCTACTATCCCTATATCGACACAATTGAAAGCAGATGTTCCACTGGTAATTGTTACACCGGGAGCGAAATCAGTTAATGCAATTGTCTTTAATAAATCGCAAACCCTTAGCCTTGCAGATAATTCTGATATTAAGCCATACCTTGAAAAGATAAAAGAGATTGATCTCAATTCGCTCGTTGTCACAGTTACCGGACTGACAGGTGATCAGACTATTAATTCGGTTGCACTTGAGGTTGCAGGTGTCGGGAATGTTTTTACCCAGACAAATATTACTTCAGCTTACAATTCCTTCACTCCTTCAATTACAGCCGGGATACTTGACCAGGTTGCAGCAAAGCTTATAACTGACAGGCAAATCACACTTACACTGTCAGGAAATGCAAGCGGACCAATGTCAATTACGGTCAGCCTGAATTTTGGAATAGATGTTGTAGCATATGTTCTTTAGGAGATTATTCCAGTTCTCCTCTGAGCTTTATTAAAGTATCGACAACAGAAGGATCTGCAAGGGTTGTAATATCACCCAGATCCTCTGTTTCACTGGCGGCAATTTTTCTGAGAATACGTCGCATTATTTTACCTGATCGTGTTTTTGGCAGGCCCGGGGCAATAAGGATATAATCGGGAGTTGCAAATGCACCAATGTGACGTCTTACTTCATTCCTAAGCTCACCCGCCAGTTCCTCATCAGCCTCATATCCATCTTTCAGTATTACATATGCGAATATACCTTCTCCTTTTACTTCGTGCGGACAACCGACAACTGCAGCTTCCGAACAGAACGGATGAGATACAAGAGCGCTTTCGATCTCAGCAGATCCTATCCGGTGTCCCGATACATTCATCACATCATCCACACGACCTGTAAGCCAGTAGTACCCATCGCTATCGCGTCTGGCACCATCTCCGGTGAGGTAATATCCATTAAATTCCTTTAAATAAGTTTCATAGAAACGCATATGGTCTCCCTGGATTGTACGGGCCATACTGGGCCAGGAGCCTTTGATAGCAAGCAGTCCTGAAGCCTCAACTGCTTTGATCTCTTCACCTTCAGCACTAAGCAGTACTGGTTCAATACCAAAGAATGGCAGAGTGGCCGATCCTGGTTTGGTTGGAATAGCCCCCGGAAGAGGAGTGATAAGTATCCCTCCTGTTTCAGTCTGCCACCAGGTGTCAACAATTGAGCATCGACCTTCGCCAACAACATTGTAATACCATTCCCAGGTATCCGGATTAATAGGTTCGCCGACAGTGCCCAGTATCCTCAGCGATTTTTTATCATATTTCTTCACATATTGATCTCCTTCCCTCTGGATTGCCCGTAAAGCAGTCGGTGAAGTGTAAAACTGATTTATCTTAAGCCTTTCGACCATCTCCCAGTACCTTCCCGCATCGGGATAATTCGGGACACTCTCAAAAAGAACGGTAGTTGCACCATTGAGCAAAGGACCATAAACTACATACGAGTGCCCCGTTATCCAGCCAATATCAGCTACACATGCGTATATTTCTCCATCTTTATAATCAAAGACGTACTTGTGAGTCAAAGCGGTAAATAGCAGGTAACCGGCGGTAGTATGTGATACTCCCTTTGGTTTGCCGGTGCTTCCCGATGTATAAAGGAGGAAAAGTGTATCCTCGGAATCCATCTGTTCTATCGGACAATACGGACGTTCACCAGCCATTGCCTCATCCAGCCATATGTCGCGTGGAGGATAAAACGGGATCTTGGCATTAGTCCGTTTGACAACAAAAACATGTTCAACTGTCGGACAGGCCATTACAGCTTCATCTGTCATTCGTTTAAGAGGGATGATCTTTCTTCCTCTCACACCTTCGTCGGCAGTAATCACAGCCTTGCACTTTGCATCATTTATCCTGTCGCGAAGCGATTCTGCACTGAATCCGGCAAATACTACCGAATGTACTGCTCCGATCCGGGCGCAGGCAAGCATCGCATAGACTGCTTCCGGGATCATTGGCATATAAATAGCCACCCTGTCGCGCTTATGAATTCCGTTATGGCGCAAAACATTTGCCAGACGTGATACTTTCCGCTGAAGCTCCCTGTAAGTGATCCTCTCCTCCTTACCCGGCTCATCAGATTCCCAGATAATAGCTACCTGGTCGCCCCTTTCTTTAACATGCCTGTCAACACAGTTTTCGCAGGCATTAAGAGTGCCACCAAGAAACCATGATACCAGTCCTTCAGAAAAGTCACAATCGCTAACAAGCTGGTAATCATGCTGCCAGTGTAGCAACTCATGAGCTTTCTTATCCCAGAATTCGGAATTATTCTTAATACTATCGTCATATATCTTTTTGTACTGCTCCAGTGAGGAAATATAAGAGTTCTTAAAAAGATCTTTGTTCGGCATGTGGGTTCCGGGAAATTTTGTTGTCATAACATTAGGATTTATGATTAAACAAAAGTAAACGTACTCTGGTTCAAAGAGATTTATTGAAAAAGTGATAATTTTCATGTTTCAATGTAACCTTTTGTACATTTACAGGTAACCAGTATAAAGAAGAAATAAAAAGTGGCAGACATTCCGGATGAAATAATAATGGGAAGAGTGAAAGATGGCGATCTTGCAGAGATGTCGGTCCTGTTTGAACGGTATCATATCAGACTATATAATTTCTTTCTTAAGCTTACCAGGAATAAGATTATAAGCCAGGATCTGACCCAGAATTTGTTCTACAGAATGATCAGGTATAAAAGTTCATACAAAAACGATCTCAGTGTAAAATCATGGATGTACCAAATGGCAAGAAACCTTCATATCGATTACTGCAAAGAGGAAAGGAGATCTGATGAACTCTTCCTGAAGACCGACTCATACCCGGTTGAAGTGACCGATGAAAGTACCGGCTTTCATGAGGATGATTATGAAAGGCTTGAGCAAGCATTTGCACGACTCAGCACTTCACAAAAAGAACTAATTATCCTAAGCCGCTACCAGGGATTGAAATATGAAGAG
>Ga0113563_10002929_pt1 | contig 10483 bp, 10 predicted proteins | sample Mud3Dept3metaG_FD_80117 | JGI IMG/M metagenome (GOLD analysis project Ga0113563, IMG submission 80117) | Freshwater wetland microbial communities from Ohio, USA, analyzing the effect of biotic and abiotic controls - Mud 3 Core 4 Depth 3... | ecosystem: Environmental > Aquatic > Freshwater >...
AAGATGAGTGCCGAGGGCGCGCAGTTCGCCGACGTGCTCGCCGAGGCGCAAGCTCGCGGGCTCGCCGAGGCCGACCCGAGCTTCGACATCGACGGCATCGACTCCGCCCACAAGCTCGTGATCCTGGCTGCGCTCGCTTTCGGCACCGAGGTACGGTTGCGCGAGGTCTTCACCGAGGGGATTCGCCACGTCGAGCAGACGGACGTGGTGGCGGCGCGCGAGCTCGGCTGCGTCGTCAAGCTGCTCGCGATTGCCACGTACGACGGCAAGCGGGTGGCAGCACGGGTGCATCCGGCACTGGTGCCGATTAGCCACGTGCTTGCCGGGGTGAGCGGGGCGTTCAACGCCATTTACGTCGATGGCGAGGCGCTTGGCTCCAGCATGTACTACGGGCTCGGTGCCGGCATGATGCCGACGGCGACTGCCGTCGTCGCCGACCTGATGGAGGTCGCCCGCAACTGCTTCCTCGGCACTCCGGCGCGCCTGTCGCCGCTCGGCTTCCCCGCGGTTCACCGCGTGCCGCTGGTGCCGATGGGCGAGCTTCGGACCGCCTACTACCTGCGAATCATGGCCCGCGACCGCCCGGGAGTCCTCGCCGACATCGCTGGCATCCTGGGACGACATCAGATTAGTATTGCCACTGTGATCCAGAAAGGACGCAGCGCGGCCACAGTCGTGCCGGTCGTGATCCGGACGCACCAGGCGCGCGAGCGCGACGTGCAAGCGGCCCTGGTGCGCATCCGGCGGCTCGCGGCTGTCAAGGGGCGGCCCGTCTGCCTGCGGATCGAGGAGAATCTCGCATGAGCGGCGCACAGCGCGCACGGGGGCGAGGGGTGCGGGCGAGGCAGCGGCGCGCCCGGAATGGGAGACGCGCGGGTTCACCCCGCGTGTCGACGCCCATCGGAGGACGCGCGCGGAGCGCGCGCCGCACCGGGGCGTAACCAATGGACCGCAATCTCGCGCTCGAGGTTGTGCGCGTGACCGAGGCGGCAGCGCTCGCTTCGGCCCGTTTCATGGGGCGTGGCGACGAGGCCGGCGCCGATCAGGCCGCGGTCGAGGCGATGCGGCGCGCCTTCAATGCGATCGCGGTACGGGGCACGGTCGTGATCGGGGAGGGCTCGCGCGAGGAGACGCAGGCGCTCTATGCGGGCGAGGCGGTCGGCGGTGGCACCTACGTCACCGACGTGGCGCTCGATGCGCTCGAGGGGGCGAGCATCTGTGCGACCGGCGGGCCCGGTGCGCTCTCCATCATCGCCGTTGCCGAGCCGGGCGTCTTCTTTTCGTGCCCCAACTCATACATGGATAAGATCGCCGTCGGGTGCGAAGGACGCGGCGTCATCGACATCGATCGCTCCCCGACCGACAACCTCAAGGCCGTCGCCGAGGCCAAGGGCGTGCACGTGGAGGACCTGACGGTCGTCGTCCTCGAGCGGCCACGGCACCAGAAGCTCATTCGCGAGGTTCGCGCCCTGGGTGTGCGGATCAAGCTCCTGGGGGCCGGCGACCTCTCGGCGGCGCTCGCGACCACGCGTCCCGAGGCCGGAATCGACGTCCTCATGGGTGTGGGTGGCGGACCGCAGGGCATTCTTGCCGCTGCCGCCTTGCGATGCGCGGGTGGCGACATGCAGGCGCGTCTCGCGCCGCTCACGCAAGACGAGGTCGACCAGTGCTACGCGCACGGCATCACCGACATCAAAAAGAAGTACATCCTCGACGAGCTGATTCGCGGCGAGGTCATGTTCGCCGCTACCGGTGTTACGACCGGCGACTACCTCGAGGGTGTGCGCTTCTTCCGGGGCGGCGGGACGACCAACTCCGTCGTCATGCGCTCCCAGACGCGCACGGTCCGCTACATTCACACGGCGCACCACTTCGACGTCAAGCCGGTGTATTAGCTCGAGGAAAACCTGCCATGTCCTGGAAAGTCTGCCACGCCACAGCCTTTGAGCCCGAAGCCTACGTCGTCAAAGGATTCCTCGAGCACCAGGGCATTCCCTGCCTCCTCGAGAACGGCCGCTTCGGCATGGATCCGGTGCGGACCGGCAGCCTCGGTGCCATTCGTATCCTCGTGCCTGAGGAATGGGTGCCGGTCGCCTCCAAGCTGATCTCGCGACGCACGGGGCCGGGGCGTGCGCTCCTGCCGACGCACCGGCCGGCGCAGGTGATCGCGGTCGATTTCCGCCGCGGCCGCCGTCGCCGTGTGAGTTGGTTGCGTCGAACGCGGAACGACACGCCGTGAGCGCGCGTCCGAAGAAGGACGCGGCAAGATTGGCTGCCGCGCCAGGGGCCGCAGCGTCGGCTGCCCACGCCGGCGCGGCCGCGGCACCCGGAGCAACGCGAGCCACGGCGCCCGGCGCCGAGGAGCGGCGGGCGCGCTTCTCGACCGTCTCCGACATGGAGATCGCGGCGCTGTACACGCTCGAGGACCTGCGCGGGCGGGATGGCGCCGAGGACATCGGGTGCCCCGGCCAGTTTCCCTACACGCGCGGGGTCTACCCGACGATGTATCGCGGCCGGCCATGGACGATGCGGCAGTTCGCCGGCTTCGGCACGGCGCGCGACACCAACGCGCGCTTCCATTTTTTGCTCGCACAGGGCCAGACCGGGCTCTCGACCGCCTTCGACATGCCGACCCTCATGGGCTACGACGCCGATCACCCGCGGGCGCTTGGCGAGGTCGGCCGCGAGGGTGTGGCGATCTCGACGCTCGAGGACATGACCGAGCTCTTCCACGGCATCGACCTCGGCCGGGTCACCACGTCGATGACGGTGAACTGCTCGGCAAGCATCATCCTGGCGATGTACTTCGCGGTCGCGGAGCGCCAGGGCGTTCCGATGGGGGCGCTCGGCGGCACCATTCAGAACGACATGCTGAAGGAGTTCATCGCGCAGAAGGAGTGGATCTGCCCGCCCGAGCCTTCGGTGCGCGTCATCGTCGACATGATCGAGTTCTGCGCCCGCGAGGCGCCTCGCTTCCACCCCGTCTCGATCTCCGGCTACCACATCCGCGAGGCCGGCTCGACGGCGGTGCAGGAGGTCGCGTTCACGCTCGCCGACGGCATCGGCTACGTCGAGGCGGCTCTCGCGCGGGGCCTCGCGGTCGACGATTTCGCGCCGCGGCTCTCCTTCTTCTTCAATCTCCACAACGATTTTCTCGAGGAGATCGCGAAGCTGCGCGCTGCACGGCGGCTCTGGGCGCGCATCATGCGTGACCGTTTCGGCGCCACCAATCCGCGCGCGATGATGCTGCGCACGCACGCCCAGACGGCGGGCTGCTCGCTCACGGCGCAACAGCCGACGAACAACGTCGTCCGAGTGACGATCCAGGCGCTTGCCGGCGTGCTGGGCGGCGTGCAGTCGCTGCACACCAACTCCATGGATGAGACCCTCGCGCTGCCGAGCGAGCAGGCCGTGATGGTGGCGCTGCGCACGCAGCAGATCATCGCCGAGGAGAGCGGCGTCACGAACACGGTCGACCCGCTCGGTGGCAGCTATGCCATCGAGGCCCTCACGAGCCGTATCGAGGACGAGGCAGAGGAGTACATCCGACAGATCGATGCCATGGGCGGTATCGTGCGCGCGATCGACGTCGGCTTTCCCCAAAAAGAGATCGCCGAGGCGGCCTACCGCTTCCAGCAGCAGCTCGACCGCGCTGAGAAGGTGATGGTGGGCGTCAATAAGTACCAGCGCGAGTCGGAGCCGCCGATCGAGACCCTGCGCATCGACCCCGACGTCGAGAAGCGCCAGACGGCGCGCGTGCGGGCTTTCAAACAGGCCCGCAACCAGGCGAAGGCGCGCGAGGGCTTGACGACGGTGCGCGCTGCCTGCCGGGACGGCGCCAACCTGATGCCGCCGCTCATCGCTGCCGTGAAGGACGGTGCCACGCTCGGCGAGGTCTGCGACGTTTACCGCGAGGAGTTTGGTGTCTATCGCGACCCCGCGTGGCTCTGAGGCGGAACAACCCAGCCGTGGCCAGCCGTAAGATCCGCATTCTCGTCGCCAAGCCGGGGCTCGACGGCCACGACCGTGGTGCCAAGATCATCGCGCGCGCGCTCCGTGATGCCGGCTTCGAGGTGATCTACACCGGGCTCCACCAGACGCCGGAAATGATTGCCGAGGCCGCGGTCCAAGAGGACGTGGACGCGATCGGCCTCTCGATCCTGTCCGGCGCGCACAACACGCTCTTTCCGGAGGTCATCCGCTTGCTCCGCGAGCGGGGCGGCGGTGACATCGCGGTCTTCGGCGGCGGTATCATCCCCCAGGAGGACATCGATCGTTTGAAGCACGAGGGTGTACGGGCGATCTTCACGCCCGGCACGACGACCGACGCGATCGTCGCATGGGTGCACGCGAACGTGTGCCCGCGTGCCGACTGAAGTGTTCGGATCTCGGAACGCGCGCCCATGGGGGGGGGGTGGAGCAGGGCGCCGTTTGTTGCGCCGTGCATGAGCTTGACCTAACGTCCGGTGTTGATGGAGCGGTGGGACGTGATTGTCGTCGGGGGCGGCCCCGCCGGCTCAGCGACGGCGCTCTACCTCGCCCGTCGTGATCCGGACCTCGCCCGTCGTACGCTTGTCCTCGAGAAGGCCCGCCACCCGCGCCGGAAGGTGTGCGCCGGCGGTCTGATTCCCCACACCCTCGACTGCCTCGACGAGCTCGGGATCGGTCTTCCGGTGCCGCACGTCATGGTCGATCGAGCGCGTGTGCGAGTCCCGGGGCATACCCTCGAGGTCGAGGGCCGGGGGTTCTGCGCCGTCGTGCGACGTGCCGAGTTCGACGCTGCGCTGCTGGCGGCCGTGCGGGAGAAGGGCGTCGAGGTGCGGGAGGAGGAGAAGGTTCTCGATATCGCGCGTGACGGTGCGCACCTCACGGTGACGACGGAGCATGGCTGCTACGCCGCGCCCATCGTGATCGGCGCCGACGGGTCCGGGAGCCTCGTGCGGCGTCGCCTCCTGCCACCGGAGAGTCGGAGTACGGTGATCGGGCGCGCGGTCATGGCCGACGTGCCGATCGCGGGTGGCTGCCGCTGGGACGGCCACGAGCGTGGCCGCTACGATTTCGACTTCCGTGCCGTTTCCGAGGGGCTCCGCGGTTACGCATGGGCGTTCCCCTGCCTGATCGACGGCACGCCGCACGTGAACGTCGGCGTCTATGCCTGCGGTGGCGCTGGCCCGCAAGACGCCCGTGTGCGCCGCGGCGCCTGGCGGTGGCTCGGGCGGGAGCCGCGGCGCGGATGGCGGTCTGGCACCGACCTGGCGGTGTTGCTGCACGCGCTGCAGATGGACCTCGGAGGTTCGCCCGTGCGATACCGGGCCGCGCCCATCCGCTGTTTCTCCCGCACGCCCTTCACGGCTGCGAACGTACTGCTCGTCGGCGACGCCGCTGGTGCCGAGCCGCTCATGGGCGAGGGCATCTCGTTCGCGTTCGAGTACGGCCGCTGGGCAGCCGACGAGATCGACCGCGCCTTCGCGGGCGGGGATTTCGCCATGCACGAGGCGGAGGTGCGCTTTCGTCGCTCCTGGGTCGGGAAGAAGCTCCGCCGGCTCGATCAGGCGGCGACCATGTTCTACGGGTCGGGTGCGCGGCTCTGGCTCGCGGTCGCCGCACGCTGGCGCGGGGCGCAACGGATCGGCCTCTCCTGGTACAACGGCGTCGACGGATGGGACCGGCGCAGCGGGTGGGAAGCGTTGAAGGCCGCCTGCGAGCGATTGCCCAAAGCCGGCAAGCCGCTCGCGCTGCGGTAGGAGCCGCTGGTCGTTCTCGGCGTCAACGTGCGCTGCGGACTTCCAGCCTTTACGGTTGTAGGGCTCGCTGTGGTGGTACTCGTCAGGGAGGAAACGACGCCGCTCCTAGCGCAGCTCACGGCCGAGCGCTCGCGCAAGCTGCTCGATCGGTGAGGCGGCTCCGATCGGTGTCCGGACAGCCGGGGGCTGCCACCCGGAGCGTCCCGGAGCGTCTCCGTTGGCTCGCCTGTTGCCTGAGCAGCGCGGGCGGTGCAATAAAGGACAGCCGTCTCACGGCGGAATTTCTCTCGGGAGGATCCCATGCGAAAGGCAGTCGTCGTAGGTGCGGCCCGGACCGCAATCGGTACGCTCGGTGGAGCGATCGCGCAGGTTCCCGCTCCCGAGCTGGGCGCGATCGCCATTCGCGAAGCGCTCCGACGTGCCGGGAATCTTCCCGGTGAAGAGGTCGACGAGGTGATCCTGGGGAATGTGCTGCCGGCAGGTCTCGGACTCAATGCGGCGCGCGTCGCGTTTCTCAAGGCCGGGATCCCGAAAGAGGTCCCCGGCTACGCCATCAACAAGGCGTGCGGCTCGGGGTTGAAGGCCGTCGCGTTGGCGGCGCAAGCGATTGCGCTCGGCGACGCCGACGTCGTCGTTGCCGGCGGTATGGAGAGCATGAGCGGCGCGCCCTACCTGCTTTCGAAGGCACGCTTCGGCTACCGTCTGGGGCACGAGCAGGTGCTCGACTCAATGATCGCCGACGGCCTTACCTGCCCGATCACCTTCGTGCACATGGGCATTACCGCCGAGAACGTTGCCGAGAAGTACAAGATCTCGCGCGAGGAGCAGGACGAGTTTGCCGCGGAGAGCCAGAACAAGGTCGCGGCGGCGATGAAGAACGGCAAGTTCAAAGCGGAGATCGTCCCGGTCGAGATCCCGGTGAAGAAGGGCGAGCCGATTCGCTTCGACACCGATGAGCACCCGCGCGGCGAGACCGCCGCGGCCAAGCTCGCGGGGCTGAAACCGGCTTTCAAGAAAGACGGCACCGTCACGGCGGCGAACGCTTCGGGCATCAATGATGGTGCCGCCGCACTCGTGGTGATGGCGGAGGAGCGGGCCAGGAGTCAGGGCCTGCCGATCCTCGCCACCATTCGAGCCTACGCCTCGGCGGGCGTCGATCCCTCGATCATGGGCATGGGGCCCTGGCCGGCCTCCGAGAAGGCCCTCGAGCGTGCGGAGCTCCGTAAGGAGGAGGTCGACCTCTGGGAATTGAACGAGGCGTTTGCGGCGCAGTCGCTCGGTGTGCTGCGCGAGCTGCGCGTTGCGAAGAATCGCGTCAACGTGAATGGCGGCGCGATCGCGCTGGGCCACCCGATCGGCGCGAGCGGCGCGCGTATCTTGATCACCCTGCTCTATGCGATGAAAGACCGCGACGCTCGGCTTGGACTCGCCGCGCTCTGCATCGGCGGCGGGCAGGGCATCGCCATGATCGTGGAACGGTAGCGCGCCCGGGGTCTGCGAACGATGAGCGGCGCGGCGATTGCGGCTTTCTTCGATGTCGACGGTACGCTCATCGCGAAGAACTCCGGTCCGCTTTACATGAAGTTTCTCCGCCAGCGTGGCGAGATTCGCCGCCGCGATGCGCTGCGCACCGTGTACTACTTCTTGCGCTATCGCTTGAACCTGCTCGACATCGAGCACGCCGTCGAGCGCTCGAGCCACTGGATCCGTGGCCGCTCCGAGGAGGAGATTGTCGTTCACTGCCGCATCTGGTACCGCGACATGGTGCGCCAGTACGTGCAACCGGAGATGGTGCGGCGGGTCGAGGAGCACAAGGCCGAAGGCCACCTGGTCGCGATCCTCTCGAGCACGACCAACTACCTCGCGGAGCCGCTCGCCGAAGATCTCGGCATCGAGCATCTCCTGGTTTCGCGGTTGGTCGTCAGCGACGGACGCTTCACGGGGGAGGCGCATCGCCCGATTTGCTACGGTGACGGCAAGATCTACTGGGCGAGACGTTTTGCCACTGAGCATGCGGTCGATCTCGGGGCCAGTTTCTTCTATACGGACTCGGTGACCGATCTGCCGATGCTCGAGATCGTCGGCCATCCCCAGATCGTGAACCCCGATCCATTCCTGCGCCGGGTCGCGCGCCGGCGCGGCTGGGACCTCTGGCAGATCGGCGGTCGCGCGGCGCTTCCGGCGTGACGTCATGACCCAGCGGCGTTTGCGACGAGGCGGTAACGGTACATGGTGGATGGTCGTGGCGTTGGTCGTCGTGGCGTTCGCTCTCTGGTGGTTCAGCACCCGCCGTGCCGAAGCGCCATCGCCACCTATGACGGCGCCCGGCGCGCGTGTCCTGGGCGCGCCGCCCGCGCGCGGCGGCAGCGAGATCACCGATCCTGAGAAGGAAGAGTTGCAGCGCGTGCTCCGCGAGCGCAGCGGTGCGGGCGAGCGGAGGGAATAACCGGCGCCCCGCTGTGCGGTGAAGGATCGCGCAGTGCAAGATGTCCGTGATGTTCTGCAGTTGTCCGCGCGCGAGAGTTTGTGCTTGCTTTCCCGGGCAACGGGTCTATAAGCGCCCCCTGGCCGTGGTGGGGTGATGGCCGCGATCGAAGACAACCTCCGCAAGCTACCGCCGCAGAACCTCGAGGCGGAAGAATCCGTCCTCGGCGGCATCCTGCTCGATAATGACGCTTGCAACCGCGCCCGCGAGATCGCGCTGCGGCCCGAGGACTTCTACCGCGAGGCGCACCACAAGATCTTCGCCGCCATGGTCGAGTTGAACGACCACGGCTCGCCGGTGGACGCCGTGACGCTGGCCGAGGTTCTGCGCACCCGCGGCCAGCTCCAGGACGTCGGCGGCGCGACTTTCATCGCCGAGCTCGCCGACCGCGTCCCGACCGCCGCCAACGTCGCGCACTACGCGCGCATCGTGAAAGAGAAGGCGATCCTGCGCGGGCTGATCGCCACCGCGACCGAGATCGCCACCCAGGGGTACGACGGCCGCCGGGACGTCGAGCAGTTCCTCGACGAGGCCGAGCGCAGGATCTTCAGCATCGCCGAGCAGAAGTTCCGGCCGTCCTTCTACGCGCTCGGCGCGCTCTTGCCCGAGACCATCCAGACGGTCGCGCGGCTCTACGAGCGCAAGGAGCTCATCACCGGCGTTCCGACCGGCTTCCACGATCTCGACAAGCTGACCGCCGGGCTGCAGGACTCGGACCTCATCATCGTCGCCGGCCGGCCGGGCATGGGCAAGACTGCGCTCGCGCTCAACGTCGCGACCAGTGCCGCCCTGCGGGCCGACATCGCGGTCGCGATCTTCTCACTCGAGATGTCGAAGGAGCAGCTCGTGCTCCGCATGCTGTGCTCGGAGGCGCGCGTGAACTACGCGGCCGTGCGATCTGGCCGCCTCGGAGAACACGATTTCGCGAAGCTTGCGAGCGCTGCGGGCCGGCTCGACAAGGCGGCCATCTTCATCGACGATTCCGCCAGCCTCACGGTGCTGGAGCTCCGGGCCAAGGCGCGCCGCCTGATGCGGGAGACGCAGCGGGCCCTCCATCTCGTCGTCGTCGACTACCTCCAGCTGATGCGCGGCTCGGGACGGACCGACTCGCGCGAGCAGGAGATCTCGGAGATCTCGCGTTCACTGAAGGCGCTCGCCAAGGAGCTCGCGATCCCGGTCGTCGCGCTCTCGCAACTGAACCGCCAAGTCGAGGGCCGCGCCGACCGCCGGCCGCTCATGGCCGATCTGCGCGAGTCGGGCGCGATCGAGCAGGACGCCGACGTGATCGCCTTCGTCTACCGCGAGGCGCAGTACAACCGGGACTTGGGGTCGGAGGAGGAGCGGGAGGCGGAGATCATCGTCGCCAAGCAACGCAACGGCCCGACCGACACCGTGCGCGTCACCTTCCTCAAGGAGTACATGCGGTTCGCCGACCACGCGCACGCGGGCGACGAGGCGTACGTCTATGAGCCCGGCCCGGCACAGATCGACTACGACATGCCCGAGCCCTGAGCCCGGCTGCGAGCGCGCGGACGCGGCTCGTAGCCGGCCTCCGCGCGTTGCAGCCGGTAGCGGCTCCTCGTGGGGATATGCTCGTTTACGCCGGGTGCCGGGCTAGTCCCTCTCGGAATGGCTATCGTGGTCACCATGATGGTCGTGACGGCACCGACCGATTGTGTCCCCGTGAGCCAGATGAGTCCACAAGACTTTGCCACTCACCAAGATCGTCTTCTCGTGCTCATGACAGATTAGTATCTTGCGCCCCGGAGTCGGGGTGGGCCTGGGTGTTCCGGTTGCCCTAGGCGTGGCCGTTGGCGCTGCTGTCGCTGTCACGGCTGCCGTCGGCGATGCTGCGGCGGTTGAGGTCACCGTCGGTGCCGGCGTGGTGGTCGGGGCGACGGTAGGCCCCACCGTCCGCGTCGCGGTCGGGGTCACGGTTGCTGCCGGTGTCCGGGTTACCGTCGGGCTCGCGACGGGTGTGGGCGTCCGGGTTGCGGCGGGCGTCGCGGTTCGTACCGGCGTCTGCGTTCGTACCGGCGTCGCGGTCGGCGCCGCCGCACAGTCTGTGTCCGCCATGTCGTAAGAGAGGTCACCGTCGTTGTCCAGGCCGAGCGTACTGCCCTTGTAGTTCTCCGGAAAGGCCGGGGGTGGGTTGCACGGATCGGTCGGCTTGGTCGGATGGAGGACGTCCGGCGTGAAATAATATGGCGGCTTCACGTTCTCGCCGACGGGGGTGAAGCCTGTCGGAGTCGCG
>Ga0113563_10002933_pt1 | contig 10477 bp, 7 predicted proteins | sample Mud3Dept3metaG_FD_80117 | JGI IMG/M metagenome (GOLD analysis project Ga0113563, IMG submission 80117) | Freshwater wetland microbial communities from Ohio, USA, analyzing the effect of biotic and abiotic controls - Mud 3 Core 4 Depth 3... | ecosystem: Environmental > Aquatic > Freshwater >...
ATTCCCATCCCGCACTTTGAGAATGCCGAACGAACCGATGAAACCGCCCCCCGGCCGCAATTCCAGATTATTCTGGAAAAGAATGAGAAATGTCTTTTCCTCTCCATCGGTATGAAGAAGCGAATCGGCAAGCGTTATCACTGTTTCCAGATCGGTTCTCGTTTCTTGGGTGAGAGGCGCCAGCCCGAGCAAACGCTTCAAGCTTTCCAATCCTTGATTTTTCACTTCCCAAAACACGAACCAGCCCGCGAGAAACACGAGTGAAATAGTGGTAAAGACAATCCAGAATCTTGTTGAGTATTTTTTCTGCATAAAGTAACTTTTAAGCGATCCGAATACTACAAATTATATCCTCATGCTACGAATTTTATTGTCAAACGAAGCGAGAGAAACATAAATTTATTTTTGTTTCCGAGCAAGTGAGGACCAAAGAGAGGTTTCTTTATTTGGGTAATTCGGATTTTATTCGGGTCATTCGTATCGGTTAAAATTAGTTGCTTCCGGATAAAAGCCTGTTCAGCCGGCGCTTGTATTCATCGACTGTCGGTTCACCTCGCCCGCCTAGACTCTCGCCTCGATTCGGCGAAGCGGGCGGCGAGACTGGCTCAGCTGACATCGAAGCAGGCTCAGCTGTCGTCGGCGCAGCAGATTCGGCTTCAGCCGGCACTTTCGTGTTTGTCACTATCGCATGCTCGCCACGGACAGGGTAGCCGAGAGGTTCTCCTTGAATCGGTGAAAACAACGCTTCTGGTTCTTCTGCCGGAACTTCGAATTCAAAGGGAGGAATCGCCTCATCCATTACCGGAAGATCCATTTCGCTCGAGGCTATCGGCAGATTCGCCGGCGCCGGAGCGCGCATGCTCGAAGATGCGCTTCTTTTTACTCCCTGAGTGGCATTCTCGAAAGAAAGCGTCGTTGGCTTGGCAGGAATGAATTTTCTCGGATCGATCCAGGGAACCGTTTCGCCTGGCAGATACTCTTGATACAACTTTTCCGGGGCGGCCTCTTTTTCTGGGATGCCATCGTGCTCGGCGAGAATTTCATCCAAAGAAGCCCTTTTTTTGTGAACTCCAACAAATCCCGGCGCCGCACTCAAAAGCAGGAAAAAAAGCACCGTAACAAAAAATCCAGTGAAGAGACTCACCGTACCGTACAGGAACGGCTTCACCAAGACATACTGGAGCAGCGGTCCGTCGATAATCCTGAGATCGATATCCGTCTTCACGTTATAATAGAGACCGGCGACGGAAAAAAGCGTCTTCGCCGTCTGCTGAGCAAGGAGGGTTGTCTCTTCCGGCGTATCCCCGACTACCCGCAAACCAAGCACGCTACCGTCATTCATCTTTCTTACAGAAACCGTACCGTTCCAGAGTTCCTTGCGCTTATCCGGAGCATAACCGTCAAAGGCATCGTCGATGAGATCGTTTTCGGCGAGCATCCGATCATAGAAAGAAAGGGTCCGCGTGAGCTCCGCCAGATTTTCTGCGATATCCGTTTCGCTTTGCGCGACGCCCGGCCGAGGTATGACGATGATAGTCACTTCCGCGCTGTAGCTGCGGAAATAATCTAGCCAGAACAATCCCGCTGAAAGCGTCACAAAAAACAGCGTCACCGCAAAGGTGCGTCCCCAGGAAGCTGGAAAACTGAATTTATTTCGTATGATATGGAGCATATTCTTTCCGTTTAGCGTACTAGCACAAAACATCTTCGTATCATCTACTTGCCCTTCAAGGACAATATTGACCAACGTTTGAGTTGTTTTTCTGCCCGCTGCTCGATCAAGGCTTCATAAAGCTCGACAACTCTTTTTACGATAACCATCCAATCATACTCTTTTTCCGCACGCTCACGAGCGAGATGGGAAAGCCGAAGCATCTCCGCCTCCGAATTGATAACTGCTGAAAGCTTGTGCTTCAAGTCAGAAATATTTTTATTTTTAAACGAAATGCCAGCATCGCCAATCGCTTCTAAATTCGCTGGGATATCGGAAACAACGCAGGGCAAACCGTAACTCAGGGCTTCAAGCAACGCGAGCGACAATCCTTCATCTTCCGATGGCTGGACAAATGCCGCGGCATGAGTGAAGAGCTCATGCAATTCTTTGCCAAACCTCTCGCCGACAAGCAAAATGTCCGGATCGCCGTTTGTCATGAATTTCAAATATTCGACGTACTCCTGAGTATTGGCATGCGTCCCGACAATAACAAGCTTGAAGCCGTTACTGGGCAATTCGGTCGTTTCCCGAAGCGATTGGAATGCCTTGATGAGATAATGAATGCCCTTATGCCGCACCAGACGGCTCACTGAAAGAATGTACTTCTTCGGTTTCAAGTGAAGTTCTTTCAATACATCCGCGCTCTTTGTCAGGTGTGCTTCGGCGCCATTCTGTATCATCACGATATCGCTTTTCGGATATGCTTCTGTCGCATACTTGAGCAGTGTCTTGCTGATAACGATAGTCTTATGCGGAAAATGACACACGGCCCATTCGCAAAAACGAAGAAACACGCGGCTGAACGCATTCCACTTCTTATGAAAATAATCACGACTATTGAAGGTTCCGATGACAATGGTTTTCGGAGAAAAGATTCTCGGCAAGAGTGACAGGAGTCCCGGTCCAACCGAATGGTAATGAATGACATCGAAAGCCTCGAAGAAAATCGCGTGCAATGTCGCTGTCAGCGTATACGTAATCGCATCCAGGTGCTTGGTTTTGATACCCGGCGTATGGATCAATCGTACCCCGCGATATTCGTGCAAGGTTTCCGGGGTGTAATGTGCACGCACGTAGCACGTCACATCATGTCCGAGCAATGCCAAGCGAACGGCCATATTTTCGGCGCGCGTTTCTACGCCGCCCGATTGGACTGGTATTCCTTTTTGTCCAATAAACGCTATTTTCATACTCGACAGTTCTTATAACTTTAAATTCCTTCTCACTGCAACAGACAATCAGTACGCTTTCACAATGGACGAAATATTGCCGAATGAATTGCCTTCAAAACGGCTGCCATTCACACCGATGCCGAAAGAGAGATTACCGAAAAGAAGAGATCCGGCATGGGTCCGTGCCACACGCGCCACTCCATAACGATCGTTGTTTATTGAAGCAGAGCGTTTGAGTTCGATAGTTCCCGCCGCACCGTATGCATTGACTTCCAGACCCTCCCGTTTATTGTTGCGAAAGCCGTTTTTCTTGCCATAAATAGACGCGCCATCCAAGATAAATTTAGCGCCGCTTCCTCTATTATTATTGATACGATTACCTTCCAGCCACGCTTTTGTTCCCGCTGCAAAATCAATCCCATCGAGGTGATTATCATGGATATCGCTGTTCACCAGAACAACGTAGTGCCTCTCAGAGTAAATACCTGTTCGGTCACTATTTTGGACTTCCGACTTTTCGATATATACTTCATGTTTCTTATCACGGCTTTTTGATGCATCGATGTGGATGCCATCACGATCGCTATTCTTAACCAAGACGCTCAGAATTTTGACTTTCGCATCTTCCTTGACACGAATGCCGTGGCGCCCGCCATCGATGGTCAGTTTCGAAAGTTCTGAGTCATTTTTCATCGTTACCGTTGGATGATTGTCATCCCCTTTGATAACAACATCACCACGCTTGTATGTGTCGCTCCCCAGCCAAACACCCTTCGGAATAGTGACATTCTCTTTATAGGTTCCGTTTTTGACACGCACTTTTGTCCCATCCTTTGCCTTGTCCAAGGCCTTGGAAATGGTATGGTAGGGATGGGCGGCTGTGCCATTTTCGCTTCCACTGGCATCTTTATCGACATAGATCGTCTGAGAACCGCCAAAAACGAAAACCGGCACAACGAGCAGCAGCCCGAATGCCAAACTAAGAATTACCTCTCGAGAGAGCCAAAAATTACGACTTTGCATAGGTTAGTTACATTAGTTCTTAAACGTTATATACTAGCAAATTCTTGCATTTTTGTCAATGTCCCCGTTTTCCGCTACAATAAAGGAGTTCATCAAGTTTATAAAGTCTATAAAGTTCATAAAGTAGACCCTTGGGTCACATCTTTTGCTTTATAAACTTGTAACTTTCAAACTTTACGAACTTTTTAACTTTACAAACTCATCCTATGCATCTCGATACTCTCTTCTCGCCGCAGTCCATCGCTGTCATCGGCGCATCGACCAAGCCAGGCAGCGTCGGATATACTTTGACCGAAAATCTCTTGAAAAACGGCTACGCGGGAAAAGTATATCCCGTGAATCCGAAGACCGATAGGCTGTTCGATCAGCCTTGCTACAAACGTATTTCTGATATTCCAGAGACTGTCGATCTCGCTATCATCATCGTTCCGGCTGCTACGGTGCCCGCCGTCCTGCGCGAGGCAGGAGAAAAAGATGTCCGCGCCGCTATCATCATCTCTTCCGGTTTCAAAGAATCCGGAACTGAGGGAGCGGCTCTCGAAGAAGCGGTGATCGCTATCGCTCGAGAATTCGACATCGCGCTCCTTGGCCCCAACTGTCTCGGGTTTCTCCACCCCGCGCTCGGTCTCAACGCTTCTTTCGCCAAGCGGCTGCCCCATGCCGGGCCTATCGCTTTTTTCTCGCAAAGCGGAGCGCTCTGCACCGCTCTCCTCGACCTCACCGCGGATGCTTTGGATTTTTCCCACTTCGTCAGTATCGGCAACAAGGCCGTGATCGGCGAAAATGAGCTGCTCCGCTATTTCGCAAAAGATGAAAATGTCAAAACGATAGGCTTTTATACCGAAGGGCTGACGGAGGGACGCGCGATAATCGAAACCGGACGGGCTATCCTCGCACGCTCTGAAGCCAAACCGATCATCGCCCTCAAATCAGGTACGACCGCGGCCGGCGTCAGCGCCACGAGCTCGCATACCGGAGCTCTGGCCGGAAACGATGCTGCCTATCAGGCGCTTTTCAGACAAGCGCGCATGGTTCGCGCCCAGAGCCTCGAGGAGCTCACCCACTTTCTCTCTGCTTTCTCGCACAATAGGCTTCCGGAAAATAACCGCCTGGCTATCGTCACCAATGCCGGCGGCCTCGGCGTCCTGGCTACCGATGCCGCCGTATCAAACGGCCTCTGTATCGCAAAATTATCGGACAAAACAAAAGAAAAATTAAAAAATATCCTGCCGCCAGCCGCCAGCAGAGAAAACCCGGTCGATGTGCTCGGAGACGCGCTCGCCGATCGTTACTTGGCCGCCATGGAAATCATCGTTGCTGATGAACAAGTCGATATGCTCCTCGCCATCGTGACACCCCAGACGATGACTCAAGCGAAAGAAACGGCAGAAGCCATCGCTTCCATAAAAAAACGTTTTGATAGACCGATCATCGCTGTTTTTGCGGGCCAAGATTCTTTTGCTGATGGTCTTGCCGTGCTCCAAAAGAATAATGTCGCTACCGTCACCTATCCGGAAGCCGGGGCTGCCGCCCTCGCCGCGCTCGCTCAAGTGGCGGCTTGGCGCAAACAAATTTCCGCCACGCCTTTTTCTCTAGAAAATATCGATCGCGAAAAAGCGGCCGCTGTGATACGTGCCGCTAAGAATGATGGTCGAGCCATGCTCACAGAAAAAGAGGCTAGTGTTGTCCTCATGGCCTATGAATTCCCATTTCTTGCCACCTATGTTGTGAAAGATAAAGGAGAGGCTATCTCTGCCGCAGAGAAGATCGGCAAAAAAGTAGCGCTCAAAATCATTTCACCGGATATCATTCACAAATCCGATGTGGGTGGTGTCATACTCGACGTCGAACCGAAAGATGTTGCGGAGACTTACGAAAAACTCATGGCGCAAGTAAAAGAACGCGCTCCTGAAGCGCGTCTCGAAGGAGCGCTTATCGTAGAAATGGCACAAGAGGGTGGCCAGGAAATCATTCTCGGCCTGAAAAAAGAGCCCGGTCTCGGCACTCTCGTTCTTGTCGGACTCGGCGGTATTTACGTCGAAACATTCAAAGACACGGCGCTCCGCTTTACGCCGCTCACACGAGAAGACACGGAAGAAATGATCCATGAGCTGAAAGTTTATCCCCTCCTCGCCGGCGCGCGCGGACAACAAGGAATCCATATCGAAACGCTCATCACGATGATCGGGCGCCTTTCGCAGCTCGCGCAAGATTTCCCGGAAATCGCAGAGCTCGACATCAATCCCGTCCTGGCTTTCCCCGAATCTGAAGATTTCTGCGTCCTTGATGCGCGTATCCGTCTGGAAAATCAAGATTAAAGCATCAATTACTTTTCTAAACTTTTTTCTTAAAATTGTTGAACGGGTACGAGGAAGTTCTCCCTGTACCCGTTTTTATTGTTTTGTTCTCTGTCCGTGTGTGCAACCCGCCACTAGACTAGCTTGGTGCTTATTGGCCCTCTCTCTTTTTTGAGTGGTTTTGGAGCCGGAGTTGTCCTTTTCTTTGAGAACTCCTTGATTATGATAATGACTTCCTCCACTGTTTTCACCTGTTCGCGCTGCACGAACGGAACTCCGCTAACATGATTCAGCGTACAATCGATGTCATAGCCATCTTCAATCAGTTCAACCTTACATCTGCCAGGATTGTACTGATCACTCATTGTAAACAGTGCCGGACGCCAGTCATTCTTGAAAACCACCCGCTCAAGAATTTTATATCGCTCCCCAGGATGAGCTGGGCGGACTAGTTCTACCGCGACAAGTTGCTTCGCTTTCGCCTGAATAGGTACAAACCTGATGGCCAGACTGCCATCTTCCACGCCATCATATTCCGCCGCTGACGAATAAGCAGCGTAGAGAAGAACTAAAAGCAGTACCACCACCAATGTGCCGTATAGCGTGATTCCGCCACTCACAAGCTGCTCGGTACGAGCCATTTTTACTCTCCCTCTCGTTGATTGGATAGCTGAAATTCACCAAAGAACCACGAAGACAAACATTACTTCATTTTCTTTATCTTGGCAATACACCCCCATTACATATCTAAAAAACTTCTTGCAAGCAATAGGGAGAGGACCTTAATCGCCTGACGGCTTTTACTTATCACTGCATAAACTTTTTCCTGATATGAAACGGGGCAAGTCTTCAAACTTCCGTATATAGGCTTCTTCCCCGAAACGTTCCTTGGCATCCCTCCGTATATCCTCCTCTGAAGCATACGTCCGTGTTCCCTGTATGTATGCTCGCAATACCTCTTCCAGCTCTTTTTCATCCGAGGCCAAGAATCCGTTGAAGCCGCTCTGAATAATTTCAGAGAGAGCCCCGGTAGCCAGGGCAAAGTAAGGTTTTCCCAGAGCAATCGTTTCCAGCGTCGTGAGTCCGAACGGCTCCGGTGATTTCGTAGCGCCGACGACTGCCGTGGCGCGCGCAATCAAGGTATTCAGCTCTCCTTTTGTCCGCATACCAAGATAACTCACCTGCGGATATTTCTTGAGGTCCGGTCCTGATTCAAAGCGACCGGCGAGAAGAAGTGGCATATTGAGCGCCGCTGAAAGCCTGAGCAATGTCTCAACCCCTTTTACTTTCGATATCGCTCCAAAGTAGAAAAGGTACTGAGGAGGAAGAACCGCATCCTTGACTGTTTCCGACTGATTTTCAGTATCGGAAATAAAATGCAACATCACGATCATCTTTTCTTTCTTTACTCTGGCAGAAAGGAGAACGCTTTCCACATAGCGGCTCGGTACGATAAAACGATCGACGTAATCATAGAACCCATACCAGTCCTCCCAATATTTCTTGATCACAAGAAGAAGCCGTTTGCCAAAACCATATTTTTTTATAAGAAGAAACTTCCAATAACGCTTTCCGACTTCCGGGTAATAAGCGTCTTTGTCGGGAGAAATCATCGCATAATCATGAACGGTCATAATAAGCGGGAGACCCATGCGTTTTACCATAGGGAAAAACGCCAGAGACAGCTGATGGTACGCGCCATGCACATGCACCACCTCCGGTCGGAAATCCCGGATCAGAGCCGCCATTTTTCGGCGCGCCTCAAATGACCAGAAAAGCCGACCTACCCCTTTCACACGCTGCCAGAAATTTGAATCATTTTCATTGTACCCGACATATGAGACAAAATACTTCTCCCACCGTGATGGAAGCATCTCTTTCGAGCGCATCGAAAATGAAGCCACTTCGTGGCCATGCCGCTCGAGCGCCGCGATAAGATCAAAATAATGCCGCGATGTACCGCGCCTGAAATAATGGAACTTTGTCGCTTCAATGATTCTCATACTCGATTTATTGTTAGGACTCAGCATTTGATTTTCTTTTCTCCTCCCCTGCCAAGGGGGAGGATTGAGGAAGGGTTGGAAAATTTTCAGCTGTGCAAGTCCTGCTCTTGGATAAAGGCAGCAATCAGTCCCAGCAGCATCCAGAAAAACGTCGCCAAGATATTGGACTCCAGATAGGGCTGAAACAGAAAGACTATCGAATAAAATACCAGAAGGCTCCCGTATACGACCCGTACGCCCATGGCTTCGGGAGTGTTTATCTTTTTCCGATATAAACGCTTTGCCAGTGAGAAAAGAAAAACGAGGAAGAACGCCGTTCCAATAAGACCGGTCTGAACAAAAAGCGCCAGCCACGAATTGTGAATATTACGCACCAGTTCAAAGGTACGATAGTCACCTAATTCCACAGGGACATTTTGCCCCAATCCGGTGCCGAAAAAAGGATTTTCGGAGAAGCTGGCGATGGCGCTTTGCCACACCGACCAACGCCAGGCTACGCTTTCATCAATACTGGAGTTTGATAACGAGGCAACCCGCTCAGCAAAAGTCGAGACGGCATCAATAGCCTGATGAGTAATATCGCTCTGCGGAGCCAGCGTCAAAAGCGCCACTCCGAACAGCCCCATAGCCATAATGATCCCCAAAAGCACGGCGGCTCTCCGGAAAAACTTGCCCCTGAACTGAGACGGCAACAGGATAAAACCTACGCTGATACCGAAGAATAAACCAACCCACAGATGCCGCATAAGCGATCCGATAATACCCACCAAAAGCAACACCGGAAAAACGGATATTAAAAACTTCTGGTAACGGCCGAATATCTGCGGCGCTGAAACAGAGTAGAAAAACAGAGCGAGAAACGCGATAGAAAAATACAAGGCATGCGGGAAATCCAAAATACGCATGCCAGAGGTGGAAAGCGGCGTAAACTCTGTCCATAGCCCTTCCCCCCGCACGATACCGATTGCTAAAAATATAAGCGCCGCACCTACAGCGAGAAAAAAGGTTTTCCCGATAACTTTACGCCCATTCTCTCCGGAAAATATTTCACGAGTGACGAAATAAAAACATCCATAAAAAACATAATTCTTCCAGGTGCTGAAGGCGATGGCCCCATCAGCCAGGCCGCCGCTGAAAAGAGCCGCTAAAAGCAAAAGGGTAACATACCCGAAAAAGAAGACGAGCCACTTGTCACAGGTGAGCCATCTCGACTGACGCCCGCGACCGATAAAAAGAGCCACTATAAAAAAAAGCAATGCTCCCCCGAGAATGGCATCCAGAGGATAGAGCTTGATGAGCGTTTCGTTGAATATGAGCGGCGCTTGCGTAAAATAGCGCTGAAAAATAATCGTACAGACTATGAGAGAGAGCATCCCCGCCCGCGGAAAAAGAAAAGTGGCCAAAAAAGAAAAAACGAGGATAGCCAGGAAAAGAAATGCGGGAGCCGCGCCCTCGAGCACGGTCCACAGCGAAAGCGCTCCCAAAGAAAAAACAAGTCCCCAAAATATAATGGTTTCTTGGAAAGGATTAGTACTTTCGACATTTTGTGAAATCATAACCCCATTATATCCCGTTTTACCTTTCTCTTGAAGGAGTGCGGTATTCAGAAATTTCGTGTTTGAGTGAAATTCAACCCGCTTCGTCCGAGCTCCAGCGAGGCGAGGGCGCGGAGAAAGCGATGTCGGAAGCGTACAATTTAGCTACGCTGGAGACAGCGCAGAGGCTCCGCAACACAGAAGTTCGCCAAACACGGAATTTCTAGTAAAAAGAATTCGAGCCCCAATGCAAGTAATACTGCAATGGGGCCCGAGAACGTGAAACGGCGTAATTACGCCTGATGAGGCTGCGCCGCCGGTTCCGGATTGGCTGGCCGCGGTCTGGACGAGCGGCCCATGGCAAAAGCCAGTACCGCCAAGATAGCGGCTATCACCAACCAGAGCCACACCGGAATGTTGTTATCGGACGATTCTTGGGCCTTTAACCTGGCACTGTCCCAGCCCTTTGTGACCCTTGCCAGGTCATCCTTGCAGACCTGTAGATCCGATTTGGCTTTCGGCTTCGCCGCGACCTTGGTCTTGTGCGGAACGGTAGAAATGATCACTACATCCGCCGGCGCCCCAACGACTGCCGCCGGCGCCGCGACTACCGGGCGCTGCACAGCACCAGGCAAACGCATTACGTCACGCGGCTCACCGATACCGACCGGCCCAGTGTATGGTCCTTGATACGGCACCGGGTTCGCAGCCTGGGTGACATTGGTGAAAAAAA
>Ga0113563_10002934_pt1 | contig 10476 bp, 14 predicted proteins | sample Mud3Dept3metaG_FD_80117 | JGI IMG/M metagenome (GOLD analysis project Ga0113563, IMG submission 80117) | Freshwater wetland microbial communities from Ohio, USA, analyzing the effect of biotic and abiotic controls - Mud 3 Core 4 Depth 3... | ecosystem: Environmental > Aquatic > Freshwater >...
AAAGACTAACCGGGCATCGTTCTCATACCCGGTTAGTCTCACTCGAGAAGAGATTGCATATTCCTATTTCGTTTTTTGTGCTAATTCTGCCTGGGATGCTTTCCACGCCGGGCACCAACCCGTGTGCCATCGCCAGATGCGGGATAGGAAAGCCCTGGGATTCTTCTCTGCCTTTACTCTCCATCCGCAGGTTTCACATCTTGAGCTCATTTAGTCACCTCCCACAATTTTTATTTTAATTACTATTTAATTTTTAAATGCCTTGCCTGTGATTGCTTTACGATACATACGTGTGTTTTCGACTGTGCTGGATTCCCCGGACAATATATCCTGCACCCACAGGGACAAAGACCAGCGGCCACCAGTCGCCGAAGCCATAAAGGAATGCAACGCCGATGTAAACCAACGACAGACCTACGACCAGACTGCCAAAGCCACCCCAGCGGTTAGCCTGGTCTGCAAACAGATGTACTAAGAATTCAATTATCAGTATCACTCCGGCGCCGATAGCCAGGTACAGCCACCCCTCTCCCCCGGTCATCCACCCCTTATTGCTGGCAAAGATTAGAAAGCCGATGAGTATGAAAAATATCCCCCAACCCAGCCCCGACCATATTCGTTCCAGTCCCCAGTTTCTGTTCAACATTTCCTTACCTCCATTTTCATTTTGTGTATTTACTGACTTCGATACTGACATGTTAGACCTCCTTTTTTTCTTCTATATTTTTTATTTAGATTTTTGCCTTACCGGTAAAGGCGCATGTCCTTGCTTGTTGAGCCGTCCAACCCGGCCACCAGTTCTTGTGCCATGCGTGGACTCTGGCAAATACCGACCGCGGTTGTTTGACTGCTAATCGCCTGATAGGGCATTCTGCACAGCGGTGCACTTTCTCAATGAAGAAAGCGCTTCTCGGGATTATTACTGAGTTAGGATTGACCTGCATCGTGTTTTCCATTTTTGATATCTCCTTTTTTGTATGTTTTTTCAATTCTTTTAACTGGTTTTACTCAGTGAGAGTACGGCCAGATTTAAGTTGTACAGTTTGTTGAGGATTCCCATTAGTGCCGCCTGGTCTTCGATATGCCCGGAAAGTATCATTTCTCCGTTATTTAGCAGCTCTACCTCCAGACCCCCTAGCCAATCCGACCAGCTATTATCGAGGTGACCTTTGACAAGTATTTTGTAGAAACTTCCATCTTTATCGGTGGCAAGGACATTCTCTTTTTCAACATTCTTGTTCTTCATGGTTCCTAATTTAGCGCCTTGCAGGGCAAGCTTCATCGTCAAAAGGGTGTAAAAGGGGTTGTATTTTGTTGCCTACAACCAAGGCGATGGTCTCTATTTGATATCAATATGACAAAGAGGATGGACTATGGAGATTGAAAAAAACAGGTATTAGTTCTGAACTTATATCTACGTGGAAGGACCGGAGTTATAGGGCAACTTCCGGTCCTTTTCAGGTATTTGACTCAAGCGATTTTAGGTGTTTTTTTTCACATTCACGCTGTGACATTTTTACTTTGCCCAGGCAACCGTCTTTGTTGTGTACTGAGACCTTAACTCTTTCAATACCTCTTGCAGCCAGAGGGGCATTTTATACACTTGGGTAGTTAAATGTTGATTGTTGCCCTGCCTACGTAACTCTTTCATCGTCTTTCTCCTTGGTTGTTAATTTACTGTTGATGGTTCCAGTTTAAGGGCTTGTCGGGCAAGCTTCATCGTCAGAAGGGTGTAAGTAGAGTTGTATTTTTCGGATACAACCAGGGTTAAGGTATCCGTTGACTTCATTTTCTAACGCACATAAATAGAAGAGTCGGCAATAGATGGTCTATACTGCCGACTCACTGATAGTTAATAGAAATTATCTCAATTATGCACTCATTTTACTATAGCCACTGCTTGTTGCCCTGAATCCACAACCCGGGTTGCATAAGTGGAAGATTGAGCAATAATACTAGCATTGTTTGCCTGCCTTTTACCTCGTAAAGTCATCAACCCTATCAAAGCCATCGCGATTCCAATTACGGCACTAACCATAAACATCGAGTGTGGTGTCATCCGGTTACTGATAAACACAGCTAGCAAAGGTCCGATAGCCTCTCCCAGCGCCATGGATGATCCCCTTATACCCTGAATTCGGGACTTGTTGTCGTCATCGCTAATGTCCAGGACATAAGCACTGGTTGCTGAAGTTGCCAGTGCACTGCCTATCCCGCCGATAGCACTTACTAAAAAGCAGGTAGCAAACCTGGTGAAGACTATCATTCCTACGTAAAATATGGAGGAGATAATTAAGCCCGATATAATAATCGGCTTTCGGCCATATTTATCGCTTAAGCCCCCCAGGAATATTTGCCCTAGCGCCATTGCCAGGCCTAACACCCCTATTAAAAGCCCAAATTGGGTCGCTGAAAAATTCAAATCATCGTATACATAAAACACCATCACCGGTGAGATAAAGGCAAAGGTAAATGTCAGCACAAAGCTAACCAGAATTAAAACAACAAACGTGGTGAGAGATTTAGGCAGATGTTCTCTTGAAAAAATGTTTTGTCTGTTCTGATTGGAGTTAACATTTATCTTGCTCTGTTTTATACCCGTACGAGTTTCCGGTACCAGCACACAGGCAAATGCCAGAGCTATCAGTCCCATCGAGGAGGAAGCGATAAAAGGTGCGGCAAAACCCCACATATCAAAGAGTAAGCCCCCGATGAAGGGCCCTAAAACGAAGCCAAAACCATACCCGGCCATCACTACACTTACTCCCTGAGCCCGTCGGTTGGTGGGTACGATATCGCCGACTGTTGCTTGAGCTGCGGGAAGGAGTCCGGCTGTTACTCCTCCTTCGAAACAACGTAAAACCATTAATATGGCGGTATTTGGAGCGAATAGAAAGCCAATATTAACCGCTGCATATCCTCCCAGGGCTAGGAGTATTATTGGACGACGGCCGATTCGGTCGCCCAGAAAGCCCAGTATGGGGGATAAGATAAACTGGGCTAAAGCGAATCCCAGGGTTATATACCCCAACTCTGCTACCCCTGATCCAAAATCCTCCAGACGGCGTGCAAACACCGGCATAACGATTCCGAAACCAGTCATTATCAAGGCTACACTTACTGACAGCAATATAGTAATACGACGGGACTTACGCATATCGGTATCTTCTTTTGATGCCGACATATCGGACTTCCTGAATATATTTTTCAATTTCGCAAACCTCCCTTTTAGTTGCATATTGACTTCTTCGCAGCCCGGGTGCTTTCTCGTGGAAAGTATGCTCTCGTTTTTAGGATTCTTTCTTGTCATATGCCTAATATATTGGTTAGCTGGTAAAAGAACATCATCAAAAAGATGTAAATGGGGGTTGTATTTTTCCGGCTCCTGATAGACAATCGAACTCTTCCCGGATTCACCTCTAAATGTGACAAAAAAGCCGGCAGTGGCTGGTCCCCACTGCCGGCAAATTAAAAACTGGCTGCCGCCGTTTACTCTAAAAGCTTTAGCTCTTTCCCGATGGCAACCGCCTGTGTCCTGCTATTGACGTCCAGCTTGGTATAGATATTGCTGATATGCCGCTTCACGGTGGTAACGGATATGATTAAATTTTCGGCGATATCCTGGTTGGAGTAACCAGCCCCGATGAGCTTGAGTACTTCCATCTCACGGGTAGTCAACGGCTCGGTAAGAGGTTTAGGTAGAGGTTTCGTCGTGCCTTCAGCGCCTTCAATTGCAGACAGCAACTCTGCAACATACTCCGTTTCGATCTGGCGCGATTTGGCCAGGTGCAGCAATCTGACCATCGGCTCGCCTTCATCTATGAAGGTACGAATGTACCTCTCTGTCTTAGCGAGCGAAAGGGCTCTTTTCAGGACTGCCAAAGCCTGGTCCATATCTTTCATACCTTGATACGTGAGGGCTTGAAGGATCAGGACCTCTATGACCCGCCCTGTTCGCTTGCCGGCCTCGGCTTTCTGAAGCAAGCGCTTGCTCAAGGCCAGCGCAGTGTCATAATCTCCCCGGGCCAGGAGTAAACGTAGAAGCACCAGGAATTCAGGTTCACGCAGGTAAGGAATCTCATCATGGGGCTTGATGCTACTCTCTTGAACTATGCGAGAAGCTTGCTCAAGGGAATCTTGAGCAAGCCACAAGCGTACTAAGGCGCATTTAACCCATACGGTGTATTTGAATGCAAAATGGTGCTCTTTCATTAGTTTCTCAGCGATATTCATGTTTTCTATGGCAGTTTCCGTATTACCTTGAACCAACTCCAAGCGCGCTAACATTATTGAACCGATTGCTTGAAAGGTTTCTTGCCCCGAACTACTACAGAGTGCTAAACAGTGGTGGACATGCTCTTTTGCGGTTTCCAGGTCGTTCCATTCGTAAGATACCTGGCTGAATTCGGCATAGGCTTCTCCGGTTGATACCAGCTTCTTACCATCCGGACGAGTCCCTATCTGCAAGGTCTCACTATGTATTTCAGCAGCTTGATGGAGCAGGCCTTGTTCCATAAATATCCTGCCCAGGGCACAATTGACAATAATGACCACGTGAACATCGCCGGCAGCCTGTCCGATTTGCTTGGCTTCTGTACAGGCTTGTCGGGCTTCTTCGAGTTCGCCATTCATCAGGCTGGCTTCGCCGAGGAGAGCGGTAGCTATACTGCGTATACTACGAGAGATAAGGTCTACATCAGTTAGATATTCCACAGCCTGCCGTGCAAAGATTGCAGTCTGTTTGTTGTCTCCATTCATGAAAGATCGATAGGATCGACCGGTAGCAATCGCACCTTGCATGACCTTGAATTCTTTATCCGCCTCGAGGGATGAAATCAATTTCTCGGCGGTTTGGAAGACTTCTTCCGCTCGTTCAAGCTTTCCGGTAAGAATGAACAACCAGGCCTTCATAATGTGAATCCAGGGATGCGTCAGAGAACGAGATTCAACTGCCTTGATCCAGTTGGATAGATTGGTTAATTCGCCTCCTATTAAAAGTAGTGGTCCGTTTTGCTCGATCAACTGAATTACTCTATCCTGGTCGCCGGCTGTCAGTGCATGGCGAATGGCTTCGGGGATAAGCCCGTTTTGCTCGAACCATTCAGAGGCACGCTGATGCAACTCGGGGAGTAGACGTGGATACTGCTGTTCCAGACGCTTACTCAGCACGTCGGCGAACAGGTGATGATAACGATACCAGCGCCGCTCGTCATCGAGCGGGATGACAAACAGGTTCATCTTTTCCAAAGTTTCGAGCATTGCTTGCCCGTCCGGCGGTCCTCCGGTATCGGTGCCAACAACTGACTCGCATAATGCACCGCACATCTGTTCCAGGACCGAAGTCCGTAACAGGAAAGTGCTGACTGTTTCGGACTGGACTCTGAGTACTTCTTCAAGTAGATAGTCCATCACATAGTGATGACTGCCGGTGAACGCTGAAACGAAGCCATGAATATCTTCACGACTTTGCATCGAAAGAGCAGCCAGTTGTAAACTGGCTATCCATCCTTCTGTCCGTGCTTCTATAGCCGCCAGGTCGTTACTGGATAAACTCAGTCCCATGACATTATTCAGGAATGCGGCGGTCTCGTCGCGTGTAAAACGTAGTTGATCGGCGCGGATGTCCACGAGTTGGTTGCGGACCCGTAGACGGGAGAGTGGCAAAGGCGGATCGATTCTGGTAAGGAGGACCAAGACTTTTTGGTCCGGTAAATGTTCCAGGAAATAGTTGACTATATTTAGTACGGCTTTATCGTTAATCATGTGGAAATCATCCAGAACAAGTACAAATGGACCTGACAGGGAAGCAAGCTCATTCACCAGGTTATTGACAAGATTCTCATATTGAGCCGGCTGTGCACTTTGCAGCATGCCTGGCATATTACCCCCCATGTCCGGAATAGCTGTCTGAACGGAGCCCAGAATGTATTGTAGAAAGCGGACCGGGCTATTATCCTCGATATCAAGCGAGAGCCAGGCACAGCGGGTACCCGTCTCTCTCAGCCACTTGCTGACCAATGTGGTCTTGCCATAGCCCGCCGGGGCAGACACTAGAATCAGTTTCTTTCCCATTCCGCTATTCAACATGTCATTAAGGCGGGGGCGGGATACCTGCTCGGAGCGAACAGCAGGGACATAAAACTTTGTCAGAAGAAGGTGTTTACTCTGGTCTAGCTTTTTGGGATTTTTTACCTTTCCACCGGAAGTCACGCCGGGACTGGCTTTTGCCATTCTCTACCCTCTCACATTATCTATCTGGCTCTTTTCGCTGTATGTTGCACCCTGCCTGTGTGCCTCAATTGACCAGAAATCTCACTATTGTTTCGTATATGTGTTTTTATTATATGCCCTCGAGATTTATTGTCAACCTCAATTCCACCATTCCAACAGCCTCTTTCGCCGTAAAAAGTCCCATAAAAAACGCGAATCTTATCTCTTATATCTTATATCTATTTCCCCACTTCCCTCCCCACACTCCACGCCCTGGCCACGACACTGCCGATGCTGGAATAAGTCGAAGCCTCAAGGTTGAAGACCATCGGCCTTATCTTATCGGCGTCGGGTTTGCCGTCAGTCAAGCAGTCTTCCGAAATATATGAAGCCATGACCTCGCCAATGACAAATGCATGCGTGCCCAGGTTCAGGATATGTGCGACCTTACATTCGAGGGTCATCGGGCACTGTTCTATCATCGGGGCTGTTTTGAGGTCGCCGTAGAAAACCTTGAAACCGCAGGCTTTCACCTTATCTACCTTCGCTCCGGACACAATACCGCAGTAGTCCAGTTCCTTGACCTGGTCGACCGATGGAGTGTTCACCGAGAACGTCATATTCTCCAGGATACCCTTGAGAGTATATTGATGGTGTCGTATGGGAACCCCAATCATCGGGGGGCCTGCATCGGCCACGCCCCCGCCCCCCACCGCCATGAAATTGGCTTTACCATTCACATTCGCCCCAACCAGCAGTGCCGGCCGGGGATACATCCACCTTTCCCCTTTCATCTTGATCTTACTCATTGTTCCCTCCGGATACCGATTCACTCAATGATATACCTATTAACTACGAAAACCAGGACAGCTACCGATATGATTTTAGTAAATTAGCATCTGTTTCAGTAATTGGAATTTTACTTATTTGAATTTGTTTCGGATTTAGTGTTTCGAGTTTCGTGTTTCGGATTCTGGCACCCCCTTCATACTTCTTATCTCTTATTTCATAAGACTTATGAAATAAGCCTTATCTCATCTCAAGCCCCATTTTTTTGTGTATAATTTTATTTAATCCACTAGCAAGAGGAGGTTACCCCATGACTGAGAAAACAACCCTTCAGGTAAACGGCACACCCATCGTACTCGACCATTTTGTCCTGGCATTTATCGAGCATACCGTAATAGGTATGCTGGGTTCGCTCAAGAACACCGGACTGGTCTCCACACTCACCCTATCCATTGAAGGTGACAAGGTGAAGATTGTTTTGAACGGCAAAGCCGTCAGGACCAACGAGTTCTCCTCCAAGATTATCAAAAGCACTTTATTAGGTATGGTTTCCCCACTCAAGGGAGTGGTCGGTCCGGTAAACAACCTTAAAATAGAAATCGAACGCTAAGCCGGATTATTCGGCAACCCGGTATTTTCAGGTCATATCGGTTGCCCCTGGCTTCAGTATATAAACATACCCTGATAGTCATCACAGGTTGTTGTTACAATATCTTTAATATGTCCGATTTTACAAACAGGAGGCTAAGATGTACAAGAAAATCCTGGTTCCACTCGATGGTTCACCTTTCTCCGAATCAAGCCTGGAACATGTAAAAGCCATCGCCCGTGGCTGCGCTGTGCCGGAGGTTGTTTTACTGCGTGTAGTGGAGCCGATCCAGGCCACCGATATGGCTACATTTGCCCAGACCGGCATCGATATCGTGCCGTATATGAATGAGATTGAGGCTGTCGCCAAATCATATGTAGACAAAATGGTAGCTGACCTTCAGAAGGCAGGACTACAAGCCCAGGGAATCTCTACAGTCGGACGGGCGGCAGATACGATATTGAGTTATATCGACCAGAATGGTGTGGACCTGGTTATTATGAGTACACACGGCCGTTCTGGAATCAGCCGATGGTTTATGGGTAGTGTCGCCGACAAGGTAGTCCGGAACTCGAAAGTACCGGTACTCCTCATCTCGCCACCCGGTGCCCGGATCAGTCCCCCTTCCTAATGTAAAACCCGGCATCTTTCTACCACTTGAAATTGACCCTGCTTTGTTGATTATGTTAGTATTAAATCAGCAACAGAGGTTCTGTCGCTGACAGGAGGATAACATGACCAGGGAAAATGTGGAAACAGTTCTGAATAAGATACGCCCCAGCCTGCAAGCAGACGGGGGAGATGTTGAGCTTATCGATGTGAAAAACGGCACTGTCAAAGTCAAACTGACCGGTGCCTGCGGCCATTGTCCGATGTCTACTTTGACCCTCAAAATGGGTATCGAACGTATCCTGAAGAAAGAAGTTCCCGAAGTCAAAGAAGTCGTCGCCGTCGGAGCCCCTGATATCGAGTAGGAGCGCCGGTATGCCGATTGACACGGTTTCCCGGACAAATATCAGGTCTAAACACCCCGAGTTAGGTAAAGACATCCCGATTGGAATCGCCGGATTCTATACCTCGATTAAAGAAGTCAGATTGCCATACCTCGGACGCGAAGTACTGTATATAGTCGGTAAATCGGTACTTGAATCTTCATGCTGTGGCACGGGAAGCTGGCTTTATGCTACCGTGCCCGGCTATATCATTAGATGGCATATCGATACAGAGGATGGACGGTATATCTCAGAAGTTACACCGTTACTGGACAATAGCGAACGCGAAGATGTGCAAAAACTTATCATTGAACGCGAAAATACCGACTTCGTTCTCTTCTCTTAATCTCCTCGGTTCTTCAATAAGTTATATTCAACAACCGTAAAATCCACTCCCATCCCCATGCCCCCGCATAGGCGAGAGCAATAAACTTTATCATCTTACCCAGCCAGCCCATGAGCATAAATTTCCATAACGGGTAATGTAGTACACCCGCCACTATGCCTACCACGTCGAACGGTAGAAGTACGGCAAATAAAAAGACTGTCCACAAACCCCACTTCTGCATCCAATTCTGTACCCGGTAATACATCTTACCGGGCTTGGCCAGGTTCCGCCCGGTATATCCGGCAGCGTACCCTGTCAACTCCCCGATAATCCCCCCGCTGCCCGCGGCGATACCCAGGAGGGCTGGATTTAAGGTAGCCAACAAGGGTATGAAAACCAGTATACCCGGTACCGGTAATATCACCGTGGCACTGCTCAGGATACTGACAACGAAGACGCCGAGATACGCATACTCCTTGAGTCCTTCTATCTCTTTCCTGAAAATAAAAAGGACAACTGATATGACTATCACCAGGGCAATAGTCAATACTGGTATCAGGAACCTTTTGACCCTGTTTGCCTTCTGTTCTCCCGCTTGTTGATCAGGCGATGAGGAGTTAAGACCACCGCTGGAGTTGCCTGTAGATGTACTCATTTGCTATACTGGTTTTTTGCGCCCCCATGGTCTAGAGGCCCAGGACGACACCCTTTCAAGGTGTAGACATGGATTCGAATTCCATTGGGGGCATTCTCGTTCTGTTCCGGAAAACGTTACGACTTTTTCGGTGACGGCGCTCCTTTCTCAAACATCTCAACGATGATACCTCCGGCATGGAGATCGATATAAGCACCGTGCCTACCTCCGGGCATGTGAATATCGAGCAAGACCGTACAGCCCTTGTCGGTTAATCGTTTGATCTCCTTTTCAATATCATCAACCATCACCATAATGTGATGAATTCCTTCACCTTTGCTATCCAGGAATTCCTGGTGTGGTGCTTTTGGAGCTATCGGCTGTATCAGCTCCAGGTTAATGCCTCCCATCTTTGCCCCCATTATCCTGGCATCGGCCAGCATCGGCTTGCCCCGCACCCACTCCTGCCTATCCGGTGGCAACTTCATCTCTTCGAAGGGTCCAATACCCAGCTCATTCAACCGCTGGACTGTCTTTTCTACGTCCTTTACCACCACACCTACCTGGGTCAGAGTCCAGGAACTGGTTTCCTTACCGGTAGTCTTGTCCATGTTATCCTCCTAATTACCTAGACTCGAAATCGTCAACAACATTTTCAGTTTTGTAGCCGCTCTATTATAGACGGTTGTCCAAAATGTGTCATTCTTTTCTAACTATCCATATGAAAAGACCGGCAATTATCCCAAAGTGGGAGTACTGGAGGAAGACTAATGGAATTTCGTATTCCCCACGTGTGTGGGGGTGAACCAGGTTTTTAGAACCTACCTTTCAATTTCTGATATGTCTCGGCCAGGGCCTGGGGAATAACCCTGGTATCGCTTATAACAGGCATGAAATTTGTATCTCCCTGCCAGCGTGGCACGATATGGCTGTG
>Ga0113563_10002935_pt1 | contig 10471 bp, 8 predicted proteins | sample Mud3Dept3metaG_FD_80117 | JGI IMG/M metagenome (GOLD analysis project Ga0113563, IMG submission 80117) | Freshwater wetland microbial communities from Ohio, USA, analyzing the effect of biotic and abiotic controls - Mud 3 Core 4 Depth 3... | ecosystem: Environmental > Aquatic > Freshwater >...
GACACGAACGCCGTAGGGCCGGGCGTGCCCGGCCCGCGCGCCATGCGGTTTCGGAGCCCCGGGCCGTCGGACGTCCGGCCGTCGGGATCTTCGGGATCTTCGGGATCTTCGGAGCCCCGGGCCCTTCAGGCCCGGGGTCGCCGGCGGCCTCACCGTATCGGCAGCACGTCCTCGAGCTCCCCGTCCGGCCTCGGGATGACGTGGACGCTCACGAGCTCGCCGACGCGGCGCGCAGCCGCGGCGCCGGCGTCCGTCGCCGCCTTCACCGAGCCAACATCGCCACGCACGATCGCGGTGACGAGCCCGGCGTCGACACGCTGCCAGCCGACGAGCACGACGTTGGCGGCCTTGAGCATCGCGTCGGCCGCCTCGATCATGCCGACGAGGCCGCAGGTCTCGATGAGGCCGAGCGCGTCGCCGCGGACGTCACGCGCGGGCGCCGTCTCGGATTCGGCGGGGGGCTGGGAACGAGGCACGCGCGGAGTGTACTTGAAAAGGCCTGCACCGCGAGCCTCTCTTTCCGGGCTGCACGCCGCCCGGCCCGAATTCTCACTCGCTCGCCGGGCGGGACAACCCACCGGTGGGCTACCATCAGCCGGATGCCGCGGTGCGGCCCGGTGCAACGGCTCCGAGGGCGGGCGGCCGCGGTCCACGCCGGGACCGTGCCTGGCCCCGGAGCGGTGGAGGAGACGACGATGGACGCGCGACGGGTCTTGGCGAGAAGCGCTGGCGTGGCGGTGGTCGTCGCAGGGCTCTCCGCCGTGCCGGCGGCCGTGGCCCAGGGCGTCCTGGCGGTCGGGCCCGTCAGTGCGGCGCCCGGCTCGAGGGCGTCGGGCCACCTCGAGGTACCCGCGCTCGGCGCCGAGCGCGGCACGCGCGTCCCGATCACGGTGATCAACGGCAGCCAGCCGGGCCCGGTGCTGGCGCTCGTGGCCGGCGTGCACGGCGTGGAGTACCCACCGATTCTGGCGTTGCAGCGGCTGCGCGAGGCGATCGATCCCGCACAGGTGCGCGGCGCGCTGATCCTCGTGCACGTCGCCAACGTGCCGTCGTTCCTCGGCCGCACCATCTACTACTCGCCGGTGGACGGGAAGAACCTGAACCGCGTGTTCCCCGGCCGGCGCGACGGCACGGTGTCGGAGCGCATCGCCGACCTGATCACGCGCGAGGTGATCGAGCGGTCCACACACGTGATCGACATCCACGGCGGCGACGGCAACGAGTCGCTGCGTCCGTACTCGTACTGGATGACCACGGCCGCGCCGGACGTCAACGACGCGAGCCGCCGGCTCGTCCTCGCCTTCGGCCTCGACCACATCGTCATCGACCGCGAGCGGCCGGCCGATCCCGCCGCCTCGGTGTACCTCTCCAACACGGCGAGCCTGCGGGGCAAGCCGGCGATCACCGTGGAATCCGGCGCGCTCGCGGGCACCGACGAGGCGTCGATCGCGCGCATCGAGAGGGGCGTGCGCGGCGTGATGCGGGAGCTGGGCATGGCGCCGGACGGCCCGCCGCCCGTCGAGCACCCCGTCTGGATCGACCGCAACGAGGTGCTCCGCGCCAAGACGACGGGGATTCTGTATCCGCTGGTGGAGCGCGGCACGACGGTGTCGGCGGGCACCGTGCTCGCCTACGTGACGGACTTCGTCGGGGCCCGCGTCGAGGACGTCCGCGCGCCGTTCGACGGCGAGGTGCTCTACATTGTCGGCACGCCTCCCGTGACGGCCGGCGAACCGGTGGCCTTCATCGGCCAGCGGGCCGCGGCCCCTCCCGCAGCGGGCCGGTAGCCTTCGGGAACCGCCTTGGTGATAATGCGCACGCGATGACCCCGTCGAAACCGCCCCGTCGCGTCTGCGTCTTCTGCGGCTCGGCGTGCGGGACGGACCCGGCCCTGCTCGTCGCCGCGCGCGAACTTGGCGCCGGGTTCGCGCGCGCCGGCATGGGAATCGTCTACGGCGGCGCCACCGTGGGCCTGATGGGGGCGATGGCCGACGCCGCGCTCGACGCCGGCGGCCACGTGGTCGGGGTGATCCCTTCATCGCTCGTCGCGCGCGAACTCGCCCACGAAGGTCTGCCCGACCTCCGCGTGGTGGCGACCATGCACGAGCGGAAGGCGCTCATGGCGGATCTGTCCGACGCGTTCGTCGCGCTGCCGGGCGGCCTCGGGACGCTCGACGAGTTCTTCGAGATCCTCACGTGGGCACAGCTGGGCCTCCACGCCAAGCCGTGCGCGCTGCTCAATGTGAACGGCTACTACGATCCGCTGCTGGCGTTTCTCGACAAGGCCACGCGGACCGGGCTCGTCGCGCGGGATCACCGGGAGATGATCGTCGTCGCGGGCGACGTGGACACGCTCGTTGCGTCCATCGGCCAGGCGATGGCGCGGTCAGGCGCACAGTCGATCGCGCCGCCGGGCGACCGGGTGGAGGGGGACGGGCGGTAGAACGCGTCGTTCACCCGTTCACTCGTTCACTCGTTCACACGTTCGGGTGTTCAGACGTTCACATGTTCACTCGTTCGGGCGTTCGAGCGTGCGCACGTTCACAAGTTCAGGCGTTCGCGCGTGCGGTAGGACCACGCTGGGCGGGGCTTCAGCCCCGCCGTCGGTCGAGGAGGTTCCAATGCCGATCACGCATCGTCAGGCAGCCGGTTCCCGTTGCCTGGGCGCTCTTGCCGCCCTTGTCGTGCTCGTCGAGGCCGGGGCGTCAGCCCAACAGCCACCATCGCCACCGCCGGCGGGGCCGCCGGTCGAGATGCGCGAGGGTCGTGTCGTCGCGCCCGCGCCGGCGGCGGCCGCCGCCGACGTCGCCTCGCTCGACGCCATCCTCGCGGCCCTCTACGACGTGATCTCGGGGCCGGCCGCCGCGCCGCGCGACTGGGATCGCTTCCGCGCCCTCTTCGCCCCCGGCGCGCGGCTGATCCCCATCGGCCAGCCCCGTCCCGGGGCGCCCGCCGAGTTGCGCGTCCTGAGCCCCGACGACTACGTCGGCCGCGCGACGAAGGCCTTCGAGCAGTCCGGGTTCTACGAGCGCGAGGTGAAGCGGCGGGTCGACACCTTCGGCCGCCTCACGCACGTCTGGAGCACCTACGAGAGCCGGCACGCAAGAGACGAGGAGACGCCGTTCCTGCGGGGCGTGAACAGCATTCAGCTGCTCGACGACGGCACGCGGTGGTGGATCGTGACGGTGATGTGGCAGCCCGAGACGCTGGCGTTCCCGCTGCCGAAGTAGGCATCACGCCGTGAACGGGTCCAGCGTGCGCACGCCGGCGGGCTCGACTCGCCGGCGCGGAGCGACATGGGCGGCGACCTGGACACGGCGCCGTCCACGCGCAGAGGGCCGGGAGGGCCGCCCTCCGAAGGTCTTGAGAAAACCCCGTCAATGGCCAGCCTCGTGTCGAATCAGCCGACCCGCTCCTGCGTCCCGCTGCCATCTCCTCGTCGCGCCCGAGCCCGTACCGGCGGTGCGCTCGTGACCGCAACGGTCGTGCTGGCGGTGTTCGTCCTCCCGGGACTGCTGGAGGCACAGCCGACAGCGGCCGCCACGTCCAGGCCCACGCAGGCGAGGCCGGCACCCGGCTCGCTGTCGGACACGAGGGCCCTCGCCGGCTGGTGGGACGCGTCGCACACCACGTTCCCGGCGCCGCCGCTGATCACGCACAGCCTCGTCGTCGAGCGGCTGAGGGCCCTCAACGAGTCCGACCCCCGCTTCTTCCCGCTCGAGGAGATCGGGCGGTCGGTCGAGAACCGTCCCCTGCTCGCCGTGACCGTGGGCCGTGGTCCCACCCACGTGCTGCTCTGGTCGCAAATGCACGGGGACGAACCCACGGCGACGCCCGCCCTGTTCGACCTGCTCGAGCTGCTGCGCGTGCACCGCGACGCACCACCGGTCGCGCGGGTGCTCGATGCGCTCACGCTCACGATCGTCCCGATGCTGAACCCCGACGGGGCCGAGCGTTTCGAGCGGCGCAACGCGCAGTCGATCGACGTCAACCGGGACGCGCTGCGGCTCCAGACGCCGGAAGGGCACGCGCTCAAGGCCCTGCGCGACCGTCTCTCGCCGGCGGTCGGTTTCAACCTCCACAACCAGGGTTGGCGCACGTCGCTCGGCGACCCGCCGCAGCCCGCGTCGATCTCGCTTCTGTCGGTGGCCTTCGACAAGCCGCTCACCGACAGCCCCGGCCGCCAGCTGACCAGGCGGCTGTGCGTCGTGATCCGCGACGCGATCGAACCGCTCGCCGGCACCCGTATCGGTCGATACAGCGACGAGTTCGAGGCACGGGCGTTCGGCGACAACATCACGCGGTGGGGTACGCCCGTCGTGCTGATCGAAACGGGGGCCTGGCCCGGCCCCGACCCCGACCCACCGCTCGTGCGGATCAACTTCGTGGCGATCGCCGCCGCGCTCGATGCCCTTGCCACGGGGCGCGTGGCCGAGGCGGACCCACAGGGCTACGAGGCGTTGCCGCTCAACGACGACCGCCTGCTCCACACGATCATCCGGAACGTGACGATCGTCGCCGGCACCGGCGTCCCTCCATTCACGGGCGATGTCGGCGTCGTCGCGCAGCGCATCGTCCGCGGTGTGGACGGCCTGCGCCGGCTCGGGCTGCTGGCCCGCATCGACGACATCGGCGACCTGCGCACGATGGGAGCACTCGACGTCGTCGACGGCACGGGGCTGACGCTCGCGCCGCTGTTCCTGCCCGGCGCCAGCCCTGGCCAGGAGGTCACGCTCCCCGACTGGACCGCGGTCGCGCCGTCGCCGCAGACGATCACCGTGGGCCAGCCCGCGTGGTTCCTGCTGCTGCGACCGATCCCCGCGACGGGGGCCCTGGAGGATCTGGCGACGGTTCAGCGCTACCGCGTGGAGCGGGTCATCGCGATCGGCGAGGCGGACGCGGGACGGCGGCCCTGAAGGGGCCGTCGCTCCATCACACACGTCTCGGTCCTTCGGAGCCCCGGGCCTTTCAGGTCCGGGGAACATGAATCAGAACAGCACGAGCCCGACGGCCCCCGCCGCGAGGATGACGCCAGTCGCCGCGACGATGCGGCGGCGCAGGGCGGCGGCGCCGAGCGTGGCCACGAACCCGCACTTCACGAGCGTGTTCGAGAGTGCTGCGATCGTGACCGCACGGGTGGCAATCGTCGCGTCGCCGCCGTCACGCGCCATCGTCGCCATCGAGAGGGTGATGGCATCGACGTCGGTGAGCCCGGCGATCCCGGCCAGGAGGTAGTAGCCGCCGGCGCCCGCACGCGGCTCGATGAATTTCACGGCCAGCAGCACGACGGCGAAGAGCGCCGCGAACTGCATCGCCGAGGTGAGGCTGAACGGGTTCCGCACGGGGACGTCCACGCCCGCGCCGCGCGCCTGGCCGCGGCCGCGCGAGTACAACCAGGCCGCCGCCGCCAGCGCACTCACGCCCATGGCGGCGAAGGGCACGCGCAGTTGCCCGAGCAGCGGCGCGTGCACCACGGCGACCTCGACGAGCACGCGCACGAACATGACCGTCCACGCCACGAGCACGCCGGCGGCGAGCGCCGCCGATCCGATCGGGCCGCCTGATGCATCCTCGCGGCTCGTGCGCGCCATGGCGAGTGTGGTTGCCGTCGAGGACACCAGCCCGCCTGCCAGCCCGGTCACCACCGTGCCGCGCTCGGTGCCGAGCCATCGCACCGCCACGTAACCGGCGAGCGAGAGGCCGGAGACCAGGATGACCAGCCACCAGAGCGTGTAAGGGTTGATGGCCCCCCATGGATCCACGACGCGGTTGGGTACCAGAGGCAGGACGATGAAGGTGGCGATGAGCAGCTTGAGGCCGGCGTAAAGGTCGTCGGTGCCGATGCGCCGCACGAGACGATGCAGCGGCTGCTTGAAGGCGAGGGCAGCGGAGGTGGCGATGGCGAGCGCCACGGCAACCTGCGGCGTCCCGAGCATGGTTGCCGCGCCGAGCAGGAAGGTGGCGAGTGCGGCCACCTCGGTCGTCAGGCCGAGGTCGGTGCCGTGAACGCGGCTGTTTGCGACGTAGCCGGCAACGACCATCGCGGCCACGCCGAGCGCGCCGGCGGCAACGATCCACGGCGAGGCGAGACGCTGCGCGAGCCACGCGCAGAGCGCGCCGGCCTCGGCGAAAAGGATGAACGTGCGGAGGCCGCCAATCCCCGCGTGGGGATCCTCGGCCTTCTTCTTCTCGCGCTCGAGGCCGATCAGTGCGCCGATGGCGAGCGCGATGGCGAAGTCGCGGGCAACGAGGGGATCGAGGCCGGGGCCCATCGGGCGGAGTCTACCCCCAAAACGGTGACACTTTCCGTTTTGCTACCCCAAAAACGGTGACACTTTCCGCTTTGCAGCAAGGAAGAAGACCCGGAAGAAGAACAATACGCCAAAACGGTGACACTCTCCGTTTTGCGCCGGCCGAAGCGGACCGAAACGGACCGAAACGGTGACACCTTGCCTTCTTGCGGCAAGGAAGAAGAACCCAGGGAGGGCCAAAACGGTGACACTTTCCCTTGTTGCAGCACAGAAGAGGAACCCGAAAGAGAAGCGGAAAGTGTCACCGTTTTCGTCGGGAGTTTCGCTGCATCAAAGAAGAAACCGGAGGAGAAAAGGAAAGTGTCACCGTTTTCGGTCACCGTTTTCGTCGAGTCGTGCTAGTCGTCTCCGGCGCCAATCGCCCGCACGAACGCGGCGCGGCGCGGCGGGGGCATGCGCGCGCCCGCACCGTGGATCGACTGCCACAGGATCTCGTTCAACTCGAGTTCCGGCGCCATGTCGGCCTCCTCGAGATTCATTTCGAGCGAGGCGCGCGCACCGGGCGCGTTCCAGTCGTTGCGCTCGTCGAGCGGCACCCGCGCGGGCAGGTGCTGGTAGGGCGCGAGGTCGGGCGTGGGCGAGAAGGCGTTGTACATCGGCGTGGCGGCGGCGTCGTACTGGCTCATCGGCTCGAGGCCGAGGATCAGCTCCATGGTGCGCAGCATCGACGACGTGGTGTAGAGCGTGCTGTCCACGGCGCGCCGCTTCACGAAGGGGCTGATCACGAGCGCCACCGACCGGTGGGAATCCACGTGGTCCGGCCCGTTCTGCGCATCGTCCTCCAGGACGAAGATCGCCGACTCCGGCCAGAACCGGCTGCGGCTGATCGCCTCGACGAGGCGGCCGAGCGCGAGGTCGTTCTCGGCCACCATCGCGCGCGGCGTCGGGGCGCCCGGTCGCGTGCCCGCGGTGTGATCGTTCCCAAGTCGAATGATGGACAGCCGCGGAAGGCCGCCCGCCCGCTCGAACTCGCGGAACTCCTGCAGCCAGCTGTCGATCCGCTCGTTGTCTGGGATCTCCAGGTCGTAGGGCGCATAGGACGGGTGCACGAGCCCCTCGAGCCCCGGCACCGAGGCCTTCACGGGCTGGTACCGCGCGTCCCAGTACGCGAACTCGCCGTAGCTGCGCACGCTCACCCCGGCGCGCGTCGCGAAGTCCCATAGGTAGCCGCGCGGCGGCGCCGAGAAGTTCCCGTACTGCGTGCGCGTTCGCCACCCGCCCTCGCTCAGGTAGAGCCCGCCCCGGCCGCCGTAATTGGTGGGCCAGAGCTTCTCGACCACGTCGGTGGCATAGGCCCCCGTCGAGAACGCGTGCCCGTCGTAGCTCACCTCCGCGTCCACGTAGAAGTTGTCGAAGAGGACGAACGCACGGGCGAGCGCGTGCGCGTTGGGCGTCACGTCCTCGCCGAAGAGCGTCAGGGACGGATCGCCGTTGCCCTGGGGGAGGTCGCCGAACACCTGGTCGTAGGTACGGTTCTCGCGAATCACGTAGAACACGTACTTGATGGGCGACGCGGTCCCCACCCGCCCGGGCACGGGCGAGTCCACGGGCGCCTCGGGCGGCGCGAGCCGCCGCGCGTCGGTGTACGGCGTGAGATCGTAGACCCGCCGCGTGAGCGCGCGCAGCACCTCCTCGCCGGGCACGTCGATGATCGACACGGCACCCTTCAGCAGCGCGCCGATGTACTGCGTGTCCTCGTAGCGCGCCCCGGGGCCGGGCCCGCGCGGGCTCGCCAGCGGGGTGAGCCCCTTCCCATTGAGCACGAAGATCCGGCGGCCCTCGCGGTCGAAGGCCACGCCGGTCGGGTACCAGCCCACGGGCAGGAACCCCTCGACCTCGCTGCGGCGCGGCTCGGCGATGTCCACCATCGCCACGGTGTTGTTGTCGGCGTTGGCCACGAGCAGCGTGCCGCCGTCGGGCGACAGCGCCAGCGCGTTCGGCGTCGTGCCCACGGGCGCGTCCGGGTAGAGCGCGAGCGAGATCTGCTCACGCGCCTCGCCCGTGGCCGTGTCTATCACCCACACCGCGTTGGTGTTCGCACAGGCGACGAAGAGCCGTGCCCCGTCCGTCGAGAGGAGCATCGCGTTGGGGTGCTCGCCCACCGGGATCTCGCGCACGGGCTCGAGCGTGGTCGTGTCGAACGCCACCACGCGCGCCCCGCCCCACACCGACGCGTAGAGCGTGCGCCCGTCCGCCGAGAGCAGCGTCGCGTAGCCTTCCGCCGGCAGGGGCAGCGTCTTCTCGACCGCGCGGCGGACGAGATCGACCACCGTGACCTTCTCGCCCAGCACGTTTGCCGCATAGAGCCGCGATCCGTCGGCACTCACGGCCAGGCCGGCGACGAACCCGGCGTTCTGCACCTCGTTCCAGCTGATCCGCCGCTCGGGCTCGCCGAGCACGATCTCGCCGAGGCGCGACAGCCGCCCGTTGTTCCAGGTCAGCTCGGTGATCAGGTTCTTGCTGCCGCCGGACGCGTACAGCCGCGCGCCGTCGGGGTGCCACGCCAGGCCGAGCCATGCGTGCTCGAGCGGCTCGCGTTGCGTGACGTAGCCGTGGCGCGTGTCGAGGACGGTGAGCGCAGGCGCCGAATAGCCGTTCTGCGTGATCACCACGAACCGGCCGTCGGGCGAGGGCACCATCGCGAGCGGCAAGTCGCCGATCGGGAGGTGCCGCCCCGTGGGCGCGATGCGCCAGCCGTTGGGCAGCAGCGTGCTGCCGTCCCCCTGCGGACCCGGTCGCGCCGGCGGCGCGGGCCCGCGCTGGGCGACCGGGACGAGCGAGGCGGCGACGAGCAGGCCGAAGGTGACGAGCAGGACGGTGGCGCGCGGGCGCATGACAGGGTGAATGTAACTGATCGCGCCGGCTTTGCGCCCTGCGTCGTACGCCTTGCGCCATAGCCTGGTGTACGCCCGACGCCTGAAGCCTGACGCCGTACCCGCTGCCCTGTGACCCGGCGCGGACGCACCGTGCGGCTGGGTTCTGGTATCCTCCCGCGCCGTGACTCCCCGGTGGGACGTCGTCGGCTTCGGCGCCAACTCGGTCGATCAGGTCGGGCTACTGCCGGCCGCGCCCGCACCCGAGGGTCCCCGCGCGAAGCTGCCGATCACGCGCGAGGTGATCTCCTGCGGCGGGCAGGTGGCGACCGCGCTCGGCGCCTGCGCGCGATTCGGCCTGCGGACGACGTACATCGGGGTGACCGGCACCGACGAGAACGGCGCGCGCATCCGCGCCGCCCTCGAGGGCCTCGGCATCGACCTCGCGCACCTCGTCGTGCGGGAGGGGCGCAACCAGCACGCCATCATCCTGGTGGACGAGCAACGAGGCGAGCGCATCGTGCTCTGGGACCGCGATCCCCGGCTGCAGCTCGACCCGGCCGCGCTGCCGTTCGACGTGGTCGACGCGGCGCGCCTTGTGCACGTGGACGACGTGGACCAGGAGGCGGCGATTGCGCTGGCGGAGGCGGGGCGGCGGGCGGGATGCATCGTGACGAGCGACATCGATCGGATCACGCCACGGACGGCCGCGCTCGTGGCGGCCGTCACCGTCCCCGTCTTCGCCGAGCACGTCCCCGCGGCGCTCACCGGGATCGCCGCGTCCGAGGGCGCGTTGCGGGCCCTCCGCCGCACGCACGCGGGCCTGCTCCGTCTGCAGGTCCTGCGCCGAAATGTCCTCGGCCACCTGCGCCTGCTCCGCCGCCTGCGGCGAAAGGAAGCGGTTCTTCACCAGGTCTTCGGTGCGGGCGCGCTCGCGCCGCTTCTGCTCATGGTCGGCGCGGGCGCGCTGGGCGCTGCTTTGCGCCGCGCGCAACCCGGCCTCCACCGCGGCGATGTGCGCCGTCTGTTCCTCGCGCTCGCGCGCCGACAGGGGCAGGGGCCAGATTTCGGCCACCGGCTGATTCGCCGTAACGGCGTCGCCGTCGCGCAGGTCGATGCGCGCCACGCGCCCCGCCACCGGCGCCGCGATCAGGAAGCGGTCGCGGGCGCGCGTCTCGCCGTCCTCGTCCACCGTCACCAGCAGCGGTCCCGAGACTGCCGCAGCGCTCTCCACCTTCACCGGATCCGGCGACAGGGCGAGCACGACCAGGGCGATCAGCGCGGCCGCGATCACCCCGTAGAACACGCGTTTCCAGGTCTTGTTCATGGCCTATTCTCTTGTCTTGA
>Ga0113563_10002936_pt1 | contig 10467 bp, 10 predicted proteins | sample Mud3Dept3metaG_FD_80117 | JGI IMG/M metagenome (GOLD analysis project Ga0113563, IMG submission 80117) | Freshwater wetland microbial communities from Ohio, USA, analyzing the effect of biotic and abiotic controls - Mud 3 Core 4 Depth 3... | ecosystem: Environmental > Aquatic > Freshwater >...
CACCAGCTGGAAGAGCCGCTCCTCGAGCCCCTGCAGGTAGCCCGCGTCGGCCATCACGTCCTCGGCGTACAGCGCCCACCCCGCGGCCGTGAGCGGCGTGCCGACGAACTGACGCACCAGCGAGAGCTCCCGCGCGCGCGCCACCTGCTGGTGCCGCCCGGGGAAGACCTCGTGCGCCACCAGCGACGGCATCCCCAGCGTCACGTGATCGCGCAGGAGCCGCTGCCGCGCCGCGTCGCCCAGGCCGCGCGGCGGCTCGCTGACCAGCAGGCGCCCGGGCTGCGCCGATTCGCCGACCGGCGACGCGTGATACTTCGCGATCGGCACCAGGGCACGGAGGTAGGCGGGTGTCGCCGCGACCTCGAGCGGCGCGTCCGTGGGCGCCACCAGCGCGCCGTCGGCCAGGAAGCCCCGCGCCCGCTCCACCTCCGCGGCATACAGGCCGAGCAGCGCCCCTTCCTCCGGCGCCGACTCGTCCCGCAGCCGCTCCACCAGGTCGCGCCAGTGACGCGACCGGTCGATCCGCCGCGCCACCTGCTCCAGTTCCGCCTCCACCTCGTCGCGCAGGTGCAGGCCGTAGCGCCACAGCTCCGGCGCGCTCGCCAGCAGCGCGTGCTCGTGGTGCAGGCGCCGGTTGAACTGCGCCTCGCCCGCAGCGAACGCCGTGGGGTCGGCACTCGGCGTCAGGCGCCCCGTGAGCGCCGCACCGAACACCTTGAGCGCGGCCAGTGCACCCGCGCCGGCCTCCTCGAGCGACGGCCGGAGCTCCGGCGTGTCCGTGCCGAAGCGCTGCACCACGTCCACCACCAGCTCGCCCCCGCCGCCCAGCATGGCGAGCGCGGCGTCCGAGAGCACGCGCGGCGGCTCCTTCAGCGTGTCCCGCGCGGCGTCGAGGAAGGCGGGCACCTCGCGCAGGCGCGCGAGCGCGGCACCCGCGGTCTCGCCGCCCGCGGACGGGCGCGCGGCGAGGGCGTGCAGTCCATCGAGGAGGTGGCGCAGCCAGAAGGCGGGGTTGCGGCGGTGCGGTTGCTCGTGCTGGAAGCGGAACACCGCCACGCGGAGCTCGTCGAGCAGCGCGGTGCGGTCGATCTCCTCCTCCTGCCCGGCCACGTCGAGCTCCTCCGCCGCGCCCGCGAGCGCGCGCAGCGCAGCCGTCAGCTCGCGCACGCCCGCCTCGTCGTAGCGGCCGAGGCGGCCGTCGTGCGCCGTCAGCCCGGCGACGCTCGCGGCGCTCGGGTCGAACTGCCAGCGGGCATCGAGGTAGGAGCGACAGAGTTCGTCAACGGCCGACACGGTCACCTCCGACGGTGGGACTCAGCGACCGGACAGCTCGCAGTTGTCGCCCAGGCTGGCGCTGCCCTCGAAGTGCTCCACCAGGACGCCGTTGCCGAGGTAGGCGCCGCTCAGGCGCGCGTGGGACAGCTTCGCGTCGCGGCCGACGATGCTGTTCGCGAGCGTGCTGTCGAGCACCACCGCGCCCGCCTCCAGCGACACGTTGGGGCCGATGACGCTGCGCTCGATGCGCACGCCGTCCTCGATGTACACCGGCTCGATCACCTGCACGTCCGCCGGCAGCGGGGGCCGGCGCGCGGCGCCCTTCCGGAGCAGGATCTCGTTGGTCTCGAGCAGCGTGTCGAGCTTGCCGCAGTCGTACCAGCCGCCCACCTCGGCGGTGAGGATCTTCCGGCCGTGGTCGATCATGTGCTGGAAGGCGTCGGTCAGGAAGTACTCGCCCTGGTTCTTGGGGCGCTCGAGCACGGCGTCGATGCCCTTCCAGAGCGCCTCGACGTCGCGGATGTAGTAGAGCCCGATGTTGGCGAGCTTCGAGATCGGCTCCTTCGGCTTCTCGACGATCTTCGTCATGAAGCCCTGGGCGTCCGTGACCACCACGCCGAAGCGCTGGTAGTCCTCCACCTCCTTCGCCCAGATGATGCCGTCGATGTCCGGCCGCCGCACCAGCGTCAGGTCGGCCTCGAACACGGTGTCGACGAAGATGATCAGCACCGGTTCCTTCACGAACGGCCGGGCCAGGTTCACCGCGCCCGCCGTGCCGTCCTGCACCTTCTGCTCGATGAACCGCGCCGGGTACTTGTACTTGGCGCGCGCGTACTGCTCCACCTGCTCCTTGAGGTGCCCCGTGATGAAGATCAGCTCGTGCACGTCCAGCCCGTCGAGCCGCTCCATGACCCAGTCCATCACCGGCCGGCCCGCGACCTTCAGCATCGGCTTGGGCACGAGGTGGGTGTGCGGGCGGAGCCGGGTGCCCTTGCCGGCGAGCGGGATGATCACTTGCATGCAGACCTCTTCACGGAGGAGTCTCGAATCGTCGCTGCGGTGGTGACGGGAAGGATAAGGCGGGCCTCGCGTTGATGCATCAGTCCCCGGCGGGCCTGAGCCGGAACGACGGCGGCGACGTGATGCAGGCCCTCAGGCACGCGCCGCAGCCCACGCAGCCCTCCGCCCGCAGCACCGGGTGCCCCAGCTCGTCGATCACCAGTGCCGCCGCGCCCTGCGGGCACGCCTCGGCGCAGGCGGTGCACGTCACGTTCTGGTAGGTGATGCAGCGCTCGGGCAGGAACTCCAGCACGCCGATGCGATAGCCCGCCCAGCCATCCGCCGGCACGGTGAGCGCATCCGTGGGGCACGCCACGGCGCAGGGCATGTCCGGGCACGCGATGCACGCCTGCATCAGCGGGTCGATGTAGGGCGTCCCGGCCGCCAGCGCCGCCTCGGGCGGCGCCTTCACGATGGCCTGCACGGGACACGCCTTGCCGCAGTCGCCGCAGCGCGTGCAGGCGGCGAGGAACGCCATCTCGGGCAGCGCGCCCGGCGGCCGCAGGTAGCGCTTCTGCACCACCCGCTCCTCGGTGCGCTGCACCACCTGCTCGGCGAACTTCTCGAACGCCGAGCGGAGCGCGTCGCGCCGGCCGAAGTCAATCGGCTTCATGCGAGCACCGCCTGTCCCTCAGAATGCCGCCTGCACGCTGAACACCCACCGGAAGTCGAACGGCTCGTCGCGCGCGAAGTCGTTGCGGGCGAACGCCGGCTCGCTCAGGTAGAGCGGGAAGTCGAGCCGGGTCTCGAACGGCGTGTCGCCGATCCGGTGCGAGGCGCGCACGCCCACGCCCGCATCCGCCAGGAAGTCCACCCGTTCATCCGCGTCCCCGAATCCCTGCGCCGCGTCGGCGAATCCCGCGAACGCGAGCCGGTTGAGCAGCCGTCCCCGCGGCTTGCGGCGGGCCTCGAACTCCAGCTCGGCGTTGAGCGCCGCGAGGCCGGGCGACGCGATCCGGAAGTCGGCGCCGCGCACGTTGCCGCCGCCCGGCGCGTGGTACGCCATGTCGTTCCCCACCATCAGCGCGCCGCGCGAGCGCACGAACGGGTTGTTGAGCTGGCCGAACGGATCGGGGTTGGCCACGAACATCTGCCGCTGCAGCGGGGCCCCGCCCTCCCAGCCGGCGTAGCCCACGAAGGCGCGGCCGCCGACCCGCCACTTGCCGGTGCCGAGCCGCCGGCGGGCGGTGCCCTCGAGGGTTGCGCGCAGATAGAACTGCTCGCGCTCACCGCCGATCGACTCCAGCTCCTCGCGATCGAACACGAGCCCGCCCCCCACGCTACTCGTCGCCGCGAGCTGCCAGCCGCCGGCGCGGGTCGAGACGCCCTGCTCCAGCGCCAGCTCGGCCACGCCCACCGGCTCGTACTGGCCCGGATCCACGAACCGCGCATCGTCGATGCCCACCAGCCGGAGCGAGAGCGCCGTCGTGCGCGTGGGCCCGAAGCCCTGGTGCGGCTGCCGCTCCCAGGCGGCGCGCAGCAGGCCACCCCAGCGGCCCTCGATCCGGAACGCCTCGAACGTGGGCGAGAACCCGGGCGCGCGCGCCCACACGGGATCCCGGGCGCGCAGGAAGAAGTCGAGCCGCTTCACCTGCGCGTCCGGCTCGCCCAGGCTGTAGGAGAGCCAGAACTGGTTCCGCTCGTAGCGCCCCAGGTAGTTGTCGCGCGAGCGCACGCCCAGGGTGATGCCGCCCACGTCGTTGTACCACGCCATCGGCATCCAGCCCTGCATGAGCCGGTCGCGGGCGGTCTGCTCCGAGAACCACGTGTCGAAGTAGAACCCGGCCGGCCGCTGCGCGTCGAACAGCAGCAGCGCCGACGCCAGGTCGCCGCCGAAGCGATGCCGGTTGTTCAGCATGTTCCAGTCGCCCGTCTTCACCCGCGGATCGAGCGCGACCTCGCGCGGTTTCGTCGCGGTGTGCACCTCCACCCACTCGGACGGCTGCAGTCCGTCGGTGCGCACCACGGCCGTGTCGCCCTCGGCGACCACGAACACCTCCACGGGCACGATCCCCTCGGCGAGCCGCTTCACCTCCACGCGCGTCGTCCATCCGCCGGAGGGCCCGCCCTCCCGCCGCTCCACCTTGCCGACGGCGTAGTCCGTCAGCACCACCTGGTGCAGCTGCTGCGCGAAGAACGTCGTCAGGTCCATCCCCGAGACGTCCTCGGCCACCTCGCGGAACGCCGACTCGTCCACGTGCTTGAGCTTCCAGCGCCGGTAGTACTCGCGCAGGATGCGCCGCATCGTGTCGTCGCCGACGACGTAGCGCAGCCGGTTGAGGAACTCCGCCCCGCGCACGTAGGCACTCGTGTTGTACGCGTTGAAGTCGCGATAGGCCTGCGACGGCAGGCTGGTCGGGTCGGAATCGCCGTCGAGGTCCTGGCGCAGCAGGTACAGCTCCGTCCCGGCGTCGAACCCCACCCGGCCCTCCGACTCGTCGAACAGCGCGCCCTGGAAGTCGCTGAACCCCTCGTCCAGCCACGCCTCGCGCCATTCGTTGCTCGCGAGGATGCCCATGACGTAGTTGTGCCCCAGCTCGTGGATGATGAGGCCCTGGCTCGCCGAGCCGTCCATGATCACCATCGGGAACTCGGTGCCGCCGCCGTCGAGGCGGTGCAGGTTGGTGATCTGCGGCCACGCGTACGGCCCGAACGCCTGGTCCAGCCACTCGAGCGCCTTGGCGGTGCGCTCGACCGCGACGCGGCTCCAGGTCTTCTCGTCGCCCGGACGGTACAGCACGTGGATGAGCGTCGTGCCCCACTGCCCGCCCTCGTGGCGATACTCGGGATTCACCGACAGCGCGAAGTTGTGCACGTCGCGCGCGTACCAGAGGATGCGCTTGTCGCCGGCGGCCGGCGCGGCACCGCCCGGAAAGTCCGCCGGGAACGCGCAGCCCTCGCCCAGCACCGCACCGTAGGCGTCGCGCCCGTATTGCACGGGGCGGCCGCCCTGGTTCGCGCGCTCCCAGCCGGGATCGCCGCACACCGGCACGCCGGTGGCGCCCACCACCTGGTCCTCGGCCACGTCGAGCTGCACCCGCCACGTCGCGAACTCGCCGTAGAACTCGCCCGCCGGCTCGAGCGGCTTCTCGTTCCAGCCGTGCCGGTCATACACGACGACCTTGGGGTACCAGTGCGCGAAGTCGTACTGGCGGCCCCGGCGGCCCTGCCGCCGCGGCGTGGTCGAGGGGCGCGCGTCCCACGCCATCTCCACCGTCATCTCCGCGCCGGGCGCGAGCGGTCGCGGCAGGTCGAAGCGCACGATGGTGCTGTCCGGCGCGAATGGATACGTCGCCACGACCGGCGCGCCCATGATCCGCACGTCGCGCACGTGGTTGAACGCGAAGTCGGGCTCCTGCAGGTGGCCGAAGCGCTTGCGCTGCTCGCGCGCGTCGACGGCGCTCCAGCGCGACCCCGGCCGGAACGCATTCAGGTGCAGGTGCAGCGAGAACGTCGTGAGCGTGTCCGGCGAGCGGTTCAGGTAGCGGATCCGCTGGTGCCCGGCGAGCGTGGCGCTCGGCTCGTCGAGCCGCGCCACGATGTCGTAGGCCACCTCCTGCTGCCAGTAGGGAGCGCGCGGGCCGCGTGAAGTGTCGGCAAGGGCGAGGGCGGCGGCGAACAGGGCAGTAAGCGTCACGGGACGGGCTGTGGGTCGGGGTCGGCGGACATTGCGGTCCGGGAAGATAGCCAACCTCCAGGTCCGGGTCGCGAGCCCGGCTCCGGGCGGGAACGCAACGGGCCCGCCGTCGCCGGCGGGCCCGTGAACTGTCCGGTCGCGTCGCGCTCAGCGCGTCAGCAGCTGCCGGCGCAGTCGCGCGAGCTTGCGGCGGATCGAGCCGTCGAAGATGCGGTCGCCCACCTTCACCACCGTGCCGCCGAGGATGGCCGGCTCGACCACGAACGTGGGGTGCACCTCCTTGCCGAACACGCGCGACAGCTCCGCGCGGATCGACTCGCGCAGGGCCGCGTCCGGCTCGCGCGCCACGGTCACGGCGGCCCGGAGCCGGTTGAACCGCACGTCCACCAGCGCGCCGTACTCGCGCGCGATGTCGCCGAACCACGCCTGCCGGCCGCGGCGCACCACCGCCTGCGCGAACAGCACGAACTCGCGCGGCGCCGCCGACAACGCGTCGCCGATCAGCGCCGCCTTCTTCGCCTTCGGCACCCGCGGGCTCATGAGCAGCGCCCCGACCTGCGGCGTCGCGTCGATCGCCGCCGCCAGGGCCTCGAGCAGCCCGGCGTACTCCTCCAGCCGGCCCGACTTGTCACCGAGCGCGAACAGCGCCTCCGCGTAGTTCCGCGAGATGCCGACCGCCTTCAATTGCTCGTCTCCAGCGACGCGAGGTAGCCGGTGACGAGCTTCCGGTCGGCCTCGCTGTCGAGTCGCTCGCCCACCAGCCGCGACGCGGCCGCGAGCGAGAGGTCCACCGCCTCGCGGCGCAGGTCGGCGATCGCCCGCTCCCGCTCGGCGCCGATCTCGCGCCGCGCGCGGGCGAGCATGTCCTCCTGCTCCGCCTTCGTCTTCTCCACCGCGGCGGCCCGCTCGCGTTCCGCCTGGCTCTTCACGTCGGCCAGGAGGGACTGCGCCGTCGAGCGCGCCTCCGCCAGCGCCTTCTCCTGCTGCAGCAGCAGCGCCTTGGCCTCGGCGTTCAGCCGTTCGGCCTCGGCGATCTGCCGCTGGATGGTCTGCTCACGCTCCTCCGCCGACTTCAGGATGGCGGGCCAGGCGTACTTCTTGAGCAAGAAGAACAGCGTGATGAACACGATCCAGGTCCAGAGCGTGAGTCCACCCTCGACCTTGAACGGTCCCATGTCCTTGCCGGCGCCCTCGGACAGGGCCAGCAGCGTGAGCAGTGCCATCATCGACTCCGTACTAGAGCAGCTTGAAGAGGAGCGCGAACACCAGCGCGATGATCGTGGCGCCTTCGAGCAGCACCGCGATCAGCAGCGCGGCGCCGCGGATCTCGCCGGCGGCCTCGGGCTGGCGGGCGATCGCCTCGGCGGCCTGGCCACCGATGCGGCCCAGGCCCAGGCCCGCGCCGATGATGGCGAGACCGAGCGCGAGGGCCGCGCCGAGCGCGGAGTAGGTGTCCTTGCCGGCCGCGGCGGCCACGGCGTCCTGCAGCAGCATCAGGTTCAGCATTCGAAACGTCCTTGCGTCGCTGGGAGATGAAGGGTCGAGTCGCGCTGCCGTCGGTGCCCCGCGTCTCCCGCGCGGTTCCCTCGGGTCACCCGCCATCGCCCCATCGGGCAGCGGGCATCGCCGGTCGCTCGACCGGCTACAGGGTCACCCGCGGACAGCGCGCCGCGGGGCCCGGACGGGCTTTCGCCCTAGTGCTCGTGCTGCATGAGCCCGATGAACACCGAGCTCAGCAGCGCGAAGACGTACGCCTGCAGGAACGCCACGATCAGCTCGAGCAGCATGATGCCGGTCACCAGCCCCGCCGTGGCGAAGCCGATGCCCCAGTTGGCGAACCGGAGGTGGCCGAACATGAGCACGATGCCGAACAGCGACAGGATCACGAAGTGGCCCGCCGTCATGTTGCCGAAGAGACGGACGGCCAGCGCGAACGGCTTGACCAGCTTGCCCAGCACCTCGATCGGCGACATGAAGATCGACAGCGCCACCGCGCCCGGTCCGTGCAGCCCGGGGAAGTGCGGGAAGATCGTCGCCAGGTAGCCCTTCGGCCCCAGCTTGAGGAAGCCGGCGATCTCGATCACGAGGAAGACGATGAACGCGAGCCCAGCCGTCACGGCCAGGTTGGCCGTCGGCGAGGCACCGTACGGCACCAGGCCGAGCAGGTTCGCGAACAGGATGAAGAAGAAGAGCGTGATGATCAGCGGGGCGAACTTCTCGCCGCCGTGCCCGATGTTGGCGATGGCGATGTCGTTGCGCACCCAGAGCACCGCGCCCTCGATGACGCCCGCGAACCCCGTCGGCGCCCGGCCCGTGGCGCGCTGCTTCTCCAGGGCGTTGGCCGCGATCTTCATCACGGCGAACACCAGCACGGCGGCCAGGATCATGAACACGACGTGCTTCGTGGGCGAGAGGTCCAGCGTCAGCGGGCCCACGTGCACCGGGGCCCACTTCGGCAGGTGGATCTGCGCGATGCCGAAGAAGTAGTCGAATTCGATGGTGTTCGAATCACCGGCGTGGTGCATGATCATCTCGCCGATGTTCAGCTTGCCCGCGTCCCCGGCCTGGTGCTGCAGCATCATCGCGTCGTCCCGAGTTCCAGAAAGAGCAGGGGCACGATCACCCCGAGAAATCCGACCGCCGTCGGCAACGGCAGGAACACCGTCCGCCAGCCGAACACCGCCGCCGCGAACAGCACCACGCCACCCAGGCGGAGCGCCATCCCGTACAGCCATCCCTTCGGAAACACCGTCTTCGGGCCCGGCGCCCAGCGCACGTTGCACCAGCGGGCGGCCAGCTGGATGCCCGTCGCCACGAGGCCGAACACCGCGGCGGGCAGCAGCGCCGCCGGGCCCCACACCGCCTTCGCGATCCCGCTCGCGACGAGCGTGAGCGCGATCCCGGCGGCGAGCGTGCGCGTCACTTCTTCTCCGTGTCCCCGATCACCTTGCGGTAGATCGACAGGAAGCTGAGGACGCCGCCCACGCACATCCCGAGCACCGTGAGCGCCGGCAGGATGTCGAGCCACCGGTCGAGCAGGTAGCCGGCACCCGCGAACATCAGGGTCCCACCCGCGAACTGCATCCCCAACCCGGCGTAGCGGTAGGCGATGCGGAGCCCTTCGTCCTGCCCAGGTGCCGCCATAGCCCGGGAAAGCTATCTTCTTGTGAAATCGGGTGCAAGGACAGGTACCGTGCAACCTTGACCCGGTCCCGGACGTAGCATTCGGTATCCCTCAGCCCAGAGCCCCGATGACGTCAGTGCAGGCCCCCCCGTCCGACCTGGTGCGCCTCGAGCGCCTGGTCGCCGCCGTCTCCTCGCTCCGCCAGCAGGTGGCCCAGCGCATCGTGGGCCAGGATGCCGTGGTGGACGGGATCCTGACGGCCCTGCTCTCGGGCGGCCACGCGCTGCTCATCGGCGTGCCCGGCCTGGCCAAGACCCTGATGGTGCAGACCGTCTCGGAGGCGCTCCAGCTGAGCTTCAACCGGGTGCAGTTCACCCCCGACCTCATGCCGGGCGACATCACCGGCACCGAGATCATCGAGGAGGACCTCACCACCGGCAAGCGCGCCTTCCGCTTCGTGCCGGGTCCCATCTTCGCCAACGTGGTGCTGGCCGACGAGATCAACCGCACCCCGCCCAAGACCCAGGCCGCCCTGCTGCAGGCCATGCAGGAGCACACCGTCACCGCCGCCGGCACCACCTACCGCCTGCCCGACCCGTTCTTCGTGCTCGCCACCCAGAACCCGATCGAGCAGGAGGGCACCTACCCCCTGCCCGAGGCGCAGCTCGACCGGTTCATGCTGGAGCTCCGGGTGGCGTATCCGACGCGCGACGAGGAGGAGGCCATCGTCGAGCAGACCACCGGCCGCCGGAGCGTGCAGCTGGCCCCCGTGCTCGACGCGAAGGCGATGCTCGACGCGCAGGAACTGGTGCGCCGCATCCCGGTGTCGAAGGGCCTCATCCGGGCCGCCGTGCTGCTGGCCCGCATGACCCGGCCCACCGACACCGACGCGCCGGCGCTGGTGAAGGAGTACGTGGACTGGGGCGCCGGGCCGCGCGCCTCGCAGTATCTGGTTCTCGGCGCCAAGGCGCGGGCGGCGATGGCCGGCCGGCCCATGGCCGACCTCGAGGACGTGAAGGCCGTGGCGCTGGCCGTGCTGAGGCACCGCGTGGTGACCAACTTCGCTGCCGAGGCGGCGAACCGCTCCGGCGAGGACGTGGTGTCGGAGCTGGTGGCGATGCGCCGCTGGAGCGACGTGGCGTAGCGGCCGGCGGTCCCGCACAGGACGAGGGCGCCCGGCACGTGCCGGGCGCCCTCGTCGCATCCTGGGTGTCGGCCCGCCTACATCACCGACGCCACCGGGGCGAGCAGCTGGCGGGACAGGCGGCTCGCATCCTCCACCGACCCGAGCACCTGGCGCAGCGCGCGGGCTTCGGCCGGGTCGAGCTCGGCGCCGTCGGGCCGCTGCAGCGCCACGCTCCGGCCGGACACC
>Ga0113563_10002937_pt1 | contig 10466 bp, 8 predicted proteins | sample Mud3Dept3metaG_FD_80117 | JGI IMG/M metagenome (GOLD analysis project Ga0113563, IMG submission 80117) | Freshwater wetland microbial communities from Ohio, USA, analyzing the effect of biotic and abiotic controls - Mud 3 Core 4 Depth 3... | ecosystem: Environmental > Aquatic > Freshwater >...
ATAAACAATCAGCCTGTCTTTTAAATTCATGTCCACCTGGCTCATATTTGAGCTTATTGGCAAACTGATCGCCAGCCCCTTGTTCTTGCGATCTTCCGGAATAAAAGAAACCCCTTTTCTTACACGGCTCTTTATGGAATCGCCTTCTATTCTATTGCCATCAAGTGTGATACTTCCGGCAACCTGCCTTCGGATCCCAAATATGGTTTCCATGATTTCGGTCCGGCCGGCACCAACCAATCCGGCAAAACCCAATATTTCGCTTTTGTGAACTGTAAAAGTTACGTCATTAAATGCTATCCCATCTGAAAGGTCTTTTACTTCCAGAACAGGTTGACCAATTTCTAATTCTTCCTTTACGCCGAAGAAATCCTTGATATCCCGTCCAACCATATACTTGACTAACTCATGTTCATCCAGATCCTTAAGTGGTATCCTGCTTTTCACAATTTTCCCATCACAAAGGACAGTCACCACATCGCCAATTTCAAAGATTTCTTTAAGCCTGTGGGTAATCAGGATGATGGCAACATTTTCCCTCTTTAAAGACCGGATGAGAGTAAATAATTGCTCCACTTCAGTAATTGAGAGGGTGGTGGTGGGTTCATCAAAGATCAGCAGGTTGTTCTTTTGGGAGATAGCTTTAATAATCTCAACAATTTGCTGTTGAGCCAGGGTAAGATTTGCTACTTTTGTCGTTACAGGTGGAAGATTGGATAGATTAAACTGTTCAAAGAGCTTTTCTGATTTCTGGTTGATTGATTTACGATCAATCATACCGTTCTTATAACTGTCTTTCTCGAACATAAAAATATTTTCGGATATCGTTAGATGAGGCATCAGGTTTAATTCCTGGGTTACCATCGCGATACGGAGTTCCTTGGCCTTTGCTGGGTTGAGCTCTTTGTAGGAAACATCCTGGAAAATTATTTCACCACTATCTGGAGTATGGATGCCTGCAATAATTTTTCCTAGAGTTGACTTTCCTGCACCGTTCTCTCCGACAACACAATGGACCTCGCCGCATCTGAAGTCAAGGTCAACATTAGTCAGAGCGTTGATGCCTCCAAACGATTTGTTGATACTCTTCACTTCCAATACATTGTCCATAAAAATCCTTTCCGCGCCCAAGTTTCCTGTGTTGGGGGACGTTTCCGTCCCCCAACGATTCTAATGGACTATATTTTATTCTTCTGGGAATGTGGCTGTCGGGCCAAAGCAAGCCGCCAGATATTTTTCCGCCTCGGTTGCCGCATTCTCTGTAGTGACCAGCGGGCAAGGAGTTGAAATTGTCTCTGGTGTCTTCCCATTTACCAGGAAATCATACATTTGTTGGGCGACCATCGCGCCATGTGTATAGAGTGGCTGAATGGCCATGACATTGATGCGACCATCTACTACGGCCTTCAGGCTTTCAGGCGAACCATCGAAACCACCCACCAAGATTTGACCTGATTTACCAGCGTCTTCGACCGCTTTCATTGCACCCAGAACAGCTTCATCATAATTAGCCCATATGATGGAGAGATCTGGATTTGCTGCAATTAAGTCCTGTGCAAATGTGTAGGCTTCATCTCGGGTGTAGGTGATCGCTTCCTTGATGTTAGCATCAGGCATTTGAATCCCGGCCTCATCCATCGCTTTCTTGAAACCAGCATGGCGGGCAGCGCCATTGCTGCGAGCAAGACTGATGGTGATCTCTCCTGCCGTTCCGGTCATTCCCTTGGCCTTGTAGGTGTCAGCCAGGTATTTACCGGCATCATAGTTGCCACCTTCGTTCTGAGCATCAACCATAGCAACAAATTGGGCAGTGGGATCATCTGGTTTGATATGGAGAATCCATACCGGGATATCTGCAGTATTAAGCTCTTTTACCGCTGCATTTACAGTCGAACTATCTGTTCCAGAGATCGCTACTGCATCATATTCCTGGGTGACCATATCCTGGGCATGCTCGAATTGGGTTTGTGCCGAGCCACTCGAGCTGACAGCAATACCATCCAAACCTAATTCTTCTGCTTTATCTGTGAACCCAGTTCCAACAGCAGCCCATGCCGGGTTTTCAAGGTCAGCGTTAATGTAACTAACCTTGAATACCTTTGGAGGTTCTGTAGCCACCACTGCTGCTGGTTCTGGGAATTTAGCTGTTGGGCCGAAAACAGCGGCGAGGTACTTTCCAGCATCGGCAGCCGCATTCTCAGTAGTGACCAATGGGGCTTTAGTTGAGATTGTCTCTGGCGCCTTCCCACTCGTCAGGAAATCATACATCTGTTGGGCGACAATCGTGCCATGTTCATAAAGTGGCTGAATGGCCATGACATTGATGCGACCATCTCTTACTGCCTGCAGGCTTTCAGGAGAGCCATCGAAACCGCCTACCAGGATCTGGCCTGCTTTACCGGCATCTTCGATCGCTTTCATTGCGCCCAGAACAGCTTCATCGTAATTAGCCCAGATGATGGAGAGATCTGGATTTGCTGCAATCAAGTCCTGTGCAAATGTGTAGGCTTCATCTCGGGTGTAGGTGATCGCTTCCTTGATGTTAGCATCTGGCATTTGAATACCGGCCTCATCCATGGCTTTCTTGAAACCGGCATGGCGGGCGGCACCATTGCTGCGGGCGAGACTGATGGTGATCTCTCCTGCAGTTCCGGTCATTCCCTTGGCCTTGTAGGTATCCGCCAAGTATTTACCGGCATCATAGTTGCCACCTTCATTCTGCGCATCAACCATAGCAACAAATTGGGCAGTGGGATCATCTGGTTTGATATGGAGAATCCATACAGGGATATCTGCAGAATTAAGCTCTTTCACTGCTGCATTGGCGGTTGAGCTATCTGTTCCAGAAATCGCCACAGCATCATATTCCTGGGTTACCATATCCTGGGCATGCTTGAATTGGGTCTGCGCTTGACCACTCGAGCTGACAGCAATACCATCCATCCCCAACTCTTTTGCTTTATCGGTGAACCCAGCGCCAACAGCGGCCCATGCCGGGTTTTCAAGGTCTGCGTTAATATAACTAACCTTGAATGGTCCTGCGGGTTTTTCTGCCGGAGCTTCCTCAGCGGGCGTTTCTGCTACCGGCGCTTCTGCTGTCGGTGTGGCGGCGGGAGCGCAGCTAATTAGTAGCATACTGGCAACCAGCAGAATTGACAACAATAACCACAATTTGCTTTTCATTTTCTCTTTTCCTTTCCTTTTCAATGTTGTAATCTGTATTCCTTTACAAAATCCTTAGACTCAAATTCTTTAGATAACCACCTCCTTCCCAATGATCCAAGATCACAGGTAATTCTATGTCATAACCTTTCGAGTCATTAATTAAAAACCTAATTTGAAAACCTGATTGGCTGTCTTCCAGAGGCACCACTCCAGTTCTTCCGGGGAAATATGCAGGGAGCGGTATTTAGCAAGCTCAACAACCAGGTTGGTACCCTCATCTCCCGCAAACATCACTCTATCTGCGCCGTACAGTTCGATAAAGTGCTCAATATGATGCGCAGCAGTCCAGGAAGTTTCCAGGATGACATTCGGGCATTCCTTAGCCGCTAGAAAAGCTTCTCCCGCGAAAGAGATCATTCCTGAATGGGCTAGTATGCATTGTACATCCTGATACTGTTTGCAACGCCCGATTACATTGGCAGGTAAAGCGGCCGGAACACCAGCTCCCGTATGAACCATTAGAGGGACACCTAAATCGGAGCATACTTTCCAGACCATCTCTCCCCGTTTTGAGGTCGGGCTGGTTCCATGAGCTGCCGGGTGAAGTTTTATTCCCACGAATCCTAGTTCTTTTACACAACGCCTTGCCTCTTCATAATAATCCGATTCAGGAATCAGGGGTGGCATGCTGGCAACGCCATAGATTCTTTTCGGATGAGCGGAAGCGAATTGATAGATGCGATCGTGGATTGCACGGATATCCTCTATATAGACAGCCCCAAACATGGGTTGGACGATGGTCACATCTACCTTGTGCTCATCCATTTTCTTGAGGATGTCAGATTCCTCGCGCACTTCATCGAAAACTAGGTCGGTGCCTAAATGTGCATGTGCATCTATAATCATTTCTTTACACTCCTTTGCTGGTTAAAAAACAATTTCCTCCCTTGCTCTTATTCTATCCATAGCCGGTAGATCTGCAAGTTTGGAATGAACCATTGGGTCTTGCATGAGGATGTCCTCGAGCAAGTTTTCAATAAGAGTTACTATTCGAGCTGATAGACTTTCTTCCTGGAGAACTATTTGAAAACTAGTAGTTTTCATATCAGAAATGTGGTCTTAGCAATGTAAGCTGTTATGATTATGGCTATTTTACTTGCTTAAGCCAAGTTTTTTAAGGCAACCTGTTCTACTGGTTGAGCATTCGACAAAGCTATTTTAATCCCAAAGAGACCTTTCAATGCAATCAAGTCTGTGATGATAAGATTTCTTCGGGGCGGATATTATCAACTTGACCGTAAAAGAAAATGATATCTACATGTCCGCCGGGTTTAAATTCAAATACATGCCATTCTAAGGGTGGGAAGTGTAATGTAATGCCCGTTTTCAATTCAATAGGTTGACCGAGTTGATCGGGAGTATCGCCCATTCGCACCCAACCATCTTTGGCGCTTAATATATAAACAATCTCCTCTGCATGATGATGAGGTTCCATAGGCCCGCTTTGATCCGAATAGTGAGCAAAACCCATGGTCATTCTGCCGCTAGAAGAAACCGCATCTTTTCCTACCGCCTTTTGAATTATCCGACCAGGAAGAAATTCTTTCTGCAGGACTTCACGTTTAATCAAGTTCATAAATCAACCTCCGCGTTATCTTGTCCAGTAAGTGTTCATGTTCTTAAAGCCTAAGATTCTATACCGGGAGCAGATATCTTTCACTTAAGCAGACCGCCACGATCAGATTTTTGAGCAGTTATCTTTACACCTCACATCATTGACATCATGATTCACGATCGCTTTTATTGTTTCGTCTTTTTACAGCAATTTAAACTTCAATTGTTTTGTGCACTCCTGCCAGGATATCCTTTTCAGCAGGAATAACTTCGTTTTCCAGGATCGAATTATAGGGGATCGGGACATCTTCTGAAGCAACACGCATTACCGGTGCGTCCAGATCATAAAAGCAGCGATCCATGATCTTGGAGGATATTTCATTGCTGAAACCGCCGGTTGAATGACCTTCATTAACCACAACCACCCGGTGAGTTTTCGCAATGGATGCTGAAATCGTGTCCATATCCAGAGGTTTCAAGGTACGCGGATCAATAAGCTCTACGTCAATTCCTTCTTCAACAAGCTTTTTTGTTGCGCTTTCTGCGAACTTGCACATGCGGCTGGTGGCAATTATAGTCACATCCTTGCCTTCGCGCCGGATAGCTGCCTTTCCGATCGGTACCAGGTATTCTGCTTCGGGCACATCCTCGGATTCACCATATAACAGTTTGTTCTCGATCACGACCACAGGGTTATCGTTACGAATAGCGGACTTAAGTAATCCTTTGGCATCATATGGTGTGGAAGGCATCACCACTAACAATCCGGGGATAAGCGTCAGCCAGGTTTCAAGGCTCTGTGAATGCTGTGCTGCATTTCCGCGCCCGGCGCCGAATGCTGTACGGATGGTGAGGGGTACATGAACGTGCCCACCGAACATGTACTTCACCTTGGCAGCCTGGTTTGCGATCGAGTCCATCGCCATGCAGATAAAATCCATGTACATGATCTCCACGATCGGCCGCATACCGGTTAACGCTGCACCTACGCCCGCACCGATGATGACGGATTCGCTGATTGGGGTGTCTTTAACTCTTCCCGGCCCAAATTTATCAAACAAGCCTTTCGTAGCTGCAAAAGCTCCTCCGTGCTTACCCACGTCCTCACCCATGATGAAGACGCGTTCATCGCGTGACATTTCTTCTGCTATGGCTTCTGCCACAGCCTGACGGTAAGTTAGGATACGCCCGCTCATGCCTGCCACTCCGTGTAGACATCTTCAAAGATAGATTCGATAGCCGGTTGTGGACAGGCTTCCGCGAAAGCGACAGCTTCATCTACTTGCTGTTGGATTTCATTTCTAATTGCCTGATAATCCGTTTCATTCAAAACGCCGCGCTCAACCACCAGTTTTTCCACGCGTTGAATAGGGTCATTCATGCGCCAGGTATCCACCTCTTCTGTAGTGCGGTAAACCATCGCATCACCGTAATAATGGCCTTCAATTCGATATGTATCACCCTGCATGACGAAAGGGCCTTTTCCGGAACGGACATATGCAATTGCATCTTCCGCAGCAAAATGCACCGCTTCAAGGTCATTTCCGTCAACCAGGCTAAATGGTATGTCGTAACCCGCGGCTCGCTTTTCCATACTCCCAGCCATCGAGCGACTGGTCTCGGTGGAGACTGCGTAACGATTATTCTCAAACAGAAAGAGAACTGGCAGTTTCCACAATGATGCCAGGTTCATAGATTCATGCGTGTTGCCTTCATTTGCTGCACCATCTCCGAAGGATACCACGGTGATCTGGTCTGTGCCGCGCATTTTAGCGGAGAGCCCCGATCCGACGGCGATGGGTAGCCCTCCACTGACAATGCCGTTGGCACCCAGGTTACCCAGGGTGATGCTGGCAATATGCATCGAGCCGCCTTTACCTTTACAATAACCATCTGCACGCCCAAGAATTTCTGCCAACATGGGTTTGAGCTCGCCACCCTTGGCCAGCATGTGTCCGTGTCCTCGGTGCGTGCTGGAGATGAAGTCGTCTTTACGCAGTTGCGCCACCACCCCGGCAGCAATAGCTTCCTGTCCGATGTAGAGGTGCGTAGTGCCACCGATTTTTCCTTGTGTAAACAGGATCTTGATGGCTTCTTCATGGAAGCGGATGCGAAGCATCAGCTTGTATCGATCCACCAATGTTTCAGCGTCTAATTGTTTGCCCATAGATTAAGCTTCTCTAGTCCGTGCCTGGACTTTTGCAAGGTCTTCAATGATGTTGATCACAGCCGAATGGTCGAGCTCACCTCGCCCTGAGGCTATCATCGCGCTATACAGCTCATGCGCTACTGCTGTAGCAGGCAGCGGAACATTCAACGCCCGCGCTGTATCCATGATGATATTCAAATCTTTGTAATGGAAACGGCTCCTAAAACCGGGCTCAAATTCACCCTTAATAATTTTTGGGCCGCGCACATCCATAACGCGCGACTGCGCAAGACCGCCGCTCAAAACTTTAACGATGACAGCTGGGTCAACACCCGCCTTAGCGCCTAACACCAATGCTTCAGCCATGCCGATATAGTTCAATGCTACCTGGATCTGGTTACAAGCTTTCACGGTTTGTCCGGTGCCACTGGTGCCGCAGTGTGTGATGGTCCTGCCCATCACTTCAAGTATTGGAAGTACTTTCTCAAGCAGCGACTTCGAACCTCCCACCATGATCGAGAGAGATGCGTTCTTTGCTCCAATTTCGCCGCCGCTTACAGGCGCATCCAGGCACATCACGCCTTTCTTGCCCAATTCTTCTGCTACTCGAATGGCGGTTTCGGGTGCAATTGAGCTCATATCAATATAGATCAATCCCTCGCGTGCGGCTTCAATGATGCCGCCTTCTCCCAGTGCGACTTTCTCGACATCGGGAGAGTCAGGCACCATGGAGATGACCACATCGCTGGCCAGAGCAACTTCTTTACAGGATGTGCAGGCTTTGGCTCCTTTAGTTGCCATTTCGTCCACTGCTGACCTGACAACATCAAAAACCGCCACATCATATCCGCCTGCCAGTAGATGCCCTACCATATGGTGGCCCATAATCCCTAATCCGATAAAACCAATTTTTTCTTTCATGTTGATGTGTCTCAACTTTAGATTTAATCTTCGAGCAAGTGCTTGATACGCTGCAGGAATTTTGCCGCGCCAGCACCGTCCACGAGCCGGTGGTCAAAAACCAGCGTGAGGTTCATCATGGGGCAGGCGATGATCGCCCCAGGTACAACGACCGCTTTTTGGATAATTGCGCCAACTGCAAGGATGGCACACTCCGGTAAATTAATGATGGGAACGAAAGATTCAATCTCTTGTGCTCCAAGGTTGGTGATGGTGAAGGTCCCGCCTTCCAAATCCTGTGTCGTTGCTTTTCCGTTTAGTGCGCGCTCTGTCAATTCCGAGAATTCCCTATGAAGCACCTCAAGGGGCTTACTGTTGGCGTCTTTCAACGCCGGTACCAAGAGACCACGTTCGGTGTCTACCGCGATACCGATATTGACCTGCTGCAGTTCCCAGATTTCTTCGTCAACCAATCTGGAATTCATATAAGGAAATTCTTTCAATGCCTTTGCGACCGCTTCAACCAGCAGAATGTTATAGCTAACTTTACCAAGGGTATTCTCCAGCATTTTTCGCCTTGTGATCAGTTTTTCTACATTGACGTCTAGCGAAAGCGCTACACGTGCCGTAGTGCGCGCTGATTGCGCCATATGGTCGCCGGTCAGTTTGCGAATGCCAGTAATAGGTTTTTTGATCACATCCAATTCTGGCGATTGTGGTTTGGTAGGTTTGACTTGTGCTGCCAGGTGCGCCCGCTCCACGTCTTCGCGTCTAATCTGGTTCCCGCTTGGAGTCACCTTGGTGATATCCACACCCAGCTCCTGCGCCAGTTTCTTAGCAGATGGCGAAATGATGATTCGCCCACCTGAGGGTCTGGCTTCACCTGCTCCAGATGCTGGTTCGGCGGCCTTTTCTTTAGTTTGCACGTCGGTTTTCGGTGCCACATCCTCCCCTATCATAGCTGGAATAACTGTTGGCAGGGTTTCACTTTCACTTAGAAGCACAGCTAATACACCATTGCAGGGTACGATTTCATCTTCTTTATGAAGAATCTTGGCGATGATGCCGCTAACTGGCGCTTCAACTTCATTAGTGGCTTTATCGGTTTCAATTTCCAGGATAGGCTCTCCGGCATTTACTTGAGCACCTTCTTTCACCAACCAGCTTACAATCCGGCCTTCAACCATATTAAGGCCTAGTTTCGGCATTGCGAAAAATGTTGCCATTATCTCCTCTTTATGCTCTATCCATCATCTGTAATACAGCTTGCTTGATCTTTTCGTCGCTTGGGATGACCATGCTCTCAAGCGTGCGGTTATAGGGCATGGGTAAGTTCAGCCCAGCAACAATGACCGGCTTATCATCCAATTCTTCAAAAGCTTTTTCAACAACCTGCGAGACAATTTCCGCCCCGATGCCTGACCGCCTGCTGGATTCATGCGTCACAATCAGACGGTGAGTTTTACTGATGGATTTAATCACAGTGTTGTAGTCAAAGGGATAAATTGTGCGAGGGTCAATCACTTCACATTCAATGCCGAGCTGACTTAATGCTTCCGCCGCAGCTAAAGCTTTGTGCACCATGATGGAAATAGCCACAATGGTGACATCGGTTCCTTCGCGCCGCACCGCCGCTTCACCAAAAGGAACGGTGTAGTCCACACCTACATCAGGCACTTCACCGGTTATTTCGTAACCCCGTTTATGTTCGAAGAAAAGCACGGGATCATCACACCGAACGGCAGTCTTGAAAAGCCCCTTAGCGTCATATGGCGTGATCGGCATTACCACCTGCAATCCAGGAACGTGGCTGAACCAGGATTCAAAGGATTGAGAGTGTTGCGCAGCCTGGCCGCCACCAGCACCTACTGGAGCGCGGATGACCAGTGGCACATTGATCGTACCACCAAACATATATCGAATTTTGGCAATCTGGTTAACGATCTGATCCATGCCGAGGGTGATCCAGTCAGAGAAAAGGATTTCAGCTATCGGCCGCAGACCCGTTGCCGCGGCACCCAGGCATGTGCCCACAATTGCTGATTCCGAAATAGGAGTGTCACGCACACGTTCGCTGCCGAATTGTTCAAGAAGTCCTTTGGTCAGCCCAAATGGGTTGCCGCGGATACCCACATCGCAGCCCAGGATGATTATACGCGGATCACGCGCGAACTCTTCCATATGGGCTTCATTCAATGCTTGTTTTATCGTTATAATTCTGCTCATCATTCACCACCGTATTTTGCAATAAATTCAGGAGAATATAGATCAGTATATAGAGATGCTGCTGTTGGTTCTGGGGCTGCTTTGGCATATTCAATGGCATCCTGCACTTCTTTTGCCATTGAGGCGTAAATTTCATCTAGCCTGGTCTCATCGGCGATACCAGATTGCACCAGGTATTCGCGCATGCGTTTGACCGGGTCCATACTTTCAGCCCACGGCTTGCTAGTCGTTGTATCACGGTAGCGTTCATCGTCCGCAACAAAATGTCCGATATAACGATAATAACGGGCTTCGATCAAGGTGGGGCCTTCGCCTTTACGCGCCAGTATCGCCGCATCACGCACTGCTTCATATACCGCAAATGGGTTGAATCCATCCACAGTCACGCCAGGAATACCATAACCAATCGCCC
>Ga0113563_10002938_pt1 | contig 10465 bp, 8 predicted proteins | sample Mud3Dept3metaG_FD_80117 | JGI IMG/M metagenome (GOLD analysis project Ga0113563, IMG submission 80117) | Freshwater wetland microbial communities from Ohio, USA, analyzing the effect of biotic and abiotic controls - Mud 3 Core 4 Depth 3... | ecosystem: Environmental > Aquatic > Freshwater >...
ACCGTGATGCTGTCACGCATCTTCCGTCTGGACATGAAGATCACCATACTGCTTGCATCCGGCCTTGCGGTTTGCGGTGCTTCTGCAATTGCCATCATCTCCCCCCTGATAGATGCCAAGCGGGAGGATACCTCCATAGCCACACTCTCCGTCATGATGGTCGGCCTTATCGGCATGATTTTCTATCCCCTTCTGTACGACTTCTTCCCTTTGAGAATGGAAGAGTTCGGTTTTTTCGCCGGCACGACGCTGCCCATGATCGGACAGGTGAAGGTTGCAGCAGGGAATATAAATCCTGCATTCGTGAGCAGCGCTCTGCAGGTGAAATTGATGCGCGTGGCGTTTCTCATTTTTCTCATTCCTCTGATAGTGTCTCTTTCGAACAAGCGGGGAAAGTGGATTACGGTCCCATGGTTCGTTGTTGCGTTCATCCTTCTTTCGCTTCTTGCAAACACGCTGAAACCGCCGAAGGACATTATTGATATGGGGAGAATTCTCAGTACCTACTGTCTGTCTGCCGGGCTTGCGGCGATAGGCCTTTCCGTTGATGTCGACGCGCTTTTGGAAGAGGGGCTTACGCCATTCAGCGTCATTCTATCCTCCTGGACTGTCGTCATCATAACAGTCTTTCTTTTCAGGAACATCTGGTAATGTTCAAGACCCGAATCATCTACCGGCTTGTCGCTCTGCTTCTCGTCTTTGCGCTGATGGTCATGGGGCCGTATTCTTTTTCCGTCATTAAGCAGGTGCAGAAGATGATCGAAATGGAAAATGCCGTGGATACGGAGATCTCTCACGAGGAAGATCGCATCCGCAGGGAATTCGCACCGCGGCTGATCGAGCAGATGGTACCCCTCACGTTCTACGTTCTTATCATGGCATTTTTCCTCGCGATATTTTTCCTGAGGAAAATGCTCATCTCCCTGAAGAACCTGCGTGAAGGGACCAGGGCGATGAGGGACGGGAATCTTGATGTCCGACTCGATGTCCTGACTGAAGACGAACTCGGAGATGTGACAAAAGCGTTTAATGATATGGCTGCGGCGCTCAAGGCAAAGACGCAGGAGCTCGTGCAGAAAGACGTGTATGTGAATGCCATGCTCGATCCCCTCTGGTTCGTAGATCAGGAGGATAGGATCATGGACATAAACCCGGCGTTCACGCGGCTGTTCGGGCATACCCGGGAAGACGTGATCGGAGCGTCCGTGTATGACCTCCTGGATGAAAAGAACGCGATGATCATGAGGAGACAGCTCAAAGAAAAGCGCGAAAAAGGGATCGCGTCCATCTATGAACTGAATATCCTTACCAAGGGCGGTACCTTGTTCCCTGTCCTGGTCAGCGGGTCTCCCATATTTTCAGGAGACCAGGTCATAGGCAAGATAGGCGTCCTGAAGGATTTCAGGGAACAGAGCAACCTCCGTTCCGAGCTGCAGAACTCTCTGGACTACATCGAGACCATCATGAACAGCATACCGGACGAGCTCATCGTTATCGACCGGAGCTATAAGATCATCATGGCCAACAAGGTTGCCATAGAAAATGCTGAACAGGATTTGACCGGGAAGTTTTGCCACCAGTCGCTGCATGCGTCCCCGGCGCCGTGCTGGTCAGGGGGGGTTGACTGCCCTACCCAGTCTGTTTTTGCGGAGGGCAGGGGTTGCAGGACCGTCCATGAACATACCGACGCGAGGGGAGGGAAGCGATATTGTGAGATTATCGCGAGCCCGATAAAGGACGCATCAGGCAGGGTGCAACATGTCATCGAGCTCCTTAGGGATGTGACCGAGCGTGTGGAAAATGAGGCTGAGGTCGCGCGTAAGAACAGGGAGCTCACGGTGCTGAACAACATTTCCGGCATACTCAACCGGTCGCTGAAGTCCGATGAGATCTTCACGAAGGTGCTCGATAAATTGACTGGACTGCTTACCATGGACGGAGGCGGCATATTTTTTCTTGACGAGTCAACGAAGGAATTGGTCTGTCAGTATCACAGCGGAGTATCCGATGACTATATACGGACGATAAGCCGGATCCGCCTGGGAGAAGACCTGCCGGGAAAGGTTGCAGTCACGGGGCAGATCATCACTACCTCGGACATATCCCGCGACCATCGGATCGAACGTTCGATCGTCAAGCATTCAGGCATTCGCGGTTACTGCTGCATTCCGGTCAAGGGCAAGGAGAGGATCATCGGGGTCTTCTGCCTTTTCAGTTTCAATCCCCATGTTTTTACTCCGGAAGAGGAGAGCATTCTTCTGTCGATCGGTGAGATGACCGGCATGGCACTGGAGAATATCAGACTGTACGAGAAACTGCGCTCCATGTATGAATGGCAGCAGAAGCGGTGGGATGAAGAGCACCGGCAACTGCTCGCCCTTTCCTCAAAGCTCGGCGCCGAGGTGGGGATTACGGACGTCATGAGCGAGGTTCTTGGGCTTATGAAGCAGACCTTCAGGGCGGACTTTATATGGATGCTCGTTAACGACCCTTCCGGGAATCTTGTCCTCAGCTCCTCTTCGCAGGTTACGGGGAAGGAAGGTGGAATCATCTACGGGGCAGAGGTCAGTTCGCTCGAAAGATTTGCGCTGACCAAGAGGCAGACAATCCCTGCTCCCGATATACGGGCAGAGTCAAGGTTCTACCTTTCTCCCGAGGTGTCTGCATATCATGCCGCAGTTGCGATGCCCATGTTCATCGGCGAGAAACCGATCGGTGTTATTACGCTCTATCATCTGATGCAGAAGGATTTCAGGGAGGAGGAACTCCATTTTCTCGAGATCATGGCGAATATGATATCCGTGGCCCTGGAGCGGTCGGAGTATTACATCCGGGCAGGCAGGGAAAAGGAGTTTGCGGACACCATCATCCAGAGCGTCACCGACGGGATTATAACGGTCGATACCCACCACAGGGTGATATCGGTGAATTCCGCCTTTGAGAGACTGGCCGGCGTGGGGCACGGCAGTGCGGTCGGCAAGCACATTTGCGATAATTTCAGGTACAGCAATGAGAATAATGATTTCTGCATGTCTTTAGGCGAATGCATTGAAGAGGCTGTAGAGGGTTCGACGACCTCCCGCTCATCGATCCTGAAAACGCGTTACGGCAATACCATTGCGATCACCATAACCAGTTCGCCTATCCTGGACAGGAATAGTGCGGTAACCGGCATCGTTAACCTCATACGGGATGTGAGCCGAGAAAAAGAGCTGGACAGGATGAAGACCGAGCTGGTCAGGTCGGTGTCGCACGAGTTCAGAACCCCCCTTTCCGCGATCGTCGGCATGACGGAGATGCTTTTGCAAGGCGACGTCGACGAGGACAAGGTGGTCAAGTATCTCAACGTCATCAGGAATGAGGGGCTGCGTCTGACGAAGATGGTCTCGGAACTCCTGAGCCTGGCGCGCATCGAAAGCGGGAAGGAAGTTTTGCATTTCAGCCGCATTGATTTCGAGGCCCTGCTGAAAGGTATTTGTGATACCCTCGCGACGCTTGTTACAGACAAAGGTGCAACGATCAGATATGCGCTGCATGACATCAGATATATCACCGGAGATGAAGAAGCTCTTAAACAGGTGCTTATGAACCTGATCGATAACTCTTTAACATTCTCTGATCAAGGATGTATGATAGATATGGATATGAATCGGAACGGCGATAATGTCGAAATTACGATTACCGATAACGGATGGGGAATCCCGGAAGAGGACCTTCCCCATCTTGCCGAACGTTTTTACCGGGGCAAGCACGGAGACAAGGTCAAGGGAACCGGTCTCGGCCTTACCCTCTGTGATGAGATTGTGAAGATGCACAATGGTACCATGTCTGTACGGAGCGCCGTGGGGAAGGGTACTGCCGTGACTGTCAGTATTCCGTATAGGGAGGTTTTGTGAGCAAGGTTATTGTTGTTGACGATGAGCCTTTTATTCTCATGATGAATGAAGACAAGCTCAGGAAGGCGAAGATTGATGTCATTACGCTCCGCGAGAGCACCCGGGCTGTTGATATGATCAGAAAAGAACGGCCTGATCTCATCATTCTCGACTGGATGATGCCCGAGTTGAGCGGTATCGAACTCTGCAAGCTGATAAAGGCGGACCCTGATCTCCGGAGTATCCCGATTTTCATGCTGACGGCCAAAGGGCAGGACTCGGATGAGCAACAGGGAATCCAGTGCGGGGTCAATAGATACATAACCAAGCCCTTCAGTCCAAAATCCCTTCTTGAGATGGTGCAGGAAACTGTTGGAAGGTAACAGCTATAAGGACGATCTCACCGCCACGATTCAGGAGTTGAGCCATGCATATGAAGAACTCTCTCTCCTGTACCGCGTCTCCGGGATGTTTGCGTCCCTCAGCATCGACGATATCTGTTCCCGCATGGTGGATGAGGCTATTGATTCGATAGGTGTCAAGACCGCCGCGGTGCTTTTTTTGGATAAGAAGGACAACGTTCTCTATACCAAAATATCCCGGGGATCGTGGGATAATACAAGAACGTTTACGCGTGAGTCAGAAGTCATCTGGAAGTCGATCGAGACGCGAAAGCCCTCTGCGTTTTGCCATATCTCGGAAACAAAATACCGCGATGATATTCCCGGCATACGGTCGCTTATGGTCTGCCCTATTCGGGGCAAGGCGAAGACGATCGGGACGATCATCGTTGCGGACAAGGAAGGGGACCGGGAATTCTTTTCCTATGATACCAAGCTCCTCATGGCTATCTCTTCCCAGGCAGGCCTCTCTGTGGAGAATGCCATGCTGTACAACGAGCTCGAAGGGTTGCTGGTCGGCGCGATAAAGTCCCTGGTCAAAGCGCTTGAGGCGACATCATACTGGACTGCCGGCCATACGGAACGCGTCACGGAATATTCCCTTGCCATCGGACGGATGCTTGACCTTCAGGGAGACACCCTTGAAAAGCTGAAGATATGCTCTCTTCTCCATGACATCGGCAAGATAGCAACACCCAAAGAGATCCTGAACAAGGATGAATGTCTCACTGAGCAGGAATGGCTCGAAATCAGAAAGCATCCCGGTATCGGCGCAGAGATCCTCGGCGAGATGCAGCAGTTCAATGAGGTCATCCTCGGCATTAAATATCACCATGAGCACTGGGACGGCAAAAAGAGCATCTTCGGGCTGAAGTTTGAGGAGATCCCGCTTCTGGCAAGGATCCTTTCAGTCGCCGACACCTTCGATGCGCTCACATCAGACAGGCCATACCGGACGAAGAGGAGACGGGAAGAGGCCATCCATGAGATCAAACGATGTTCAGGCACCCAGTTCGACCCTGCAGTGGTTGAAGGATTTCTTAAATGGATGGATATGACTACCCCACAACATCAAGTTCCCTGACCCTGAACTTCACCCCGAGTTTTTCCGCAATCTCTCTGCACCGCGCGATATCCACCTCCGGCATGTTCACAACGGTAACCTGAACGTCAGGAACCGAGTCTTTCACTTCCCTGATGAATCCGAGCACCGCATCATACGCATCAGGATACGCCGGGCTGCAGATACGGTTGTAGGTATCCTTGTCCTGAGCATCGAGGCTGACCGATATGCTGTCCACAATTCCCTTCAGTTCCGGGACGATATTCCTGCGATGAATGAGATTTGCATGGCCGTTGGTATTGATCCTTACATGGCCTCGGCGTGACGTTACCCATCTCGCAAGGTTCTTGACGGTTTCGAGTCTCTGGAGGGGTTCCCCATAACCGCAGAACACAATCTCCTTGTAACGGGCAGGGTCGCCGATCTCCTTTATCAGCTCTTCTTCGGAGGGCTCATGGGACAGTCTGAGCCGGTGGCCCTTGACATAGTCGGAGTGGAACTTGACGCAGAAAGAGCACCTGTTCGTACACCGGTTTGTGATATTCAGGTACAAACTGTCACGGATCTGATACGCTATCTCACCCCTGTCAGGCAGAGGACCGATGTTGAGAAGCCGCCTGGCGTTGAGGGTCGTTATCCGCGAGACATCCTGCAGGCTGATGCCTCTCAGTTCTGCGATCCTCTGAGCTGTGTGCACGAGATATGCAGGTTCGTTCCGTTTTCCGCGGAAGGGTTCAGGCGCCAGATAGGGGGCGTCCGTCTCCATGAGGAGATAGTCGTCAGGGATGTTCTGTGCCACTTCATGCAGGCCCCGGGTTTTTTTGAACGTTACCGGTCCTGCCAAAGAAATGTAGAAGCCCATGGCCATGACCTGTTCAGCCATCGCCATATCCCCGGAGAAGCAGTGAAAAACGCCGTTTGAGATGCCTGAAGCGCGGACGAGCCTGAGAATATCATCGTCTGCCTCCCTGCTATGGATGATCATGGGAAGTCCTGTCTCGCCGGCAAGTGCCAGATGCTGCTCGAAAACCCTTCTCTGCACATCACGCGGGGAATGATCATAATGATAGTCAAGTCCCGTTTCACCGATGGCAACCACCTTTGTTTTCTTTGTCAAGTCCTTGAGCAGCCGGTATGTATCATCCGTGAAGTCCTTTGCGTCATGAGGATGTATGCCTACGGAACAATAGATACCTTCATATTGATCCGCCATGTCAACACCCTTCAGCGTTCCATCGAGGTCAGAGCCGATTGTAATAAGCAATTCGATGCCGGCTGCCCTGGAGCGGGCAAGGACCTCTTCGCGGTCCTGGTCGAACTCTTTCATCTCGATGTGGCAGTGAGTATCGATGAGGGACGGCGCAGAGGGAGAAGCGGGGAGCGAAGAGTCTGCCGGATTCTCTTGTTTGCAATTATTGCGTGTCACCGGCTGCCTATCGTTTGTCACGGACACTGAACACAGACGCTGATCTCTGCTGTTATGCGCCGAACTTTTTGAGTCTCAGCGCATTGGCGAGGATGAGGGGCATGAGGTGTATTGTGGGGAAGATGCCGAGCTCTCCCTTAAAACACTCACGCTCGGAAAATGACGAACAGAGCCCGCCGATCACATACGGAGAGTGCAGCAATGCCGGTACGGGGTGCCAGCTGTGGCCTTTGATACGTGCGGGGGTTGAATGGTCACCGGTGATGACGAGCACATCCGGGTTCATCGCCTGGATCTGGGGAAGAAGCCGGTCGAACTCCTCGATCCTCTTCACCTTTTCCGCAAAGTTGCCGTCTTCACCGTACGAGTCGACCTTTTTTACATGCAGGAAAAAGAAGTCGTGTGCATCGTAGCTGTCTTTCAAAAATGCGATCTCGTCTTCAACCGTGCCTTCAATGGAAGGTGCCTGCATGCCCACGAGTTTCGCGAGTCCGCGATACATCGGATAGTTGGCAATGGCAAGAGCATTGAGGCCGTAGGCCTGCTCAAAGGTCGGGATATCCGGCTTGCCGGAAAAACCTCTCATGAGGATAAAGTTCGCTTTCTCCTCATGCTTCAGAACTTCATGGGCCTGAGCGATCAGTATTTCAGCAACAGCGGCAACGCTCTCTGCGCTCTTCGAAACGCCGAAAGGTTTCAGCGGCTGCCTGCCTTCCTGTTGAGGGTCTGTGTCAGGGATGTCGGCAGCGTCCTTCGTGAGACTGTTCGGAAATCTCATGATCACGGCACATCTGTGCTCCATACCTGGGGCAAAGGTTATTTCAACATCGCCAATCTTTGGTATGCTTTTCTGGAGCAGCTCAGTAAGCTTTCTGCTCCGGTCCGTTGGAATCCTTCCCGCCCTTCGGTCCGTGATAAGGCCGTCGCGTACGGTTGCGTAGTTACACCTGACCGCTATGTCAGTGTCCCGGATTTCGAGACCGAGGCCGAGCGCCTCAAGAATGCCCCTTCCAATCTGGTGCTCGAGAGGGTCGTACCCGAAGAGTGCCAGATGTCCCGGACCGCTGCCCGGGGTGATGCCCGGGGCAACAGGGATATGCAGTCCGCATGCGGATATGTGGAGAAGGCGGTCCATGTTGGGTGTTCCTGCTGTTTCGAGTTCTGTCCTGCCGTTCACCGGAAGTCCTCCGAGGCCGTCAAGAACAACGAGGATGATTTTGGTCGAATTTTTCTGGGCGAGGCGGGCGATCAATTTCTGCATGAATCATAGTACTGCAAAGATCAAAAAGTTTTCAAGCTGCCTGGCAAACCGGCTTCTACAGCCCTTCTTTGTAGCAATAAAGAAGGCATGACAACATGAGTATGTTGTGGTATAGTAGGCCCAAGAAAGGGCCTGATCATGAAGATGAAGAGCTTGGCAGGAAATTTTCTCATAGCATCCCCTGTCCTGGATGATCCGAATTTCAGCCATACGGTTGTGCTGATGTGCCATCATACCGAGGAGGGAGCATTCGGCCTTGTCGTGAACCGCGTGCTGATGGAGAGCTTTCAGCCTCTTCTCAATAACTTTGACTTCACCGGCACCTCAGTCGACATGCCGGTTTTCTTCGGCGGACCCGTGAAGCCTGAACAGGGGTATATCATCTTCGCACCGTTCAGCGCAAAATATGGGTCCATGAAGGTTGGCGCCAATATCGGGGTAACCGCTTCCCGGGAGATGCTCTTTTCCATTCTGAGCGGCAAGGGACCGGAACAGTATCTTTTTGCCCTTGGCTTTGCGGGGTGGAACTCTCATCAGCTTGAAGATGAGTTGCTGACAGACAGCTGGATTGTTGCGCCATGCAACACGGACATTATTTTTTCGCTGCAGGTGCGTGACCGCTGGAGAGCAGCCGCAAAACAGATCGGTGTTGATTTTCATCGGTACTCGGAAAGATCGGGCACGGCATAATATCGGGAAATTTACAGCGTGAAGGAGAAGCGTCATGAAAGTGCTGGCATTCAACGGCAGTCCGCGGAAGGAAGGAAATACCTATCTCGCCATTAATATTGTTTTCGAAGAGCTCCGGAAGGAGGGGATCACGACAGAACTTGTGCAGCTCGGCGGAGCCGATATCAGGGGCTGCAGGGCGTGCTATAAATGTTTTGAGCTGAAGAACAGGCGTTGTATCCAGCAGGATGCCCTGAATGGTTTTGTAGAGAAGATGATAGATGCAGACGGCATCATCATCGGCTCCCCGACATATTTTGCAAATGTTTCGACCGAGGTAAAGGCCCTCATAGACAGGGCTGGTCTGGTCGCGCGTGCCAATGACAGTCTATTCAAGCGTAAGGTCGGTACGGCGGTTGTTGTATTCAGGCGTGCCGGAGGGACGGACGTCTATTCCAGTATAAATTACTTTTTTGGCATCAACCACATGATCATCCCGGGCTCAGGGTACTGGAGCATCGGCATGGGCAGAAATCCCGGAGAGGTATTACAGGACGAGGAAGGCGTTGCAACGTTCAGGAGCCTCGGGGAGAATATGGCCTGGCTTATGAAAAAGCTCTCTGCCTAAGACCAGTTCTTTTCATGCTCCCTGACCTTTGCAGCGGCTGCGCCATAACATGATCCGCTTCTTCCTGAAGCGGCTTGTTGCAAAGAACAGGGAACTCATTCTGAAAGAGGCCGGCCTGATCAGCGGATTCATGAGCCTCTTCATGAAGCCGGTCAATAGTGGCATATCTTGGACCAGGGATGAAAAGCGGGAACTGAAACAGCATATCCGTCATCTCTCAGCCTATGTGCCGGTGCTTATCATATTTCTCCTGCCTGGAGGTTCGTTCCTTCTTCCTTTCCTTGCAGAGATCCTCGACAGGCGAAAACAGAGGAGATCTGCGGGGTCAGAGCCTAAGGTTCGCAAGTAGCTGTATGATGATCGCATTTGCAACTGGCAGGCCTTTTCGGGTAAGACGAATGGTGCTGCCGTCGTTTTCTATCATTTTTTCCCGTGCCATTTCGTCAGCCGCTCCAGCGAGCTTCAGGCCGAGCTGTTCAGCGTCTGCAAGCCTGATGCCTTCGGTTTTCCGTAACCCGAGGAATATGAACTCTCTTAACGCCTCATCTCCTGAGATCTTAACAGAGTCAATCTCGGGGATGATCTCGCTGCCAAGTTTTTCGATATACTCGTTGATATCAGGGGTATTCATTGCCCGGAATCCCCTGAGGAATGAATGGGCACCTGCGCCTGCAGCAAGGTATTCCCCCCTGTTCCAGTAATTCAGGTTATGGATGCTGCGGCAGCCGGGCAAGGCGTAGTTCGATATTTCATAATGCCTGAATCCTGCAGATGCCAGATGGTCGATACCAAGATCGTACATATTAAGGACCAGATCTTCACCCGGCAGGCTGAGGGTACCTGATTCCAGATACTTCTTCAGCGCTGTCCCTTTTTCCGGGGTAAGCTCGTAAGCAGAAATATGCCTTGGGTTCAGGGAAACAGCGCTGTCCAATGAGTCTTTCCAGGTTTCGATGCTCTGTCCGGGGATGCCGTAGATAAGGTCAAACGAGAAATTCTCTATTCCTGCAGACGCGACCATTTCTGCAGACCGGACCGCCTCATCTGCAGTATGTATTCTTCCCAGGGTTTTCAGTTCACTGTCCTGGAATGACTGGATGCCGAGACTCACCCGGTTGACTCCCAGCGAAATAAGGGCGGCA
>Ga0113563_10002939_pt1 | contig 10463 bp, 11 predicted proteins | sample Mud3Dept3metaG_FD_80117 | JGI IMG/M metagenome (GOLD analysis project Ga0113563, IMG submission 80117) | Freshwater wetland microbial communities from Ohio, USA, analyzing the effect of biotic and abiotic controls - Mud 3 Core 4 Depth 3... | ecosystem: Environmental > Aquatic > Freshwater >...
GAGCCGGGAAAGGCGCGGCTCTTCACGTCGGCCCAGAAGTTGCGGAGCGGGCTCTCCTTGGGAAAACTCCCGGCGATGACTCCGCGCTGCGGACCGAAGAAGGTCTTGTGGGTGCTGCCGGTGACGACGTCCGCCCCCTCCCGGAGCGGCTCCTGGAAGGCGCCGTAGAGCCCCAGGACGTGGGCCATGTCATACATGATGACCGGCGGCGCCGGCCAGCCCTTGACGACCCGGGCGACGAACTCCACGGGCTCGGGATAGAGGAACATGCTTTTGCCGAAGATGATGAGCTCGGGCCGGTGCTCGGAGAGCAGCTCACCCAGCTTCTTAAGATCCGGCCTATACGGGTTGTCCGCGGAGACCGGCAGGTTCACGACGTTCTCTTTTCCGGTTTTGGGGTCTTCAGAAACGAAGTTGAACAGGGCGCCCATGGGCTGGGAGCTGAGGTGCCCTCCCTTGGTCAGGTCGTTGTTCATCACCAGGCGCATCTTCCGCGTCGGCTGTCCCTCCGGCCGCGTCCGGTTGAGGAAGCGGACCAGGCCTTTGAACACCACCTCGTTGGCCATCTGACCGCTGATCGGCCGGAGCTCGACGTCGGCGCAGCCGAAGAATTCCCCCAGCTCTTTTTGAGTCTCGAGCTCGACGTCCCGGATGAAATCGGTGCCCTGGTAGAAGTAAACCTCCTCGCCCTTCATCGTCCGGTGTTCGGCGTAACGGCCGGCCGGGTCGGAGACCTCGCAGAGCTTGACGAGAAGTGAGGGAGTCGTCTCCGACGGGATCAAGTTGAAGGATTCCGCCTGCCGCCAGCGGTTATTCTGCTCCACCCGCCCGGCCAGGGACAGGATTTTGTCATAGAGGGAAGTCATCGTTGGATCTCCTTTCAGGGCTTGAAGTTTCTTTTTTCGATTTCGGCGATCTTGGCCAGCCGCCTCTCGTGCCGGCCGCCTTCAAAGGGCGTCTCGAGCCACACCCGGACGATCTCGACGGCTTCCTCGGAAGAAAGGGTGCGGCCCCCCAGTGTCAGGCAGTTGGAATCGTTGTGGCTCCGGCTCACCTGGGCGGTGAAACGGCTCCAACAGGGAGTCGCCCGGATCCCTTTGTACTTGTTGGCCACCACCGCCATTCCGATCCCGGTGCCGCAGAAGAGGATGGCCCGGTCGCACTCCCCGGAGACGATGCTTTCCATGGCCTTGACGCCATGGTCCACATAGTCCACGGTCTCGCCGGGGCCGGAACCGAAATCGTGGAAGGAAACGCCCATGTCCGCAAGGAGCGCCGTAATCCTGGTTTTCAGGTCAAACCCCGCATGGTCGGACGCGACGGCGATTTTCATTTCTTCACCCTCCGCCCCGGGCTCTTGGGAAAAGCCGGGAAGAACCCGCCCGCATCAACGCGGGCTGTTGTCGGCGACGAATTTCGAAGCCTCGGGCATGATTTCCAGGGCTTTGAGCACGACGGCGTCGGTTTTGCGGTAGGCCCTCACGCCCTCGTCGATGCCCCAGAGTGAGGAAACGATCTCCCGCTCCAGCTCCCTCTTGATCTCCGTCTCGGCCTCCTTGAACTTCGGCTCGTCGAAAGCGATCCTGGCCGACCGGAGATATGCCTTGAAATCTTCGAGGATCGGTGCCCCGACCGCGAAATCCCGGCTGACCGGGATCTTAGCGGAGGCGCCGGTGTTGGCCGCATCGCCGGGAAAGGCAAACTCCTTGGAAAGAACGGTCTCCCGGGCGGTGAATTTCCGGGCGTAGCCGAAGATCGCCCCCCTGTTCATCAGCTCGAGGGTGAGCATCTTGAGGCTCGAGGGCACTTCGAAGTCCGGCGCGATGCCTCCCTGGCCCAGGACTTTCCGCCCCTTGGCCGTGTAACGGACCTCGCGCTTGTCCTCGGGGGCCTGCTTGTAGAGCATGTAGTCTTCGATGTGCTCGTAATCCCTTTGGATGGACCGGCCGCTGGGCGTGAAATACTTGGCCGTGGTGAGGGCGACAGCCAGGTTTTCGCCGAGCGGGAAGACGGTCTGGACAAGGCCCTTGCCCCAGGAATCCTCGCCGACGAGGAAGCCCCGGTCGTTGTCCATCACCGCCCCGCCGACGATCTCAGAGGCGCTGGCGCTGCCCCGGTTGATCAGGATGACAAGGGGGATGGCCTCATACTGGCCGTCCCTCTGAGCCCGGAACTCCCGGTTGTAGACTCGGTTTCGCCCCTTGATCGAGACGATGACGTCGCCCTTGGGAAGGAATTCATCGGACAGGGCGATCGACTGGAAAAACGGGCCGCCCGTGTTTCCCCTCAAGTCGAGGATGAGCTCCTTCATGCCCTGGCCGGCCAACTGGGTCATTTTCTGCTCGAACTCCTCGGTCGTCGTCTCGGCGAAGTTGCGGATGAAGATGTAGCCGGTCGTGGGAGTGATCATGAAGGAGTAGGCAACGCTGTGAAGCGGGATCTCCTCCCGCTCGATGGTCAAGGCGATGGGTTCGTCGACCCCTTCCCGGACGAGGGTGATCGTGACCTTGGTGCCCTTGGGGCCGCGGAGCTTCTGCATGGCGTCGAAGCTCGACATGGGCTTCGTGCTCTCTCCATCGATCGTCGAGATGATGTCGCCCGGCTGGATGCCCAGGCGGCTGGCCGGCGTCCCCTCGATCGGGGCGATGACGACCAGGCTGTCCTCGTGCTTCTGGATCTGGATGCCCAGGCCGTAGTATTTTCCGGTGTACTCCTCGCGCATCCGGGAGAGGTTGTCGGGGTCGAGGAAATAGGAGTGCGGGTCGAGCGTCTCCAGCATGCCCCGGATGGAGGAGTAAACGAGCTTCTCGGCGTCGACATCCCGGTAGTAGTTCTGCTCGATCAAGGAGAGGATCGTCGAGAACTTCTCGACGGAACGGTCCCAGATGTCCTCATCCTGAGCCGACAGGCCGAGCAGCATAAGCAGGGAGAAAAAGCCGAATAGAACCTTCTTTTTCATACGCTTTGAGAGGTCATATCTTAACAAACCCCCTCCCCAAAGTAAAGCCGGTCCGACCTTGACTTAGGGCCGGTGCGGGGCTATAGTTGAGGGCGTTCGAAGAAGGAAAAAATGTTCGGCAATATCGGTTTTCCGGAGCTCCTCATCATCCTGGCCATCGCCCTCCTCATCTTTGGCCCCAAGAAGCTGCCCGAGATGAGCCGGTCCATCGGCAAAGCCGTCCGGGAGTTTCGCCGGGCCTCGGACGAGATCAAGGGCAAGATCGAGCAGGAGATCCAGGCGAGCGAATTTAAGGAGATCAAGGACGGGTTGAAAAAGGACTTCTCCCAAGACATCTATAAGGAAATCACCGAGGATAAAGAGGAAAAAAAGGAAAACCAGGAGGCCTTGAAAAAGGACCTCTCCGAGGACCCCTACAAAGAAGCCGCCGAGGAAAAAGAGGGAAAAAAGGATGGGGAAGGCCAAGAAATCTCCTGACGAGATGACCTTCCTCGAACATCTCGAAGACCTGCGGAAGAGACTGTGGTACTCTTTCGTGGCCATCTTCGTCGTGGTCATCCCCGCCTGGATGTTCAGCCGGGATATCTTCAAGGCCCTCTCCCGGCCGGTCACCCAGTTTCTCCCGGAAGGCATGAAAATGGCCTTCACCAGTCTGACCGCCCCCTTCATGCTCTACATCAAGGTCGCTTTCCTGACCGCGCTTTTCGTCACCTCGCCGTTCATCTTCCTCCAGCTCTGGTATTTCATCGCCCCGGGACTCTACCAGAAGGAAAAGAAGTACGTCGTTCCCTTCGTGACCTTCACGACCGTTTTTTTCCTGGCGGGAGCGGCCTTCGGCTATTTCGTGATGTTCCCGTGGGCCTGCCGGTTCTTTCTGAAGCTGGGCTCTGAATTCACGCCGGTCCTGACCGTCGACACCTACTTCAGCTTCTCGCTCAAGCTCCTCCTGGGAATCGCTTTGGTGTTCGAGCTTCCGACGCTCGTCTTCTTCCTCTCCAAGATCGGCCTCATCACCTCCCGCTGGATGGTCCGAAACTTCAAGTACGCCGTCCTGGCCATCTTCGTCATCGCCGCCGTGATCACCCCGACTCCGGACATGGTCACCCAGAGCATTCTCGCCGTCCCGATGCTGGCCCTTTACGGGCTCGGCATCCTGATCGCCTTCTTTTTCGGCAAGGAGCGCAAGACGCGGCGCGAGAAGAAGGCCGAAGAAGAAATCGCCGGATAAATCAAATGCCCACGCGCTTAAAAAAAGCGGGGACATGTGTCGGGCTCCGGCACCGCCTCATCGGCCTCACCGGGACGAACGGCGCCGGCAAGGGAGAGTTAGCGGCCTACCTGATGAACAAAGGGTACGCTTATGTTTCTCTCTCCGACGAGATCCGGGACGAACTGCGCCGGAAGGGAAAGGAGATCACCCGGAATAACCTGATTGCGACGGGGAATGCCCTCAGGCGCCGGCATGGAGCCGATATCCTGGCCCGCCGGGTGATGAAGAAGGTCAAAGGGCCGACGGTCATCGACAGCATCCGCAACGTCCGCGAGGTCGCCTTCCTGCGGCGGCGGAGGGGTTTCTTCCTGGTCGCCGTCGTCGCCCCCGTGGAGCTGAGATACGAGAGGGTCAGCAAAAGAGGCCGTCCCGAGTCGGCCTCTTCCCTCGAGGAATTCGCGGCCAAGGAAAAAGAGGAGATGGCGGGAGGCGCGAGCGGACAGCAACTCGCCCGCTGCCTGGAGATGGCCGACGTGACCATCCGAAACGACGGCCCGCTCGCCGCCCTCCACCGCCGGATCGAGGAGCGCCTATGACAGCCAAACGGATCTCCAAGGACGACTATTATCTCGGGATCGCCAAGGAAGTGGCCCGCCGCTCCACCTGTTTCCGCCGGTCGATCGGCGCCCTGATTGTCCGGGACGACCAGATCATCTCGACCGGCTACGTCGGCGCGCCGCGAAAGACAAAAAGCAGCCACGAGCACGGCTTCTGCCTCCGCGACCGCCTCGGCATCCCCCACGGCGAGCGCTACGAGCTCTGCCGCAGCGTCCACGCCGAGCAGAACGCGATCATCAACGCCGCCCGGGCCGGGGTCAGCCTTCTCGGCGGGAACATGTATATCCACGGCACGATCTTCGGCGAGGAAAGATCGATCAACGCCTTCCCCTGTTTCATCTGCAAGAAGATGATCATCAACGCCGGCCTGGACCGGATCGTCTGCTCGACCGTGGGCGGCGGGAAAAAAATCTTCCGGGTGAGCCGCTGGTCCCAGGATTGGACGAAAGGCGATATCCTCGATGACACCCATCAATACGGATAAGCAAGGTCCGCTTTCCCGCCCCCTTATTCCTATCATTCTTATATTTTTTATGGGATTAGGGGCCAATTTCCACGCCCGGACGCAGGAGATCCCCGCCCGGACGCCCCGGCCGGGACTCCTCAAGCTGCTGGCCCTCGAGGCCTCCCCGGAATCGATCGACTTCGTCCAGAGAAAGACCCAGTTCCAGCTCCACGCCCTGCTCACCGAGCAGCGCCACCCCAAGACATGGAACCTCAGCGAGCGGCTGGCGAAGGATGCCGCCGACGGGCTGAAGATGCTTCTCTCGGTCGACGAGGACATTATCGCCCGCCTTGAAGCCCTGGCCGCGGACACGACCTCTCTGGAAACCCTGGTCGCGGCCCTTGAGCAGGCCGTCCTCGAGAAGAGAAGGATATACATCTACGGCTGCGGAGCGACCGGCCGGCTGGCCAAGCAGATGGAGAGCTCCTTCTGGCGGCCTTTCTGGAGGGCGGCCCAGGCCGACTCGCGCGTCTGGCCGAAGCTCGAACCCGGGCTGTCCCCCTCGATAGAGGACGACCTCATCGGGGAGATGACCGGGGCCGACCGCGCCTTGATCAGTTCGCTCGAAGGGTTTGAAGACCTGCCGCTCGTCGGCCGCCTCCAGTTCGCCGACCGGGGGATCCGCCGCGGTGACGTCGTCATCTGTGTCACCGAAGGCGGCGAAACCTCCTCGGTCATCGGGACGATCCTGGCGGCCCTCGAGGCGGAAAAGGAGAACGGCGTCTACGACCCGGCCGAGACGAGAAAGAGGCTCTTTTTCGTGTACAACAACCCGGACGACCGGCTGCTGCCCTTCACCCGGAGCCGCCGGGTGATCGAGGAGCCCGGCATCACCCGGATCAACCTGACCACCGGTCCCCAGGCCATCACCGGATCAACCCGCATGCAGGCGACGACGGTAGAGACTTACGTCATCGGCTGCGCTCTCGAGGAAGCTCTGGCGCGGGTCGTCCGCCGCACCCTCTCTCCCAAGGAGATGGAACGGCTGGGGTTTCTGGACGGCCCGACGATCGAGGAAAGGCTCCGGGGGTTCGGCTCCCTCCTCGAAGAAGTCAAAAGCCACCTCCCGGAAATCGCCGCGTTGACCGTCCTCGAAGCGGACACCTACACAGCGGGCCGGTTCTCCACCTATTTGGCGGGCCGGGCCCTGATCACCGTCTTCATCGACAGCACCGAGCGCAGCCCCACCTTCCGTCTCTTCCCTCTCGACCCGACCGTTGAACCCGCGCGGAAATGCTGGATCCAGGTCTGGACTCCTGCCGCCGGCCTCGCCCAGGCCTGGCGGTCCTTCCTCGGCCGGCCCTTCCGCGGCTTCAACCCCGGGCTTTACCTCAAGCCCTTCGAGGAAGAGATCGAAGACCCCTATCTGCGGAAGGCCGCCCTGGAAAGCCTGAAGAAGGCCGGCGACGACCAGCAGTTCCTCTACGACTTCTCATTCTCGGAAGAGAATATCAAAAAGAGGGCCCCGCAAAAGGATGACCTGGGCGTCATGATCATGGCCGGTCCCGAAGCGAAAAACCTGATAATGGCCGGCTCTCCCTTCGGGAAGTTCGCCGCCCTCTGCCTCAAGAATGGGGCGCGCCTCGGCGTTATCTCGATCGGAGAAGCCCCGGACCCGGATAAAATCGGGGATCTTTCCGCTGCACCGGTTCCCCGCATCGATCTGGACATCTCCGCGGCCGGAGACCCGCTCGGCCTTCGGCAGCAGGTAGCGCTGAAGATTCTCCTCAACGCCCACTCCACGGCCGTGATGACGCGCCTGGGCCGGGTCGTCGGCAACACTATGACCAACGTCAGCCCCAGCAACCTCAAGCTCATCGGCCGCGCCACATTCTTCGTCCAATCCCACGTCAACGATGTCCTCGCCCGTCCGGGCTGGGTCCGGAGGAACGTCCGGCGCGAGCCCATAACCTACGGCGAGGCCAACGTCGTCCTCTTCGACGCCATCTCCTTCCTCAAGGACAAAAAGGGCACGGCAGGACAGACGGCCGAGGTCGCCCTATCGATCATCCGGATCATCGAATCACTGCGTCAGAACAGGGGCTTGAGCAACGCCGAGGCGTTGGAGATCGTGGCCAAGGTCGGTCTGAGCCGGTACCTCGAAACGCTCGATTAGTGTCCCGTCTCGTAAATTCCTTGGCAAAGTACTCTGCATAGACGGGACACTTCCAGGGGGATTCAAGCCCCCCTCGGCGCTCCGCTTTGCTACGCTGACCCCCTGAGGGGAACGACGCCGTCCCCCTCAAACTCCCCCGCGATGGCGCGTCTTCCGATGATTATGACAAAGCCAAGTTATTCATGAGACGCACCACTAGGGGATTCCGGCGGCGCAGGGAACCGCCCGCGTCCGCCTCGTCCGTTCAGGACAGAAGCTTGGCGAAGGTGATGCGATCATCCCCCTTCCTGTAAAAATCGGGGATGCGCGAAACCTCTTTATAACCCAGGCCGGCGTAGAACCGGCGCGTCTTTTCATACTTGGGCTGGGAGGAAGTCTCAATGAGGATCAGCCTCCCGGCCGCTTCCCTGACCGCCTTTTCGAGCCAGTCCACGAGCTCCCGCCCGTAGCCGCGGCCCTGCTCGCCGCTCCGGACGGCCATCCAGTAGAGGTCGTACGTCCCCTCCGTCAGCGGTGTCGGTCCGTAGGTCAGGTAGCCGACAACCCGGCCGCCGGCGTCCTCGGCGACGACGATGATATAGTCCCTTTGCTCCGCCTGGTTGAGAGAGATGTCGATGAGCTCGCGGGCGACGGCCGTTTCCTCGGGGGTAAACATCGCGGTCGACTGGATGATGTCGAGGACTGTCCGGCGGTCCTCCCGCGTTAGAGGGCGGACCATCTCCTCCCTTTCTTGCGCATCGCGCTTTCCAGCAACTCGTGCCAGAAGAAGGGGTATTCGATCCGCACGTCGTCGGAGCTGAACCAGGGCTCTTCCTTGCGGCGGAGGGCGTTCCCGATCATCAGGCTCCAGAACTCGGAGTAGCTGATTCCCGCCGCTTTGAGCGCCCGGACATAACCGGCGTCCAGGCTGCTATCCGGGTTGGGATTGACCTCGAGGATCGCGATCCGTCCGTCCTGGCCCATCCGGAAATCGACCCGGGCGTAATCGCGGCAGCCCATCGCCTGGAAGGCGGCCAATGCGTATTGATGCAGCTTATCGCGCAGCGAATCGTCGATCGGGGCCGGGCACATGGCCGGCGTCGTCGCATAGAGGACGTGATCCTCAAACCACTTGGCTTCGTAACTGCAGATGTGCGGGGCCGATTCCGGCATCGAGGAAAAATCGATCTCCGAGACGGGCAGGGCCTGGAGCCTGTCGGTTTCGAGCACGGCGACGTTGAACTCCCGGCCTTGGATGAATTCCTCGACGAGCGCGGGCTGTTTGTAGGCGTCGATGATCTTGTTCACTCTCTCGTGCAGCGCCTGCGGGTCGCGGACGACCGAATCCTGGTAGATGCCCAGGCTGGCGTCCTCCTGGTTGGGTTTGACGATGGCCGGGAAGGGGACGTTGTCGATCTTCTGGTCGGCCGATGTCACCAGCATGCCTCGGGCCGTGGGCAGGCCGAAGGCGTTCAGAATGGCCTTCGCCTTGAACTTGTCTTGGCAGATCCCCAGGGCTTTGGACGGACATCCGGTGAAGGGAATGGCCAGGGCCTCGAAGATCGCGGCCACGTTGGCCTCGAGCTGAGGCCGGCTGCGGAATTCCTCGCAAAGGTTGATGAGGACATCGACCTTGAGTTCCTTGATGCGACGCACCAGGCTCAGCAGGCTTCCCCTCAAGGGAAGCATCACGGCATTAAAGCCGTCATCGGTGATCGCCGAGAAAATGGAATCGGCCACCTCGGCGACGGTGGCTTCAGACAGCCCTTCGTTAGATGGGTTGAGGGCGGGATTGAAATAGCTGTAGGCGATCCCGACCAAGATGTTTTCTTTTTCCATGATCCTTGATTCCATACCTGGTCGCCGCCGCATCGACGACTCGATGAAGCAGCGCCGCATAAGAATAGCCCGCCGTGCGGGCGGCCTTGGGAAGGCAGGAGTTGTCCTCCGGGTTGGGCAGGACCCCGGGCAGAGGGTTGACCTCCAGGATGTTCGGTTCGCCCCGCTCATCCAGCCGGATGTCGATCCGGCTCCAGTCCCGGATCCGCAGGACCTCGACGGTCTTGCGGACGATGTCCTCGATCCGGTTTTTGAGGTCCAGGCTGAGATCGGCCGGGCAGTGGAAGATTTCCAGCGGCTTGTCCGGCTGGTCCCAGACCCATTTGGCCTCGTAGGAATACACCGGGTTCGCGCCCGGCGGAAGCTGGGAAAGGTCGATCTCAACGATGGGCAGGATTTCGAGGTCGGGCGGATTGCCCAGCACGCCGACCGTGAACTCCCGTCCCGTCAGGAACTGCTCGATGATGACCGGTTCCTTATAAAGAGACCGGATCTCGCGCACCCGGGCCTTAAGCTCGTCCCGGGTCCTCACGACCGCGTTGTCCTTGATCCCCTTGCTCGAGCCTTCGTGGAGGGGTTTGACGATGGCCGGGAGCTTGACTCTGAGGCTTATCCCGGAGCCGTTCTCCACCACCCAAAACGGCGGCGTGGATCTTGTGGTAGGCGAGGATTTCCTTGGCCCTTGACTTGTCGAGGCAGATGCCCAAGGTCAGCGGGTCGGAACCCGTGTGAGGAATCCCCAGCATCTCGCAGATCGCGGGGATGTGGGATTCCCGGTTCGGCCCGACGAGCCCTTCGGCCATGTTGAAGACGAGGTCGGGCCTGATTTCTTTGAGATGAAGATAGGCCTCGTCGTCGGCCTCGATCGGGATGATTTCGTGTCTCTCACCGAGTGCCCTGACGACAGCCCCGATGGTCTCGTCCGAGTCGCACTCGGCGAGAAAATCGAGTGGAGGGTCGTCTTCCTCGTGGTTCTCTTCGTAGCGCCTTGCCTGGAGCGACGAAGCTGTTCCGTCTTTGGAGCTGAAAACAAAAGCGATTCGCATAGTGTGTTCCGTTCTTAATTTAAGATGATGTGAGTCCCTGACAACGTGATCCTTTTATATCTGCTGAACGAACTCTTTTTTTCTTAAACTCAAAATATTTTCTAGTTTCATAACTTAATATAGGACAATTTTTTCAAATGTCAATACTTTTACATACTTTTTTTTGCGTGTCATCGAAAAGTGACTCAACA
>Ga0113563_10002940_pt1 | contig 10461 bp, 11 predicted proteins | sample Mud3Dept3metaG_FD_80117 | JGI IMG/M metagenome (GOLD analysis project Ga0113563, IMG submission 80117) | Freshwater wetland microbial communities from Ohio, USA, analyzing the effect of biotic and abiotic controls - Mud 3 Core 4 Depth 3... | ecosystem: Environmental > Aquatic > Freshwater >...
CCGACGGCTGCCCGCCGGTCTGAGGTGTGGGCAGCGGACTGGCCGAGTCGGTGGCCGGTGCGCAGGCACTTACGACCAGGGCGCTCACTCCAATCAGCAATGCCAAGTTCATCAGTCTATTTTTCATCTTCTGAACCCCTCTCTCGATCCGTATCTGCCTGGCACAACTGATAGCCAGACAGGTGTCCACACGCACTCTAGCAATAGACGAGCGTGATTCAGGAAAAGTTCCACTCGGGAGGTAACCCGTCAAAAGGACAGGCAATTGTTGGGCATTCGCGACAGGTGTGGTAGAATAGGGGCGCTGCTCAGCAAGTGCTGGATCACTTATTGGAGGACAGACTGATGAGCCGTTCGCACCGCACATGGCTTGCGCCGGGCCTGTTGGCTGTCGTCCTGCTGATCGGGGCCTGTGGCGCTGCCCAAACTGGGCCTGTGACACAAGGCGACGCCATACGCGGGCAGAGCCTGTGGGCACAGTCAGCCTGCATGGGCTGCCATGGGGTCAATGCCCAGGGCAGCACCGGCGGCCCGGCCCTCGCCAACACGCCGCTGACCATCCGTGACGTCACCGACATCGTCCGCAGGGGTGGGCCGGGCATGCCCAAATACTCGGCAAGCCAGACAAGCGACCAGGACCTCCGGGACATGCATGCCTGGTTCCAGAATCCGGTGCCGGCCGCGACGGGCGAGCCGGGACAGGACCCGTGGACACAGTCGGCCTGCGCCGGTTGCCACGGCGCTGGCGCCCTTGGCGGGAGCGGCCCGAGCCTGGCCGGCACATCGCAGCCCTTCGCCGCATTCCAGACCGCTGTGCGCCAGGGTGGGCGCGGCATGCCCCCGTTCTCGGCGACCGATATGAGCGACCAGACCTTGCAGGCAATCTACGCCTGGCTCCAAGCCCAAGCTCAGGTCCCGGCCGCGCAACAGAACCCGTGGGTCCAGGCGGGCTGTGGCGGCTGCCACGGCGCGAACGCCGAGGGCGGCACTGCTCCCGCCCTGACCGGCGAGGACTTGGACTACAACGAGTTCCAGCGGGTGGTACGCCGAGGGGAAGAGGAGATGCCGGCCTACAGCACGAGCCAGATCAACGACACTGAGCTCCGGCGTATGTACGACTGGCTCATGGCGCTGCCCTGAGCAAGCTGAATAACTGTCATAGGGAGGTTGGGAATATGGCTGCCATTGCCAGCATCTTTCGGGCTGTTACGTACCGGGGGCGCGAGGGGCAGATTGCCTGGATGCTCCACCGGGTCACAGGGGTGGGCGTCTTTCTCTTTCTTGCGCTGCACATCACGAACATCTTTTTGATGTCGTTTCCTTCCGACGTCTTTAACTCGGTGCTGGTCCTTTACCACAACGTGCTGTTCAAGCTGTTGAGCATCTTTGGTCTGTACTTGGGCGTTTTGTACCATGCGCTGAATGGCATCCGGGTGATGATCGTGGACTTTTGGCCCGGCGCCAGCAAGTACCAGGCGCCCCTGTGGCGCATACAACTGGTCATCTTTGTCCTCGCCTTCGTGCCATCAGCGGCCATTATGTTGACGCGGATGTATTAGAGAGGAGGAAAGCCCATGCAAGCTCGATCCTTTGCCCGGCCCCGGCCGGCAGGCCGCCAGGAGCATGCGGCACTAGAAGCATCCGGCACAGGCCGCAGCGGCAACCTGGAGCGGACTGCCTGGCTGTTCACCCGCATCTCGGCCGTCGTACTGCTGGTGATGGCCGTCTTTCACCTGCTCTACATGCACATCGCCCTGGGCATGGATGCCATCAGCTTCCAATTGATTGCCTGGCGCTGGCAGTCCCCAGCCTGGCGACTGTTCGACCTGACCCTGCTCGTCTTTGGCTGGCTGCACGGCGCCAACGGCATGCGGATCGTCGTCGACGACTATGTGCATTCGCCGGTCGGGAGGATCGTGGCGCGCACCCTGCTGATTGCCGTCACTGCGACCCTGATTGTGCTCGGGGCGTTCGTGATCTTGTCCTTCAAGGCAGCGTAAGGGCTGTCCCCAAAGCGTCACTATCCACAGGATGTATGCGCCAAGCCTTCATCTACTTGGTCAAAGATGGTGACGGCTCACTCCGGGTAAAGACCTCACGGATTCTCTGCGCGTGAATGCCGTGGTGGAGGGGCACTGTTCCTTCGCAGCGAGCCCCTTGACACCGACCCGTGGATGAAGGCGAAGGCGCCCCTTACACCTCGGCAGTTTCCACCAGCGAAGGGATTCGCCGTGTCAGCTCTGACCAGTCGTTGCCGATCACCGTTTGGATGAGCCGCTTGACTTGCGCGAAAGCTGGAGGCGGCATCATGGTTTGCCAGATACGGATCAGGTTCTCTCGGTCGTCGTCGCCCAATAAGGGGAACAACCACCGGGACGCCTCCGGAAAGCGGTCCTGTGGCATGGTGCTTGCCATGATACCGACTGCCTTGGCCTGGTCGGGTACGGGCACGAGATCCCTCATGAGGCGGTACAGGTGTGCGTCCTCCTTTGCCAGGTGGATGTCGAGATGGAACTTGAACGCGGCAGTGGCGCGCGCCGTATCCAATGCGTCGTGTGCAGACACTGCCGCGCTCAAGGCGTCGAATGCTGCATCCAGGCCTCGGTGATCTCGCTCGTACGCCTCGGCGACCGAAGGCGCGACGGCTTCAACCGCAGGGAAGACGCCCAATTCTTCGCCGTGGGCGTGCCAGACCAGCACCTCGTTGAAGAATCGGAATCGCTCGACCGTCGGCGCTAGCCCTGGTTTGCCGCGTGCAGAGTCGAGCGCCGCAGCGTCGATCACGGCCATGTCGCGCCGGAAGGCGTTGTGGAACGCCATTACCGCATCAAGTGGTTCTGCCATTGTAGGTCCCTCCTTGTACTGCTAACGCGAATCTGTACGACATGCGAACTGCACGTCAATGCATCATAACACCCAGTGTGGTCACAGCAAGAGCGAGTGACCGTATCCGCATGCTACCACAAAAACTCGCGGAACGGACCGGCCAACCGGCGGGTGTCGGACCTATCCAGTCGGAGGGTTTTTCCCCTAACTGGCTGGTGGGGCCTGGTTCGAAGTGGAGTGTCTTCCTGAGGTTCAGAGCCAACGTGAGGGCATTTTGCAGGTCACGACAGGCTGGTGCATTTGGAAAACGCCGAGCCTCCAGGGTGCCAGGACCTCAGGTCCCACCCCGCCCTAGATCTCGAACCCTTTGCCCCCTCAGACTCCCCCCAAGGAGTCCAGATGCCAGAAGACCGGGAGCTCACTCTTCTGGCGTGACCACACACCGGAAGCCCATGGAGTTGTAGCGGTCGGCAGGGGCGATCATGTTGCGGGACGCGGCGCGGACCCAGTGCCAGTTGTAGGCATAACTGCCGCCGCGCACCACCTTGTACGTCCCACCGGGCGGCCCCTGCGGGTTCTCGTAGGGCGAATAGCCGTAGTAGGTGCTGTCCCACCAGTCGTTGACCCACTCCCAGACGTTGCCGCTCATGTCCAGTGTGCCGTAGGGGCTGACGCCGCTGGGATGGCCGCCCACCTGGCTAGTGTCGCCCACGCAGTAGACAGCGGGCTCGTATTCAAAGTTGCACCGCGAGCAGTCGGGGGCGTCGTTGCCCCACGGGTACATGCGCGTGCCGAGGCTGCCGCGCGCCGCCTTTTCCCACTCGGCCTCGGTCGGCAGGCGCTTGCCGGCCCAGGTGCAATAGTCGGCCGCATTGTACCACGAGACGTAGATGACCGGATAGTCGGCGTAGGTTGGGTTGTTGTAGTAGGAGGGGCGGGTGTAGGAGTAGTTGTACTGCGGGGGATCACAGGCTCCGGCGGCGTCACACAGGCCGTACTGGGCGTTGGTCACCTCGGTGGCGTCGATGTAGTAGGCGTCCAGGTAGACGTCGTGCAGGGGCAGCTCGTACGATTCGCAGTCCTCGTTGGGGTTGGTCTGGTCGCAGCCCATCTGAAACTCGCCGGCGGGTATATAGACCATGTTGGGAGGTGGTGGGCCGCTTGCCGTGGTAAAGCTCCAGACGGGACCCACGGTGCTGGACAGGTGCTCGTCGGCGGCAATCACCTGCCAGTAGTAAAGTGTGTCGGTGAGCAGTGTGCCAGGATCGCAGATGGGGCTCGACGCGTCCTCGCAGACAGGCAGAGCGGGCGTGGGGTTGCCGGCTTCCAGGTAGACGGTGTAGGTCACCAGAACGCCGTCGGGGTCACCGCCGGTCCAGGTCAGGTCCACCTCCAGGCTCACGGCCGCCGCTCCGTCCTCAGGTAAGGGGTTGGAGGGGACAAGGGGCGGACGGTTGGCGCACTCGAGTTCTTCCGACGCGTCAAAGTTGCTGGTCTCGCCCAGGTCGGGCTCGTAGCGGCCATTCTGGTTGCTGTCCTCGCAGCCGTCCGGTGAGCCACCGTTGTCGTTGTCGGGGTCGATTTCCTTGCGCAGTCCGTCAACGTCCCAGTCGGCATGGCGGAGGGCGTAGCTCCCCGACACGTCGAAGAGGAATTCGCGCATGTCGATCTTGTCTCGCTGCCCGTCGGCGTCGCTATCGGGGGCCGCGCTGTCGGTCGGGAAGCGGCTCAGCTCGTCAAAGTCGACAATCCCGTCGCCGTCGCCGTCGATGGACACAGTAATCTCATCCGAGCGCACGTTGGGTGCCAAAGCGGGAGCCACATAGTAGCAGTCCCCACCGAGAGAGCCGTAGACTTGCCAGGATGTGCCGCTCCAAGGGTCAAAAACACGGACCTGTGTTGAACCATTCTGAACGCGATAGCCTCCAATGACTTTCATATGGTTACGGTAACTCCACATGATGGGCCGTCCAGCATCGATCAAGGCCTGAATAGTGTCAAACATAGGCATGACCGTGTCGTAGTAAATCTCCGCGCTGTCAACGCCCAAGGCCCAGGCCAGCAGGGTCTGGGCCGACGCTCCGTCTTCGCCGCAGCCCAAGGTGCCGCGGTTATGGCCCAGGTCCACCACAGGGCTGCCCACTCCACCCTGGTCCTCGATGGGAGCTCCCCAGTTCTCAAGCTGTTGGTACGACAACCGGTCCTGGCTGAGGTTACCCCCATAATTGGTGACGATCATGGCGATCGAAGCGCGGACGCAGTTCATCGTGCCATGCTCAAAGATGCCGTCGGGGTGCGTTGAGTCCCAGGCCACCTCGGGGTTGTAGTTGGCCGGATCCCCCTCGTTGCAGCCATCCAGGCACAGCAGCTTGGTGTCTTTGCGCTGGCGGAACCAGGTGATGGGCAGTTCGGTTTCTGGCGCGATCGCGTCAGCCTCAGCATCACCCTCCTCTGCGGCCGCCTGTCCTGCCGCAACGATGCCAAGGCTGAGCGGCTGAGACCAGGCTCCGAAGCCAAACACGGGGTCGATGGGCCGGACGCGCCACCAATACGAGCCGACCAGCGGCGGTTCCTGGGGCGCGTACCAGGGCGAGTCGAGCTCAATGTCGACCAGGGGCGAGCCGAAGGCCGAGTCATCGTCCATCTGGAGCTGATAGCGAGCCCCGGGCGCCCAAGACCAGCCCAACGCCACCCCATCGCTGGACATCACCGCCCCATCCTCCACGGTGCTCCAGTAGGCACGGGCCACGGGGTTGGCCGCACCCGGACTTGGGTCGTCGTCCCGAAAGATGCACCAGTCATCGGGCGTCTGGCCGCCGCGACCTGGATAGAGGCCGATGGATTGGCCGGACACGGCAGCCTCGCCCTCGATAATAACGCCGGAGCCGATATACAGGCCGACGTACCAACTGAGGGCCCACAAGCCGGCGGCTGTCGCGTTGGCGGCCTCGTCGCCGGGTGGAGCCCCGTAGGCCACCACGCCGGCAATCGTGTCAGGATCGTGGGCGCTGCTGGAGTAGAGGGCGACCTGGTCGGCCTCATCTTCAAAGATGTCCACCATGCCCGCGGGCGAATGCAGCACGGCCAGGCCATCGCTCAGGTCATAGTCGTCGGCCGCCACACCCTGCCCGTCGAAGAAAATGAGCACATAGACACCCGGCGGCACTGGGGGCAGGGCATCGGGGATGGTATAGTCGTTGCCGTCCTCGTCCGTGACCTGCCACCCACTGATCTCCACCGGCCCGCCGGTTGTCCTGGCGCCGATCCGAGACAACCCGGACAGGGGGGTGGCTGCACCCCCACCAAAGGCGTTGCGCAGGATGAGAGGGAGGTACACCTGGAAGATCCTTGGGCTGTGCAGCTCCACCCACTCGAAACCTCCCGGCTCCGGTTTGGACGTGACCTCGTTGATGCGGACGGGGGTGCCGGCTCCGAGACTGGTGAGGGTTGCGAGAGCGACGGCGGCAGGGACGGGGACACGGGTCTCTGCCTGGACCTGCGGGCCGGACACAAAAGAGAGCGGCAGTAACAGGGCCAGGGTTGCCACTACGGACAGAAAACCGCCAGCGCGAACGTCCTTTGACATGATGACCTCCTTGTCTTGCTCACAAGAGCACAACCCCGCGAACCCCATACAGGCGCGCAGCTTCGCACGGCTCGGCGGATGCGGTGCCGCTTTTGGTGTGCTTCGTACGGTTGTACGATTATCCCAGTTGCGTCACTGCTGTCCTTGAAGCGGATGTCGAGGCGATCCAGGGCCGCACTCAGCTCGCCAAAGGCCAACCCCTCGTAACGCTGCATGGCAGCCGTCTTGTAGCCACCCTTCCACTGATAAAGGTCCGTCGCCGTGATGCCGAAAGTGATCGCGAATTTGGCCAGGGCCGTGAACCACGAAAACCAGGGACTCCATTGTCCCCCCATCCAAACCTCCATCAAGGGCCTAGAGGTGAACTCCAACCGGCAGAGAGCTGCTTCTTGGCGACCACCCGCATTATACCACCAAGCCCGGCGCCGGGCAAGCCGTGTTCGATGCCTTCGGCTTCTCCTCTTGCGCTTTCTCCCCGGCAGTGTTATGCTCTCCTCCAAGTCAGACCCAAAATACTCGTGCCAAGGGAGGTCTTATCGTGCGTCGACGTGAGCGCAGAACAAGGCTGGTAGGAGCCTGGGCCTCGGTTCAGGGTGCGGTATGGGTGCTCGGGCTGGCTCTTCTGATCTGGCAGGGCTGGCTGTGGCCCAGCATCCTGGTGTTGGTTGCGCTCAGTCTGCTGGTCGCAGTGGTAGCCCGGCAGGTCTCGCCCGGCTCGGTGCCCGGGGGCGATCAGGCCGGCGCTCCTGCCCTCGCATCCCCATCCATCCCCGTGTCCGAGCATCGCGCCGAGCTGCTGCCGACCAACTGCCCAAGGTGCGGTGCGCCGACGCGCGGCTCCGAGGTGAAGTGGACCGGCCCCCAGTCGGCCGACTGTCCCTTTTGCGGTGCAAACCTGCCGATGACAACTCCCTGAGCGTCCGAAGTGTGAGCGAGAACGCGCCGCGCCGGTCGGGCACTTTGGAAGGCAAAGAGCATGCTCCAGTCGACGATCATCTGGGATTGGAGCGTCTCATCTTCTTCAGTGACGCCGTGTTCGCCATTGCTGTCACCCTCCTGGTGCTGGACATCCGCCTGCCCGCCGGGTTCGAAACGGCAAGCAACTCCCAACTGCTCGACCAGCTGCTTGGGCTCTGGCACAAGGTTCTGGCCTACGTCATCAGCTTTCTGGCCGTTGGCTCCTTCTGGTTGGCGCATCATCGCAAATTCCGGTTTATCAAGCGCTACGACCCTGGGCTGCTGGTGCTCAATCTCCTGTTCCTGATGGTCATTGCCTTTGTTCCCTTTCCCACGTCGGTGATCAGCGAGTCCAGCAACCAGACGGCGACCATATTCTACAGCCTGGCCATGACCCTCGCCGGGCTCATGCTCGCAGCCATCTGGTGGTATGCCTCCCGTCACAACCGCCTCACCGATCCCCAGTTGGACGCACCACAGCGGAGGCGGCAGCTCGTGGCGTCGCTCCTCACCGTGGGGGTGTTCGTCCTGTCTATCGGCCTTGCCTTTATCAACGAGGACCTGGCCAAGTTCTCGTGGCTACTACTGGTGCCCATCTCCCGCTACGGGCGAATACGATAGGGGTCAGCTACATGAGCACACTCACTTCGCGTCCCCTCATAGCCCAGGGTCGTACAGCGGAAGTCTATGCCTGGCAGGACAACCAGGTCCTCAAGCTGTTCTATGCCTGGTGCCCGCAGAACTAGGCGCAGCATGAGATTGAGATTGGCCGTGTTGTGGCAGCCACGGGGCTGTCCACGCCCAAGTTGGTCGGCGCCCTGGATGTCGAGGGGAGGCAAGGGATCCTCTATGAGCGGGTGGAGGGCCCGTCGATGCTAAAGCAGTCCACTTCCAAACCGTGGCTCGTTTTCCGCCTTGCGCGGCAGCTGGCCGACTTTCACGCCGAGATACACAAGCACAAGGGAGACGGTCTTCCCCCCCTGCGCCCGTCCCTCCGGGCGAGCATCGAGCAAGTGGACAGCCTGCCGCCCAACCTAAAGGCCGGCGTGCTGCGGCTCCTTGAAACACTGCCCGACGGAAACGTGCTGTGCCATTTAGGTTTTCACCTCGACCAGGTGCTCATCACAGCCACAGGCCCGGTGATCACGACTGGATGACAGCCCAGCAGGGTCACCCGCTCGCCGATCTGGCCAGGACTTGCATCCTTTTCAAGGTCGGACAAGTGCCCTACGCAGGCCGGACGATGCGAGCCATCATCAGCCTCTGGCGAGGGTTTTTCTATCGGACCTACGTCGCCCGCTACCTTGAGCAGCACCCGGCAGTTGCCCAGGCCGAAGTCAGAACCTGGATGATCCCCGTGGCGGCTGCCCGGCTGAACGAGCAATTTGCAGGAGAACAGGAACCGCTGCTGCGCATTATCCAATCCCATCTGCCCATGCACTAGCCTGCTCCTAGCCTGCTCGAGAGCTCGGCCGGCCTGAGCTCTTCCCGCGTTTCTACTGTCCCCCCCGTGGGAACCACACCCTCACCGCTTGACCTTGTCGGGCAGGATGTAGGGATAGTCTTTGCCCAGGAGACGGTGGAAGAAGCGGTCCACCTTCTTGAAAGCCAGGTAGAGCCGCCAGATCCACGCATCTTCGCGGTAGTAGGACCGCACTTCGGCGATGGTCAAAGGTTTGAAGCCGGACAGGCGGGCGTTGCCGGCGAAAAACCGGTTGACCGTGTCCACCAGCCCGGGGATCAGCTCGGGTCGCTGCTCCTTGTAGAAATTGGCGACGAGGTCCACGACCACCTGCCTGAAATCGTAATAGCGGGTCATCACATCCTTGAGAAACAGGAGCCGCAAAAGCCATACCAGGAACGAGGGAGCGCTGCGCAGGAACAGCTCCGGGTCCAACTGCTCTTGGCCGTTCACCCGCAGCAGCGGTGAGCTGGTGTCGAAATAGATCAGCTCGATCCTCTCCCCCAACACCGGCCTGTCCGGATTCAGACCGGCGATCGCCCAGTTCGAGATCTGCCCGTCCAGGCCTGCCTCCAACTCACCCTGGTGCTCCTGGTTGAAGCGAAAGACCTTGTCCATCTCTCCCAGAACGGCCAGCACCAGCCGGTCGACCTCCTCGGACGACAGGTGATGGATGGCCTGGTGGCCGATGGCTCCCGCCGGCAGCCTTTCCTGGGCGATATAGACAACCACCCGGCCCCTTACCCTGCCCGCGAGCCGCACCGTGTCGGTGGGCACCACCCGCAGCCCCATGCTGTCCCTGAGCGCCGCCACGTAGGTCTGGTACAGGGCCTGGTAACTCCCCGCCTCCGACTCGGTTCGAAACATCGGCAGCCGTTTGTAGGCCAGCTCCCGCTCGGGTCCGGCGCCAAGCTCGAACACCGTGCTGATCTCGCCATAGCCCAGCACCCGGGCCGGGATCTTGCTCTTTTCGGGGAACCTCGGATCGAGCCCCTCCTCAAAATCGGCCAGAAGTTGGAGGTCCGCCTGCGGCAGCGGCATCGTCCCCTCCTCACAGTCCCAGAAAACGCTCGACGCCCGACAGGGCCCGGTCGACGCGCTCCAGGATCTCCTCTGCCAGGCCGCGGTCGATGGTCAGCGGCGGCAGCAACTGGGCCACGGTTGGGTTGTTGGAGGCATAGACCGACAGGAAACCGGCGTCGTAGGCCGCCCTGGTGAACAGCGGCCCGCACTGCTGGTTCAGCAGCTCGATGCCCATCATCAGCCCCAACTGCCTCAGCCCAACGAGGACCACGGGATGGCTGGCCTTCAGCCGCTGAAAGCCCTCAGCAAAAAACGCCGCCAGCCCGCGGACGTGGGCCAGGAAGGTCGGATCGGCACACATCTCCACCACCTTGAGCGCGACGGGGCAGGCCACCTCGGCGCCGCCAAAGGTGGACACGTGGATGAAGGGATCGGCATGAAAGACGGCTTCATACTCCTCCCGGAAACAGGTGGCACTCATGGGATAGACGCCGCCCGATAGCCCCTTGCCCACCACCATGATGTCGGGCTCGGTGCCAAAACACTCGATGCCCCACAGCCTGCCAGTCCGGCCCAGGCCGGCCTGGACCTCGTCCGCGATGAGCAG
>Ga0113563_10002941_pt1 | contig 10459 bp, 6 predicted proteins | sample Mud3Dept3metaG_FD_80117 | JGI IMG/M metagenome (GOLD analysis project Ga0113563, IMG submission 80117) | Freshwater wetland microbial communities from Ohio, USA, analyzing the effect of biotic and abiotic controls - Mud 3 Core 4 Depth 3... | ecosystem: Environmental > Aquatic > Freshwater >...
CCCCCGCGACAGGTACAGGCCCTCGGTGTTTTCGCGGACGATCACGTAGTCGATGCCGTCGGGTTCGTAGCCGGCCAGCGGCGTGGCGGCATGCGGGTAAAGCCGGATGGGCCGCACGTTGGCATAGAGGTCGAACCCCACCCGGAGGATGCCCCCCAGCAGGCCCGCCTCGGTGCCGTCCGGTTTTCGAACATCCGGCAGCCCCACGGGCCCCTTCAGGGTGGCATCGGCGGTGCGGAAGGCCTCGAGCGCCTCGGGCGTGATGGCCGCGCCGGTGTCGCGGTAGCAGGCGGCCCCGGCCCGGTGGAACTCACAGGCGAGGGAAAACCCCCCTGCCGCCTCCTGGACCGTTTCCAGGACGTCCAGAGCGGCGTCGACGATTTCAGGACCGATCCCGTCACCGGGCAGGACCACGATGCGGTAGGTTTTGGATTCGGTCACGTGCGTGTCCTTGAAAAGCAGGTTGCGGGGCGCTTCGCCATTCAATCGCTCATGCCGTGTTGCCCTTGTGGGAGTGGCTTCCAGCCACGATCATGTCGCGGCAAGATGCCGCTCCCACAGAAAGACTTCCGCGTAAGCGGGTTGCCGCGCGCGGCGCCGGCCTGTCGCCGATGCATTGTGGGAGAGGCTTTCAGCCTCGATGATCGCGGCTGGAAAGCCGCTCCCACCGGAAAATCATACGCATGGAAACTCGATTTTCTTGCGGACCTCTCATTCCGTGTATGGCGATCCATCCCCGGGGCTGCATCCGAGCGGCCTCATCGGGAGTCGATTTCACTCTCATTCGTGCGGAGGCTACCGGCGGTGGTTCAAGTTAATCGAAACAGCGCCCCGGCACGAGGACATGGCCTTCCATCAGGCGCCGGGCCGTCCGCCCCAGCACGGCTTCCCGGTAAATGTGTTCGCCCGCGCGGGGCTCGATCACGGCGCCGACGTCGATGACCCCGCCGGGGTGCCCGATGTGCAGGAGTTCCCTGCCGCGGGCCTCTTCCCTAACCAGCTCGCCGACCACGGTGCCCGGGATCATGGCCGCGCCGGCCGTGGCGACCGCGCCGCTCACGGCGTAGGAGCGGTGCAGCGTGCCCATGGACATCATGCGCGCCAGCAGGTCGACCTCGCGCGCCTCAACCATGCGCCCGTTTAGGGCCGCGTAGGTGGCGGGCGCCGCGACCACGGCTACCTTGGGGACGGCCTGGCTGCGCCGGGCGGCCTCCTCCTCCGAGGCGGTGATCCCCAGCCGGACGGCGGCCCGGCAGCGGATCGCCTCCAGCAGGGATTTGATCTCGGCCCGGCGCTCGAGCTCCTCGGTTTCGGTGCCCGACAACCCGAGCGCCGCAGCCGGGACGAACACGAAGGGGTTGGCGGCGTCGATGCAGGTGACCTCCACGGCGCCCCGTCCGGGGATGTCGAAGCGGTCCCTGCGGTTGCCGGTGGGAAAGAGCTTTCCCGTGACCGCGCCGGCGGGGTCCACGAACCGCAGGAGGATGCGCGATCCGGTTCCCGGCACCCCGTCGATGGCGTAGTCGCCTTCCTCGTTGAACTTGCCGTCCTTGACCGGGACTTCGGCGACGATGAGCTTGTTCGTGTTTTTCTGGTGGATGCGCACCCGCGTGACGGGTTCGACGGCCGTCACCAAACCCTCGTCGACCGCAAAGGGGCCGACGGCCGAGGAGATGTTGCCGCAGTTGCCTTTGACGTCCACGATCGGCCGGTCGATGGAGACTTGGCCGAAATGGTAGACCACGTCGTAGTCGGGCGCGGGCGACGGGCCGATGACGGCCACCTTGCTGGTGACGCTGAGGGCGCCGCCGACGCCGTCGATCTGGCGTTTGTAAGGGTCGGGGCTGCCGTAGGCGGCCAGGATCGCCCGGTCGCGCCGGCGCGGATCCGGCGGCAGGTCCTTCTCGTGGAAAAAGAGCCCCTTGCTGGTGCCGCCGCGCATGAGAACGGCCGGTATGCGTCGCTGCATGTCGCTTCCCCCTTAAGCCTGGACGGTGAACGGGAATCTGAAACCGGCAAATGAACCAAGCAATAAAAATGCCACTCCACGGCGGCCGCCGCCGCGGTTCGAGCGGCCGCGGGCTAATCCAGGCCCATCTCCCTCATCTTGCGCCAGAGGGTCGTGCGGCTGATGCCCAGGTGCTCGGCGGCCCGGCTCATGCGGTAGCGGGTGTGCTGGAGGGCTTCCAGGATGATGGCTTTCTCGCTCTGGATCGATTGCTCGCGGACGTGGGCCTTCAGGGCCGTCGGGGCTTGAGAGGGGGCGGCTTCGGGGCCGACGCCGCTGAACTGGATCAGCTCGCGGTAGAGGATCTCCAGCATGTCGGGGTTGCACCGCAGCCTGCAGTTCAACACCAGCCGTTCGGCGAAATTTTTCAGCTGGCGGACGTTGCCGGGCCATGGGTACTGCTGCAGCCGGTCGAGGTAGGCCCCCGGCAGGCGGACCGGTTCGATCCGCTGCCGGTCGGAGAACATCCGGATGAAGTAATCGAGCAGCACCGGTATGTCCTCCGGGCGCCGGCGCAGGGGCGGGACCTGGATGCGCAGGACGTTGAGCCGGAAGAAAAGGTCGGCGCGGAACTTGCCTTCCTGCAGGGCGGCGGTCAGGTCGCGGCTGGCCGCGGCAATGACGCGCACGTCGATCGGTATGACGCGGTCGCCGCCGACGCGCATGACTTCCCGCTCCTGCAGCACCCGCAGCAGGCGGGTCTGCATGGCTTCGGGCGTGGAGTCGATTTCGTCCAGGAAGATGGTGCCCTGGTGCGCGAGCTCGAACCGCCCCGGCTTGCCGCCGCGCTTGGAGCCCGTGAAGGCGCCCTCCTCGTGCCCGAAGAGCTCGCTTTCCAGCAGCTGCTCGGGCAGGGCCGCGCAGTTGATGGAGACGAACGGGAAGCGGGTGCGGCGGCTGAGGTCGTGGATGCCCTGGGCGAAAATCTCCTTGCCGGTGCCGGTCTCCCCGATCACCAGGATGGTGGAATCCGTTCGGGCGTACTGCTTGCCGAGGTCCACGACCTCCTGCATGGCCGGGCTGGCGTGGACCAGCTGGTTGAGTTTGTACTTCGCCACCAGCCCGGCGGAAAGAGACCGCCGGACCACGTTTTCCGAGCGCATCACGTTGCCGATGTCCCGGAAGGTCGACACCGCGCCGATGGCCTCGCCGTCCAGGACGATGGGCAGGTGGTTGAAGATGAAGCGCTCCTCCCGGATCTGGCCCAGGCGGTCGTGGATCGGCGCTTTGCCCGTCAGCACCTGGGGCAGGGGGCTTTCCGGGAAAAACGTGAGGACCGGCTGCCCGAGGGCCTCGTCCTCGCCGATGCCGAGCGCCTTGCGGGCGGCGGCGTTGGCAACGGTGATGCGGCCGCCGGCATCGACCGCGACGATGCCGTCCGAGGCGGCATCGATGATCGAGCGGTAGCGGCGCGCCATGGCTTTCTGCTCGCGCCCGGCCAGGGCGACCGAGACGGCGTTGTCGAGCGTGGCGGCGATGTCTTCATCCGAGGTGCGGATCTCGACGAACTTCAGGCCGACCGCCTCGGCGACCCGCTGGGTGACGCCGCCGCCGACGACGACCTCGCAGCCCTGGCGCCGGGCGCGGGTGATGGCCTTCTCCAGGCTGGAGGTGTCGCGGTAGATCTTCTGGACGAGTTCGATGTCGAGAAGATCCTCCAGGATCGCGATGCCGGTCATCTCCTGCCGGAACACCGGGAAAAGAACCCGGCGGCCCGCCTGCGCGGCGGCCTTGAGGCTGATGAGGATGTCCAGGGAGCGGTGCGGGAACGAGAGGACCGGAATGCGCAGGTTCTCCCGGAGCAGGTGGGCCGTGCCCCTGCGCCCGACGGCGACTTCGATCCCCGCGCGCTCCATCTCGACCGCGACCGGGATGGCGTCGTCCAGGCCGTGAGTGTCGAAATGGATCTGGAGCTGTCGATGCGCGCTGAGCGCCTGGATGCGCCCCAAGAGCGAAGGGCTGGAAGCGAAGATGGCGATCTTGACTTTCTTGATTTTCATGGGCCGGATCCGGGTTCAGATGGGAAACATTATGTTCCACAAGCTGAACCTGTTGTCAATTCCATAAAACACGGTTCCGGGTCCATATTTTTCGACACTCTCGAAGGCCGCAAACTCGGGGCCCTGACGGCATCTGCCGCCGCCGGCCCGGCTGGCACGAATTCTGAATTGCCGTATCTCCATATATTGACAAAGATGGCTGCTTCCAACATACTCGCGCCGTGACATACCGCATCCTCGAAGCGCATTTCGGCGCCGTGCCTGCAGGCATTTAATCCCAAATCGATCAACCCATCACAAAAGGGGGAGAGAAATGAGAAAATCGCTCTGCTTCATCCTGTCGGTCTTTTTTCTCGTGGGGCTGGTGTGTGACCACCGGACTGCCGTGGCTGCTGAATACCCGGAAAGGGCCATCGAAATCCTCGTGCCCTTCGGCGCCGGCGGCGGCAGCGACACCGCGGCGCGCGCGGTGGCGGAGGGGATGAAGCCCCAGCTGAAAAACGGCGTGATGGTGAACAACATGCCCGGCGGCGGCGCGACCAAGGGCATGCTCTACGTCTCCCAGCAGCCGGCCGACGGCTACTCGGTTCTCGCCGTCACCACCTCGCACCTCATCGACGCGGTCAAGCCCAAGACGCGGGCCCACATCCTGAGGGACTTCGATCCCCTGTGCCGGATCCAGTGGGACACCTCCGCGGTGACGATCGCCGGCGATTCGAAATTCACGACCCTGGCGGAGCTGATCGATTTCGGCAAGAAGAACCCCAAGGCGTTGAAGTTCGCCGGCACCTCCCCGGGCGGATGGTCTGAGATCCAGACCGTGGCCTTTTTCAAAAAGTGCGGCGTGGAGGTGATCTTCGTGCCCTTTGATTCGGGCGCGGAGATCAAAGCCGCCATCCTGGGCGGGCACATCACCGGCGCGGTCGAGGAGTTGGCCGAGACCCTGCCCCTGATCGAAGCCGGCAAGCTGAAGTCCCTGTGCGTCATCATGGACAAGCGCCACCCGGCCCTCCCGAACGTGCCGTGTTCGAAGGAACTGGGCATCGACTACACCCACGGCCTGATGCGCGCCTGGGCCGTCAAAAAGGGCACCCCGCCCGAGCGGCAGAAATTCCTGATCGAGGTGATCAAGAAGTCGCTGGACCACCCGATGTACGTGAAATTCATCAAGGACAACCACCTGGATGCGCGGCCGGGCTACTTAGGGCCGGAGGAAACCCGGAAATACATGGAAGAGCAGGTCGAGTTCTTCACGAGTGTCCTCAAGGAGTTGGGATACGTCAAATAAACCCCGTTGAAACGGATAGGCGGATGAACCGTACACTTGGCATGCGAAGCAAGGAGAGAGGCTCCGCATGTCGGAAAATGGGCGGGTGGTTATGAAAAAAGGGGAAATCGTATTTTCCGGAGTGTGTGTCGCCTTTTTCGGGTTCATGTTGTTCGAAACCCTTGACCTGCTGGGGCAGGGCCGGCCGGGGGAGGTCGGCAGCGGGCTCTGGCCTTTCATGGCATTGTCGGTTTCATTGGTGCTCAGCCTGTTGATGCTGATCGCGAGCGTCAAAAAATACAGGGCGGCCGCGCGGGAAGGCACACCGGAACTGCCGGTCGAGGCCATCGCCGAAAAGAGACGCCAGCGGACCACCGTCACCCTCAGCATCGTGACCTTTCTGGCCTATATCCTCGTGATGCCTTGGATCGGTTTCATCCTCGCGACCCTGATCTACATCCTGGCCTTTGCATTAGCCCTGGGTGAGAGAAGACGGTGGGTGTTGGCCGTCTCTCCCTTCCTGGTGACCGCGGTGATCGTCGGGGTATTTGCGAAGTTCATTACGATCCCATTCCCCAAGGGGATCGGGGTGTTCGCTGAGTTCAGCCGCCTTTTTTATTAGCCAGGGAGGGATTCCGACATGATCGACCATTATCTTCAGGCGTTTGCCACGGTCCTTCTTCCGCAAAATTTGCTGGCCATGGTGCTCGGATCCCTTTGGGGGCTCTTGGCCGGGGCCCTGCCGGGCATCAGCACTTCGATGGGGGTCGTGCTGCTTCTGTCGTTCACCTATTCGTTGTCGCCGATGACCGCCTTCGTTCTGCTCATCGGCGCTTATCTCGGCGGCATCACCGGCGGATCCATCACCTCGATCCTTTTCGGCATTCCGGGCGAGCCCTCTTCGGTGCCCACCGTGATCGAGGGCCACGCCATCGCCAAGCAGGGCCGGCCCGCCTATGCCCTGTGGGTGTATTTGCTGTGCTCGATTTACGGCGGCACTTTCAGCGTGGTGTTCATGATCGTGGCCACACCCTTGATCGCCAGCTTCGCTCTGCGGTTCGGACCGGCGGAGTATTTCGCGCTGACCGTCCTCGGGCTGAGCGTCGTCTCGGGCCTGTCCGGCGGGTCCATGCTGAAAGGATTCATTTCCTGCTTTTTGGGGCTGTTCCTGGCGACCATCGGCACCGACGGCATCACGGGCGAGGAACGCTACACCTTCGACACCGTCACCCTGCTGGGCGGCATCAACTTCGTGGTGGCGATGGTCGGCCTGCTGGCGGTGTCCGAAATCTTCGTCGAAGCGGAGGAACCTTTCAAGGAATACAAGGGCGGTGTCGAGTACCGCGGCATGTTGAGTGAGTTCCCGCCATTTTCCCTGTTCAAGAAATACCTGCTGACCATGATTCGATCCCCGATCATCGGGACCATCGTCGGGGCCCTGCCGGGCGCGGGGGCGACCATCGCCGCCTTTCTCGCCTACGGCGAGGCGGCCCGGACCGCCAAGCACGAACCGGAAAAATTCGGCAAAGGCGCCGTGGAGGGCCTGATGGCGGCCGAGTGCGCGAACAACGCCTCCACCGGCGGTTCCATGACCATCCTGCTCTCCCTGGGGATTCCCGGCAGCAACACCACCGCCATGATGATCGCAGCTTTCATGATCCACGGCATGCAGCCCGGCCCCCTGTTGCTCACCCAGCGGCCGGACATCGTCTACGGGATCTTCGCCTCCATGCTCTTGACGAATCTGCTGCTGCTGGGCCTGACGATCCTTGCGATCCGCATGTTTTTAGAGTTGAACCGGATGCCGTACTCGATTTTCTCGGCGGCGATCATGATCCTGTGCGTGATCGGGGCTTACGGGCTCAACAACAGCATGGACGACGTCATGCTGATGTTCGCGTTCTCGCTGCTCGGATATGCCATGCGCAAATTCGACATCCCCGTGGCGCCGTGCATTCTGGCACTGGTGCTAGGAGACATGGCGGAACTCTCGCTTAGGCGGGCGCTGCTGCTGGCGGGTGGGAGCCCCGTCGGCTTGGTCAGCAGCCCGATCAGCGTGGTCCTGCTGGCGGGCGCCCTTTTCTCCATCTTGTACCCGATGTTCAAAAAACCGAAAATGCTCCAGGGGCTGTGATCCGCGGGCGCACGGGTTCCTATGGCTATGGCATTCTCAGTTATGGGAGCGGCCTCCGGCCGCGATGGATGAGCGGGGACCGACCGCGCATGTCGATTGCGGCTGGCAACCCGCTCCTACAAGAACTGTGACCAACCAGTCACCTTATTTTCAAGGACCTTATGGCCAGGAACATCGTTGAAAAAGTGCTGCAGGCGCACCTCCGAGACGGCGCCTGCGTCCCGGGCAAGGAGATCGCCATCGGGATCGACCAGACGCTGGTCCACGACGCGACCGGCACCATGGCGTTTCTGCAGTTCGAGGCCCTCGGCGTCGGCGCGGTTCGAACCGACCTGTCGGTGACCTACATCGACCACAACACGCAGCAGATCGGCTTCGAGAACAGCGACGATCACCTGTATCTGCAGACCGTGTCCGCGAAGTTCGGCGCGGTGTACTCCCGCGCCGGCAACGGGATCTGCCACCAGGTGCATCTCGAGCGGTTCGGAAAACCGGGCACCACGCTGCTCGGCGCCGACAGCCACACCCCCACCGGCGGCGGCATCGGCCAGATCGCCGTCGGCGCCGGCGGGCTGGACGTGGCCGTGGCCATGGGGGGCGGGCCGTTCCATCTCGCCTGCCCGAAGGTCTACCAGGTCAGGCTCTCGGGGAAGCTGCGCGATTGGGTGTCGGCCAAGGACGTCGTGCTGCACATGCTCTCGATCCTCACCACCAGGGGCAACGTGGGGGTGGTGCTCGAATACGGCGGGGAAGGGGTGAAGGGCCTCGGCGTACCCGAGCGCGCCACGATCGCCAACATGGGCGCCGAGATGGGGGTGACGACCTCGATCTTCCCCTCGGACGAGGCCACCCGCCGGTTCCTGAAGGCGCAGGGCCGGGAGCAGGACTGGGTGGAGCTTTCGGCGGACCCGGGGGCGGGCTACGAGCGCGTCATCGAGGTCGATCTCTCCACGCTCGAACCGCTGGTCGCCGCCCCGCACAGCCCCGGCAATGTTGTGAAACTCTCGGCCGTGGAAGGTACCCCCGCGGACCAGGTGTGCATCGGCTCCTGCACCAACTCCTCCTACCGGGACATGATGACGGCGGCCGCCGTGCTGAAGGGGCGCACCATCCATCCCGGCATTAGCCTCGGCATCGCCCCCGGGTCGCGCCAGATCCTGCGGACGCTTGTCCACAACGGGGCGTTGAACGACCTCATCGGCGCGGGGGCGCGCATCCTGGAAAGCGCCTGCGGGTTCTGCGTGGGAGTCCACTTCTCGCCCAAGAGCGGCGGCGTTTCGGTCCGCACCTCGAACCGCAATTTCGAGGGCCGCTCCGGCACCCAGGACGCGCAGGCCTATCTCTGCAGCCCGGAAGTGGCCGCCGCCGCCGCGGTCACGGGCCGGTTGACCTCGCCGGAGCGCCTGGGGATGCCCTGCCCGAAGATCCGTGAGCCGGAGGCCTATCGCACCGACGACGGCATGTTCATCTTCCCCGACGCGGGGCTCAAAAAGACCCCGGTCTTCCGCGGGCCCAACATCGGCGAGCCTCCCCGCAGCGAAAAGATGACGCGGGATCTCTCCGGCCGGGTCATGATCAAGCTCGGCAACAGCATCACGACCGATCACATCACCCCGGCCGGCGCCCGGCTGAAATACCGCTCCAACGTCCCCAAGTACTCCGAGTTCGTTTTCGAAAAGGTCGATCCCTCGTTTTCCAGGCGCTGCCTGGAAAACAAAAAGAAAGGGGTTCACAACGTCATCGTGGCGGGGGAGTCCTACGGCCAGGGCTCCAGCCGCGAGCACGCCTCCATGTGCCCGATGTACCTTGGGGTGAAGGCGGTGGTCGCCCGGTCGTTCGAGCGCATCCACACCGCGAACCTGGTCAACTTTGGCGTTCTGCCTCTGGTTTTCCGGAACCCCGCCGACTACGACGGGATCGAGCCGGATGACGGTTTGGGGGCTGAGAACTGGCGCGAGGCCGTCGCCAGGGGCGAGCCGGTCCTGCTCCGCAACGAGCGCTCCGGGAAGACGATCGAATGCGCCTGCGCGCTTTCCGAAAAGCAGACCGCCGTGATGCTGGCGGGCGGGCTTTTGAACCACATCACGTCCAGATGACGCAACCGATTCGACGAGGAGATCGCAGCATGGCGAAGATCAAGGTCAAGACCCCGCTGGTGGAGCTCGACGGCGACGAGATGACGCGCATCATCTGGGCGATGATCAAGCAAAAGCTGATCCTGCCCTTTCTCGATGTCGATCTGAAATACTACGACCTCGGGGTCCGGAAGCGCGACGAGACCGACGACCGGATCACGACCGAGTCGGCCCACGCCATCCGGCAGTACGGCGTGGGGGTGAAGTGCGCCACGATCACCCCGGACGCCGAGCGCGTGACGGAGTACAAGCTCAAGAAGGCCTGGCCCTCCCCCAACGGCCAGATCCGCTCGATCCTGGACGGCACCGTGTTCCGCAAGCCCATCCTGGTGAAGAACATCACCCCGGCCGTGCGCAGCTGGAAGAAGCCCATCATTCTGGGCCGGCACGCCTACGGCGACCTCTACCGCGGGGTGGAGCTGATGGTGGACCAGCCGGGCCGGGTGGAGATCGTCTACACCCCCGCAACGGGCCCGGAACGGCGGCTGCTGGTGCATGATTTCAAGGGGCCCGGCGTGGTGATGGGCATCCACAACCTCGAGACGTCCATCCGCTCCTTTGCCCGCGCCTGCATCACCTGCGCCGTGAGCGAGAAGGTGGAGCTCTGGTTTTCAGTGAAGGACACCATCAGCAAGACCTACCACGCCTGTTTCAAGAACATTTTCGCCGCCGAGACGCAGGCTCGCAAGGCGGAGTTCGAGAACGCCGGGATCGGCTACCGCTACATGCTGATCGACGACGCCGCGGCCCAGGCCATGAAGCACGAGGGCGGCTTCCTCTGGGCGCTCAGCAACTATGACGGGGACGTGTTCTCGGACGTGGTGGCCTCCGGCTTCGGCAGCCTGGGGATGATGACCTCGGTGCTGGTGTCGCCGGACGGCAAGTTCGAGTTCGAGGCCGCCCACGGCACCGTGC
>Ga0113563_10002942_pt1 | contig 10458 bp, 9 predicted proteins | sample Mud3Dept3metaG_FD_80117 | JGI IMG/M metagenome (GOLD analysis project Ga0113563, IMG submission 80117) | Freshwater wetland microbial communities from Ohio, USA, analyzing the effect of biotic and abiotic controls - Mud 3 Core 4 Depth 3... | ecosystem: Environmental > Aquatic > Freshwater >...
GAAAGGAACGGGATGGGAAAGTCTCACCGGTTGGAAGAATTGAGAGTGATGCAGCAGTGCAGATTATTCGGCCTGTTTAAACCGTCGCAATCAGGATGAAGGAAGCATGCACCCTCTCGCTTCAGCGTCTCCCGCGGCACCCCTTCCTCGGCGCTCTGAATTGGAAGGACGGGGAGGGAGCGGCCAGGTGCCCTTCTTGCTCGCAGAACGCGCACGATGAAACGGTGCTCGTTCGATGCGTGCAGTAAAGGGCAGCCTTGGCCACTCCCTCTAAGAGAACATATATGGAGTTGGAAGGCCCTCGCCACGGGTTAATGGCCCGCATCCGCGCGCCAGGGGTTGGCCGGGTGAAAAACGCGCACCCGTGAGGAATCAGCCCTGCAGCCCTAGATAAAGAGTAGGGCGGGGGCCGATCGCTCATAGGCCTGCCCCCGTTCTAGTGGAAAGCCGGAGTTATATTTCTGACTAGCTCTGTAAAAACGAAAAGTCATATGAAGCCAACCTTTGTGCGCGTTCTGCCTAGTGAGTGGTGTCTCAGTGAAGTGATTCATGGCGGGCGTCGCCAGCGACTCCTGCACGGGCTGGGATTTTCCAGTATTGTGCGCCAGATTGCTAAGCAAGCAACCGTCCTAACACATAAGCGGACAAGAATCCGAGATAATCCTGCCTATTATCGAGCGGAGATCACACTAAAGATGGCAGCCGAAACGGTAGACCTATTCCACAACTCAGCGGCTGGGTATCGTGCCTAGTACTATCGTAGTGCTAAGGTTGGCAAGGTCGCTAACAAATATGCAATTAGGCAATTGAGCCCACGCGTTATGGAATTGCTGAGCGGAGTATGCAAGAGAACATGTCCGCCATGGTGGGTAGAGAGGTCGCTGCGACACTCGGAGGCGAAACTTTGGATCTATCAGGGCCATTGGCTGCGCTCGCCCAGACAGTCAGATCGGAACCTTATGGTGAAGCGCTGGCTCGGGTCCAATCCGGCGAAAAAGAGACGGCAGCTGTGGGCGACTCTTACTCCGGGAAAGGAAATGTGGATCGACCTAAAGGGGGCGCCGCTCACGCTAGCGGGGAAGCCCCTTACTAAGAGCCTGAAGAGTAAACGTGGCTTCGATATTCATAGGGTAGGCTATACGTAGGATCTTAATAAGATGGATAGGCTCTGAGTTTCCTGAAGTGAGGCATGATCTAGCCCCATCGGTTGCTCAAAGATGCTAGCCAACAAGGCCGCATTCCTTGTGAAGGCGACGGGTCTGTGAGCGACTCGTCGCCGTTTCCCTTCATTTAGAGCAGCAGCACATAGCAGGCTGACCGCTTCTGCATCGCGAATTGCGGAGGCGAGGGCACCGCACTTGCCGAACAGATGCGATCCGCCGAAGGCGGACGGCGAGGACTGTTTGAAGTTCCTTTCAGGCGAAGCCTAGAAAGGAACGAGTTCCACAGCCGAGCAGATGAGAGGCTTAGTGCGGTCGAGCCGAAGCGTTTGAGCAGGGCAGAAGCGGTCAGCCTGCTATAGGATCAGAACGGCTGATGGCTGAGGATGGTTCGAGAAGGCGAGGACTAATCCGCTTCAGGTTCCGAGCTGCCGTGCTGGTGGCTGACCCGGTCTTCGTCGAACAGCTCGGCCATTTCTTCGGCGATCATGTCGCGGTCGTTCGGGACGGAAATCAGCGGGATTTCTTTCCGGACTCTGGGGGGCTCCTCGGGCGAGGGAGTCACAGACTCAGGTTGTTTCGGCTTGTCAGTCATGCCAGTAGTATACACCACAGCAACCGTCAAAAGGGGGAACTATTCAAACGCTTCCAGTGAGGATTGTTGAGGGAAGGTTTTCTTGCAGCTGTTGCAGGTCAAGAAATAGATCGCCTCTCGGACAGACATGGTGGCGCGAAAATCTAGGCTCAAGCCCTGGTGGTTACAGGTCGGGCAGGACATCTCTTTGAGGCGGTAGGGGACATCCGGCTGTGTGCGCAGGTAGAACTCCATATCTGTGTAGATTGGGAAGGTGTAGTAGCATTTCCTACAGATCCCGCGCCATTCACCATCTGCCTGCATAGAACGTTCATCGATTCCAAAGCTTGAGCCCTTACAAATGGCACAGTGAACAGTTCCAAGCCTGGTTTCCACTTCTTTTACGGTCGGGTTCGGCACTTGGGAGGCTCCTTATGTGAAGTCTCCCTAGTATAGCGGTCACATGGAAGCGACTGCAACGGGCTGGGATCGAGATTTCTCCTTGACCTAACAAGCGCGCTGCCTATACTGAGGGCACGATGCATTTTATTACCGATAACCTGTTGGTCGGAAATATCAGTGATGCGACCGAACCGCCCCCGCAGATTAGTGCGGTGCTACTAGTTGCGGCGGAATTTGCCGTACAGCCGCCCAGTTGGTTCCTGTTCGGAAGGATACCATTTTCTGAGTATGCCGAAGCCGAACCGGCTTTGTTAGATCGGGCCGTGAGCTGGATTGAACAGCATCTTTCGGGCAATCGGGTGATGATCTGTTGCCGCGCCGGTATGGGTCGCTCCGTGTCGGTCGCGATGGCCTATCTCTGCTGTGTTCAAGGGATGACATATACCGAGGTTCTGAAGTTGGTTATGAGGCGCCGTCCCGGTGCCATGCCCCTTCCAAAGCTCGAGGAAGCCATTGCCCAGGTTCGCCTTCTTCGCGAGGCTCGCGTGGCGAAAAATGACAGCCCCGCGTCACGCCCAGTGCCTGGTATCTGATTACGGCATCGCACCCGAGCCCTTGCACAGACCTTTACACAGGTTGCCTTTCCTATTCTGTCCATGGCCTAATCCACCGGATTGGGGATAGGGGTGACAGGCTACAGAGGGCTTTCTCAGTGCCGGAATTACCGGAAGCAGAAGTCGTAGCCAGACAATTGCGGGCGCAATTACTCGGCGCGCAACTCAACGAGTGTCTGATTGGACGAACGGATATTGTTCGGGAAGGGCTACTCACGCTCTCGTGGTATCACGGTGCGGTGCTGGAAGATGTGGAGCGATACGGCAAGAGCGTCGTGTTGGGGCTAAAAAAAGAGAATGAGACCAGATATGTGGTGGCGGAGCTTGGTATGACGGGACTGCTTCTTTTTCGCGCGACGCAGACGAAATATCCGCAGCATGTGCATGTCCGCATGTCGTTCATGGGGGGGCGTGAACCGGAGCTGCGCTATTGGAACCCCCGCCGTTTCGGACGGATGTCTTTGCTTGATCGGGCGGGGCTTGATCGTTATCGTGCTCGTCGCTTCGGGGTCGACCCCCTCACGGTGCCGCGAGATGCGTTCGTCCGTCTCCTGCAAGCGAGGCGTGGACGCTTGAAGCCGCTCTTGATGCACCAGCAAGTGATTGCCGGCATTGGGAATATTTATGCGAACGAAATTCTCTTTCGCGCCAGGCTCCATCCGAACCGTGATGTGAATCGACTGCGTGAGGCCACGATCGTGACGCTCTATGACACGATGCAGACGGTGCTTCGAGAAGCAATTTCTTGTGGTGGGTCAAGCGTCAAGGATTTCTATGCGCCGGATGGCACGGAAGGTCGATACAAGCTCCGCCATCTCGTTTATGGCAAAGAAGGCCAACCCTGTCCTAATCGCTGCGGACGGATGATCCGCCGTCTTCAAAGTGAACGTAGCTCATTTTTTTGCCCTGCCTGCCAGTCCAACCGCCTTCCAGGATAATTTCTCACCGGCGGTCTGCGAAGGGGTCTCGGACGAGAAATGGTTAATACCAAACATTTTCATGCGCTTAGGTTCTATTTCTCATGCCATTCCCGCCCATTAGGCCTTTTGTACCATGTTTCAATTAGTCCCTCTGACAACTTGAGTCGTCCGGCAGATTTCGTTAGAATCCTCCTCCTTTCCGATTGTTTTTCACCATTCTGAAGGAGTGAGGTCATGGCAAAGGTGCTCGAAGGTCCCGGGATGGGCCTGATGAAGAAATGGGGTATCACAGTCCCCCACTATGTCGTCGTCACCTCGGTTGACGAATTGACGAAGCTCGGCCAAGCCAATGAATGGCTGAAGAAATCCAAGCTGGTCGTCAAGGCCCATGAAGCGCTCGGTTCACGATTCAAACTCGGATTGGTAAAAGTCGATCTGAACCTTCCGTCCGCAGAAGCGGCGGCCAAGGAGATGATCGGTCGCCAGGTGGGCAGCATCACCGTCTCGCAAGTGATCGTGTCTGAAATGATTCCGCACAAGGAGGAATATTATTGTGCGGTGAAATCGACTCGAGAAGGAACGGACGTCCTGGTCGCCAACTGCGGCGGCATCGAGGTCGAATCGAATTGGGATCGTGTGAAGCGCCTGTCGGTGGAAGTCGGGCAGGAGCCTTCGGTGGAGGCGTTCGAGAAGTTAGCGAAAGATGCCGGCTTTACCGGTTTGCTCGTCAAGAAGATGGCCGATTTTGCGGGTAAGATGTTTGCCTGTTTTGACAACGAGGATGCGCAGTATCTGGAAGTGAATCCTGTGGTTCTCCGCGAGCAGGATGGCGAGTTGATCGCATTGGATGCAGTAACGCTGCTCGATGGCGACGCCAAGTTCCGGCACCCGGACTGGAATTTTGCCTTTGCAGCAGAATTCGGCCGTGCCTATTCCAGGCACGAGACGGAAGTCATGGCGGTCGATTCGAAAATTAAAGGCTCGGTCAAATTTATCGAGATACCGGGCGGGGACACAGCGATGCTTCCGGCCGGCGGTGGCGCCAGCGTCTATTATTCAGACGCGGTCGTCGCGCGAGGCGGCAAGTTGGCCAATTATGCAGAATATTCCGGTGATCCACCGGACTGGGCGGTTGAAGTGTTGACGGATAAGGTCTGCTCGTTGCCCGGGATCAAAAACATCATCGTCGGCGGGGCGATTGCGAATTTCACCGACGTGAAGAAGACATTCGGCGGCATCATTAACGGGTTCCGCAAGGCGCAGTCCGAAGGAAAGCTCAAGGGCGTCAAGATTTGGGTGCGGCGCGGTGGACCGCGTGAAAAAGAAGGGCTCGATGCGATGCGCGCGCTCAAGAACGAAGGGTTCGACATCAACGTCTTTGACCGCAATACTCCGCTCACCGATATCGTGGATATGGCGCTGCAAAAATAAGCGATCAGCTCCCAGCTGTCAGCGTTAGGTTCGCTGAAGGCTGACAGCTTCACAGCCGGAGGAATTCATGAGCATCCTGGCAAATAAAGATACCTATGTGGTGATCCAGGGCGGCGTGGCAGGGGTGAATGCCGCGCGCCGGATGGCGGAATTTTGCTATCTGATTAAACGGTCACTGAACGTCCTGGCGTTCGTCTACCCTCCTGACGCCGGCAAGACGAATGAGATTCCCTACGGCAGCGGCCTAGTGGCCGTTCCCATTTATAAGACGATCGCAGAAGCCACCCACAGTCACCCCCAAATCAATACCAGCCTTGTATACATCGGGGCTGATCGTGCAATGAAGGGCGGCATGGAAGCGCTCGACGACTCCCATATCAAAGTCGTTTCAATGATTACCGAGGGTGTGCCTGAAAAGGACGCCAAGATTCTCGGGGCCCATGCGCGCAAACTCGGGAAGGTCTTCAATGGTCCTTCCTCGATCGGCATTGTGTCAGCCGGCTCCTGCCGGTTGGGCGTCATCGGAGGAGCCTTCGATAATCTTGTTCTCTCCAAGCTCTATCGCGAAGGTTCATTCGGCGTCATTACCAAGTCAGGCGGCCTGTCCAACGAAATTATCTGGATCTGTTCCCAGTTTGCCGACGGCATCACCACGGCAATCGGGATCGGCGGAGATGCCTATCCGGGAACAGACTATGTCAGCTACCTCGAAATGTTCGAGAACGATCCGCAAACAAAGGCCGTCGTCATCGTCGGAGAAATGGGCGGCGATCTCGAAGAGCGGGCAGCCGAGTGGTATGGGGCCAGGAAGCGGCGTGTGAAGTTGATTGCCGTCGTTTCCGGTTTCTGCCAGGAGAGTTTACCGAAGGGTATGAAGTTCGGCCATGCCGGGGCCAAGGAGGGTCTGAAAGGCGAGGGATCGGCCCGTTCCAAGTCTGACGCCCTCAAGAAGGCCGGCGCGATCGTACCGGCGACGTTCGGCGCCTTAGGTCCTGCAATCAAGGAAGCCTATCAGGAGTTGTTGAAATCGGGCCAGGTCAAGGTGCCGGTTGAGCCGGCGGTCTTGCCGAAGCTGCCGAAGAGCATTGAAGAGGCGATGAAGGCGGACGAAGTCATGGTGGCCCCGCTGATCCGCACGACAATCAGCGACGACCGCGGCGATGAGCCCTGTTATGATGGATACCCTGCTTCCGAACTGATCAATAAGGGCTACGAGATTCCCCACGTCGTGGGACTGCTCTGGGACAAGCGGCTGATCTCCAAACAGGAAGCTGAAATCATCAAGCGCATCATGATGCTGTCAGCCGACCATGGCCCCTGCGTCAGCGGGGCACTGGGGACGATCATCGCGGCCTGTGCCGGAATTGGTATGTCCCAATCGGTTGCAGCAGGACTCATCATGATCGGTCCTCGCTTCGGCGGCGCCGTGACCGACGCAGGCCGGTTCTTCAAGTATGCTGTCGATAATAAAATGACTGTTGATGATTTTTTAGCCTACATGAAAAAGAATCACGGGCCAGTGCCGGGGATCGGCCATCGCGTCAAGAGCCTGCGTAATCCGGACAAACGGGTGAGGGAACTTGTCGGGTACGTCAAGAGTTTAAATATCAAGACGCCTTGCCTGGACTTTGCGCTCGAAGTGGAAAAGATTACTTCGGTGAAGAAGGATAACCTGATTTTGAACGTGGACGGCACGATGGCGGCGGTCCTCGTCGATATCGGATTCCCGGTCGATAGCTTGAACGGCTTCTTCATTCTTTCACGCACGATCGGGTTAATCGGGCATTGGGTGGATCAGAAGCGCCAGGAGAGCCGCTTGATCCGGCTGTTCGATTATCTGGTGAATTATGCGGCGCCCAAGCGGCGCGAAGTGCCGCCATTGAAATAGCATGAAGCGTCATTCGTGAAATGCAAAAAAGTTTGCGAGATATGCTGTATGAGCAACTCTAAACATTAGAGGACGGAGCAATAATCATGTCGATGGATCTTGCCAAGAATCTATATGCAAAGATGCCGGATGTATTTGCCAAGGCCAGAAAGAAGTTCGGGCGTGGTCTCACCTTGTCGGAAAAGGTGCTGGTTGCACATGCCGACAATTTCGAGACCCAGACCTGGGAGCGCGGCAAGGCGATGTTGGCTCTGCGCCCGGATCGTGTGGCAATGCAGGATGCGACGGCTCAGATGGCGATGTTGCAGTTCATGCAGGCCAACAAACAAAAAGCGGCCGTGCCGAGTACCATCCATTGCGACCATTTGATTCGCGCTGAGATGGGCTCTGAGAAAGATTTGTTGCGCGCGGTGGACGAGAACAAGGAGGTCTATAACTTTCTTGCCTCGGCGGCCAAGAAGTACGGGATCGGATTCTGGAAGCCCGGTGCCGGAATTATTCACCAAGTGGTGTTGGAAAACTATGCATTCCCCGGCAGTTTGATCATCGGGACCGACTCGCATACGCCGAACGGCGGTGGTCTGGGCGGCTTGGCGATCGGTGTCGGCGGCGCTGATGCCGGCGAAGTTATGGCCGGTCTGCCATGGGAAGTGCTCCATCCAAAACTGATCGGCGTTCGCTTGACCGGCAAGTTGAGCGGATGGGCCTCGTCGAAGGATGTGATTTTGTACCTCTGCGGTTTGCTCACGGTGAAGGGCGGGACAAACAAGATCGTCGAATACTTCGGGCCCGGCGCGGAAACGATCAGCGCGACCGGTAAGGGAACGATCTGCAACATGGGTGCGGAGCTGGGGGCCACAACCTCGGTATTTCCCTTCGATCAGAAGATGGTGGCCTATTTGAACATTACGGATCGGGCCGATCTGGCGAATCTTGCGATCGCCAGCAAATCATTGCTTGTGGCGGACCCGGAGGTCCTTCAGTCGCCGGAGAAATATTACGACCAGATCGTCGAGGTCGATTTGTCCACCCTCGAGCCCCATGTTGTCGGGCCCCATACGCCGGATCTTGCGCGACCTATTTCCAAGATGGCGGCGGAAGCCAAAGAGAAGGGGTACCCGGTCGAACTCAAGGCAGCGCTCATCGGAAGCTGCACCAATTCATCCTATGAAGACATCAGCCGTTCAGCCCACATTGCCCAACAGGGGTTGAAGGCCGGGCTCAAAGCGAAGACCTCGTTCCTCGTGTCGCCCGGTTCCGAGCGTATTTACCATACGATGAGGCGGGACGGGTTCTTGGGCACATTTGAGCAATTGGGCGGCACGGTCCTGTCCAATTCTTGTGGCCCCTGCATCGGGCAGTGGAAACGGGCCGATGGTGTAAAGGGAAAAGCCGATTCGATCGTCAGTTCCTTTAACCGTAATTTCCCAGGACGCAACGACGGCATCAACGAAACCCTGTCATTTCTTGCGAGCCCGGAAGTTGTGACCGCCTACGCCATCGCGGGCGATCTTGGGTTCAATCCTCTGACCCAGACACTCAAGGGAGCGGACGGCAAGGAATTCAAATTCATGCCGCCGGTGGGGGAAGAGCTTCCGGCCAAGGGTTTTGCGAAGGGAGAAGAAGGATTTGTTGCACCGGCAGCCAGCGGCGAAGGCTTGACCGTTGAAGTCCCTCCGACCAGCGAGCGGCTGCAATTGTTGCAACCCTTTCCACGCTGGGACGGCAAAGACTTCGAGAAGCTGCCGCTGTTGATCAAGACGAAAGGTAAGACCACGACGGACCATATTTCTCCGGCCGGACCCTGGTTGAAGTTTCGCGGTCATCTCGACAAGATCAGCGACAATATGTTCCTCGGGGCCAACAATGCGTTTTCATCCGAGCCGGGTAAGGGTACGGATGTGCTGACGGGAGAAACGGGGCTGACCATCGCGCAGATTGCCCGCCGTTATAAAGCGAAGGGCATCGGGTCGGTTGTCGTCGGCGATGAGAACTACGGGGAGGGCAGCAGTCGTGAGCATGCGGCCATGTCGCCCAGGTTCCTCAACGTGCGGGTTGTCATCACGAAGAGTTTTGCGCGCATTCACGAGACTAATTTGAAGAAGCAGGGGATCTTGGCGTTGACCTTTGCTGACACGAAGGATTACGAGAAGATCGAACAGCAGGACCGCATCAGCGTGACAGGGCTAAACAGTCTGGCTCCTGGCAAACCGGTGCAAGTGACCATCCATAAGGCGGATGGTACGTCACTCACCATTCAGGCGAACCATAGCATCACCGAACAACAGGTTGCGTGGTTCAAGGCCGGTTCAGCGTTGAACGCGTTGAACTAACAAGGAGTTAGGAGAATAGCCATGACGACCAAAGCAGACAAAATTATCTATACGAAAACCGATGAAGCGCCCATGCTGGCCACCTATTCATTTCTGCCGATCATCAACGCCTTCAGCAAGGCAGCCGGTGTCGCCGTTGAATTGCGCGATATCTCACTGGCCGGGCGCATTCTCGCGGTGTTCCCCGATTACCTGACCCCGGAGCAGAAACAGGCGGATGCGCTCTCCGAACTGGGCGAGCTGGCCAAGACGCCCGAAGCGAATATCATCAAGCTTCCGAACATCAGCGCCTCGCTCCCTCAACTCCAAGAGGCTGTCAAGGAACTGCAAAGTCAGGGCTATAAACTTCCCGATTATCCTGAGAATCCGAAAGACGACAGAGAAAAGGACATCAAGAACCGCTACGACAAGGTCAAGGGCAGTGCCGTCAACCCGGTTCTGCGCGAGGGCAACTCAGATCGCCGTGCGCCGCTCTCCGTGAAAGCCCATACCAGAAAGCATCCGCATAAGATGGGAGCTTGGAGTCCCGACTCCAAGACGCATGTCAGCCATATGAAGGGCGGAGATTTCCGGTCCAACGAAAAATCCATGACGACGACTGCAGCGACAGATGCGCGGATCGAGTTCGTCGGCCAAGACGGCAAGACGACGGTGCTTAAGCCGAAAGTGGCGCTGCAGGCCAATGAAATCATTGATGCCACCTTCATGAGCAAACGGGCTCTGAGGCAGTTTCTGGAAGAGCAGATTGAAGACGCCAAGAAGCAGGGTGTGCTGTTCTCGCTCCACATGAAAGCCACCATGATGAAGGTCTCGGACCCCAAAATCTTCGGTCATGCCGTGACCGTCTATTACAAGGACGTGTTCGAGAAGCATGGGGAGACGCTCAAGAAGCTGGGTGTGGATCCGGATAACGGGATCGGCGACCTCTACACGAAAATCAGGGCCTTGCCGGACGATCAGCGCAAGGCCATCGAAGCCGACATCCAAGAGGTCTATAAGAAGCGGCCGCCCATGGCGATGGTCAATTCCGATAAGGGGATCACCAATCTGCATGTGCCCAGCGATATCATCATCGACGCCTCCATGCCTCCGGTCATTCGGGACTCAGGAAAGATGTGGGGCCCTGACGGCAAGGC
>Ga0113563_10002943_pt1 | contig 10457 bp, 12 predicted proteins | sample Mud3Dept3metaG_FD_80117 | JGI IMG/M metagenome (GOLD analysis project Ga0113563, IMG submission 80117) | Freshwater wetland microbial communities from Ohio, USA, analyzing the effect of biotic and abiotic controls - Mud 3 Core 4 Depth 3... | ecosystem: Environmental > Aquatic > Freshwater >...
GACATGATCAAGCGGTCGCTCCAGGCGCTGGACAAGGTCCTTGCGTAGCCACGTCGATTTCCACCAGGGCCGGCGTCTCCGGTCAAAGCGCGACCGACCTCGCTCGGCAAATACTGATCGACGTCAAAGTGTGGCGAGGCCTTGATCGAGCTTTCGTGCAAGACATAAGTAACCCTTTGGGTTAATCATTCTGCTTGACTCGGGATAGCTATGGAGATAGTCTTCGCCTCGCGCAAGCTCGAGAAAGCCTGCAACCACGAGCAAGAGGGTGATCGGATGTGGGGCACCGAGAACGCTCGAAGGGTTCGACAGCGGCTGGCCGAGTTGGCCGCGGCGGAGACGTTGGCAGTCGTAGCAAAGATCCCGCCGGCTCGTCTCCATGCTCTCAAAGGGAACCGCAAAGGGCAGTACGCCGTTGATGTGAAACATCCCTTCCGTTTGATCTTTGAAGTGGCACATGATCCGATTCCGAGGAAAGACGACGGCGGGGTAGACTTGGAGCGAGTCACTCGCATCCGAGTTCTGTCGGTTGAGGACTACCATGGCGACTAAGAAGGAATATACGTACAAGCCAGATCACGCCGTTCCGCCAGGGGATTCGGTCGCGGAGATCCTAGAGTCTGTCTCCATGACCCAGAAAGAACTAGCGAATCGGATGGGGCGCCCACTGAAGACGATCAATGAAATCGTCAAAGGCAAGACGGCGATCACTGCCGACACCGCCCTACAGCTCGAGCGCGTTCTGGGCACGCCCGCCGGTTTCTGGATCAACCTGGAGCGGAACTACCGTGAGGCGCTGGCACGGAAGAAGGATGAGGAGCATCTGAAGACGCAGTTGGCGTGGCTCAAACAATTCCCGGTTCGTGCGATGCTCAAACGAGGTTGGCTTACGGCGAGCGGTGGACTCGACCAGCTTCAGGAGATTCTGCGGTTCTTTGGGGTCGCCTCCCCGGATCAATGGCGGCAGCGATGGACCGCCGCTGGGGTGGTTTACCGAAAGTCCATGCTCTTCGAAAGCGATCCGGGAGCTGTGGCGGCTTGGCTTCGCCAGGGGGAGCTTGTCGGTCAGCGCATTCAGTGCCAACCATTCGATGCGGGAAGATTTCGGGAGGCTCTAAGAGCCATTCGCGGGTTGACGATGCAACCCCCGCAGACCTTTCATCCCGAAATGACAAAGCTGTGTGCCGCCTCTGGCGTGGCAATAGCGTTTGTGCGAGAGCTTCCCAAGGTGCGGGTGAGTGGCGCAACGCGGTGGGTTTCCCCTGTCAAGGCGTTGATCCAGCTCAGCCTGCGCTACAAGTCGGACGATCAACTATGGTTCAGCTTCTTCCATGAGGCCGGCCACGTCCTCCTCCACGGCAAGCGTGAGGTTTTCATCAATGATGGAGACGGACAGGATACGAAGGAATCCGAAGCCAGTAAGTTCGCGGCAGACATGCTGGTACCCCCCCAAGCCCTCCAGCGCTTTCTCGCGGCGGACAAGATAACTGGGGAGAGTGTACGTGCCTGCGCGGCCTCCATTGGAATTGCCCCCGGGATCGTAGTCGGGAGGCTGCAATACGAGGGTGTGGTTTCACACAACCAGCATAACCACCTGAAGAAGTGGTTTGCGTGGCCGGCCCAGGCTTCAAAGGCGGCATAGGACGACGGCAATCCCGGAATTGACGCTATTGGCCCCCTTTGCTACCTTAGCCGCATCTCTCCCCGATAGTTGGGTGCCCGGGAGACTCCCATGGTCGAGCGTGGAGGCGTGCATTTCTTCCTCTTCGAGGATTGCCTGATCCGCGTGCCCACGGAAGACTTGGCTCCGAAATTCGGCAGTGTTCTCCTGGCTCGGCACCTTCCGCTTCAGCCCGGCGATAGCGTGTTGGATCTTGGGGCCGGCGCCGGCTTGATCGGCATCCTCGCCGCTAGGCACGGGCACCGTGTGGTCGCCACCGATGTGGTGCCCGCGTACGCCGAGTGCCTGCGGGCCAACGCGCTCCTCAACGGGGTCGGCGGCCGGCTCGAAGTCCGCGCTGGGGATCTGTTCGAGCCGATGCACGGGGAAACCTTCGATGTGATCGCCGCCAATCCGCCGCAGATGCCGACGCCACCCGACCGCGAATGGAGCGATCCGCAATCTCGGATGGATAATGGGGGGCCGGACGGCTGGCTGCTGCTGGACCGGATTATCCGGGAAAGCCCGCCGCATCTCAATCCCGGCGGTCGGCTGGCCTTCACGCTCTTCGGCTTCTTGGGGATAGAAAAGGCTATGGAGAGGCTTCGCGAGGTCGGATTGCAGCCCCGCGTGGTGGCCCGCGAGGAACAGCCGTTTCCCCGTCTCGCCCGCGAGCGTTTGGAGTACATCCGCACCTTCAGCCCGGAGAGCGCCGGTCTGGCGGGGCGACCAGCGACGTGCACGCGGCTAGTCCTCTGCGGCCGGAAGGAGTAGACGGTGTCCATTTTTCTCATCGTGAATGCGGATGACTTCAACCTGACCGAGGGGGTGACGCGCGGCATCCTGGACGGGCATCGGCGCGGGATCATCACCAGCACGACGGTCATGGTGAATCTTCCAGGCCTGGCGGTGAGCCGGGATCTGGCGCGGGAGGCGCCCGGACTCGGCTTCGGGCTTCACGTAAATCTGACGTTCGGCGCCCCCGTCCTTGCCGCGGGCGCGGTGCCGTCTCTGGTGGACCAGAGCGGGCGCTTCGTTCGGAATCGTGAGCGGGTCGGCGAAGTCGGCGTCCTCTCGGAAATCCGCGACGAGGCCGCCGCCCAGGCTCAGCGATTCGAAGAGGCCTTTAGACGTCGCCCCACGCACGTGGATACCCACTATCACATGCATCGGCTCCCTCGCGTCTTGGCGGCGGTCCTCGAGGTCGCCTCCGATCTGGGCCTCCCCGTGCGAGCCGTCACGCCTGAGATGGCGATTCAGATCCGGCGGCGCGGCCTCCCCGCCGTGGATCGGATGGTCGGGGACGTCGGACCGGATGCCTATTGGACGCCTGAGAACCTGGTCGCGCGTATCACGACGGCGGAAGAAGGCGTCACGGAATTGATGTGCCATCCGGGGTACGCCGACGAGGCGCTCGCGATCAGTACCTACCGCGAACAGCGCGAGGGGGAGTTGCGCGCGTTGTGCGATCCGCGCGTGCGAGCCGCCTTGACGGCGGCCGGCGTCAGACTCATCAGCTATGGGGAGTTGGCCTCCGTGTCCGGACAGCGGCCGTGATCGGGGATCGAGGAGGCGACGTCATCTTGGCCGTGGACGTGGGAGGGACGGGGCTGGCGGGCGGACTCGTCGACGCAGCCGGCACCATCCTCAGCGCTCGCACCGTGACCACGGAGCGCCGCGGCAGAGGTGAGGGCATTCTCAAGAATCTTCTGGAATTCGTTGCGTGTCTTGCGGACGAAGCCCGCACATCCCGCCTTCCTGCGCGGGGCCTCGGGGTGGGCGTTCCCGGGGCGGTGGAGGAGGGCACGGGGCGGATCGGCCCCGACATCCAGAACATCCCGGAGTTCGCAAACGTTCCCCTGCAGTCCGCCCTGCAGGAATCAACGGGTCTCCGGGTGGTGGTGGACAACGATGTGAATGCGCTCTGCCTGGCGGAGTGGATCTTCGGCCAGGCGCAAGGACTGCGCCATGTGGCCATGATCGCCGTGGGGACCGGCGTGGGCGGCGGCCTGATTCTCAACGGGTCGCTGGTCCGGGGCGCGAGCGGCTACGCCGGCGAGATCGGCCACATCACCGTCGAGATGGATGGGCGTCCCTGTTTTTGCGGAAGCCGGGGATGCGTGAAGGCTTACGCGTCGGGCCCGGACCTGGTCGCGCAGGTTCGCGAGCGTCTGGAGGAGGCGCCGTCGTCCATATGGGCCGAGTTGACGGCGGGCGATTTGGGCCGCATCGACCCGCCGCTCGTTTTTCGTGCCGCCGATCGGGGCGACGCCGTGGCCGAGGCGGTGGTGGCGAAGGCGGCCCAGGCCCTGGGAGCCGGCGTGGCGACGCTCGTCAACCTGTGCAACCCGGAGATGGTCATCTTGGGCGGCGGGGTGATGGAGGCGGGCGAGATCCTGATGGAACCGGTGCGGCGGTGGGCGCGGTTCTACGCGTTTGACCGTGCCGTCACCAGGACGCGAATCGTCCGGTCCGGCCTCTCCAAGCAGTCGGGCATCCTGGGCGCCGCGGCGCTTTTCCTGTACGACGAGCGCCGTCGGGACGAGGGGTTACGCACGCGGGGTTCACGGGATGTGATGTAAGTAGCCCTTGACGGAGACGGGCAAGGGAGAGATTCTCAAGGGGTGGAGAAAGGTTGTCCAACTTCCGCTTCCCGAAGGGGAGCGGTTCCTCTCATAAACATAAGGAGCGAGGTGCCATGGACGTCTGGCGAGTCAATCTGGGCGAGCAATCGTTGAAGCGGGAGGCGGTACCCGAGGGGTGGAGCCGGCTGGGCGGACGCGGCCTGTCCGCCCGGATTCTCTTGGACGAGGTGCCCGCGACCTGCGAGCCGATCGGCCCGCACAACAAGCTGGTCCTGGCGCCCGGCCTGCTCGTGGGCCACATGCTGACGAGCTGCGATCGGATCTCGTTCGGCGCGAAGAGCCCCATGACACGGGGTATCAAGGAGGCGAACGCCGGGGGCTCGACCGGGTTGCACATGACCAACATGGGGATGAAGGCGCTGATCCTCGAGGGGCAGTGCGAGGCGGGGGGGAAGGCGCGGTCTGGTTGGTGGATCCTCCACCTCAGCCTCGCCGGCGCCCGCTTCGAGCCGGCGGACGAAGTGGTGGGGCTTGGGGTCCACGCCGCCGCGCCGCGCCTTCTGAAGCGCTACGGGGACAAGGTCGCCATCGCCCTGATCGGGCCCGCCGGAGAGATGCGGCTCTCCGCCGCCGGGGTGCAGAATCTGGACAAGGATCGCGTCCCCTCGCGCATTGCGGCCCGGGGCGGCCTGGGCGCGGTGATGGGCTCGAAGCGTCTCAAGGCGATCGTCTTCGACGACGCGGGAGGAAAGAAGCCGCCCCTCGCCGATCGCGAGGCCTTCAAGGCGGCCCAGAAGATCTTCACCAACAACACGCTGGAGCATCCGCAGACCAAGGCCTACCAGGAGTACGGGACCCCGGCCATGGTGCGGACGTGCAACGCGTTCGGCGGCCTACCGACCCGGAACTTCAGCAGCGGGCGGTTCGACGGCGCCGAGACGATCAGCGGGGAGTACATGCGGGAGCTGCTCCTCAAACGGGGCGGCGAGAGCGAGACCACCCATGCCTGTATGGCGGGGTGCGTCATCCAGTGCTCCAACACGTACGGCGGTGACGATGGCAAGGCCATCGTGTCGCCGCTGGAGTACGAGACGATCGGCCTCCTCGGATCGAACTTGGGCATCGCCGACCTCGACACCGTCGCCCGCTTGAACTGGGAGGTCAGCGACCTCGGGTTGGACACGATCGACATGGGCGCGGCCCTCGGCGTTGCCGCCGAGGCAGGCTTGATGGAGTTCGGGGACGGCGAGCGAGGCTTGCAGCTCCTGGCGGAGATCCGGAAAGGCACGCCGCTGGGGCGGGTCCTCGGGCACGGGGCGGCTACGGCGGGGCGCGTCCTCGGCGTCCTGCGCGTGCCCGTAGTGAAGGGGCAGGCGATGTCCGCCTACGAGCCGCGCGCCATCAAGGGGACCGGTACGACCTATGTGACGTCCCCGCAAGGCGCCGACCACACGGCGGGGAATACAGTCCGGGCCAAGGTCGACCATCTCGACGCCAAGGCGAACATCGCCACGTCGCGCGGCGCGCAGATCAACATGGCGGGGTTCGACACCCTGGGCGCCTGCATCTTCGCAGGGTTCGGGTTCATGGTGAAGCCGGAGGTGATCCCCGATCTGCTCAACGCCCGCTACGGGTGGCAGGTGGGCGCCGATATCCTACAGGTCCTGGGCAAAGAGACGCTCACGCTAGAGCGCGAGTTCAACAAGCGGGCGGGGTTCACGACGGCGGATGACCGGATTCCGGAGTACATGCGGACCGAGCCGCTGCCGCCGCACAACTCGGTCTACGACGCATCCGAGTCGGACCTGGACAGTATCTTCAATTGGTAGATGTCACTGTCAGTGTCCATCTGCACACGACGTTGCAGCGACGCACGCCGACGGGCTCCCTCCGCCGTCTTGATGTGACACTGCCATCCGGAAGCACGCTGGCCGACCTGCTCGACCGCCTTGCGCTCCCGCGTCGCGACGATTCGATTCTGCTCGTGATCAACGGGCGTCAGGCCGATGCGGAGCAAGTTCTGCACGATTCCGACGAGGTCCACCTCATTCCCGCGCTGTCCGGGGGCGCGCCAGCCTGAAGCGCACAGGCCCGCTGGGCCGTACCGGATTGGAGCGGGTCTCCCAAAAGCGGCAACAGTGCGGAGAAGCGCCTCGGGCCGTGCGGGATTTCTGCGCAGCCTCGGGGCCTGAACGGCGGCGACGCTCAGCATCACACTGCCGTCGCTATCCATTGATACCCAAAGAAAACTCAATCCTGACACTGTGCTCGGCGTCGTCTGCGCCATCGCGTTGGGGTGTGTCCACGCCTCTACGCTGAATATTGGCTCGCATCCTGCATTCATAATTTCATACGGAAAGAGTTGACAACCAAACGTATGTATGGTATTTAGGTAAACATGGATCGCGCCGATATTTGGAAGCATGGCGTCAGGGCAGGGAAAGGGGGGAGGCACATGCAGGCCATCTTGACAACACCTATACCTCGGATGCCCAGCAAAAGCCGAAGTGCAGAGCAGGTTGCAGACCTCGAAGCCCTCATTACGGCCATGGGGAAGCGGCTTCAGGCCGAGTACGTCGAAGGGGCAATTCCGTACCTGCGCACCTACGAGCCGGAACTGTGGGCGACACTCGAATCGCTGGACCGCGAGGAATCGCTCGAGGCACTCCTCCGCTACGAGCAGCTCTTTTTCGAGGGCCTCCAGCGCTACGTCACGTTTCTGAGCGGAGAGCGGAAAGCGGCCTGAGCGCATTCGGCTTGGCTCCCTTGTCACGCTGAAGGGGAGCACGCGCTGAATGACAAGCGGCACTGATCCGCGGTGTTGTCGGATCCACATTTTTGTGCTCTCATGCCCACCCTCCTCGAGCGGCATTTTTTCCAGGCATTCCCCATCGATTTGCGCCAGACGCTTCGGACTCTCACTGCGCAGAGGACCGGACCACCCCTTCCGCGGATCGGGATCTGGTGAAGGCCCTCGGGCCCCGACCAGTGGCCGAAGCCCAGAAAACCTCTCGACAGGGTTGCCCCTGCAAGTGTAATCTCTGCCTACGCAAGCGCAGCCGACTGCATCGGACTCTCGCGGCCTTGCACCGATTTCAGGCGCCGGTTTCAGTCCCGCCGGATTTTCCTCGAAGAGAGGCGGCCTGTCTCCCGTGATCACACGATGACCATGGACTTTGTCTCCCTCGATCTGCCTGAATCCGTCAGGCGGGGTATTCAGGCCGCCGGATTCACCACCTGCACTCCCATCCAGGAAGAGACGCTGCCCATCGCCCTTCGGGGGCGGGATGTGGCGGGCCAAGCTCAGACCGGGACCGGTAAGACGGCGGCGTTTCTGATTGCTATCTTCACCCGGCTGCTGCGAGAGCCGGACCACCGCCGCAAGGGCGTCGCCGCCCCCCGAGCCCTCGTCGTGGCCCCGACGCGGGAGCTGGCCGTCCAGATTCACAGCGACGCCTGCCTCCTCGGCGGGGAGACGGGACTCGACATGCAGGTCGTGTACGGAGGGGTTGACTATCAGAAGCAACGGGAGACGCTGCGGGCCGGCGTGGATCTTCTCATAGGGACACCTGGCCGCCTCATCGACTATTTCAAGCAAGGGGTTTACGAGCTGGCCGCCGTGGAGGTGTTGGTCATCGACGAGGCCGACCGGATGTTCGATATGGGGTTCATCAAGGACATCCGGTATTTCGTCCGGCATCTCCCGCCTCCGGAGAAGCGGCAATCCTCGCTCTTCTCCGCGACCTTGAGTCAGCAAGTGCTGGAGCTGGCGTACGAGTGCATGAACAATCCGACGATGGTGGCGGTAGCGCCGGAGCACGTGACGGCGGAGGGCGTGGAAGAGGTCCTCTACCATGTGTCAAGGGAGGAAAAGTTTCCACTGCTCCTCGGCCTGATGGCACGGGAGCAGGGAAAGCGGATCCTCATGTTCGCCAACATGAAACACGAAGCCGAGCGGCTGGCGGACCGACTGGTCCGGCAAGGGTATCACGCACGGGCAATTACCGGCGACGTGGACCAGCGCAAGCGGCTGAAGATCATGCAAGCCTTCAAGGAGGGCGGGCTCCACATCCTGGTGGCGACCGACGTGGCGTCCCGAGGCCTCCACATCGAGGCGGTCACCCACGTCGTCAACTACGATCTGCCCCAGGATCCCGAGGACTACGTGCACCGGATCGGTCGCACGGCACGGGCCGGCGCGTCGGGCAAGGCCATCAGCCTGGCGGACGAAGCGTGCGTGCTCGCCCTCCCGGCCATCGAAGAGTTGATCGGCCACAAGATCCCTGTGGAGTGGGCGGGCGATGACCTCTTCCTCACACCCGCATCGCGTTGGGCTGAGCCATCGTCCTCGATCCAGCACCGCCGCCCGGCCCGGGGCGGGACGGCCCGACCAACCCGACCGAACCGGCCAGCCAGACCTGCTCAGCTCGCCCGACCCGCCGCCCCGAGTCCACCGACCAGCCAGGTGGGGGAGGTAAGAAAGAAGAAGCGGCGCCGCCACGGGAAGCGAAAACCGGCCGCCGCCGCGCCGCTCCCGCCGATGGGAGAGTCGTGATACGCACAGCCGCGCGCCGCAAAGGAGATATTGCATGCCGACGAAAGACGAGCACTTTGGGAATGGCCTGGGATTATACGGGAAGAACGACTACGAGGGCGCCTTGGTCGAACTGGGAAAGGCGGTGGCGTTGGACCCCACGTTCGCCGACGCACATCTGGCGATGGGCCACTCCCTCCACAAGTTGAAGCGGCTGCCCGAGGCCGTGGAGGCCATCAAGAAGGCCATCGCGGTCAATCCGGATGAACCGCTGTACCACACGAGTCTCTCCACGGTGTTCCGCGATATGGGGATGATCCCGGAGGCCGAGGAGGAGATGGCGGTCTCGTTTCAATTGCAGCGTGGCTATTAACGGGATTGACGATTGTCGATTGACGAATGAGGATTAACGACACGACCCTTCGGACCGTATCCGCAATCTGCAATCGACAATCGGCAATCGGAAATTCAGCCCGTGGGGTTCAACGTGAGTCAGACGTCATCGACCGATCCCGTCGACATCTCCGTCAGCCCCGCCCGGCGCGAGATGCGCATCCGCTGGCAGGACGGCCACGAGAGTGCGTATCCGTTCGACCTGCTCCGCAGGGAGTGTCCCTGTGCCCTGTGCAATGACCAGCGGAGCAAGGCGTCCGCGCCCGCCGGACCCAGCCTGACGGTCCTCAGCGGGCCGGTCCTGAAGGCGGGCGAGGTGCAGGTCATAGAGGCGTCACCGGTCGGGCGTTACGCCATCAATTTCGTCTGGAGTGACCGGCACGACAGCGGGATCTATGCGTTCGACTACCTGCGATCCCTCTGCCCTTGCCCATCGTGTCAGAAGGACCGAGCGGCCGCGTCTCGGTGAGTGCCATGCTCGATCTCGTGATCTATTCGGACTACCTCTGACCATGGTGCTTCAACGCGGCGGTCCGGCTGCGTCGTTTGGAGACTGAGTTCGCAGGCCGGCTCCGCACCGTGCATCGCAGCTTCGTGCTGGTGGCGGAGGATCGGCTCGATCGGACGTTCCGCGACTATCATCGTGCCCACCGGCAAGCGGCGGCCAGGCAGGACGAGGACGCGCCTCGCTTCAACATTCCGGACGCCGGGCACCCGTATCCGCGATGCAGCCTTCCGGCTCTGGAAGCCGGCATGTGGGTGCGGGACACCTTCCCGGACCGATTCCCGGCTTTCGACTTGGCCGTCTTCGAAGCGTTCTTCAGCCGGACCGAGGACATCAGCGATCTCGACGTTCTGGGTCGACTGGCCGATGGTTGCGGGCTGGACGGAGTAACGCTCGCCGACGTCATCCGCGAGGGGCGGTGCCGCGAGCGCGTGCTCGCGGAGTATCAGGCGGCCCTGGATATGGGGATTCGGGGGGTCCCAGCCGTCGCGACGCCGGGTGGGTTCCCCATCGTCGGCGCCGTGCCGTACGCCGATCTCCGGCGTGCGGTCGAAGCCGCCCTGCGAGGATACGGCGGCGCGTGACGCCGGGTTGCGACTGCGGAGGCGATGGCTTCGCGCGCTCACTCGCGAGTCGTGAGCACGAGGTGTTCCATGAGTCAGCCAGGAGGGGGGAGTCCGGAAAAGCCCAAGCCGCGGGGCGGGAGGGCGGCAGGGCCGAGGGCAGATGGGGGGCGTCCGCGCCGGCACAGAGAGCGGCGACCGGAGCGGCCGCGCCAGA
>Ga0113563_10002944_pt1 | contig 10457 bp, 5 predicted proteins | sample Mud3Dept3metaG_FD_80117 | JGI IMG/M metagenome (GOLD analysis project Ga0113563, IMG submission 80117) | Freshwater wetland microbial communities from Ohio, USA, analyzing the effect of biotic and abiotic controls - Mud 3 Core 4 Depth 3... | ecosystem: Environmental > Aquatic > Freshwater >...
AAGCGCGTCGGCGCCCTCGAGAAGTTCATCGCCGACAACCCGAAGGCGTCGCCGATGCTGCTGAGCATGGCCAGGAGCCAGCTCAACTCGAGTGTCCTCACGGCGTACAAGGAATCCCGCGCGAAGTTCCTGGCCGCCGCGGAGAAGGAGATCGCGGACGCCGCGAAGAACACGGACTCATCGCCGCGGTCCTCGACTTACAGCAGCCTGGCCACGAGGCTTTCGAATGCCGGCATCTATTCCGAGGAGGCCGAGGACTACGCCAGGAAGGGCCTGGCTGCCATGGACGAGCGCGTGTACATGGACATGCGCAAGAAGCAGTACGAGCGTATGGTCGCCTCGTACGAGAAGATGACCGCGACAGCCGCCGCGGCGAAGCCGGCGGCGCCGGCTGCGGCGCCGGCCGGAGCAAAGCCGGACGCCACGACGGCGCCCGCTGGAGCCAAGCCGGAGGCGGCGCCTGCTGCCACCGCCACGACCGCACCGGCTGGTGACGCGCAGGCGAAACCCGCCGCGTCTCCCCAGCCCAACTACCGGTTCTCGATGAAGGACGGCGTGATGCAGGTCAGCCTCGCCCCGCCCGCGCCGCCGCGCCCGACCACGCCGCCCCGCCCGCCGACGCCGCCCAAGATGCCGACCGACGACGAGATGCGCGCCAGCTTCAAGTCGGAGCGCGCCGCGGCCCTGGCCACGCTCGGGCAGATTCTGGTGAAGCGGGGCAAGACCGAGGAGGGCGAGAAGGCGCTCGTGGAAGCCTACGCCGCCAAGCCCGCGTCCTCCACGATGGCGTCCATCGCCCGCGTGCTGGCCGAGTCGGCCAAGAAGGCCGGTAACGACACGCTGCAGCTCGAGTACCTCACCGTGCTCGCGCTCTCGGGCCGGATCACGGCGGACGAGACGAAGGAGTTCGAGGCCGCGTACCGGAAGACGCACAACGGGTCGCTCGACGGCCTCGAGGCCATGCTCGACGATCGGTACCGCCGCGACCACACGCGCTTCGCCGTCACGCCGTTCGTGCGGAAGCCGCCGGCGAAGGCCACCGGCAAGACCGTGCTCGCCGAGGTGTTTCCGGGCGCGGGTTGACCGCCGTGCGTGGGGGCGGGTCTCGCCTTCGATGCCGCGCTCGATCGTTACACCCGGAACGATGTCATCGTCCTGAACTACCACGTGCACATCCCGGCACCCGATCCGATGGTGAATCCGTCGGTCATCAAGCGGCGAGAGTTCTACAGCGTCAACAGCTCGCCGAGCTACTTCTTCGACGGCGATGCGGACGGCGGCGGCGGCGGCGCCGACAACGCCAAGTCCATCTTCGAGTCGAAGGTCGATCCCACGATCGCGAAGCACCTGGCGGAGCAGCCTGGCGCGCGGATCAAGCTCCGGGCGTCCTCCACCGGCTCCATGGTGAAGGTGAGGGCCGACGTGTCGAAGGTCGCGAGCACGTCGGACAAGCTGAGACTTCAGATCGCTCTTGCCGAGGACGTGGTGACCTACAGCGGCGAGAACGGCGAGCGCTTCCATCCGATGGTCGTGCGCAGCATGGCGCTCGACGCGAAGTCGGACCAGGGCTTCGCGCTCAAGCCAGGTAAGGGAGGGACCTTCGAGTACACCTTCGATATCGCGAAGGCGGTCGCCGACGCGAAGGCCCATCTCGAGAACTTCGAGAAGGTCGAGCGAAAGGGCGAGTACACATTCCGCCAGAAGAAGCACGAGATCACGGGCGCCCTCGTGGTCGTGGCGTTCGTGCAGGACGAGGCGACCAAGAAGGTCCTGCAGGCGACCTATCTGAAGCCGCAGGGGGCGACGGGCGCGCAGTAGCCGGCGTGCAGCCGCGTTCTGCGGGCGCCATCCCGGAGCCACGTCGAGCGGCGTGAGCACCTGGCATAGAATGGGTGAGGCTCGGACCGATGAGCCGAGACTGCCATGGCCAGGGACCGCTTCGCTCCCGGCGACGAGCTCGGCCAGTACCGCATCCTTGCGGAGATCGGGGCCGGCGGCATGGGCGTTGTGTACCGTGCCACCGATCTCACGCTCCATCGCGATGTCGCGCTGAAGGTTCTTCCCGGTCATTTCGCCAGAGACCCCGAGCGGCTCGCCAGGTTCCGGCGCGAAGCGCAGATGCTGGCGGCCATCGTCCATCCGAACATCGCTACGCTCCATGGCCTGGAGCACGCCGCCGGCACGCATTACCTGGTGATGGAGCTCGTGCCGGGAGAAACGCTGGCCGAGCGGATCGAGAAGGGACCGGTTCCCCTCGCGGCGGCGCTGGCGATCGCCGCGCAAACGGCCGAGGCGCTCGAGGCGGCACACGAGAAGGGGATCACGCACCGCGACATCAAGCCGGCCAACATCAAGGTGACGCCCGAGGGGCGTGTGAAGGTCCTCGACTTCGGGCTGGCAAAAGCCGCCAGCCTCGACGCGCCCGGGCGCACCGCGCCGACGATGACGGCAGGGCCGACGGTGGAAGGACAGATTCTCGGCACGCCGGCCTATATGTCGCCCGAGCAGGTGCGCGGGCAGCCCGCGAGCAGCCGGTCGGACATCTGGGCCTTTGGGTGTGTCCTGTTCGAGTTGCTGTCCGGCCGGCGCCCGTTCGGCGGCGACACCGTGTCGGACACGCTGGCCAGAGTCCTTGAGCGGGAGCCGGACTGGAAGGCGCTGCCGGCCGCCGTGCCGCGCCGGATCGTCGACCTGATCCGACACTGTCTGCAGAAGGACCCCGCGCGGCGCCCGGCCACCCTCGGCGCGGCGCGCCGGACGATCGCCGAGGTCTCGCGCCAGGGCTGGCGCCCGGCACGCCGGCACGTCCTCGTCGCGGCGATGGCCGGCGCGGTGCTCATCCTCGCGTTCGGCATCCACCAGATGCTGTCCCGGCGGTTGTCTCCGGCCGCCTCGCTGGCCATCCTCCCGTTTCACAACGAGACCGGCGATCGCAGCCTCGACTACCTCAGCGAAGGCCTCAGCGAGAGTCTGATCACCGGCCTCTCCCGAACGTCGGGGCTGAAGGTCGTGCCCCGCGACTCGGCCTTCCGCTATGCGGGGAAGACCGTCGACCCGCGCGAGGCCGGCCGCGAGCTTGGCGTCTCCCGGATTCTCACGGGTCGTCTGCGCAAGCGGGACGAACAGCTCTCGGTCGCCGTCGAGCTCCTGGACACCAGCGACGGCACCGTCCTCTACAGCGAAGGGTGGGAGCGGCCGGCATCAACCCTCCTGGAAATAGAACGGGCCATCGACAGGGAAGTCAGGCTCCGCCTCTCCGTTGACGACCGGCCGCGTGGGTCGGCGGTCACGGGCAACCCCGAGGCGTTTCGCCTCTACCTCAAGGGCCGCTATTTCTGGAACACCCGAACGGAAGAGAACCTGAAGCGCAGTGCCGAGGCCTTCCAGGAAGCCATCGACAACGACCCCGCCTACTCGCTCGCCTGGGCCGGCCTTGCCGACGCGTTTCTCATGCTCGGCGCGTGGAGCGTGCTCGAACCCAAGGACGCCTACCCCAGGGCGAAGGCGGCCGCCGAGCGCGCGATAGCCCTGGATCCGTCCCTGGCCGAACCGCATGCCACGCTCGGCTACCTGAATACGCTGTTCGAGCGGGACTGGCCCGCCGCTGAGGCCGAGTTCCGCCGTGCGATCCGGCTGCATCCCGGCTACGCCACCGCCCACCACTGGTACGCGTTCTACCTGCAGACTGTCGGCGACATCCCGGGCTCGCTGGCGCAGATCGAGCTGGCCAGCGAGATTGATCCGCTGTCTCCCGTCATCAACTCCGAGCGCAGCTATTTCTACTCGTGCGCCAGGCAGTACGCCCGTGCGCTGAACGAGGCGCAGCGCTTCATGGCCATCGCGCCGTCGTCCGCCTACGCGCGGGTGATGCTGGCCCAGGCCTACGCGCAACTGGGACGCACGCGCGAGGCCGCGCAGGAACTGGAGACGCTCATGGCCGGGCCACGCCCGGGCGTCGTCATCGTCGCGCGGGTCGCCACCGTCCACGCGCTGATCGGGGACCAGCGCAAGGCACGGGGCCTGCTCCGCGAGGTCATCGAGGACTCGCAGCGTCGTTACGTCTATCCCGCCCTGATCGCACTCGTCCATGCCGCACTGGGCGACCGGGAACCTGCCCTGGAGTGCTTCGAGCGGGCCATCGCCGATCGTTCGCTGGTTGCCTCGTGGTTGCGGAATCCCGAGGTGGATCCCATCCGGCGCGATCCCCGCTTCACCGCGCTGTTCACCCGGCTGGGGCTGAAGCCGTAGCGCGGGGGCGCGGCGGCGAGAGATGCGTCCTGGCGTCGTGGTTGAGATCTGCTTCGAACGGCTCGACGGGCGGGATCCGCAGCGCCCTGACTTCGACGCCGTGCAGAGGCCCCGGTCGCGGGCCGCCGTCCGGCCAACCCGTGCAGACGCGCCGGCCAGCCGCCGATACGACGGATCAGATCGTCATGACGGCCCGCTGCATCCTTCTTCTCGCCGGGACACTGGCGTGCGAGGCTTTCGTGGGTTGTGACTCCCGCGTTCCCGCGCCGCCAGACGTGCGTGCGGAGCACGCCGAACTCGTGGCCTCGCTCGACGAGAGCGCTCCGGGTCTGGCGGTCCTGCGCCTGCAGGAATTCGCGCGGCGGCGCGAACGCTACGCCCCCGCGCTGGGCGTCCAGCACGACATCGCCAGGTGCCAAGCCCTGCTGGAGCCCGCCTACCGCAGAGCGCGAGACCTCGCGCGCGACGGCGCCTTCGACGAGGCCGAGAGGATCCTCGTGGATCTGGCGCTGGTACCCGACGAGCCGGCAGGCCGTCTGTCGCGCGAATTCCTTGCCTTCGAGTTCCACAAGCTCAAGGCCTCGCGCCTGCTCGTCGCGGGCGACGCCGAGGGCGCCGAGACGGCGGCAAGGCAGGCGCTGGCCCGGCCACTTGGCGACGAACAGATGGCTGCGGCCCAGCAGATGCTCGACATGGCTGCCCTCGCCAAACTGGGCGCCGAGATGACGAGGACGACCGCGCTGCAATCGGCGGCGAGAACGGTGCAGGTCTGCCTGGTGTCGTACTACGCCGAGTACGGCCGGTACCCGGAACGGTTCACGCTCGACGATCCCGTCCTGGAGATGGCGCGCGCAACGCGGACGCTCGACGTCGTGGCGCGCTTCGAAGACTACCGCGCGGACACCGAGACGTTCTCGCTCATCGTGGTCGGCAGGAGCGGAGCGCGGTTCCTCGTGACCGATCGGACCGTCGAACCGGCGGCTCCTCGCGCCGTCACGCCGAAGTGAGTCGGCCCGGGCGCGGTTCGCGGCGACTCCCCTGCGGGAAGCGCGGACCGCCATCCATCGAGTCGGCAGCGCTCCCCTGGCGTTTCTGATCGCGGCCTCATCGCTCGCCGCCGCATATGCGTTCGACGCGGCCGGTTGGCCGTGGGCGGCTCGCCTGGCCCTGCTGCCCCGGGCCCATGGCTGGCGCCGGGTTGGGGCTGGCACTCAGGCCCATTCTGTGGCACAAAGGAGGGGTGGGCCGGGCACGCATCCTCGCGGCGCTCGCGTTCGGCGTAACGGCGCTCTGTTACGCCAGCATCTGGACCTACTACACCCACCAGGACGCCGAGGCGTTCCTCGGCATCGTCTCCTCCTACGACGGCTGGGGCCGGAGCCTGGACGTCACCAGCGTCGTACCCGAGAGCGCGGCCGCCCAGGCCGGTTTCCAGCCCGGCGATGGCATCACGGCCATCAACGGGCAGACTCTCGGCAACCAGGAGCCCTTCTGGGATCACGTGACGCGCGGCCGGCCGGGGGACGCGGTCAGCTTCACGGTGCGCCGGAAGGGGAACCCGCACCCGATTGAGCTCGGTGCGGTTCTGGGCGAGAGCCCCGGACGGTCGCCCGCGCAGACGACCGTCCAGCGTCTCGCGATGCTGCCGCTCAACTGGTATCCGGTGCCTGCCGTCCTGCTGGGCCTGGCCGTATTGTTCCTGCGCGTGCACGACCGGAACGCCTGGCTGTTCGCGCTGGTGTTTGCGGGCCTGGGAGTCGGTCCCCAGCAGGCGGTTGCATCGGTGTGCCATCCAGCCGTGCGCGGCTTCGTGCTGGCCTACAGCACGCTGTTCGGCGCGATGCTCCCCGCGGTCTTCTATGCCCTGCTGGCGGCGTTCCCCCGTTCGTCGGCCATCGATCGCCGGGCGCCGTGGCTGAAAGTGGCCCTGTGCGTCGCCGCGGCGTCCTTCTTCGTGCCCCTCGCAGGACTGATCCTGACGACGGGAAGCGGGTGGCCTGCGTTCCGGATCCTGACGCCGGCAAGCGCCGAATGGCTCGACTCCATCATCGTCTCCTACAGCTTTCTCGCGTTCGGGCTGGGGTTCGTCTCGCTCCTGCTCAACTGCCGGCGCACGGTCGAGGCGGAGGCGCGCCGCAAGGCGCGCCTGATCGCGTGGAGCTTCGCCGTCGGCCTCGTGCCGTGGCTGGGCCTGACCGCGGTGGCCATCTGGCTTGGACAGGACGTCTTCGACCTGCCCTTCTGGTTCTGGGTGCCGTGTGCCCTCCTGATGATGGTCATCCCGCTCGTGTTCGCCTATGCCATCGTCAAGCACCGCGTCATGGAGTTTTCGGTGCTCGTGCGGAGGAGCGCACGATACGTGTTCGTGCAGCGCGGATTTGTCCTGATCGCGTTCACGCTGAGCCTCGCCGTCACCGCCCTCTTCGTCACGGCCATCGCGCGCGTGCTGCCGCGGTTGACCGACGCCGCGCTGCCGGCCGGCATCGCCGTCGGGACCGCCTTCGGGCTCGCGCTGTTCCGCACAGGCGGGGCCGTGGCGAGCCGCGTGACGAGGCGGATTGACCGTGCGTTCTTCCGCAGCGCGTACGACGCGCGGCAGATCCTGGAAGAGCTCGCCCGCCAGGCTGCCGTCGTCTCGAGTCGCGGCGAACTGGCGGCCCTGATGGACCGGCAGCTTCAAGAGGCGCTCCACCCGCGGCAGCTGGCGATTTACCTGCGGGATCATGCGGGTGCCCTTCGGGCGTTCAGCGAAGCGGCCGCCGGCGCGCCCGCGATCCTTGAACCCCGATCGCCGTTGCTCGTCCGGCTCGAAGAGCTGGGCAAGCCGCTGGACATGACCGCCGAGCCCGGCGCCGGCCTGATGGGCGCCTTCAAGCCCGAGTGCGTCGTGCCGATGCTCGGCCGGCGCCGCCGCCTCCTGGGGTTGATCGCTCTCGGGCCGCGGCTGTCGGAGGAGCCGTATTCCCGGGAAGACACGCGGCTGCTCGCCTCGATCGCCAGCCAGGCCGGGAGCGCGCTCGAGAGCCTGATGCTGGCCGAGGAGATGGCCGAGCGGATCGAAACGGAACGCCGCGCGGCCCAGGAACTGCAGATCGCCGCCGAGGTGCAGCGCCGCCTGCTGCCCTCCAAGACGGTCGCGATGGAGACCATCGAGTTCACCGGGCACTGCGTGCAGGCGCGAGCCGTGGGCGGCGACTACTACGACTTCCTCGATTTCGGCCAGGGCCGAGTCGGGTTGGTGCTCGGCGACGTGTCAGGCAAGGGGCTGTACGCCGCCCTGCTGATGGCGCACCTCCAGGCGACGCTCCGCAGCCTGTCTGCCCGGCTCGCGGCGGAGGATCTCGCGCACCTGCTCGAAGGGGTCAATCACGGGTTCTGGGAGTCGACGGCCGGCAACCACTTCGCGACGCTGTTTTTCGGGCACTACGAGGACGCGAGCCGCCGTCTCCGGTATGCGAACTGCGGCCACGCCCCGCCGATTCTGCTTCGGGCCGATGGCTCCATCGAGCGGCTCGGGGTCACGGCGGGGGCGGTCGGCCTCTTCGGGGAGTGGACGTGTGCGGTGCGGGATGTGACGATCGGTCCCGGCGACCTGCTGACGATCTTCAGCGACGGCGTGACCGAGGCGACCAGCGATGCCGGCGAGGAGTTCGGCGAAGACCGGCTCCTCGAGATCCTCCCCGCATGGCGCACCCGCCCGCTGCCCGAGATCCTGGACCGCCTGGTCGACGACGTGCGGAGGTTCGGCGCGGAGCAGCACGACGACCTGACGCTCGTGCTGGTTCGCGGGCGCTAGGTGCCGCCGGCTGCCCGTTCGGCCCTTACCGCAGAGTCACCCGCCTCCCGCTGGCGGCTGACCGGCGGGCCGCGTCGAGAATCTCCGTCACTATCACATTGTTCTCGAGCGACGAGAGGCCGGCGGGCCTGATCGTCTTCTTCACCACCGCCGCGAGATAGTTCACGAAGTCGTCTTCCGGGGCGGGAATCGGGTCCGCTTTGCGCACCTCTTCCTGCTGGCCCGGCATCCGGACGCGCATGGCGTCGCCCCGCAGCGCGAACACCTGCCCGCGCTGGCAGTAGATCTCCATGTCCTTGCGATCGAACGGCCAGTTCCACGACGCCTGGATGATGCCCTGCGCCGACGGGTACTCGACCAGGATGGTGGCCTCATCATCAACGTGGGGGTACACGTCCGGCTGGAAGCGTTGCGTGACCGCCGTCACCGCAACCGGCCGCTGGCCGTCCATCAGCCAGGTGATGAGGTTCGCGCCGTAGCAGCCGAAATCGAACAACGCCCCGGCGCCGTTCCGGACCGGGTCGGTCAGCCACGCGAAGAACTCCGGCTGCACCTTGATGGCCTTGGGTCCCGGATGCCCGTCGTGCACCACGACCTTGCGGATGTCGCCCAGTGCCTGCTGTTCCTTGACCAGGTTCCACGCGGCACGGTTGCTCGCATACCACGTGGTCTCGTAGTTCACCATCACCGGAATGTTCGCCCGCCTGGCGGCGCGTTCGATTGCGCGCGCGTGTTCCATGCTGACCGCCAGCGGCTTCTCCATCATCACGGGGATCCCGCGCGCGGCGCAGGCCTCCACCACGCGGAGATGATCGAACGTGTCGGTGAAGACGACAACGGCCTGAGGGCGGGCCTGGTCGAGCATCGCGTCGACGCTCGCGAAGAGCCGCGACGGATCCAGCCCGAAGCGTTCCCGGTACCTGGCCGCCACGGCCTGGTCCGGTTCGGCGATGCCCACCAGTTGGATGTCCGTGCGTTTGAGGTTGCGGTTCAGGAACCCGGATGCGTGCCCGTGCACGAGGCCGGCCATCCCCAGCCTGAGCGGCTCTGCGGCTGCGGGTGACTGCGAATCGGGCCGGGCGGGCATCCAGAGTACAAGCAGAGCGACGCAGCAGGCCAGCTGACGCATGGTTCACTCCTTCCGGCAGACCGTTGTGGCGGACCTACTCTACACCCGCACCGCGGGCCGGACATCCGTTTGCACCCGGCGGCCGGACTCGTTAGGATCGCCTCGCCGGTCGCCATGCCCCCGCGTTCGCAGGAGGTTCGGCCATGACACGCGACTGCGTTGGCGGTTGTTCCGGTTGCCCGGCTGCCTTCACTCGGCGGCAGTTCCTCGTGACGACGGCCGGAGCCGCGGCGGGCGCCTTGCTCGCCGGCCCCGTCACCAGCGAGGCCAGCCCGGCCGCGGCGGCGGCGAAGGTCCGCATACGGATCCTCTACTCGCTTCACGCCCCGCAGCAGGCCGTGCCCGACTGGCCGAACGTCGGGTTCGACTTCGTTCCGGTGATGGACCGCATCAACGCCGCGCTCGCGCAGGCCTGTCCCGAGTTCGAGTTCGTGCCGACGCTGGCCACGGGCGAGGAGGAGGCGAAGAAGGTCCTTGCCGCCGACGCAGCCACGCCGGTCGATGGCTACCTGGTCTACCAGATGAACTGCTGGAACCGAGTGGTCCAGACCATGGCCGCGAGCGGCAAGCCCGTGCTCTATGCGGACTACCAGTTCGCCGGGAGCGGCGGGTTCCTGGTCTACACCGCGGCGTTCCTGCGCTCGCAGGCGCCCAACGTCGGCTTCGTGGCGTCCTCGCGCATCGACGATCTGATCGCCGCGGTGAAGTGCTTCGACGTGGTGAAGCAGGGAGGGCCGCCCTCAGCGTTCGCCGCAGCCACGGCGCGCGCGCGCGTGGCGCGGACGCCGACGGCGCCTGCCGAGATGGGGGTCTCCCGCGACGTCGTCGCGGCGCCGCCGATGGCCGAATGCGTCCGGCAACTGGAAGCCTCGAAGATTCTCGCGGTGCGCGGCCAGGAGTCCGGCCCGGCTGGCGAGCGCATGGGCATCCAGATCGTGAACGTCCCCTACGCCGAGATCAACGACGCGTGGAAGGCCGCGGATCGCGACGAGGCGCGCGCGATCGCGGATCGCTGGCGGAAGACCGCGGCGAGGATCGAGGGCGTCTCCCGGGACACCCTCGAGTCGTCGGCGGCCATGTATCTCGGCATGAAGCGCGTGCTCGCCAAGCACGGCGCCCGCGCCATTACCATCAACTGCCTCGGCGGGTTCTACGGCGGTCACATTCACGCGTACCCGTGCCTGGGCTTCTACGAACTGAACAACGAGGGCCTGGTCGGCGGCTGCGAATGCGACGTCCGCTCGGCCGCCACGATGGTGGCGGGCGCCATCCTGACGGGAGGGC
>Ga0113563_10002945_pt1 | contig 10455 bp, 3 predicted proteins | sample Mud3Dept3metaG_FD_80117 | JGI IMG/M metagenome (GOLD analysis project Ga0113563, IMG submission 80117) | Freshwater wetland microbial communities from Ohio, USA, analyzing the effect of biotic and abiotic controls - Mud 3 Core 4 Depth 3... | ecosystem: Environmental > Aquatic > Freshwater >...
CGCGGTGGCCTCGGCGGACGACCAGATCGTCACCTACGACCACTGGGAGGACGGTTTCGAGAGCGACCCCTGGAGCACCACCCTCCCCCCGGGGTCCACGACGCTCGTCCTCGGGGACAACGACCCCGTGAACGGGCGGGCCTGCGACTGGATGACCTGTGGCCCGGGCCACGCGGAGGATGCGCTCCTCCGCGGCGACGCGCTCACCTTCGCGTCGAACCGGACCTGCACGGGCAACGCGGCCGTCCAGTGCTACGTGGCGATCCCGCGGGCCGCCGCGGCCATCCGCTTCGACGGCGGCGACCGCATCGTCACGAGCGGGGGCCCGCTCTCGATCATTCACGACCAGAACCCGAACTCTCCCTACAGCGGGGGGTCGACCGAGGTCCTGCCGAAGCAGGCCTACGCCGGGGCGTCGTCCTACTCGATCCCCGTGGGCGAGGACCAGTTCGCCGGGGACAACACGCCCTACGAGTTCGTCCAGTTCGCGGCGATCGACCTGGTGGCCTTCGAGGCCGACACGCAGGTCTTCATCAACAGCCCGGGCGCGGGCACCGTCTCGCTCACCCTCCAGGCGGGCCAGCACTACACGAACTGCAACGGCTACAACGCCGCGACCTTCGACTGCAACCAGGGCGCCATCGACACCGTGGCCGGTGCCGCCGCGCCGGTCACGATCAACGCGGGCACCAAGATCGCCTCCACGAAGCCGGTGGCGATCCTCCTGTTCACCGCCGCCCACGCGAACTACGCGACCGACTTCATGCCGGTCCTCCCCGACCTCCTGCACGGGAACGACTACATCCTCCCCTCGCCGGGCGACAACCCGGCGGTGAACGGCAACCGCCCGTTCAACATCTACGCGTACGACCCCGATCCCGCGAACTCCCTCGTCGTCGACACGATCGACACCAACGGCGCCGCGACCCTCTCGCTCGCCGCCAACGAGACCCGGGACTACTCGGCGCGGACGTGCGCCGGTGCCTGCCCGACCACCCATGTCCCGTCGAACTCGTCGGTGCGCCTGACCGCGAACCGCAACTTCTGGGGCGTCGCCGTGCACGACCACCAGGGAGCGTCGAACGACTGGGCTACGCCTGGCTCGCCACGAGCTTCCTCAAGAGCAGCTACACCGTCCCCTATGCCCCCGGGGTGCGCGACCCGGTCGCCGCGGCCGCCGCCCGCGCGACCTACGACGGGCGCAACGACACGGACTGTCGCCAGCCCCCGCAGGCCCCCGGACCGGGGGCCTGCGACAGCATCAACCGGGCTCCGGTGTTCGTCGCGGCGGCCGAGAACGGGACCTACGTCAAGGTCGACTTCGACAACGACGGCGTCTACGACATCGTCGACCAGACCAGCGACGACCTTCCCGACAACGGCCAGGCGACCGACTCCACCTGCGGACCCGATCCCTACGGCCTCGGCCTGACGAACTGCCTGTACCTCGTGAACGCGCTCCAGGTTCTCCGTGTCTACGACTACACCGACTACGACAACACCGGGACGCGGGTCGTCGCCCTCGGCGGGAAGAAGATCGCGATGTCGTACGGGCAGGACACCGACCAGGCCGTCGGCTCCGACGACATCCAGGACACCGGCTACACGGTGTATCCGCTGACCCAGCGGTTCCTGGACCCCGTCCTCGTCGTCGGCAAGGACGTCTCGCCGACCGTGGTGTCGGGCAGCGGGGGCCAGGCCACCTTCACCCTCCACCTTCAGTCGTTCGCCTTCGAGCGGCTCACCAGCCTCTCCGTCACGGACTTCCTGCCGGCCGGGCTCACGTACGTCCCCGGCAGCACCCTCATCACCTACCCGGACCTCGCCCAGGGAACGAGCAACCCCACGATCGTCGACGGCAACGCTTCTCCCGGCGACACCTGCCCCGCGAACCGCTTCTGCCTCTCGTGGGCCCTCAGCCCGGACTATCTGGACGCGGACCAGGTCCTGACCGTTCGCTTCACGGCGAACGTCGGTGCGGGAACACCGGCCATCTTCGCCAACGAGGTGGAGGCGAGCGCCGTCTACTCCGGCCGGACCTACCGGGCGCGGGGCGCGGCGGAGCTCGCGCGAACCGACGTGACGCTCACCAAGGTCGAGAGCGACGACGGCACCCCGGAGCCGGGTGACGTGATCACCTACACCCTGAACGTCACCAACCACAGCCCGAGCGCCGCCGAGACGAACATCCAGGTCACGGACGCGATTCCCTCCGGCACGACGTATCTCACCGACACCGTCGGCCCGGCGCCGCCGGCCACCTTCGGGGGCGTTTTCAGCCAGGCCCAGAACGCGGTCGTGTGGACGACTCCGAGCCTCGGGGCAGGGGCCTCGGCCACCCTTTCCTTCCAGGTGCGCCTCAACGCCGACCTCGCCCCCGGAACCGTCCTCCAGAACCGCGCGACATATCAGAGCACGCAGACGCCGGGGGGCTTTTCGTCGAACGAGACGTCCACGACCGTGGTCGGGCCGGTGCTCGCGGCGACGAAGTCGATCGTCGGCGGGGTGCCCCCGCACCTGCACCCCCTGGAGGCCGTGACCTTCGAGGTCCAGGTGACGAACTCGGGGGCGGGGACGGCCACCAGCGTTCGGGTCAGCGACGCCCTCGCCGCCTCGAACGCGACCTACGTGCCGGGGACGCTCGAGCGGAGCCTGAACGGCGGGGCCTTCCTCGCGCTCACCGACGCTGCCGACGGCGACGAGGGAACCCTGAGCGGGACGTCCGTCGAGGTGCTCCTCGCCCTCCTGGGCCCGAGCGCGGACGTGCGCGTGCGGTTCCAGGCCCGGGTCAACTCCGGGACCATCGGCCTCTTCCTGAACAACCAGGCCACGGTGAGCGCGACCCAGGTGGGAACCACGGACACCAACCTCGTCCAGGTCCCGATCACCGGGAACGCCACCGTCGTCGGGCGGGTCTTCGGGGACCTCTCCAACCCCGGCGTGCTCGATGCCGGCGAGCCCGGCCTCGCCAACGTGGCCGTCGTCGTCACCGACGCCGGCACCGGCTACCAGCACACGGTCTACACCGACGCGTTCGGCCTCTACACGATCGTAGTGCCGGCGGGGGTGACGCGCCTCCAGGTGCAGAGGCCGGCCGGCTACAACCTGACGACCGGCGCCGCCAGTGAGGACCAGTCACCGACCGCCCTCGCCAGCCAGACGATCTCGGCGCCCACCGTCGCCAATGTCGGCTACAGCTTCCCGCCCCTGACTGTGACCAAGACCTCGAGCGCAGGGGGCACGGTGGCCCCCGGCCAGACCATCACCTACACCGTGACCGCCACAAACACCGGCACCGCCACGTTGACCAACCTCCAGATCAACGATCCCGTCCCCGCGGGGACGACCTACGTGGCGAACAGCGCGCAGATCTCGACCCCGACGTCCCCCTTCCGGATCAACGAGTACTACATCAACGGTGCCTTCGGAGGCACTACGTACGACCTCACCCTGGGCGCCAACCTGGCCGCCAACTTCTTCGTCATCGTCCAGCCGGAGGGTCGGAGCGACGACACCGGCGACGGGCCCGACGTGAACTACGCCTCCGTGGTGGCCGCGGGCAACGGAGTGGGAGACCTTCCCGCCGCACCGGCGGCGAACCAGATCCGGCTGCAGCGAGGGGCGGGGAGCGACGACTGGGTCGGGGTGGTGACCGTCGTCGAGTGCCTGCAGAGCTGTGACACGGCGGGCTTCCGCCTCCTGGGCGCCGAGCGGGTGGCACACGCGGGTAACGCCATCGGCCCCGCAACGGACACGACGACGGGGTGGACGGACCTCTCCCGCGTGATGCTCGTGGGCGGCGCGAATGGGGCGGGCTGCGACACCACCGAGGGCAGCTTCACCCGGCACAAGAACTGCCACGTCCGCCTCTGGCCGAGCGGCACGAACACCATCAACTGGACGCGCAACCGAACCGGGGCACAGAACGGGACGCTGACGACTGCCACCAGCACGGTGATGGTCGTGCAGTGGGGTTCCGAGTGGACGGTGCAGCGCAGGGCGATCTTCAACGGCGGAGCCGGTGGGGCGAACATCGACGCGGCGAACGAGTACAACACGGCACCGATCTCTCCCGTCCTGCGCAGCGCCACGTGGGTCTGGGGCACCGGCCACACCGCGGCCGCAGGGCTCGGAACCTCGGCCGAGGGCGTGGCCCTCACCCTGGGTGCCGGGGCGAACCCCGTGGCGATCGAGTCCCAGGTGGCGGCGGGTATCTGGTCGGGCGGCAACGCGGTGAGCTTCGACGTGTACGCCCTCTCTCACCCGGGACTGGCCGCCGATCACCGGTTCCAGGCTGTGGTCAACACCACGAGCCAGCCGGTCACGGTCAACGGAGCCAGCTCGCCCCGTATGGCCCTCGTGTACAACGGCCATTCCGGCACCGGCACGGAATTCCCGTCCTCGCTGCTCTCGGCCCGGTACACCAACGCCCAACCCTCCGCCAGCGTCACCGTGGAGCGCACGCGCACCACTGACTCCTGGGCGGCCTGGGTACAGGGCCTCGACTTCGGGCGGATCTCCGGCCTGACGGCCGCCGCCTGCAACGGGACGAACTGCTTCGACCCGCAAACGAACCCGAACGTGCTCCCGGCCTCGACCTACTCGCTGCCCGCGGGTGCCTCCCTCGTCTACAGCTACCAGGTGAGGGTCGACCTCCAGCCGGCTCCCGCCCTCGCGAGCATCGACAACACCGCGACCGCGAGCGCCACCGGTGCGAACCCGGCGCCGGTGACGGTCAGCGACCCGCTGCGGCGCCCGGCAGTCGACGTGGACCCGAACAACGCCGGCTACGAGAGGCCGGGCCAGCCCATCACCTTCACGCACACGGTGACGAACACCTCGTCCGTGAGCGACTCCTACACCCTGCACGCGACGAGCGAGAAGAGGTGGCGGGTGGAGCTCATCGACCCGGACACCGGCGTCGTCATCCGGGCCGACGCGAACGGTGACGGGACATGGGACGGCGAGCCGGCCACCCCGGCCCCGACCACCGGCACCCTGGCCCCGCAGGCCTCGAAGGAGTACCGACTCAGGGTGTGGATCCCCCAGGCATGCCCGGGCCTCCCCCTGCCCTGCGCCACGCCGGCCGAGGAGAACACGGTGTTCCTGACCGCGGCGTCCGACCTGTCCCCGTCCTACACGGACAGCGCCAAGGACGAGATCACGGTGCTGCCGTCGAGCGTACCCAGCCAGGTTGTCGTGACCCCGGACAACAGCGGTGTCGTGCGGACGGGCGAGTACGCAGTCTATTCCCACCAGGTCGTCAACCTGACCGGCGTCGCCGACACCTTCGACCTGCTGGCGGTGAGCAGCAAGAGCGCCGAGGGGGCACCCGGCTGGGGCGCCACCCTCTACTGGGACACGAACGGAGACGGCGTCTACACCGAGGGCGCGGACCTCCTGATCACGAACACCGCGCAACTCGCCCCGGGGACCGCCCAGCTCATCTTCGTGGTCGTGCAGGCCGGCCCCGGGGCCACCCCGGGGATGCGCGACGTCACGCACCTCACCGCCACGTCGCGCAACAACGACCTCCTGTTCGGGGCCGCCACCGACACGAGCACCGTGGTCTCGACTCCGAGCCACGACCTCTCCGGCGGAGGGTCCCGCGTGGTCGGCGCCCCGGATACCGCCATCTTCCCCGGCACGATCGTCAACCTCGGGACCAGCCTCGACCGCTACGACCTGTCGCTCTCGGCCTCGAGCCTGTACGATCCCGTCGCCGGCCGCTCGATCGACGAGCTCAATCACCCGACCGAGCTCTGGGTGTACGCCAACGGCGATTCGAACCCACCGATCCTCGTGGCGTCGGATGCCATCGGAGACGGGACCTGGGACTTCATCCTGAGCGGGTGGAACCAGGGTGGCAGCGCCGGCGCCCCCGACGTCCCGGTTCCCGCGGGCGGGAGGGTGGCCTACGAGCTGCGGCGACCCGTCGATCCGCTGCAGAAGCTGCAGCGGGAGTTCGTCACCCTCAACTCGCAGTCGATCAACAGCCCGTCGAGCGACCCCGACAACGTGACGGCGACCTGGGTGTTCGCCGCGCTGACCCGGGCGGGGCTGCGTGGAGTGAGGATCGAGCGGGCGGGCGAAGTCTCGTTCGTCACCTCCACCCAGGCCGGCACCGCCTCGTTCGTCCTCTACCAGACCGACGACCCGACCGGTGCCCTGGGTCGCGAGGCGCTGCACGACGAGCCGGTCCTCTCGCCGGTGCCCGACTCGATCACGCCGATCCTCTACCGCGTGCCCACCCGGCCGGTGAAGAAACGCTTCCTGATGATCGAGGAGAAGGAGACGGACGGCGACGTGGCGTGGAAGGGCCCGATCGCGGTGGGCGACGATCGCCTGCGCCGCGCCTTCGACGCCGCCGAGCGGCTCATGGACGAGATGGGCATCCCCCGCGCCGCGGTGCAGCGGGCCCGCGGCATGGGACGGGGAGCGAGCGAGCGCGGTCCCGTGCCGGGGCGGACCCGCGCGGCAACGCGGTCTCTCTTCGCCAGCGCTCCGGATGTCGCGCGGCTGCGCCGGGCCTCTTCCGCCGTCAAGATCGAGGTGAGCGGGCCGGGGCGTGTCGCGGTCCCGGCCGCCGATCTCGGCGCGGCCGGCCTGCCGAGGCCGGGCCCCGGTGCCGTTTTCCACCTCACTCGGCTCGGCCTGTCCGTTCCCTACGAGTGGGTCGCCGGCCCCTCCGGCACGTGGCTCCTGTCGTTCGACGCGCCCGGCCTGTCCACGGACTACTCGGGCGTCGACGTGTTCGTGCTGAGCCGCACGGCGCCGGCACCCGTGCCCACGGTCCCGCTCACCTCGAGCGCGGAGCCGGAGACGCCCGGCTTCACGCGGGTGGAACGCAACGCCATCTACGTCCCGAGCCTCCCCGTGGGGACGGCCCCGTGGCAGTGGGATCTCCTCTTCAGCGGGGCACCCTGGCCCGACCCGGGCTGGGATCCGGCGGGGGGCGACTTCGACCTCCCGGATCTCACCCCCTCCGCCGCGGGACCCGTGCCGCTCCGTGTCGGCGTGGTCGGCTACACGAACCACCGCCACGCGGTCAGCGCCGCCATCAACGGCCAGGTCGTCGGGACGCTCACCTTCGAAGGCACGGGCAAGGCCACTCTCAGCGGCAGCGTTCCCGCGGAGCTGCTGCACGCGAGCGGAAACAAGCTGACCATCGACTACTCGGGCGAGCCGATCGAAGGCTCGCCGGAGGGCGAGGCGCTGCTCTACCTCGACCATCTCGACCTCGCGATCCCGGTCACGGCGCCCGGGCCGGCCGAGTTCGCCCTCATCCCCTACGAGCCGACCCTTCCCCCCCTGCGCACGACCGAGTACCTGATCGTGACCCACCCCCTGTTCCGCCGGCAGGCGGAGCGCATTGCCGGCCTGAAGCGCGCGGAGGGGCTGAGCACCGCGGTCGTCGAGACCGACGCCGCCTACGACCGCTTCAGCGGCGGGGTCGTGGAGCCACGGGCCATCCAGGCCCTCGTCCGCGCCGCGGCACAGGCGAGCCGCCGCCTGCGGTTCGTCCTCCTCGTGGGCGACGACAGCTTCGATCCGCGCGACTTCTCCGGCTACGGCGTCCCCGGCCTCGTCCCGTCCCTGTACGGGCGCGACTCGGCCTGGGGCCTCGTGCCGAGCGAGACACCGTTCGCGGACCTCGACGACGACGGGCGACCCGACGTTGCCATCGGGCGCCTGCCGTTGCGCACGCCGGCGGACGCCCAGGCCGTGGCTGACAAGATCGCGACACAGGCCGAGCGGCTCGCGGTGTCCCCGAAGGTCCACCTGCTGGTCGTCGACAACTCGACCGAGACGGACGCCCCCTTCCTCGAGGACGCCCGCCGGGCGGTCCGGGCGCTGCCGGAGGGGCCCGAGGCGCAGGTCGCCGACCTCGGCCGCGGCACCGGCGAGGCACGGGCGGCGCTCGTCGGCGGCTGGCAGGCCGGAACCCGGGCCACGCACTACTTCGGCCACGGCGGGCTCACGGAGTGGGCGGACGAGCAGGTGCTGACGACCGGCGACGTCGCGTCCCTGGGGGCGACGTGGAAGCCCACGGTGCTCTTCACGTGGGCCTGCCTCTCCCAGTGGTACGAGGGCGTCCAGGGTCCGTCCCTGAACGAGTCGCTCTTGCTCCATCCGGGCGGGGGCGCTCTCGCGAGCTTTGGTCCCGCCGGGATCACTCTCCCCGCCCACCAGGCACGGCTCGCGCACGAGCTGTACCGCGAGCTGGCCCGCCCGGGGATCACGCTCGGCGAGGCCATCCGCAACGCCAAGGCGGCGGCCATCGAGGACGGAGAGACCGCCCGGGAGGCCGTCGAGGGGTTCCACCTCTTCGGCGACCCCGCCCTGCGCCTCGCGTGGCCGGAGTCGCCGATGCAGTAGACTGCGGGTTGTGAGCGGAGACGCCTTCGACATCGCCGCGGTTTGCGCGCACCCGGACGACGCCGAGCTGGTGATGGGCGGGACGATCGCCCGCGAGGCGGCGCGGGGCCGCCGGGTCGTCATGGTCGACCTGACGCGCGGGGAGAGCGGCAGCCGCGGCACGCCCGAGACCCGGGCGGAGGAGGCCCAGGAGGCCGCGCGGATCCTGGGCGCCGACCACCGCGAGTCGCTGGGCCTCCCCGACGCGAGGCTGCAGGTCGTCCCCGAGCACAAGGACCCCCTGGTGGAGGCAATCCGGCGCCTGCGACCGCGCGTGGTGATGCTGCAGCACTGGGAGCAGCGGCACCCCGACCACGCCGCGGCGAGCCGCATCGTCTACGACGCCTGCTTCCTCGCCGGCCTGAAGAGCTACCGCCCCGATCTCGGCCCTGCGTTCCGTCCGTCCAAGCTCGCCTACGCGGTGACGATGACCGAGGCGAACGACCTGGTTCCCACCTTCGTGGTGGACGTGACTCCTTTCTGGGAGACGAAGCTGCGAGCGGTCTCGGCCTTCGTCAGCCAGTTCACTCCCGCCCCGGGCGAATCCGGGACGCTGCCGCTCGATCGCTTCAAGGAAGCAGTCGAGCTCTCCGGCCGGCGCCACGGCCAGCGGATCGGCGTGCGCTACGGCGAGGGCTTCGTGACCCGCGAGCCTCTGAAAGTCGACGACCTGCTGTCTCTGGACGGTCCCTCGATCTAGGCAAGCGCCACGGCCGCCCCGTATCCGGAGCTACTCCGGCGTCCCTACGCCTGCTTCAGGACTATGGCCTCCGCGACCCGGCGTTCGAGGGCGATCGTGGTCTGGCCGGCCTCGATCACGTAGGTGGGCGTGCGCTGGAGGACGTGCACGGCGAGGCCCGGGGCGAGACCCTGGGCGGTGAGGCGGGCCTGCAGGGCGGGGTCGCCCTCGATGCGCTCGACGACGCCGAAGGACCCGGCGGGCAGCTCGGCCAGGGTGCCCGCCGCCTGCCGCGGGCGCGGGCGGAACAGCTTCCGCACGAAGCGGGCCGCGGCGCTTCGCTCCTCGTCCGGGATCGTGTAGCCGCAGCGCGGGCAGTGCTGCGTGGCGCAGGTGCCGAGCGCGATCGGGCAGCCGTGCTCGCGGCAGGAGGCCCCGCCGGGGACGTACTCGAAGCTGCAAAGCGGGCACGTCGTCGCGGGGGCGGGAGAAGAGCCGGCCAGCGGCAGGGTCGTCACGGGGTCCCTCCGAAGCCGGTGGCGAGCATGAAGACGCGCACCAGCCCTCCCATCGCGAAGGCGAGCGGGAAGATGAACCCGGCCATCGCCGCCGCCGTCTTCCAGCCCCGCTCCTTCGCGATCATGAAGACGTTGGCGATGCAGGGGATGAAGAGCGTGATCGTGACCATCGCCACGACCAGCTGAACGACGTCCAACCCCCCGCCGCGCGACATGTCGAACAGGCGCGTGGCCGCGAAGTCGCGGCGCAGGAAGCCGACCAGGAACGCGGCCGAGGCCTCGGCCGGCAGCCCGAGGACGCCGGTCACGATCGGCTCGCCCACGCGGGTGACGGTGGCGAGCAGCTTCAGGCGGTCGAGCAGGAAGAGCAGGAAGGTCCCGACCAGGAAGAGCGGCAGCGCCTCCTTGAGGTACCACTCGATCCGCGCCACCGTCTTCGACAGCACGTTGGAGAGCGCAGGCAGCCGCATCGGGGGCAGCTCGATCACGAAGTCCCCCCGCTCCCCGGGCAGCAGGCGCGCGGCGAGCCAGCCGACCGCCACCATGACGCCGGCCACCGCCGCGAACCAGATCGCGGCGGCGGAGAAGGGCACGGCGGCCAGCATGGCGAGGACGACGCCGAGCTGGGCCGAGCAGGGCACGCCGAGCGCCAGGAGGAGCGTGGCGAGGACGCGCTCCTTCCTCGTGGGCAGGATGCGGGTGGTGAGGGTGGCCATGGTGTCGCAGCCGAGTCCGAGGATCATGGGCAGGACGGCCTTGCCGTTGAGGCCGATGATGGCCATGGCCCGGTTGAGCATGACCGCCAGCCGGGGGAGATAGCCCGAATCCTCCAGCAGGCCG